>ENA-UALF01000055-UALF01000055.1-human-gut-metagenome-genome-assembly--contig:-NODE-55-length-66423-cov-24.005922_pt1 | contig 66423 bp, 49 predicted proteins | sample MGYA00243698_ERZ654464 | MGnify/ENA primary metagenome ERZ654464 (study PRJEB26926, sample SAMN06164595) | human gut metagenome | biome: ENVO:00009003; feature: ENVO:2100002; material: ENVO:00002003...
TGGAATCGACCCTAATTTTTTTCTTGTACTAAAAAATTTTATCGGACAGCAATAATTTCGTATGATTGACGAGTGGCATAACGATTGCCCATACGACTTTAAGAACATCCAGTTCAAGAGGTATAAAATCATTAATGGCTCGCAAGAACACCTGGCATCCCTGTTCGGTAGTTACTTGGGGTTAAAGGATGGCATGAACAGACTCGTATCCGACAACAATGATTATACGTGGGCATATACTTTCTCATTGATAAAGGGTGAGGAATGTGCCGACGCCTCTGTATGTGACATCACCAAGAATTGCCAATGCGAAAACAATCACATTCGCGGATACTTCACGACGGATCTTCGCGACGACGCTGTTTTTCAAGTACTGTCGCTTAATAACATTGTCTGCATGACAGATATATCAGATGTGCCGAGTACCCGCACGAATACGATTAGATACAATTCTTTCGGGTCAGGCTGTTACTCCATCACTCTTTTCGGCCTGCCGTACAATAATAAATTCAAGTATAATTGTGCTTGCAATATAGTTGGGGGCAGTTATAACACATTCGGAAATAAATGTTCTGGCAATTCGTTCGGGATTATGTGTGCCGGCAACACATTCGGCCACGAATGTATGGATAACATCATTGGAGACGCATCAGAATTCAATACATTTGGCAACGAATGTTCTGAAAACATCCTCGGCAAATACAGCTTGAGAAATACATTGTCCGACCGATGTGTACACAATGAATTGACATCAGGATGCTTGGACAACAAATTGTCTAATCATTGCCGAAACAACATTCTCGGTGGCGATTGCGAGGGAAACTCTTTCGATTGTCAGTGCCGATCGATTGAATTAGGGAACAGCTGTATCGGGAACATCTTTGGTACCGGTTGTGCCAACATCAAGTTCGGGAACAACTACCAGTTTAATACAGTAGGCAATGACGTTGCGAATTTGGATATAGATAACGAAGCTGGAAGTAGAGAGAATGTCCGTTACGTTACCATTTTAAATGGTACCAAGTTATCGGACAACCCTTACTCTGTTGTCCCGTGTCCTGAATATGCGCCATACAGTTTCTTCGTAGGTGTAGCCTCTGATGGGACTCCAAGGATGGGGTTTCTTGCCGACCTTTTGTAACTCCACCATCATGCCATCGTGACAAAATGCTTAAAGCCTCTGTTATGGTGGCATGATGCCAATATTTAGCTTATAAATCCTATAATCATGGACAAACAATTTACCGTAGGCTCCAGGGCATTCTTCTCGAATATGCCGGATTTCCGCTCCAAGGACTCGGACATCCTCGTCCTCACGGACGAGCCGGACGGATTTCAATGGCGTCGCGAACAACAGTTGCGCGGTGTAAGCACTTTCCGGTACAAGCACGAACCGATTGCGCAGATGATTCAGCGCACGCTCGATGCGGACGATCCGTTGCTCGTCGGCAAGTTCCTCGTGCCGGAAGTAGCCGCAGAACTCGGTGCCTCAGTCGCGGACATCCTGCCGCTCCAGCCACTCGTCGCCAAGTTCGACGACAAACATAAGTATTACGCTGTCATTTTCGATGCCTACCAGGCCAACGGCTCGTTTACGCTCACTCAGGCCCAACGCGATGAAGCCTATGCCGAGTACAGGAAGACACGAAGCGAAAAGTGAAAGCCATAAGCAGATAAATAGGAACGACCCAATCTATACTAATGGCACAGGCATTGCGCTTGTGCCATTTCGCTATTTTTGCAACTCGCTGAACTACGAATAATTAGGCTATTCGCGTATCCTAAATTTTGCTCCATTTGTCAAATGCTCCATTTGTGCATCTACATTTGTGGCAAAAATAACATCATGGAACACGATAGCAATATACTTTCGACCTTTATGGCGTTGCTGGGAGCGTCCATCGCTAACTTTTACTCGCACCTTGCGCCATGGCTCTTATTGGGCGCCGTGGCCTTGCTCGTTGATCTGCGCTTCGGCATCAAGGCTGCTAAAGCGCGAGGGGAAACAGTCAGAACCTCGAGGGCTATACGGCGAACGCTCAATAAGGCTATTGACTACCTGGGCATAGTCACCTTGGCCGAAATGCTGTCCCGGACATTCGGGGTGTCATTAGGTGTGCCCATCGTCAGCATGGGAATGCTCTTTATCATCTACGGCATCGAACTGTCGTCAATCCTCAACAACTATTTTGAGTACAAGGGTCTGCCATGGAAGTTCAATCTGCTTAAATTCCTGCGCAAGAAATCCGAATTGGCAGAGTCCATTGAAGAAGGTGAGGCCGAGCAGGAATCTGAAGACTCTGCCGAAAAAACACTCCATGAATAAACTTAATCAAAATGGAAAAGAAGATATTAATTGACAATGGTCATGGAATCAAGACTCCCGGCAAGCGCAGTCCCAAAGAGGACGGCTGGCCCGAAGGAGGCCGTCTGCACGAGTACCGTTACTGCCGCGAGATAGCCCGCGAAGTCGTGGCGCGTCTGAAAGCACAAGGGTACGATGCGGAGCTGATCGTGCCCGAAGATGCAGACATATCATTGGGCGAGCGTTGCGCACGTGTCAACGCATGGTGCGACCGACTCGGAACCAAAAACGTGGTATTTGTCTCCATCCACAACAACGCGGCTGGATGCGGCCAGTGGATGAACGCACGCGGATGGGAGGCTTGGACCAGCAAGGGACAGACGATGGGCGACAAGCTGGCCGACTGTCTCTATGACGCAGCGCAAAAGTACCTGCCGAAAGGCACCAAGATACGCACGGACCTAACAGACGGCGACCGCGACAAGGAGGGCAATCTTGCGGTGGTACGCGGTACCAAGTGTGCCGCCTGCCTGACAGAAAATCTGTTTCAGGATAACCGCGAGGATGTGGATTACCTGTTGTCTCCCGAGGGCCGTGAGGCGATAATAACTCTGCACGTCGAGGGCATCAAAGCGTACATCGCGAAATACGGGAAGAAGTAAGTAACCGGGCGCGGAACGCAAAGAGCACAATGACATCGTGGGAACCGTTTAACTTTGTTAATTAACAGAATTAAGTAAAATATTTATACTATAATTTTGTTATATCATAAAAATGTTATATATTTGCAGTGACAAATTAAGTTTCATTTAAATATATGACATGGCGAGAACTTAAAATTAAAGCAGAAGCCCATGGCTACGAATTTGTAAAGCATGGCAAGAAACACGACAAGTATAAGAATCCCGAAACCGGGAGTCAGATCCAAATCGAAAGACATTGGTCACAAGAAGTAAGGCCGGGTCTTTTGGCAGACTTAAAAAGGGAGATAGGTTTCTGACCTATCTCCTATACCCAATCATCAGAGAAAAGGACAGACGAAATGAAATGAAATCAAGACCTACGACAATGGATGTGAGAATCGAAAAAAAGGAGGATGGGTCTTACATAGCTTACTCGAACAACGTTCCGGGTATGGTGGCTATTGGTACAGGGGAAACAGTCAGCGAGGCCAAAGAGGATTTTATGAACTCTTTGGACGAACTGGCCGAAGACATGACAGAAGAAGAAAAGGCACAGAAAATCACAGAACCTATTTTTCACTTCGATTTATCATCTTTGTTTGAATACTACAAAGTGATAAATGTAAGCGCATTCGCAAGAATGTTCGGAATGAACGACACATTACTTCGTCAGTATAAGAAAGGCAACACTTATGTGTCGGATGCGCAGGTGGCAAGGATTGAAGAAAACATTCACAAACTCGGTGTAGAATTAGCGACACTGAAACTATCATGACAAATTCGTAAGCTTTAATTTTATATCTCCCAAACGGCGGTTCCCACGATTCAAAGTGCGAGCCGCCGTTCCTTTTGCCTATAAAGCAAGAGACAATGAAAAGGATATTATTCATAGCATTGTTGGCCATCCTTCTCGGAGGATGTCGAACGACAAAGCAACCTTTGCCTTCCGTGCCGATGGCGCCGGTAATCATCAACCATGTTGACAGCGTGCGCACCGAGCGTATCGAGACAGTGCGGATAGACACCGTTGTGGTCGAGGTGGCCGTGCCGATGGAGTCCGTCAGTCATGTGGTGAGGGCCGATTCCAGCCATGTAGAGACCTCGCTGGCCGAGTCTAATGCGTGGATCAACGGGGACGGCACCCTTGGCCATACCATCAGCAACAAGCCTCAGAAGCTGAAAGGGGAGGCGTATGTACCAGTCAAGGATACGCAGACCAACAAGGAGGCCGAGAAGATAAGGGAGGTGCCTGTGGCCTATCCCGAGCCTGTCTACGTCGAAAAGAAGCTGACGTTGTGGCAGGAGGTAAGGATTAAATCATTTTGGTATTTGATAGGTATTATATTGATTCTAATATTTTGGGTTATACGTAAGCCGTTAATCTCAATGTTTAAGTGAGACAATGTCTAATTTTGATGATGTGTCAAGGGCCACGTTGCGAAACGAGGCCCTTGAACTTTAATAAGTGTCGTTGGTAACTGAGTATCGGAGCGTCTTTGATGATGTAGCAGATGATGTGTGACGCTCCGGGGCTGTCGGGATGACAGCCCCTCTTATTTAGCGAAGTTTAGTCCGTGGTAGGCGAGAAACCTCTCAAGTGTGGCTACCGAGAGACGGCCGAGTCGATTAATCTTTTTAAGCTGCTTCTTTGAGTGCCGAGTCAGGTCGCCCAACGTGCGAATGCCGGCCTTTTCAAGCGGGCATAGGATACGCATAGATAAGTCGAATTCTATGAGGTGGGCCTTCATCAGCTTCTCCATGTGCAGCCGGGGCTCGTCATACTTGTCGAAGCTATCAATGTCGTAGGAATCGTTCATGAGGAGTTCGGGAATAAGGTTAGTAAAAAGGCGCAGGGAACCACCCCTGCGCCAAAGTCAAACCAATAAAGCCATCCGTATGGAATTGACCCTATCGTTGACGCAAAGTTAATGAATTATTTTAGATTATCCAATACCTTGCGTACAGCTTCCGTCGCCATTTCCGGCGTAACGAAGATATAATTAAATAACGAGTCTCCTCCTTTGTCAACTTTGTGGCCCAGAATAAAGTCTACGATACTCGGATGTATGCCCAGCTGGAAGGCGTGTTGAGCGAACGACTTGCGGGCAGAATAATAGACGAGTTGAGGTGTCTTTGCTAACTGCGCGAGCTTATGCACATTGTTCAGAAGGAAAAAATTGCAAGTATCCTTGCGTTGCGCTTCTGATACATCGATTCGACCGTCTGGACCTTTCATACGCTCGATGATTTCTTTTGCTTCTGATGGTATCGAAAACTCTACACGTTCGTTGAATTTAGGCCGATCCGCTGTTTTTGTCCTTACATAACTGATTGTATCAATGTTCTCGTTAAAGTTTATTTTTAGAAGGTCGCACATATTAATTCCACCCAGATAATAAGACAGCATAAACAGATCGCGACACTTCCTCAAGTTTTTCCTTGGTAATTGTATGTCACGTATTCTCTTTACTTCTTCCACAGACAGCCAGGACTGGCGGGGACTGGCATACGGTAATCTATAACCGTCAAATGGATTCTGTAAAGTTGTCATATATCCGCATCGGCGTGCATAGTTGACCAAAGCTGCAAAGAATTGCATATACACAATGATTGTCGATGGTTTAAGTCCTCGTTCGTGTAAGTATTTGTCGAATCCGAGTACCGTTGCATGGGTGATGTGTTCGACCAATATATATTTGTCCAGATAGCCGCATAATGCGTTCCATTGGTTTTTATATGTTAACTCGGTATTGTGTTTCACACGCTTTAAAGAGACATATTCATCATAAATCGAAGCGAGTGTCCGATTCTTCTTGTTGCCGGCATTCTTTATCTGATATATCAGCTCTGAGCAATCCATTCCTGATACGAAAGTGAGGTCATCTATTATTGACTGATATTTCTGTAAAATGCCTCGAATCTTTGTGTTGAGTATTGATGCGTCATTACGTTTTACTATCATTCCGTTTTTGAACTCCTTTGCCGAGTCAATGACGATGTCCGTCAACAAATATCTGGTCTCGCCATTGTGCGCCACCGATATTCTTATCTTATGTCTACCACCTTTAAGAATCTTGGCGGGTAATATAACCGCATTCAAACTTGCCATAATTTTTGGACAATAATTCGGAAATGTTTTTAGGTTAAAAGTCTATATTTCGACGATTTTGGGGTGTCAAAATTGATAATTTGTCAACTATCGTTACGAATTTATCTATTTGCAGTTCAGGCTTAAATCGTTGAAAAGTCTTAAATACTTGCGTTTTCGCCTATAAATTATTAAATTTGCACACAGAAGTTACAATTTTGAGGTTATGTGTATGAACCCCACTGTGCCGGGACAGCATCACTAAGGGTGCCGGCATGGTTGTTGAAATCAATATAATACAATATATTAATCATTTATGTCTAAGAAAATATATACATTCGGCGACGGCAAGGCCGAAGGAACAGCGGACATGAGAAATCTTCTCGGCGGCAAGGGCGCCAATCTGGCAGAAATGAACCTGCTGGGCATGCCTGTGCCTCCCGGTTTCACAATCACCACTGAAGTATGCACCGAGTATACGCAGATGGGCCGTGACGCTGTCGTAGCCGATATCAAGGCTGATGTTGAGAAAGCAATAGCACACGTCGAGGCATTAACCGGCAAAAAATTTGACGATCCCGACAATGCGCTGCTTGTATCGGTTCGTTCCGGAGCCCGCGCATCCATGCCCGGTATGATGGATACGGTACTGAACCTGGGTATGAACGACGCCACAGTAGCCAACATGGCCGAAAAGAGCGGCAACCCCCGCTTCGCATGGGACAGCTACCGCCGTTTCGTACAGATGTACGGCGACGTGGTGCTCGGCATGAAGCCCAAGAGCAAGACCGACATCGACCCCTTCGAGGCCATCATGGACGCAGTGAAGGAGGAGAAAGGCGTCAAGTTCGACAATGAGCTGGACGTAGACGACCTGAAGGAACTTGTAAAGCGTTTCAAGGCTGCCGTAAAGGATTATACAGGCAAGGACTTCCCCGAGTCTGCATGGGAGCAGCTGTGGGGCGGTATCTGCGCCGTATTCGACAGCTGGATGAACGAGCGCGCCATCATCTATCGCCGCATGAACCAGATTCCCGAGGAGTGGGGAACGGCCGTCAACGTACAGGCCATGGTTTACGGCAATATGGGTAACAATTCCGCTACCGGTGTCGCATTCAGCCGCGACGCCGCTACAGGCGAGAACATATTCAACGGCGAATACCTGATCAATGCACAGGGTGAGGATGTTGTGGCCGGTGTCCGCACACCGCAGCAGATCACCATCGAAGGCTCGCGTCGCTGGGCTGCCCTGCAGGGCATCAGCGAGGAGGAGCGTCGCACCAAATATCCCGCACTTGAGGAATCGATGCCCGACTGTGCCGCAGAGCTGATCAGCATAGCCCACAAGCTGGAGGACTACTTCCGCGATATGCAGGATATGGAGTTCACCATTCAGGACGGCAAGCTCTGGATGCTCCAGACCCGTAACGGAAAGCGCACCGGCGCTGCCATGGTCAAGATAGCGATGGACCTGCTGCGCGAGAACATGATTGACGAGAAGACAGTTCTGCTTCGCATGGAGCCCCAGAAGCTCGACGAGCTGCTGCACCCGGTATTCGACAAGGATGCACTGAAGCGCGCTGTAGTCGTTGCCAAGGGTCTGCCCGCATCGCCCGGTGCCGCTACAGGCCAGATCGTGTTCCAGGCCGACGACGCCGAGGCTTGGGCCGAGAAGAAGAAGAAAGTAATCCTGGTTCGTATCGAGACCAGCCCCGAGGATCTTCGCGGTATGGCGGTAGCTCAGGGTATCCTGACAATGCGCGGCGGTATGACCAGCCACGCAGCCGTTGTGGCCCGCGGTATGGGCAAGTGCTGCGTATCCGGTGCCGGCGAAATCCAGGTAGACTATAAGGAGAAGACCGTGAAGATGAGTGGCAAGACCTTCAAGGAGGGTGACTGGATTTCGCTGAACGGCTCGACAGGCGATGTGTACGAGGGACAGGTTCCCACCACAGAGCCGGAGCTGAGCGGCGACTTCGGCGCCATCATGAATCTGGCCGAGAAATTCACCAAGACATACGTACGATGCAACGCCGACACACCGCGTGACGCCGAGACAGGACGCCGCTTCGGTGCCAAGGGTATCGGTCTGTGCCGCACGGAGCACATGTTCTTCGAGGGCGACCGCATCAAGGCTGTGCGCGAAATGATTCTGAGCAGTGACGAGGAAGGACGCCGTGCCGCTCTGGCCAAACTGCTGCCCATCCAGCGTCAGGACTTCGAAGGCATCTTCAAGGCCATGGACGGTTGCGGAGTTACAATCCGTCTGCTCGATCCCCCCTTGCACGAGTTCGTACCTCATCAGACAGCCACCCAGAAGGAACTGGCCGACGAAATGGGTCTGACCCTGCAGGAGGTTAAGGCCAAGGTGGACGAGCTCAGCGAGTTCAACCCCATGCTAGGACACCGTGGCTGCCGTCTGGGCATCACATATCCTGAAATCACCGAGATGCAGGCACGTGCCATCATCGAGGCCGCGCTGATCTGCAAGGAGCAGGGCATCAAGGTATATCCCGAAATCATGGTGCCGCTGGTTGGTACGCTCAAGGAGATCCAGCATCAGGCCAACGTGATCAACGAAACAGCCGCCAAGGTATTCGACGAGCGCGGTACATCGATTCCCTACAAGGTGGGAACCATGATCGAGGTGCCCCGCGCAGCCCTGACCGCCGACAAGATCGCCGAGGTTGCGGACTTCTTCTCGTTCGGTACGAACGACCTGACGCAGATGACGTTCGGTTACAGCCGCGATGACGCACCCAAGTTCCTGAAATACTACAAGGAGAAGGGAATTATCAAGGTAGATCCGTTCGAGGTGCTGGATCAGGAAGGCGTAGGCCAGCTCGTAGAGATGGGCGTTAAGAAAGGCCGTAGCACCAAGCCCGATCTGAAGGTAGGTATCTGTGGCGAGCACGGAGGCGAGCCCAGCTCGGTTAAGTTCTGCGCCAAGATCGGCATGGACTACGTCAGCTGCTCACCGTTCCGCGTGCCCATCGCCCGCGTAGCTGCGGCGCAGGCAGCACTCGAAGACTAATAATAGACTTATCTTAACCAACAAAGGCTGCGATGCAGGCAATTAAGCTGCATTGCGGCCTTTGCTTATGTATTCATTCGTAAAGTAAACGGTAATCCATTCTTATCTATCCCTTTATCATTTTTTGTCTATAAAAATAAATAATAATAAATATAATGTTAACAATTTGTTAATATTGATAAAAATGACTATTTTTGTCATCGAAATTCCAATTCTACCCCTGTTGATCATTAATAAGGGATGTGACAAAATAAGGGATGTGACAACACTGCGAATGAGACCATTTCCATGTTTATTAAGGATTGGTATATACAATTAAGACCACAATAAAAACATCAATAAATGAAGAAGTCATATCTTACTATTATTGTATTGCTGTCAATGTTTAACTTGGATATGACGGCAGCGGAAGATGATGTCAAAGAGCCTGCTCCATCCGGTATAGAACTTACCGATGAGAGGAAAGCGGAACTCAACAACATCGACATTCCGATCCTGAACTTTTCACTTAAAGACGGGGAGTTTCCCGATTTCGACTGTGTGTCGGCTCCCGAGGGAGCTGTAAGTTCTTCCATTGCTAATAATAATTATGTGGAGGGGGAATTTTCAGTGACCCGAAAAGGTGATGTCCAGTACGAAAGCGGACCATACATAGCTAAGGAAAGCGGCGTACGTCTGAAAGTCAGGGGTAATGGATCCTCGAACATAGGGGGTCACAAGGCTCCGTTTCCTTCGTATAAAATCAAGCTTTCAAAAAAAGCCAATCTGATAATAGGTGACGAGACTGTAGGCAAGTCCAAGGACTGGGTTCTGCTTAAGGATCGCTGTGCAGACCTTAACCATGTGGTAGGATTTGAGACAGGCAGAGTGATGGGGTTAGGATGGCAGCCGAGAGGATATCCTGTGGTATTGATGATCAACGGAAATTATTTCGGCTCGTATTTCCTTATAGAAGCCGTATCTGCTGACAAGGACAGGATAAACATTACGGACACCGGTTTCATAATCGAAAATGATGTCTACTGGTGGACTCAGGCTGATGAGTGCTTTAAGTCGGACTATATTCACCCGGTAATGGGTTGGACGTTTAAGGATCCGAACTTCGAAGACTGGTCGGAAGATGCGAGACACAACATAGAGACTGTTACGAGAATGGCCGAAAAAGTCATATATGAAGGAACGGATTCCGAAGGACGCACCCTTGCCGATGTTATCGACATAGACTCATTCGCCGGTTGGGTACTTATGCATGACGTCATCAACAGCAGGGATGGTCTTGGCAGCAATATGTTTGTCATTAAGGATGACCTTGATATGGAAAATCCCTTCAGCAGCAAATTCCGCATGAGCGTCCTGTGGGATACTGACGGTGCATTCAAACTGGAGCCTGATGATTTCTGTTCGGTTCATGGGAAGGAAACTTTCTGGTTTCAGAAGCTGTTCCAGTATACGGAGTTTCGTCAGGCCTACAAGAAAAAATGGAATTCCATAAAAGCTACGTTGTATGATGACATTATGCAGGCATTACAGGATAGACTTCCGCTGATGCCCGGTCTTGATGCTTCACGTGGATTTGCCGGTTCATCGATGACTACGGAACAATGCGTCCAGCAAATGGAGAATTATTTCCAGCATAGGATACCGGTTCTTGACGAATTGATTCAGAACATGCCTGACGAAAGTGGAATAGAGGATATCCAAATGACAATAGACATACCTTTCGTTATTCCTTCGGACGGCGGCATGGAATGGATAAATGCGAACAACGCCAAAGTTTATGGACTTGACGGCATACGTCATTCTACTTTTGTCAAAGGTGTGAATATAATACATCTCAGCGACGGCAAGACGATAAAACGCGTCTATTGACACCATCCATTCATCAGAAATATTTTCAGGCTCTATCCTGCCGGGCGGGGTAGAGCCTTTGTTTCATTATCTCAATGCATTAACATGGTGCCGATGGATAATTACTACTATGTCGGCATCATGTCAGACAGGATTACATATACTCATGTCAAAACACAAGTCGGTATAATTTGTTATAAATATTGATTCCGCTGCAAGAGTCACATACAATAAGTGACAGATGCGTAGGTTATAAATAATAATGAATTATCCCTGGGCAAGATATATGAATCGATTGCTGGTCGTGGTGGTGATGATGCTGTTGTCGCTCTGTCCGGCCTTTATTTTTGCATCCAATCCGGCTACACAGTTTGTAAGGGGAGTGGTGACCGATGGCAGTTCCAGTGAAGTAATACCGTACGTTTCGGTCATAGGCGGTCGCGGATCGCGCTGCACAACAACTGACTCCCTGGGGCGATTTACGCTCAGACTGCCTTCCAACGCAACTCTTAAGATCAAATCGGAAGGGTATGCGACACAGACTATAAAAGGTCCGTTCCCGTCCGACACTTTAAGGATATTCCTTGAACACGATGTGACCGAGCTTCAGGAATTCGTGGTAAAATACAAGAAACAAAAGTACAAGAAACGCAATCCGGCGTCGGAACTGATGCTTAAGGTGCGCGCATACCACGATTCGGTGGATCCAGGCAAAATAGACGGTTATAATTTTGACAGTTATTCCAAAACCGTAATAGGACTGAACAGTTCGGAGAAGAACAGCGGCACATGGGTTATACCCGTCAAAGACCGTCAGAACCTCAGCAAACTTATTGACACGGCCCGATGGACTGCCGACAAGATAATGAACATCGCCATCAAAGAAAAGACTTCGACCGTGGTATATAAAAATGACGAACCCACCGAAATAATCACCGGCCGTAACAGCGACGGTCTCGACCAGAAGTTCAGCACGGAATATACAAATGTGTTCCTGGAGGACGTGTTGCGCGAAATAGACCTGTACAAGAACGACCTGCACATGTTACGCAGTGATTTTGTGAGTCCGTTGTCAAGCAATGGCATCAATTTCTATCATTACGAACTGGTCGATACTGTACCTATAGGGGACCAGATGTGTGTGGAACTCAGTTTCGCGCCGGCCAACCCGGAGATGACCGGATTGAACGGCAAGCTGTATATCCCGGTAAACGACTCCGTAAAATATGTGCGCCGCGCCATGATGCGAATGCCCAAGGCCACAAACATAAACTATGTGAAAAGTCTGATCCTTAACCAGAATTTCAAATTTGACTCCATCGGAAAACTTCACAAGACGGTAGATGACCTGATGGTCAATGTCCAGATAGTGCCCGGCACTCCGGTGTTCAGTTTCAACAGGCAGATACGTCGCGATAATTTCAATTATAAGGGAAGACCGGAATATCAGAAATATGTAGATGCGGTAGGTTCCAGTTTCCAGGAGGATCTCGAACTGAAAAGACCCGAATCCTATTGGGCGGCTAATCGACTTGTGCCGTTGACTACCGCCGAATCAAACCTGATTGGCAAGAATTCTGTGTTCAGGAGGGATAAAGGATTCCGGGCGACTGAAACGATAATAGACCTGCTTGTCAAAGGTTACATCCCGACGGGTGACGACGAGCATAACAAGGTATTCATAGGTCCCATCAATTCGTTTGTGAGCTATACCAAACCTGGAGGCTGGCGCTTTCAGTTGGGAGGCATGACCACGAGCAAACTGTGGCCGCATGTGTTCCTGCGCGGATTCGGAGCCTACAGCCTCGGCGACCACAAATGGAAAGGTGCGATGGAAGTTGAGTATTCGTTCGAAAAGCGCCGGCTTCACGCCTTGGAATTCCCTATGAACAACATCAGGGTCGGCTGGAACTACGATATGGATCAGCTCGGCCAGGAACAGTCATGGTACAGCACGGCCGACCTGCTTGGTTCGCTTAAGAGCATAAACACCAATCTGATCACATATCGGCACCACGTTTATGTGGATTACAACAAGGAGTGGCGCAACAACCTGTCCATGCACGTCGGCTTCCGTTACGTGCGTCAACAGCATTCGCCATGGGTAGAGTTCCGCAATGGGTTCGGACAGGTGTTCGGACATTTCGGTCAGGCGGTGTTCAATGCCGGAATACGCTGGGCTCCCGGCGAGCGATTCATACAGACTCTGAACCAACGCAACCTCATCAACCGCGATGCCCTTATCATAACATTGGATCAGGAATATGGCCCCAAGAAACTGTTAGGTTCTCGATTCACCATCTCCAAGACTGAATTAGGCATAGAGAAAACATTGCGCTTCTCGGCATACGGCTATCTGGAGGCTGCCATCAGAGCGGCCAAGATCTGGACACAGGTGCCGTTCACGGAATTGTACTGGCAGGTGGCCAATACATCATATCTGACCAATCCGCGGTCGTTCTCGATGATGAATCCGATGGAGTTCGCCATGGACGAATTCGTGAGCTGGTATCTGCAATACAACATGCAGGGGCTGCTGTTCAACAAGATACCTTACGTAAAGCGTGCACGCATACGCGAGGTGTTCAGTTTCCGCGGATTCTGGGGCAATCTGACCAAACGAAACAATCCGGCCAAAGCGCAGAACGTATATAAGTTCCCCGGCATAGAGACAACCACTATAGGCACCACGCCATATATGGAATGTTCGGTAGGTCTTGAAAATATCTTTACGTTCCTGCGCGTAGAATATGTATGGCGTCTGACATACCGGAACAAACCTGATGTACGCAAAGGAGGATTGAGAATAGGTCTACATTTCAATTTTTGACCCTCGGTTAATTTTTATTCAGTGCAATTGATTTTATTTAACACAGCAATTGGATGAAATTAACTTAATAAATATTATTTTTGCATTTCAGAAAACTAAATGGTGTCCCTTGAGGGCCTGAACGAATGGTATAATATGGAAGATACAGTGAATATCAGAGAGTTGAACGATCAGATTGCATCCAAGAGCAGTTTCGTCAGCATGATCCGTACCGGAATGGACCGTCGCATCGTAGGACAGGAGCATCTTGTGGATTCGTTGCTGATCGCATTGCTGTGCAACGGACACATCCTGCTGGAAGGCGTGCCCGGCCTTGCGAAGACTTTGGCCATCAAGACACTGGCCAATCTGGTAGATGCAAAATACAGCCGTATACAGTTCACTCCCGATTTGCTGCCGGCCGACGTGCTCGGCACGCAGATATACAGCGTCAAGAAAGAGGAATTCCAGATCAAGAAGGGGCCGATATTCGCCAATTTCGTATTGGCCGACGAGATAAACCGTGCGCCGGCCAAGGTACAGAGCGCGTTGCTCGAGGCCATGCAGGAGCGCCAGGTGACAATCGGCGAGGAAACATTCAGACTCCCGGATCCCTTCCTGGTAATGGCCACCCAGAACCCTATAGAGCAGGAGGGAACATACCCGTTGCCTGAGGCTCAGGTAGACCGTTTCCTTCTGAAGGTAGTGATAGGTTATCCCAAGAAAGACGAGGAGAAGCTGATAATCCGCCAGAACATCAAGGGCGCGCTCGAACCCGTAAGACCTGTGCTTGATCCCAAGGAGATTCTGGAGGTGCAGAAGATAGTTGAGAAGATATATATCGACGAGAAGATAGAGAACTACATCGTCGACATAGTGTTCGCCACACGTATGCCCGCAAAATATGGCCTGAACGACCTGCAGAGCCTGGTATCGTTCGGAGCATCGCCCCGTGCCTCGATCAGCCTTGCACTTGCATCCAGGGCCTACGCATTCCTGCAGGGTCGCGGATATGTCATTCCCGAAGACGTACGCGCCGTATGCCATGACGTGATGCGTCACCGTATCGGACTCACATACGAAGCCGAAGCCAACAACATCACATCCGACGACATCATCACCGACATACTCGACAAGGTGGCAGTGCCCTAAAACTGAAGATTGTGGACGCAAATGAATTGCTGAAAAAGATCCGCAAGATCGAGATAAAGACACGCGGTCTGAGCCAGAACATATTCGCCGGCGAATATCACAGCGCCTATAAGGGGCGCGGCGTGATATTTTCGGAAGTGCGCGAATATGTTCCGGGTGACGATGTGCGCGACATTGACTGGAACGTGACGGCACGCCAGAACAAGCCCTTCGTCAAGGTATATGAGGAGGAGCGCGAACTGACCGTCATGTTGCTGGTGGATGTGAGCGGCAGCCGCAGTTTCGGAGCCGTGGGGGAGGCCAAGATGGAAAAGATGGCCGAGATAGCCGCAACCCTGGCATTCTCGTCGATACAGAACAACGACAAGGTAGGGATGATAATGTTCAGCGACAAGATCGAGAAATTCATTCCCCCCAAGAAGGGCAGGAAGCACATCCTGTTGCTGATACGCGAAATCATCAATTATCAGCCAGAAAACGAGGGTACCGACATAGACCAGGCGTTGCGTTTCCTTACCAATGCCATCAAGAAGCGCACGGCGGCATTCCTGATTTCCGACCTGATAGACACCCACGATTACACCCAGAGCCTGATGATAGCCAGTCGCAAACATGATCTGGTGACACTTCAGGTATACGATAAGCGGGACTGCGAGATGCCGAATGTGGGTCTTGTCAAGATGCGTGATCTTGAGACAGGCGAGACAGCCTGGATTGACACATCGAGCAAATCGGTGCGCAAGACGTATGCCAAAGCCTGGTATGACCGCCAGCAGTGGATATCGTCGGTAATGACAAAAAGCGGCGTTGACATGACGTCAATAGCCACTGACGAGGACTTCGTGAAAGCCCTGTTGGGGATGTTCCGACGCCGGTCGGTGGCACGATGAAATTTGCATTTGCAGAATGAAGCATAGAATAATACGAATAGCGCTCGGCATACTGATGCTTGCAGGCGTCACATTCGGCAGCCAGGGCGCTCCGGTTGTGAAGGCCATGATGGACACGTCCGTGCTCATGATGGGCAAGATGGGCGTGCTGCAACTTATGGTGGAGGAACCCAAGAACGCCAAAGGCCATTTCCCACTGTTCAATCAGCTGCGCGAGCGAGGATATGCCACGGTATTGGGCGACACAGTGGAATTCCGGGCTCCGTCCGGGGTTGATACCGTGGATCTCGGCTCACAACGACGCATACTCTTTACGGTGCTGGTACAGGCATTCGATTCCGGAGCCTACCGGTTGCCTCCGTTCGAGTATGTGGTCGGCAACGACACGGCACGTTCCAATACAGTAGACCTGAAAGTGGCTCCCGTAACGGTTTCAGCCGACGACCAGATTTCAGATTATGCGGGCACCGCCGACCCCGAGGAACCCTCAATTTTCGACTGGATTCCCGATTGGGTCGTTGACTATTGGTGGCTGGTATTGCTCGTATTGATTCTGATTGGAGCCGGCATCTACGCATGGCATCGTTACAGAACGAAAGGATACCTCATACCCAAGAAACCGGAGCCCACTCCCTACGAGGAGGCAATGAAGCGTCTTGGCACACTCAAGGGCCAGAAACTGTGGGAACAGGGAATGGAGAAGGAATATTTTACCGAGCTGACGGATATACTCCGCCGTTATCTGGCACGTCGATTCGGTATCAATGCAGAGGAAATGACATCGCGACAGATTATGTCGTCGTTGGCAAAGAACGAGGAGACCAAAGACAAACGGGCGTATTTCCGTAAGATTCTTGACGTGGCCGACTTCGTGAAGTTTGCCAAGGTAAGGCCGTTGCCCGAAGACAATATCGCCAGCTATGAGAGTGCCGTAAGGTTTGTTAACGAGACCAAACCGATTCCAAAGCCTGAGGACGAAGCCGATAACAACACCCGGAATCAAAAGGATAAGAAAAAGAAGCCTGCGTTGAAAAAGATTAGCAAGAAGAAAGGAGGCTCCAAATGATGCTGCATCCCGGATTATTGTTCCTTCTGTTGCTGCTTGTGCCTCTTGTGGCCTGGTATGTATGGAAGTGGAAAGGCGGCGATCCGTCGGTCGGAGTGTCCACCATCGCGCCGTTCAAAGGTAAAAGGGCGTCGTTCAAGATATTGCTGATGCACGTTTGCTTCGCGCTCCAGCTTGTGGCTATAGCGGGCATAATCGTGGCTTTGGCAAGACCTCAGACCCACGACAGTCTCCGCTCGCAGAATGTGGAAGGCACCGATATCGTGCTGGCGCTGGATATTTCGAGTTCCATGCTTGCAACCGACCTGCGCCCCACGCGACTTGAATCCGCCAAGGAGGTTGCCACCAAGTTTGTCGGACAGCGTACTGACGACAACATCGGTCTGGTAGTGTTCTCAGGCGAATCCCTGTCACTGATGCCTCTGACATCAGACAAGGCCGCACTTGTAAACGCCATAAAGAATGTGGAAAGCGGCGACCTGAACGACGGCACCGCCATAGGTGATGGTATTGCCTCGGCAATCAATCGTCTCGTGTCGGGCAACGCCAAGTCCAAGAGCATCATCCTTCTTACCGACGGCACCAACAATGCAGGCGATGTAGCACCCGCCACTGCCGCGCAGATAGCCAAGGAAAAGGGCATTAAGATCTATACCATCGGAGCCGGAACAAACGGATCCATACAGATTACAGATCCATACGGGTTCTCCACAACCACGATGGAGACCAAAATAGACGAAGCCGCGCTGAAGAACATCGCCAACATAACGGGGGGCAAATTCTTCCGTGCCACCGATTCGCGTATGCTTCGCGAGGTGTTCAATGAAATAGACTCACTGGAAAAGACCAAGCTGAATGTCAATACCTACACCCAGACTGAAGACAACTTCATGCCGTGGCTGTGGCTGAGCATCTGTGCTTACGGTCTGTTCCTGCTGTTGCGCTACACCGTGTTGCGCAGAATCCCATAGCGTATGTTTAGTTTTGCATATCCCAAAGTATTATACCTGTTGATACTGGTGCCGCTGTATGTGGCATTGTACATATTGGCACGCTATAGCCGACGGAAAAACCTGAAGCGGTTAGGCAGGATAGCGTATCTGTTGCCCATGATGCCTGAGGTCTCCGACTATAAGGCACCGTTGAAAATATGCGTGCAGATGCTTGCGCTATCCATGCTTATCGTAGCCTGCGCCCGCCCCTGGGGAGGTGTTCGCAATCAGAAAACCACCAAGGAAGGTATCGAAGTCGTTATAGCAGTCGACGCGTCCAATTCGATGCTTGCATCAGCCACGGACGACGATAAGGGAACCTCCCGAATGCGAACGGCCAAATTTACGCTCGAAAAGCTGATCAACCGTCTGGATAATGACAGGGTAGGACTTATCGTATATGCCAATAGCGCGTACACGCTTATACCCGTTACTAACGACTATGTCTCGGCCAAGATGTTCTTGAACAGCATCGACCCCACGCAGATCAAGGATCAGGGTACCAATATATCTGCCGCGATTGACATGGCGGTCAATTCATTCTCCGACAATAAGAATGTGGGCAAAGCACTGATTCTGATTACGGATGCCGAAGAACTGGAGGACAAGGAGACAGTGATGGCCACGGCCGCAAACGCCGGCAAGAAGGGCATTCAGGTGGATGTGGTCGGCATCGGCTCTACCACTCCTGTCACAGTGCCCGAGAACGGAGCGTTGATGCTTGATCCCGAAACCGGGCAGCCGGTAAGGACGGCTTTGAACGAGGATCTGGCTGCCGAGATAGCCAAAAGCGCGAAAGGAATATATGTCAACGCCTCAAACCGCGACGCTTTGAGCGAGTTGGAACGTCAGCTTGACACTCTGAAAAAATCCACTCTCGAAAGCAGCGTATATGCACAGCACGATGAACTGTTCTATATATTCGCGGTCATAGCCCTTATGCTGATGTGCATAGACATCTTCCTGCTGGAGCGGAAAATAGCATGGCTGGACAAGATCACATTCTTCACCAACCGTAAACCCAAAGCAAAAGCTGAGCAAAAATGAGAAAAGCTATATACATACTGATGTCGGTCATGCTTTTAGGCATTTCGGCCGTGCCGATGGCCCAGGCTTCGACACGCGCCGAACGACGTCTTGTGACAAAAGGCAACAAGCTATACACCGAACGCAAATTCGTAGAGGCCGAAAGCGTATATCAGGAGGCGCTGCGCGAGAATCCGCAGAGCACATCCGCGCGCTATAACCTCGGGCTGTCTCAGCTGCGTCAGGTGAAGAACCTTAAGGATTCCACGCCCAAGACTCAGAAACTGATAGAGGGAGCCCGTCAGAATTTCACCGAAGCGGCACGCAATGTCAAGCAACGTCCCGGCATAGCCGCTAAGGCGAACTACAATCTGGGCAATATGGAATTCAATATGGAGCAGTATCAGAAAGCCATAGATTACTACAAGCAGTCGCTGCGCATTGATCCTGACGACGACAATGCCCGGCGCAACCTCCGTATCGCACAGAAGAAACTGCAACAGCAGAATCAGGATAAGGACAAGCAGAACCAGAATCAGGACCAGCAGGATAAAAAGGACCAGCAGGACCAGAAAAATCAGCAGCAACAGCAGCCTCAACAGCAGGAACAAAAACAGCAGCCACAGGAACAGAAGATTAATGAACAGACGGCTCAGCGGATTCTACAGGCCATGGACAGCAAGGAGAACCAGACACGAGCCAGAGTGAATCGCGCCGCCAAAGGTGAAAAGAGTATCGGAAACGGAGGTGCCAGAAAGCGATGGTAACCTTCGCCTGGTCCATTCACACGTGATCTATTCACTAATGTATTTATTCCCAATGTGCTGACAGACAATGAAAAAAATCCTGACAATCTTGCTTATGTTAATGATTTGCGTTACAGACAAAGCTGTGGCGCAGAATCTTGACATCAACAAGAATAACCTGAAACTGAGCTGGAACCGCGAGAAAATCAACCTGTATCATCACGAGCCGGCAGTAATCACTCTGTACCTGTGGATACAGGGATACGATGTGCGAGGTGTCAGGAAATCTAAGTCATCCACACTCAACAACGGGAAATTCAGTTATCTGAAACAGGCAGAATTCGACCGTCAGCCTCGTGTGGTGAACAAAGACGGCGAGACGTGGACAGTCTATCCGATTGACAGTTACGCCATAGCAATGGACAAGGCCGGGAAATATAAACTTCAGGATGGCCGCTATGTTGTCGATCTTGCGGTTCCGGTCATCTATGACGATCCATTTTGGGGCAAGATGCAGACTCTGAAGACTCAACGGATAGAGGTGCCGGTAAATCCCGTACAAATCACGGTCTCAGACCTGCCGCCTGTGCCTCAGGACACAGAGTTCTCCGGAGCTGTCGGCGACTTTAAGATAGAAGTTACAGTGCCTCCGGGCGATATATTCCTTAACGAGGAAGCCACGGCTATAGTCACGATCACAGGCAACGGCTGGCTGAACGACGATACGTTGCCTGAATACCACGACGCATTTCAGAAAGGAACCAAACTGAAGTCATTTTCCGAGAATCGTCAGCAATACCTCAAGGAAGGAAAGATGATATCCGAACTTCAGATGGAATGTACTTTCATACCTACGGATAAAAACGCGGAGATAAGCCCTGTATGGCTTGAAGTGTTCAATCCCATAAAGGGAGTTTACGAGACTGTCAAATCCGAACCGGTCAAGGTCAAGGTGCAGTCCATAGCCGTAAAAGCACCGACTCACGACATATAATCAGAACGATGAAAATTAAGGGATATTTATTCGTACTTATAGCGTTGCTTGCCGGTATCACTGCGATGCAGGCAGCTGAAGTACGTATTGAAGTCAGTCCGGGACCCGGGCGCAGAAGCATCGAGGTCAAGGATCTGTTCTATATTACGATCGAGGTTGTGAACCTTGACGGCGCTCCGTCGCAGCCATCGAATGTGCCGGGAGCCAAACTGGTTTATTTCGACAGGACCGGTTCTTCGTCAAGCTTTACAAGCATAAACGGCAAGACCAGCCGCAGCACGTCATACACATGGACGGCTACGTTGCGGGCCGAAAAGGAGGGAAATTACAGTTTCGGCCCTGTCGTTGTCGGCGGGGTGAAAAGTAATGTGGTGCATTACAACATCGGAAAGGCAATGCCGTCCCAGAGGCAATCGGTCGCCCCGTCTCAGGGGACGGCAGGACAACAAGGAGGCCAGGACGATGACAAGCCGCAATACATCGGACATGGCGATCAGAACCTGTTCCTGCGTGCCAATGTGACCAAGACTTCGGCATACGAGCAGGAAGCGCTGGTATATACCGTAAAACTTTACACCAGCTATGATGCTGTCAAGTTCATAGGTGCGACGGCGGCGCCCAAGTTCGATGGATTCGTAGTCGAGGAATCAAAAGACATCTCACAGTCCCTGAGCTATGAGACCTATAACGGCAAGTCGTATGCCACGGCTATCATAGCCCGCTACATCATCTTCCCGCAGATGACAGGCGCTCTGAAGGTGTCGGGCAACACATACACCATTTCCGTAGACCGTCGTGAATATTATCATGACCCGTTCTTCGGCAGTATGGCCTACAGCCAGCCGCTGCAGCTGAATGTGACTCCTAACGACCTGGTGATTAATGTCAAACCGCTGCCGGCTCCCAAGCCTGTGGATTTCAGCGGCGGTGTCGGCAAATTCAATATAACATCCCAGCTGAAGGATACTGAATTCAAATCCAACCAGACGGCGTCAATAGTTTATACCGTATCAGGTACCGGCAATGTAAAATACGTTCAGATGCCCGATCTGGCCACACTGTATCCTCCGCAACTCGAGATCTACACCCCGACATCCACGCAGAATGTCAAGGTAGGTTCAACATCGGTTTCCGGCAATGTGACCTTCGACTATTCGTTCATGCCGCTGGAAGAAGGCACGTTCAAGATTCCTGACGTGAAGATGGTTTATTTCAACCCCGAGACGGGACAATATGAGACCTCCGTCGCCAAGGGGTATACCATCACCGTACAGAAAGGTAAAGGGTCGGCCAAATCGCAGGCGCGTAAGAGACTGCATTTTGACTCGGAGCTGCAGACCATAGATATGGACAGACTCCACAAAGTGCATCGTCCCGTTGTGTACAAGGGCGCTTACTGGCTGTGGTTCATCATTCCGGCATCAATCCTGTTGCTGAGTCTTGGCTTATGGATACGATACAACCGGATGCACAAGGATATGGCCGCGCTGAACATGCGTCGCGCAGACAAGATAGCCCGCAGGCGCTTGCATAAGGCAGCCGCGGCAATGAAGAAAAAGAACCGTGACCTTTTCTACGACGAGTTGCTTACTGCTCTGTGGGGATACCTCGGTGACAAACTCAAGATGCCCACCTCCGAGTTGCTGCGCGACAATATCCGACAGACTCTCGAATCACGCAACATTCCCGAGAATGTGACCGAAAGGCTGATAGCCCTTGTAGATGAGGCTGAATTCGCCAAGTATTCATCGGCGGGAGGTGATTCCGCAATGGACCGTGACTACAAGGAGGCAATAGAGGCCATCAACGAACTTGAAGACGCATTTAGAAAGACGAAGCAATGACACACCATATATTAAGAATATTCACGGCGGTTGCATTGACAGGCATTTTCGCATTGTCAAGCCAGGGAGCCACACCGGAAGAAGCCCGACAGGCGTATGACAAAGGCGACTATGCCAAGGCGGTTGAGATATATCAGGAACTGGCCAAAACCCACGGCACATCGTCGGCACTGCTGTTCGACATGGGTCAGGCATATACACGGGCCGGAGACCTGGGACACGGGATGCTGTGCTATCGCAGGGCATTGCAGCAGAATCCCTCCAACAGTCAGGCTCGCTCAAACATCAGATATATCGAAAGCCGGGTACAGGACGGGAACACAGCCGAACTTAAGGGCAAAAAGGTATCGGTGGTGCCGGAAGATCCGTCATTTTTCACCGTGCTGAAAAATTTCATTACCCGACGTCATCATTCTAACACGTGGGCCACATGGAGCGGCATCACATTCGTATTGTTCTGCGTATGCCTTGCGATATACATATTCCAGGACCGAGTCATGCTCCGCAAGATAGGATTTTTCGGTGCGATAGCCATGATCTCTATCAGTGTACTGACACTGATATTCGCATTCATGGGAGCTCATGCTTCGGGAAAACAGGATGAAGGCGTGATCACGGCATACAAGATAGAACTGAAGGCCGACCCATCCACATCTGCCAAGAACGTGACATCGCCGTTGGTACAAGGCACCGTAATGCAGATTATGGATACGGAGAAAGCAGAAAACGGCAAACCCCAATGGTACAAGGTACGCCTCAATTCGGATTTCGCCGGATGGATCAGGAACGACTCTTTTGAACCAATCTGATAATCAGAAGAATAAAAAAACTGCTGTCAGAATGTGTTATAAAACATTCTAAATTATTACATTTTATTTTTGAAATAATAGAAAAAATGTATAATTTAGCACTATGAGAGCCGAGGGAAACCGACAGCTCCACTAATACAAAGAATAAAAACTCAATACATACCGACCATGAGCAAGACAATCACATTTAACGAGCTCCGTCGCATCAAGGACAGTTTACCCGACGGCTCCACACATCGTATCGCAGACGAGTTGAACGTAACCGTACAGACCGTGCGCAACTATTTTGGAGGCGTCAATTATGAGTTCGGCAAGAATGCCGCCATGCACATCGAACCGGGCCCCGACGGCGGTCTTGTGATATTGGACGATACCACGATCTATGACATGGCAATCAAGATCCTGGAGGAGCAGAAGGAGAAATAAATGGAGAAAACACGTTCGGGAATGAGCAGACACATGCTCATTCCCGTCGATTTTTCAGATGCATCGATGTTTGCGGTGCGTGTGGGCTTCCGGTTCGCACGCGTCCTTGATATGACGCCCGTGCTGATGCACGTGTATCCGACGGTTTGGCCCGGAGAGGACACGGCCGGCGAATATCTGGGCGAATATGAACCCATGGAATCGGAATTGGCCGATGCCATAGCCGAGCGCGACATGATGCGTGCGGCCGAGCATCGTTTCAAGAAGTTCCGCAAGCAGCTGTCCGTAAAGATAGAATCGGGCGACATTGTGGACGTGAAATACACCACGCTGTTGCAGCAAGGCATCCCTGAAGACGAAATACTCGGATACTGTCGCGAACAGCATCCCGGCCTGGTGCTGATGTCTACTCGGGGAATATCACGAAAGGAGGAGGACCTGATAGGCAGCGTCACGGCCGAAGTGCTTGACTCGTGCGAGGTGCCCGTATTCACGATACCCGACAATTACCCTGTAGATGATACGAAACCGTTGAAGCGGATGCTGATGTTCTGCACGCTGGACCAGTATGATGTTCCTGCGCTGGAGAAATTGATGCATACGTTCAATTCTCCGGAAATCGACGTATGGCTTATGCCCGTGACACATCGCCACGCCGCTACGGTGCAACAGCTGCTGAATTCTCTGTTTGAACAATTGTCGAATGCATGGCCCAAAGCCACATTCCACGAGGCTCCGCTTCTCGATGCGAAAATCAACGCACAATTAGAGACATTTATCAAGAATAATCAAATACAACTTATCATAGCCCCGAACCGACGGGCCAGCATATTGACGCGGTTGTTCCGGCCGTCGGTGGCACATCAATGTCTGTTCACAATCGACATTCCGATGCTTGCCCTCCCTGCAGATAAATGACGGATATAGAAATAAAGATTGGATTTGACGGAGTACGACGCAGTATTTCCGAATTATGCGGTACGCACCAAGGCAAAGAGTGTGTGCGCGACATGTCGTTCTCACACGATTACGACGCAATAATGCACGCATTGCACTGCGTGGACGAAATGCGCGGCATTATCGCGGCCTCACTGCCATACGCCGTGCCGTCGCAACATAATGTGCTGCCATATCTTACGGAAATAAAGGCGGCGAATTCATTCATGAGTTCCGACCGCCTTTACAAACTGTTGCAGATTCTGCTTTCGTTCAACGAAGTGCGCACTTTCTACCGTGCCACCGCCAAGGACGAGCAGGACACAGATACGGGTGCGTTCCTCTATCCACATCTGGCAAAAGAACTGGAAAACCTGGGCAGCTTTCCACAGCTGATCTCCACTATCGGTAATTCCGTCAACAAGTTCGGCGAATTGAAAGACAATGCGTCACCCGCGCTGTATGAGATACGGCAGTCCATCAAACGTTCGCAGGGTTCGATGCAGCGCATATTGCGTTCGGTTCTGGACCGTGCCGTCAAGCAAGGCATCATAGATTCGGACGTGACGCCGGCCATACGTGACGGGCGCATGGTTATACCGGTGAATGCCGGCAATAAGCGCGAGATCAGCGGAATAGTCCATGACGAAAGTGCCACCGGCAAGACAGTGTTCATTGAACCGGCCGAGGTGGTGGAGGCAGGCAATAGACTTCGCGAACTTGAAATGGACGAGCAACGGGAGGAAACCAGAATTCTGATTGATATCGCCTCATCAATCAGGCCGCACATAGACGACATCACACAATCGTGCCTGCTGCTCGGAAGTCTCGATTTCATTATGGCCAAAGCCCGGTATGCAATCGATACTGACGCGAGAATGCCTCACATACAGTCCGGACCGGAGTTGGAATGGTATCATGCCGTGCATCCGGGGCTGTTGCTGTCATTACGCACACAGGATAAAAAGGTAGTGCCGCTGGACATCATACTGACTTCTAAAGACCGCATCCTGATTATTTCCGGGCCGAATGCCGGGGGAAAATCCGTCACACTCAAGACCGTGGCCATCGTTCAGTACATGATGCAATGCGGCGTGATGCCGACACTGTACGAGAACTCGCACATGGGGCTGTTCCGTAACATAATCATAGACATAGGCGATGAGCAGTCCATTGAGAACGAGCTGAGTACCTATTCCTCTCATTTGAGCAATATGCGCTATTTCCTGACTCATTCCGACAGCCATACACTATTCCTGGCCGACGAGATGGGATCCGGCACCGAGCCGCAGATTGGCGGCGCCATGGCTCAGGCAATCCTCTCCAAACTTGGCAAATCAGGCGCATACGGCGTTGTCACAACCCACTACCAGAACCTGAAGACGTTCGCCGACAATACCGATGGATTCGTAAACGGAGCCATGCTTTACGACCGACAGCACCTTCAGCCCATGTTTAAATTGGAAATCGGCAACCCTGGAAGCTCGTTCGCCCTCGACATCGCCCACAAGATGGGACTGCCTCAGGATGTGATTGCCGCCGCGAAAGAGATTGTAGGCAGCGATTATGTCAACATGGACAAATATCTGAGCGACATAGCCCGCGACCGCAGATATTGGAGCAACAAACGGCAGAACATCAAGGAGAAGGAGCAGCGTCTCGACGATATCCTCGACAAATACGAGGCTCAGGCCGGCGACCTTAAGACACAGCGTCGCGCCATACTTGACGAGGCGAGGAAAGAGGCCCGGGAGATTGTCGAGGGCCTTAACGCACGCATAGAGCGCACCATACTCGAAATCCGCAATACCCAGGCTGAGAAGGAACGCACCAAGGCTTTGCGGGCAGAACTCAAGGAGCATGTGGACGAAGTGTTGAATCCGGGATCGGAGAAGGAATCGGAACTTCCCAAAAGTCTCAAGACCCCGAAACCGAGGCGTAACCAGGCATCCAAGCAACCGCAGACGCCGGCCAGGCAGCAGGAGAAACGGCCGCTGGCAGCAGGAGACTATGTCACCATGGAGGGGAGCTCGACACCGGGCCAGATACTGTCCATTTCCGGCAAAAAGGCGGAGGTGGCGTTCGGTGCACTCCGTACTTTCGTGGAGCTGTCCAGGCTGAAGGCAGGTAAGAAACCCAAGATGTCAGGACTCGGCACAAGTTCTGCAGGCGTGGTGAGTTCGGATGACAGCCGCACGCGTCAGCTGAATTTCAATCGGGAGATCGATGTGCGCGGAATGAGGGCAGACGAGGCGTTGCAGGCCGTGATGTATTTTCTTGACGATGCGATTCAGTTCCAAGCAGATAAAGTAAGGATACTGCACGGCACCGGTCATGGAATCCTAAAGACATTGATACGACAGCAGCTTAAGGCAAATCCGGCTGTACGCAGCTTCGCAGACGAGGACATAAGGTTCGGAGGTGCAGGAATTACGGTCGTGGATCTTGAATAAAGGACTAATCCGGGCGTAATCGGGAATATCGCGTACAGCTTCATTACAATACAATCAGCTTCTCAAACGTTTAATTATTGATATCAATTAAGCACCAAAACTATGAAAATAGCAGTTGCAGGAACAGGATATGTAGGACTGAGCATCGCGGTATTGCTTGCTCAGCACAACAAGGTGACAGCCGTTGACGTAATACCCGAGAAGGTGGAAATGATCAACAACCGTCAGTCGCCGATAAAGGATGAGTATATCGAGAAATACCTTAAGGAAAAGAAACTTGACCTTACAGCCACGCTGGATGGAGCCGCTGCATACGCCGATGCGGAATATGTTGTGATAGCTGCACCCACCAATTATGACCCGGTCAAGAATTATTTCGACACTCACTGCATCGAAGACATTATCGACCTGGTGCTGAGCGTGAATCCACAGGCCGTGATGGTGATTAAGTCGACAATCCCGGTAGGATACTGCCGCTCGCTCTATCTAAAATACTACAACAAGGGAGTAAAAAAGATGAACCTGTTGTTCTTCCCCGAGTTTTTACGCGAAAGCAAGGCATTGTACGACAACCTGTATCCCTCGCGCATCATAGCCGGAATACCCCGGATCAAGAATCGTCCTGAGGATGAGGCCGAGAACAAAGCAATCGAGGCTATAGCCGACATTCCGTTTCTTGACAACGCGGCCCATACGTTCGCATCCTTGCTGCAGCATGGCGCCATCGAGGAGGATATACCCACACTGTACATGGGCATCCAGGAGGCAGAGGCTGTCAAGCTGTTCGCCAACACATATCTGGCTCTGCGCGTAAGCTATTTCAACGAGCTTGACACATACGCAGAGGTGAAAGGTCTGGATTCCAAGAGCATCATAGAAGGAATCGGTCTCGATCCGCGTATCGGAACGCACTACAACAATCCCAGCTTCGGTTACGGAGGCTACTGCCTGCCCAAGGATTCGAAGCAGCTTCTGGCCAACTACGCCGACGTGCCTCAGAACATGATGTCGGCCATCGTGGAGAGCAACCGCACACGCAAGGACTTCATCGCCGACCAGGTATTGCACCTTGCGGGCTACTATACCCGAAACGCCACCTATGACTCCAGCAAGGAGCAGCCCTGCGTAGTGGGTGTGTACCGCCTTACCATGAAGTCGAATTCCGACAATTTCCGCCATTCGTCCATCCAGGGCGTGATGAAGCGCATCAAGGCAAAGGGCGCGCAGGTAATAGTGTACGAACCCACGCTGGAGAACGGATCCACGTTCTTCGGATCGTTGGTCGAGAATGATCTTGACTCATTCAAGAGCAAGTGTAACGCCATAATCGCCAACCGGTATGATCCGGTGCTGGACGATGTGCTCGACAAGGTGTATACACGTGATATATTCAAAAGAGACTAAAACATGTTGAAAGACAATATAACCATCAACGGCAGCACCGTCTTCATAACCGGTGTTGCCGGTTTCATAGGTGCCAACTTGGCCCAACGTCTGTTGGCCGATTATCCTGAATGTCGTGTGGTGGGCATTGATTCCATCACGGATTATTACGATACGTCGCTTAAGTATGAACGGTTGAACGAACTCGAGAAATACGGCGACCGCTTCGTATTCGTAAAAGGTTCAATTTCCGATCGTCAGGCAATTGACCGGATATTCAAGGATTACAAACCGGAAATAGTAGTCAATCTCGCCGCTCAGGCCGGAGTACGCTATTCCATCGAGAATCCGGATGCTTACGTCGACAGCAATCTGATAGGATTCTACAACATACTGGAAGCATGCAGACATAGCAATGATCCGGGAAACACGCCTGTGCAGCATCTGGTGTTCGCATCGTCTTCGAGTGTGTACGGCTCCAACAAGAAGGTTCCTTACAGCACCGACGACAAGGTGGACAATCCGGTCAGCCTGTATGCGGCCACCAAAAAGAGCAACGAGCTGATGGCACACGCATACGCCAAGCTTTACGACATCCCGTCCACAGGTCTTCGATTCTTCACGGTCTATGGACCCTGCGGCCGTCCGGATATGGCATACTTCGGCTTTACCGACAAGCTCGTGAACGGCCAGACCATCAAGATATTCAATTACGGCGATTGCAAACGTGACTTCACATATATCGACGACATAGTGGAGGGCGTGATCCGCGTGATGCGTCATGCACCGGAACGCAGCAAGGGGGAGGACGGTCTACCGGTACCACCGTATAAGATCTACAACATCGGCAACAACCAGCCGGAGAATCTGCTGGACTTTGTCAGGATACTTCAGGAGGAACTGGTATCTGCCAAAATATTGCCGACTGATTTTGACTTTGACGCGCATACCGAGATGGTGCCGATGCAGCCGGGAGACGTTCCGGTCACATACGCAGACACAACGCCGCTGGAGCAGGATTTCGGATTCCGGCCGTCAACGCCTTTACGCACAGGCCTCCGGGCCTTCGCGCAGTGGTATGCCGAAAAATATCATACCGATGCCTAACAGACTCTTCATGACGTCATGCATGGCTACGCTGACCGTATTCGGCATGGCCGCGCAGTCCGGAAGCTGGAAAGGGGAGCTTAACGTCGGAGGCACCACACTGCCTGTCGTGTTCAACTTTTCGGCCGAAGGTTGCACTCTGGATTCACCGGCGCAGGGTGCCAAAGGGATTCCTGCGAAATGGACGCCGGATGCTTCGGGGATAGTATCAATACAGATTCCGGTCATCAACGGTTCGTTCGAAGGGAAACTGACGGGCGATTCCATTCCAGGCAAGTTCACACAGCATGGATACTCCGTGCCATTGACACTCCGACCGGGAGAAGTAAAGCTAAACCGCCCTCAGACACCCAAACCGCCATATCCGTACACCACCGAGGAGGTATCGTTCAAAAATGGCGATGCCGTCCTATGTGGCACACTTACGCTGCCCGAAAACTACACAAAGAATACGCCGGCACTCGTCATGGTTACCGGCAGCGGATTACAGAATCGTGACGAAGAAGCGTTCGGGCACAAACCGTTCGCCGTTATTGCCGATGCCCTCGCTCGTCAGGGGATAGCCACCCTTCGGTACGATGACCGAGGATTCGGCGAATCAACCGGAGACATCATTAACAGCACCATAGACGATTTCAAAAACGATGCTGCGGCCGGTATCAGGTTACTCCGCAAAGGTTTCAAACATGTAGGTGTTCTTGGCCATAGCGAAGGTGGAACAATAGCCATGATGCTTGCTGCCGACAAGGCCGTGGATTTCGCAATATCACTTGCAGGCATGACCGTAAGCGGCAAGGAACTGTTGCTACGCCAGAATCGGGATGCTCTTGCCGGAATCGGATTGAGTTCTGATGTTGTCGATACTTATTGCAAACATCTGTCCGATGGAATGGATGCGGTCATAGCCGGCAAAGATCCTGAACCCGTCAACGACACGCAACTTCAGGCACCCCTTAACCAGAATCTCAGCAAGGCATTACAGCAGTTTGCGACACCGTATATGCGCTCGTTTATCCGGCTTTCGGCCAAGGATAATCTTGCCAATACATCCGTTCCGCTTTTGGCTTTAAACGGCACGAAGGACACCCAGGTGGATTATGTCAATAATCTCGCCGCAGTCAAGGACCTTGCATCCGGCAAACCATTTACCGTCAAGTCTTACGAAGGTCTGAATCATTTTTTCCAGCACGCCGAAACCGGCACCGTTGATGAATACGGCAAAATCGAAGAAACCATCTCGCCCGAAGTCCTCTCCGACATCATCGCCTGGATAAAAGCTCTCAAGACAAAATAACTACCGACAGGCTGAATAAATCTTCAACAGTCTTGTGGCCGTAATACAAAGTATCGTCCGTAACTTACTTACAATGAAAGTTAGTTACGGACGATACTATTTAACCAATATTGTCAATACCTGTGACTTCTGACTCTCAGAATTTGATGAAGCCGGTCTTGGTGAGGGTGATGCCGAAGCCGGCACTCTTGCCGATAAGGTTGCCGTTGTCAAGAGCGAAAGTCAATGTACCTTCCCAGCCCTTCAGCTTGGCAGGATGCCAGCTGGCCTGGACCAACATGCTGAAGTCATGCAACACGTGTCTGGTAGGTTTTGAATAAGTACCCCAGCTGTTGATGCCGCTCATACGCAGTTTCCACGATACCTGCTTCGTGGGATCTCCTTTCAGTCCGATGTTCCATGCGTCTATACGGTTATGTTGGAATTCATTCTGATGTCCGGCATTGTAGATGGGGGAGATCAGGAACGGATTGCCCATTGCATATCCGAAATTGGACCAGGTCTGATAGATATAATGATTGTAATACTGATCGACCGAGGAAACCTGATGGTCCAGTGCGGGAGTATGGTCGTAATAAGCCGGACCGGACTGATCGCGTGTTGTAATGTATTCTATTACGGCTTCTGAGATGTAAGGATTTTTCGGCATGTGTCCTTCGATGCCCCACACGCCGTCCTTCCAGGGATAGTCGAAGAAAAGCATGGAATGATCCTCGAAGAAATGCTGATAATATGCCTTGACGCTCCAGCCATTCGGATCATACCAGCCTAACGCGAATGTCCAGTTGCCCAAGAAGTTGCCCTGAACATTCAGCTGTTCGCCCATCGGCGTCGATGACTCGCCTCCCAGGGGAACCAGACCTTTTATCCAAGCCTTTAAGTCAGAGGGGTTCTTACGTTTGGTCCAGCCGCCTTTCTCCGAATACGTATATGTGGTGCCTCCGAACTGTGAATCCATACGCAATCCCAATTCACCGACAAGAGGGAACTGCCGCTTGTCGCCGAACTTGAAGTATATGGCGCGCGTGCAATATAGTTGATTGAGCGTATAGGCCGATCCATAATCGCGATAGTGATCTTTCATCCAATGATTCTGCATGAACATCCCATAGCCGATGTACCCTTTCACGGCAAACCACCCCTTGCAGCCCCATACGTCGGCATAATCGAAAATACCGATACGTAGCTGTGGTATGGGTCTGGCATTGCTCGACGTGGTCATATTGCCGGATGACAGATCAGACGTCATCAAGTCTCCGGGCATTTCCTTCTGACCTATCATCGCATTCAGGCAACGGTACTTTACCTCCGCATATATCTGCTGAGGAATGAACGCCTCCTGAAAATTATATGCTCCGCCGAGATCCACGCCTGCTCCCCATGAAAACTTCTTTTCTTTGTCAAGATCGTGGAATATACCTGCGCGAATCCAGCCATTATTCTTCTGTAATCCCGAGAATCCGTAATGATCGCTTACCATCCAGAACGGAGTATGCGCTCCGTCGCTGAACGTAACGCCTATTTCACCCCGATACCGTAGTGAGTCTCCAAATTCGCGTCCGAAAGCCGGAACTGAGGAGCACGATGCAAGCAACAGGCCTATAACAAGTAATTTCTTCATAATAATGAAACGATATTGCATATTCAACAATATGCAGACTCTAATGGTGCAAAATTAAACAAAAAAATTTACATAATGACAATAGCAGCTTGTAAAGATGATAATAAACAGCCCGAAGAGGGCGTTTTTTAAAGGATGAATAGGTTGTTTACAGGCATAATAATAATGACATTCACAGTTCTTGGACTTAAAGCCGAGAACGTGAAGATTAGCGGCAAGGTAATAGACAACGAGGACAAGCCGATAGAATTCGGTACAGTACGTGTTGCGGGAACTGCCTTAGGCACCAATACCAATCTGAAAGGAGACTACACGCTGACCATAGCACAGAAAGACACCATCGAGATGGTGTTCAGTTGCGTGGGCTTCAAGACTGTGAAACACAAGCTGGTAAATCCCAAGGGAGACCTGACCCTGAACGTGCGCCTGTATCCCATGGACGTCGACCTGAAGGAGTTTGAAGTTATCGGTTTCCGTAACAACATCAACGGGATGCAGTCGTTCGACACCGAGAGTTTCAAGCTTTCGCCCGATGTATCGGGAGGAAGCGTCGAGGCCATGATCACGACCATGCCGGGTGTGAACTCCAACAACGAGATGTCATCGCAATATTCCGTGCGCGGAGGCACATTCGACGAGAATTCGGTGTACATCAACGGCATGGAGGTGTATCGGCCCCAGCTGATACGCTCCGGCCAACAGGAAGGCCTCAGTATCATCAACCTGGACATGGTCGGCAATCTTAAATTCTCGACGGGTGGATTCCCGGCCCGATATGCCGACAAGATGTCGTCTGCACTTGACATCACGTATCGCGAACCTGAGGCTCTAGAGGGGGCTGTGTCCGCCAGCCTGATGGGCGGCAGCGTAATGTTCGGCCAGAATTCCGGCAAGTTCTCGCAGTTGCACGGTGCCCGATTGAAAAAGAACAATTCCCTGTTGGCAAGCCAGGACACTAAAGGTGAGTATGACCCGTTGTTCTTCGACTATCAGACCAATATGACCCTGAAGCCGAACGACCACTGGAGCATCAACCTGATGGGAAACATCTCGCTGAACCATTTCAATTTCAAACCGCATGACCGCGAGACCACGTTCGGCACATCACAGGATGCCAAGAGCTTCCGCGTCTATTTCGATGGTGCAGAGCGTGACAAGTTCGAGACTTATCTTGGAGCATTGAGCGTGAACTACCGTCACAACAAGGCCACAAGTTTTTCACTCGGAATCGGAGGATTCCTGAGCAACGAACTGGTAAGCTATGACATATCGGGGGAATACTGGCTCGACCAGGCCGGTACAGGGGGCCCCGAAGGGGTAGGCGGTGAACTTGGCGTTGGCAAATACATGGAGCATTCGCGCAACCGCTTGAAATCATCCGTACTGTCGGTTAATTTCAAAGGCTCAACCCGTTATAAGATAAATAATTTTGCATACGGCATAGAATATCAGCGGCAGAGCTTCCGCGACCGCACCAAGGAGTGGGAATGGCGTGACTCCGCAGGCTATTCATTGCCCCATAAGCCCGACGCACTGCATCTGATATACAACATGAAATCGCACAACGACGCCAATATCAACAGACTGTCGCTGTATGTGGAAGATGCGTTGTATATCACTACCAATTCGGCTCACATGACGCTGAACGCCGGACTCAGGTTGTCGTACAATTCGTTCAACAAGGAATTTTTAGCCTCCCCGCGTCTTAACTTCACGGCAAGCCCCAACAGCTTGCCCAACTGGATATTCCGGCTTGGCACTGGCCTTTATTATCAAAGTCCGTTCTATAAGGAATATCGTCAGACCGTGACCGATCCGCTCGGCAACGGATCAATCAGGCTGAATCAGAACATCAAATCACCCCGAAGCATTCAGGTCATCGCGGGTGCTGATTTCACATTCCGTGCCATGAACCGCCCGTTCAAGCTGTCGGGCGAAGTATATTATAAGAATCTGTCGCGACTTATCAGTTATGAGTATGATAATCTGAAGATAGTATATTCAGGCCTCAACGACTCGAAGGGATACACTATGGGACTTGACCTGAAACTGTTCGGGCAGTTTGTGGAAGGCTCCGATTCCTGGCTCAGTTTCTCGCTGATGAAAACGCAGCAGACTCTCGACGGCAAGAAAATGCCGATGCCTTCCGACCAGCGTTATTCGGTGTCCCTCTATTTCACTGACTATCTGCCGCGCTTCCCGCGTCTCAAATTCAGTCTTCGTGGCGTTGTTTCCGACGGTCTGACCATGACACCGCCGCATACATCCAGATCAAAGACTTACTTCAGGGCTCCTGCCTACAAGCGTCTGGACATCGGTGTAAGCTGGCAGTTCTTCGGAGCGCCTGACCAGAAACCTCACAAGATTTTCAAAAGCATGGTACTGGCTCTGGATGCCTTTAACCTGCTGGACATAACCAACGTGAGCAGCTACTATTGGGTAACGGATGTGAACAATATGCAGTATGCCGTACCCAATTATCTGACGCGCAGACAATTCAATCTGCGTCTTTCAATGGAATTCTAATATTGACAATTCAAACACTACTATATCATGAACGTACGGATGTTGCTTATCGGGCTTGGATTGACAGCCTTTGCCGGCGCAGTCAGCGCAGCCGATTCTCCATTATGGTTAAGAAATTCATCTATATCTCCTGACGGCAAACAGATAGCGTTTACCTACAAGGGCGATATTTTCGTAGTCCCCGTCAGTGGTGGCCGAGCCGTTCAACTGACCACGAACCAGGCATACGACACCAACCCTATGTGGAGTCCCGACGGCAAGGAGATAGCATTCCAAAGCACCCGCACCACCGGCGGTTACGACATATATGTGATTCCTGCCGATGGGGGAACATCCCGCCGCATCACTACGGCAAGCGCCTCCGAATCGCTGAGAGCATGGATGAACGACAGCACGTTGCTGTTCTCCTCACGCCAGATCGGTTCGCCCGTCACCGTGATAAATCCGGCCGTCAACCAGTTGTACACCGTAAATGCAAAGCATCCGGGACGCCCGAAACTTTATGCCAACATAAACGCCATGTCCGCGGACTTTGACCGTAACGGCAAAATGGTATACGAGGACAAGAAAGGCTATGAGAACGACTTCCGCAAGCATGAGCGTTCGTCGGGCACCAACGATATATGGATCAAGGATGGCGCGAAATACACCAAGCTGACCGATTTCAACGGCCATGACAAGAATCCTAATTGGACAGCAAACGGTGACATAGTCTATGTCAGCGAACAGGACGGAACGCTGAACGTATGGAGTATGAAGGGTGACGGTTCGGGCAAGACGCAGCTTACACGGTTCACCGAACATCCTGTACGGTCATTGTCTGTCGCCGACAACGGCACAATGGCCTTCAGCTGGAACGGTGAGTTGTATACGCTCGTTCCCGGTGCGGAGCCTCGGAAAGTAAACGTTCAGATCATAAGCGATGATTATAACGCAGATCATCAGAAGCGTCTTCTGACCTCGGGCGCCACATACGGCACCCTGTCGCCCGATGGCGAGGAGGTTGCATTCGTGGTACGTGGTGATGTTTATGTTACATCGGTAAAATACAAAACCACGCGCCAGATAACCGACACTCCGGGACAGGAACGATATGTCAGCTGGAGTCCCGACGGTAAGTCGCTGGTTTACGACGGCGAGCGCGACGGTCAGTGGAAACTGTATATAGCCACTAATGAGGATCCTGCGTCCAAGGGATTCGCATATTCCAAAAAAGTGGGCGAGACTCTGCTATATGCCCCTGCCGACGGCAAGCCTGCACAGCAGCCGGCATATAGCCCGGACGGCAAAAAAATTGCATTCCTTGAAGACCGTCAGGAGGTCCGTGTAATCGACCCCAAGAGCAAAGCCGTGCATACAGCCCTGGATCGTAAGTATAATTACAGCTACAGCGACGGCGACGTAGAGTTTTCATGGTCGCCGGACAGCAATTGGCTTCTGACCAGCTATATCGGCATCGGAGGCTGGAACAATACGGATGTTGCACTTGTGAAAGAAGATGGATCCGAGGTAGTGGATCTGACTGAAAGCGGATACAGCGACGCCAACTCGCGCTGGGCCATGAAGGGTCGTGCCATCTGCTACGAGACGGGTCGTTACGGTATGAAAAGCCACGGCAGCTGGGGTAATCAATGGGATGTTGTCATCATGATGCTCAACGGGGATGCCTGGGACGAGTTTAACCGCACCGAGGAGGAAGCGGAACTCGACAAGGACCAGGAGAAAGAGAAGAAGGATGACGCCGATTCCAAAGACAAGAAAGACAAGAAAGGGAAGAAGGATAAAAAGGATAAAAAAGACAAGAAGGACAAGGACAGCGTCAAGCCATTGGAATTCGATCTTGAGAACCGCGCATACCGCACCAAGCGCCTGACAGGTCTGTCCGGTGCATTAGGCGACTATTGGCTGTCAGAGGATGGAGCTAAGCTATATTACACTATGCGCAACGCCGACGGCAAGACCAATCTTATGGAACGCGACGTACGCGAAGGGGAGACCAAAATATTGGTTCCAGGCATTTCCGGAGGGATCGAGGCCGATAAGAAAGGAGAAAAGTTGCTGATGGTGTCACGCAAGGGTATGTACCTCGTAAAACTCAGTGACGGCTCGAAAGAGGAAATAGAATTTGAGGCGCCCTACAACAACACTCCATCCAAGGAACGTGAATATATCTACCGTCACATGCTCAGCCAGGTCAACGACAAATTCTATGACAAAAATCTGCACGGCGTCGACTGGAAGAAATACGGCGAGGCGTATGCACGTTTCCTCCCGCATATCAACAACAATTACGACTTCGCCGACCTTCTGAGCGAAATTCTCGGAGAACTGAACGCCAGTCATACCGGCGGTTCTTACCGCCCATCGGGTGCGAAGTGGGACACAGGCAATCTCGGCGCATATTTCGATGATAATTACGACGGCGCAGGCCTCAGGATTAACGAGGTGCTGAAACGTGGCCCGTTATCGGCCAAGAAATATAACGTGAAGCCCGGTGACGTCATTACCGCCATCGACGGCGTGACAATCGAACCGGGAGCCGATTATTTCCCGTTGCTGGAAGGCAAAGCCGACCGCAACGTGATGCTTTCCATGAGGCGTGTAAACGGCAAGAACGACACAATCATGGTTAAGCCGGTGGATTATATCCGCGACCTGCAGTACGAGCGCTGGGTGGAACGCAACGAACATATCGTGGACTCAGTGTCCGGAGGTCGCATCGGATACGTGCACATCGAAGGTATGGATTCCGAGTCGTTCAGCAACGTATACAGCAAATTGTTAGGCAAATACCGTAACCATGAGGCCGTGGTGGTAGATACACGATGGAACGGCGGCGGCTGGCTGCACAACGACGTGGCGCTGCTGCTGAGCGGAAAGAAATATGTTGACTATTCTCCGCGCGGCCAATACGTAGGCTCCGATCCATTCTCGCAATGGACCAAGCCATCGGTCATGCTGGTTAACGAATCCAATTATTCGGATGCCCACGGCACACCCTACACTTATCAGACACTTAAAATCGGTGACATCGTAGGTGCCCCCATTCCCGGCACGATGACCGCCGTATGGTGGGAAACTCAGGTTGATCCGACAATAGTGTTCGGCATTCCGCAGGTCACTTCGCTCGATATAAACGGGCAGCCACTGGAGAACAAGCAGCTCAATCCCGAAGTGATTATTTACAACAATCCCGGAGACGTGGAGCGCGGACATGATGCGCAGCTTGAAGGTGCAGTTCGTCATCTGCTTGATAAACTTAAGAAGTAACGTTTAAGTCTTTAGGCTGAAATGACATTTAACCATTGAAATGGGAGCTGACGAAATAAAGACAATCCGGGCTGACCGTAGGGTACTGGAACTGCTGTCGCAGACTTTCGGCACCATATCTGCAGCCGCTACCGAGATAATTAATCTCGAAGCGATACTGAACCTGCCTAAAGGGACGGAGCACTTCGTGGCCGACCTGCACGGGGAGTATGACGCATTCAATCATCTGCTGAAGAATGGGTCAGGCAATATCAAGCGAAAGGTGAACGACCTGTTCGGCACCATCATGAGCCAGGAGGAAATCAGACAGCTCTGCTCGCTGATATACTATCCGGAACAGAAGTTAGCGTACATTCATTCTTCCGGCAAGGATATGACCAATTTCTATGAGATCACGTTGCATCAGCTCGTCAAGGTCCTGCAACTGGTTTCATCGAAATATACAAGGTCAAAGGTGCGCAAGAGCCTGCCGCGTGAGTTCGCCTACATCATCGAGGAGCTTCTGCATGAGGCGCCTTCCACCGCGAACAAGCAGCATTACTACGCGCGCATCATCGAGACGATCATTCTGACCGGACAGGCCGAGGATTTCATCACGGCAATATGTAATGTGATACAGAAACTCTCGATAGACCAACTGCACATCTTAGGCGACATTTTCGACCGCGGACAGGGTGCGCATCTGATATTGGACAAGCTGAACACCTATCAGAATTTCGACATGCAGTGGGGCAACCACGATGCGTTGTGGATGGGTGCCGCAGCCGGGAACAAAGCCTGCATAGCCAATGTGCTCAGAATCTCGTTGCGTTACGACAATCTGACTACGCTTGAGGATGGATACGGCATCAATCTCGTGCCTCTGGCATCATTCGCACTGGAGACATACGCCGATGACAGTTGTGACCTTTTTATGCCATGTCTGGCGGATGAAAGCGACTTCTCGGAAAAACATAAAAACCTGATTGCCAAGATGCACAAGGCCATCACGGTAATCCAGTTCAAGCTCGAGGGACAGCTGGTGGCCAAATATCCGGAATGGAGCATGACCGACCGCCGATTGCTGCATACCATCGACTATGAGAATCAGACTGTCGAAGTGGACGGCAAACGATACCATATCGAGGACATCAACTTCCCCACTGTCAACAGAGAGGACCCATACGCGTTGTCGGATGAGGAAACTGAATTGATGGACAAGCTGCAGCATTCGTTCTTTGTCAGCGACAAGCTCCGGAGACATATCGACATATTGCTTTCGCACGGATGTCTCTATAACATCTGCAACTCCAACCTGATGTATCATGCTTCGGTGCCGCTGAACGAAGACGGTTCGCTGAAACAGGTGCTGATAGGCGACAGGAAATTCGCAGGCAAGGAGCTGATGCACAACATCGGAATGCTGATGCGCGAGGCTTTCAATACCGACATTCCGGAACGTGCTCGCGAATATGCCGTAGATTACTTCACATACGTGTGGTGTGGGCCTGATTCTCCGCTGTTCGACAAGTCGAAGATGGCCACTTTCGAACGCTATCTTATCAAGGATCCCGATTCGCACAAGGAGCGCAAGGGATGGTATTATCAGTACCGCAACGAAGAAACGATATGCGATATGATTTTAGATGCGTTTGGCGTAACCGGAAAGCATCGGCACATCATAAACGGTCATGTGCCTGTCCGAGCCATAGACGGCGAGAATCCCATCAAGGCCAATGGCAAACTGATGGTGATAGACGGTGGCATGTCAAAGGCCTACCGTAGTACCACCGGCATTGCCGGATATACATTGGTGTTTCACAGCCGTGGATTTGACCTGGTACAGCATGAGCCATTCTCATCACCCGAGGAGGCGATACGCAAGGGATCCGACATCATATCCAGCACGACTCTTGTCGAACTCAGCACTCAGCGCTTGTACGTAAAGGACACGGATAAAGGCAAAGAACTAAAGGCGCAGGCCGATGAACTCCGCGGGCTGTTGTACTCATATCGCCATGGTCTCCTGAAGGAACACAAGTAACTCTATATTATTAAGTCATAAGCAGAAAGCCCACCTCGCAAGAAAGCGGGATGGGCTTATGATATAAAAGTTAGTGGGATTAGCGGGAGAATCGGTAAACCGTCATGGAACGGGCCGGGAGGGATGTGCTCCAGTTTGTCGTCACGTTAACGGATTCATTAGTGGTAATCGGCTTGACAGCCTCGGGATTGTCAAGAGTGTTATCGGCATCATCGGGAGCTGTAAGACGGGTCACGGTCAGGACGGTAAGCGGAGCCTTAGCCTTGACTCCCTTGAAATCGATGGTGAAAGGCTGTGCCGTTTTCCCGGTATTGGCGACTTTCACGATAATGTCATTGCCTTCCGAAACGGCCGATGCGAAAAGTCCGTTCTGGCCTTCCAGACCGGCCACAGGCTTCTTGTCCATTGTCAGCGGAAGCACGCGGTCTCCACGGTTAAGGCTATACATCTGCTGGACATAATAGCTTGCCGTCTTCATGCTGCGGCTGTTGTCGAACCATATCATGTCGGGACGCCATTGCCATCCCTCTACATGTGCGAACAGAGGTGCGTATGTGGCCATCTCCACCACGTCGGCATTGCGCTCAAGGCCTGTCATGAACGCGCCTTCCAGCAGGGCAGGATAGAAGTGGTTGTACTTCTTTCCCTTGATATGACAGGCATATTCTCCGGCAAACACCTTGGTGCCTTTGCGCGGATATTTGTCATAACGTGTGCCTTGCGACAGGAACCACTCGCCGGGACGATAGAAATGCTCGTCAACCAGATCTGCCTTAAGTCTGCGCATCTCCGGCCACAGATAATCGAACTTATCACCCTCGGAGTCGGGACCCGACGAACCGATTATCTTGATTTCCGGATGCTTCTCCTTCAACGCCTTCAGGAACGGCTCAAGACGGGCCACATATTCCGGTCCCCACTGCTCGTTGCCGATGGCCATAAACTTAAGATTGAAAGGTGCCGGATGTCCCATGTCAGCACGGAGCTTGCCCCATTCGGTATCCGTGCCGCCGTTGGCGAACTCTATCAGATCCAGAGCGTCGTCGATGTATGGTTGCAGCGAATCCATAGGAATGGTCTGATCCTGATGCCAGTTCTGATACTGACAGACGAGTCCTACGTTCAGCACGGGCAGAGGTTCGGCGCCGATATCCTCCGACAGCTGGAAATATTCGTAGAATCCCAGACCTCCTGACTGATAATAGTCTGATGCCAGGCGGTTGGGGAATGTGTACAGCCAACGGTTCAGATTGGTGGGTCTATTCTCGACGGGGCCGACGGTGTTTTTCCACTGATAGCGGTCAGGCACCTCTGTACCTTCGACAATACATCCGCCGGGGAAACGGAAAATGCCGGGCTTCAGGTCAGCCAACGCCTGCGCAAGATCCCGACGAAGGCCGCCCTCGCGTCCTTTCCACGTATTGGCCGGGAACATAGACACATGCTCCACATCTATCGGCTTGTCAGGATGCACCAGGAAAAGTCGCAGCACACCTTTGTCACAACCCTTGGTCGGTTTCAGTTCGGCCGAATACTTAGTCCAGTCCGGACTCGTCACCTCGAACGTATGGGAGGCGTACACCATACTGTTGTCCATCGACGCCGGATTGCACAGTTCCACACGAACCTTTCCCGCGCCTTCCGGAGCCCTCATGTATACCGAGAACTTATAGACAGAGTCCTTTTTGAATGTAACGCCGAAGAAACCCTGGTTTTCAAGGCCGGAATGCTTGTCGTTATGCCCCGAAGGCATAAGGCGCACGTAATGCGGATTGCGTTCGAACGGGCCGCCTTCTTCCTTGACCTCGACCGTTCCGAACGGCGTCCAACCGGTCAGAGCATACGGAAATTCGAAGGACCGGTTCTTCACCATCTCGGCATAGAGTCCTCCATCCGCCGCATAGTTGATGTCTTCGAAGAAGATGCCGTACATGGTAGGCTGTACCCTGGCACCGGGCTTGTCGGACTGCAGCAATACCGTATTGTCAGCAATCGCCGTGGCACTTGCCACAGCGATTGTCATTGCTGATAAAAATATTGATATTTTCATTTCATGTAGACTTTGACGTTTTTGATGGCTCCTGGTGCGCCCGGCTCCATACGCGGCAGATACTGTATAGCCGACGCATTGACAGGACGACCCAGGTCTATCACCACAATATGGGGATAACCGGCTCCGGGCTTGCTCTGCCAGTATGTAGATTCCTGAAGGTCGAATATCTTGTCTCCGGTGCGGTTCACGCCTTCGTTATTCTCGCTGGATACATAATCGACGGTCCAGCCTTCGCGCGGAACACGCTCGCCGTTATTGTCGCGCACATAAAGCTCGGCTATTGCAGCCTGGGTGCCTTCGTAACCGTCTGTCATTTCAAGAATCATATAGCGGCCACGTTTAGGCTGTGCGAAATCTACCTGCTTCCATCCGTTTCCGGCAGAGAACTGTCCTGAGAACGCCGGAGTCATATCGTCGAGCTTCGGCGCGGTTCCGTTTGCCTTGGCTTTTTTGAACGGCAGTTTGTCGTATATGGGAGTCTTAAGACCGGCGGCCGTCAATGCTCGCGGCCCTACCACATCAAATACCACAACTTCGTTTTCACCTTTCTTGAGCCACGGACCAGGTACATAGAGCGTCAGCTGGGGACCGATTTCCCAGAATCGGCCAAGAGCGTGACCGTTGATATATACAAGTCCCTTGCCGAAGTTCTCCATGTTCAGGAACGTATCTCCAGGTTTATTGAGCTTAAATGTCGCTTTGTAGACACCGCCCGGATAACGTCCTTCGTCATTCGCATTTACTGATGCGACAGGCCGGAACGTGCGGCTTTCATAGAAACTGAGCTCGTCTTCCAGATTGTATACCTGCCAGTTCTTAAGGTCACATGTGAATTCATGTCCCTCTCGGTCCTCAGTCACGGTAACCTTGTCTGTGATACCCTTGAAATCCTTGATGGTACGGCCGAAATTGATACGTCCCATAGCCTCGACAAGAATATCCAGCACCGCACCCTTCTTGCAGGCGGGAAGCATCAGTTCCTTCTCTCCAATGCGTCGGTCGAGTTTGCCGATATATTTGCCGTCCACATATACCTGCGCATAGTCATGTGCATCATTTACAGTCAGCAACGAGCCTTCTGCAAGTGCCGGAAGCTCTGTGCGATATAGTATTGAGCCAAAGCCCTGGTCGTATTCCTCCATTGTCTTGATGTCACGGTCTTTCTTTGCCTCAGGCAGATTTGCGAACAGGGGAGCAACCTGCGTGAAACTGAATTCCGGAATGGAGATGACAGGAATGGATTTGGGCATCTTTGCCTGTCCCTCGGGTGTATATTTTGCCATAGCCTTGCGCAGAGCCATGTATTTGGGCGTGGGGGCGCCCTGTTCGTTTACGGGTGCGTCGTAGTCGTAGGAAGTCACGTCGGGAGCGAAACCGGGAGAGTTCGCGCCGGCCCAGTGGCCGAAGCTTGTGCCTCCGTGAGTCATATAGAGACTGAACGAAATGTTTTTGCTCAGCATCTCGTCAATACCCTTGATCATATCGGCTGCCGGACGCGTCTCATGATTGGCTCCCCATTTGTCGAACCATCCGCTCCAGAACTCGGAACACATCAGAGGCGAATCCGGATTCATTTCCTTAATCTTGGCGAATTGCTGATCGATGTCGGCACCGGTTCCGAAGTTCATGGTCCAGATAAGATCGTCAAGTCCGTTGTCAAGGAAATTGCTTGACCAATCGCACTGGAACAACGTAACCTCTTTACCGAAATTCTTGAGTAGCATATCGCGGATGTTGGCCACATACGGCTTGTTCTTGCCATACGAGCCATATTCATTCTCCACCTGCACCATTATAATCGGGCCGCCGTTGGCTATGGTCAGGTCTCCGACCTGATCGGCCACGGCTTTCTGGAACTTGTCGACACGCTCCAGGAAATATGGATCGCTGTCGCGAAGCTTGATATCCTTTTTCTTCAGCAGCCACCAGGGCAGACCGCCCATTTCCCACTCTGCGCATACATACGGACCGGGACGGAGTATCACCTTCATGTCGTTGGCCTGACACAGCTTTATGAACTCGCGCAGATCGTTCTGTCCTGTGAAATCAAACTGATCCGGCTTTGGTTCATGTGCGTTCCAGAATACATAGAGGCATACGGTGTTCATGCCCAATGCCTTCACCATCTTGATACGGTGGTCCCAATATTCACGGGGGATTCGGGGATAATGCAGCTCTGCTGCCTTTACCACATAAGGATTACCGTTCAGCAGGAACGTTCCCTTGCCTGCCTCGAATTTGCCCTTGACAGGCGTGGTATCGGCAGCGGCAGACATCGTGACAAGACCGGCCAGGCCGGCGACGCACAATGATGTCAGCGCCATCTTTTTCAATAAATTCATCATATCGATTTGTAGTTAGATATTAGTTTTCGTTTATTTTGCCTTTATTTTGCCTTTATTTTGCAAAAATACAAAAAACATTCTGTTTGCCAAGGCAAAACCGACCCCTTGAATATTCTGATGCAATATACCTCAAAATTGACCGATTTGTCCCATCATTGCACAAACAGGACAATCCAATTGCCACTATAACCAATTGCCACTATAATGTGAACAATATTCCTAATTCATCATAAGAATAAAGTTCAAAATGTATATGTAATTATTGGAGCAACCATTTTGCAAGAGGAATTACATCTATTTTTAGATTAGAAGTCGTAATAGTTCTTTCTTCCGAATAAGTTACAATCTCGGCTTTGCTCAGTCCATATAATCTATCGAACTCGATTAATGCCTTTACCTCGCGCTCCTCGGTCATAGAATCTTCCAGACTGTAACACGCCTGTATCCCTCTCTTTTCATTAGGCAGATAGAAATCAATTTCAACCTCTTTGTTGTAGAAATATACTTTCTTTTCATCCTCTCTGAAAGAATTTCGATAAAGGGTTACGGCACATATATTCTCAAGCAAAGCAGTATCGCTGTCAGTCAAAAAAATATGTAACAAACCGTTATCTACGAAGTAATGTTTCTTCACAGTTTCCTTTTCAACGAATTTTGAAGCATAATTATCCAATGTAAATAGTAAACAAGCTTCCTTGCACATATCGACATACCCCAATATCGAAGCGGTATTGGTACTGATGCCAACGGCTTTTACCATATTGGCCAAGCGATTGTAGGATGTGGGATTCTTGATGTTTTCTGCCAGTCGCTTCACCATAAGGCGCATCGCGGCTTCATTGCGGATAGAATTACGTTGAAGGATGTCTCCGAGAATAATTTTCTCGTAAAGTTCATTTAGCCATTGCCGTTTGTTTATATAGTTCAGGATCTCGGGAAAACCTCCCCATTGGAAATATTGTCCCAATAGCCGGGATACATCTCCTTTAGTTTTGCCATAGTTCCAGTTTTTATCTATATGGATGCCATTAGCATTCAGAAACTCAGGGAACGAATAGGGGAAGATTCGCTGTTCAATATAACGAGCGCCCAAAGTACTGGCAATCTCCTTACTTAGCATCTTGGCATTGCTACCGATTACATAAACATGATATTTTTGATTAGCCAATCGCCTTGCAAAATGTTCCCAGCCTTCGACATTCTGTATCTCATCAAGAAAAATTACAGGTTTAATATCATAAAGTGATGAGTATGCCTGAAGAATGAGGTCTAATTCATCGGCTTTCATACCTATGAGTCGTTCATCATCGAAATTTATGAATAGCATTTCCTTTATATCATGGCCTTCTTCAATCAATTGCATAGCGCGAAGATAGAGTAGAAAAGATTTTCCACTCTGACGCACGCCCACCATTACATATCTGGCTTGCGGCTCAAATAGGAATTCCCGACGGGATATTTGCAACTCCGGTAACAATTCCTGGCCTTCTATGATAATATTTTTAATTACTTCTATATTCATTTCCCAATATTTTTCTGCAAATATAGCAATTTATTTATTACTAATAAACAAATTTGCCAAATTTTATTTATTGCCAATAAACAAATATCCCCATTTTTATTTATCGTCAATAATCAAATCAATGCATTTATACTTAAGAATGATATATTCCGATGAATAGTTAGCTACTTGATGTCGACACTAAAACTCTTTACATGATTATATCTGGGCCTTGAAGGACCTCTGAATAACTTATAGTTTTTCTTTCATATTTCGCAAAATATCTATAAATTTGCATCAATTATGATACGAAACTTTATATTATTAGTTCTCACTATAATTTTTTGCGTAGACGTTTATCCTGCGCGAAACAAATCTTTTTTTAAAGTAGGAACTTCAGTCTCTATTCCTGATACAATCCTAATCAGAACAGATCGAGGCAACATAATAACATCTCGTTTTTATGTTGTAAATGGCAAGGACTTGATACGCATTAGTGTAAATTCAGATACGGAAAAATGCGACACGGCATTTTTTGAAGGTTTGGACGAAGAAGACATAATACGCTACAACAAAGAGGTTTATCTAATTAAACTTCGGAGTAAGCCAATTGAGCAAATTAACGATAAAGAAGCTTTCAATTATTTTCAAATTGGAGACTCAATTGAATATTTCTTAAGTAAGTTAGGAAGTAAAAAGGTACATATTTCATATACTGGTTATCAGTTATCTTTTCCTGACGAATTTTCTGGCAAACCGCAAGTGATAGAATATAAATTTTGGGATGATGGATTATTGCATGGCATAGAACGAATTACAAAAAATAATACACTTCCAACAAACGATGTATGGACTGCATTTCAGTTAATGCAAATTAAAGAGTCACTTAACGATTTAGAAAAAGCAGTTAAGTTGCTACAGTCAAAAAAGAGAACCCAATCTAAGCCAAAATCAACAACTCATAGACGTAAATAAGCGTATTTTCACGCTCCTCATACAATCCATTACTTTGTGGGAAACAACCACAAGTTCAGGACTTGTCTTTTTTCGAACTCGATTTTTACATCGTCGAAACGTTTCTAGGCTTTATGGCCCGCGCACTGTTCACTGTCAACTCGGCCACGGTTTTCCGTTAATACGTTGACATCGCGCCGTCCGTCGTTGACGATATTCTTGCCGCCAATGTGATCACATATTTATGAGACCATAAAAGGTGCTAATGTAGTTTACCGATAATGTTCTCATTATCGTATTCATCAATTACTTTATACAGTTCTCTTGTACAAATTATTTTAGGTACAATTCTGCATCCAGTGTTTTCTATTATAAAGTCATAATAGATTGTATAATCTTTTACTTGTCGATTGTTAACCAGGCTAACATCAGGAGAATCTTTAATACTCTGTATAATAAATGTTTCCAATGTGAGTAAAAACCATTTTAGATTATTTACACAAGTAGGTGTGTTACAAATTTTTCCGAATCTCACATATTTGCGGCCACGAACTGATACCCATGGCGATGGTTTTCTTTCATTCAGATGTTGACAGAAACGTATGTCAAAACCTTTTCGTGTCTCGCCAACATATATGTATCGTTCTCGTTCTTCGCCATGACTTAAATATCTTGTGGAAATTATGTACAAACCCTCTTCTGCACAATAATTACAGGAGTTAGCCCTATTTTCAAGCGCTATGGGATTGCTCCATTTTATATATACCGTTTGTAATCTATTCAACACCATATTACAAAAGTACTAAAAAACAACCGGTCAGACAAATCTGATTGAAGAGTTACATAAATTTGTACTCCTTAGGTCTATTTCTAAAATATATTTCTTCCTATTTGATGCCGAACAGGGAGAGGATGCGGCGGCCGAGGGTGGTTTTCTTGAATGAGATGAATTTGCCGGCCAGACTCTTGTCCGGGTCCTTGCCAAGTCGTATCCGGCCTTTGTCAAGTTGCTCTACTCGGGCTATCAGGGCTTGGGTAGAGGCTGAGACCTCAGGCATATAGTCCGGCAGATTCACGTCGAGTTCATCGAGGTCATATTCCCTTTCGTCCCAGCGTTTGGCCTCCTTTTCGGTGATGTATTCCTTGCCAAGCACATATATCTCGGCATCCGTGCTGACATAAAAAGGTTCGTCTGGCTGATTGAACCGGAACATGTTGCGGCCACGTCCCACTGATTCCAGACTGTATGAATAACTTGTCAAATTGGAAGCAAACGCATTATCACTTATGACGTTGTCGTAATTATATACGATCCAGAACTTCTCGAACTCGAAGTTGCTTCTGAAAAATCCGTCAAAAGCCGGGGCCCAGCGACGTGACAATGTATCTGCCTTGACATCGACGTCTATACGCAGTCTGTCGTTGTCTTTCTGCCAGATTTCGGCAGGTCTGAATTTGCCATGTATTGTATCGGTACCGACATCTGAATTCTGTAATCGCTCCGGTAGCGGGATATTCGTCACCAATCCCATCCAGTCGGACCACGAGAAGTGAAAACGGCATTCGTCGCTGATACTGTCAAGTCCATTATGATTTGAGAATCTATAATAAGATTTCGAGGTAAGCATACGCGGCTTGGTCCAACCATGAAACTTAGATTTACGTCCGACAGGCAACATATAGTCCACCAGTTTCTCACGGAACATGAAGACGGTATCCGAATATGTGGTCATGGTGGAATACTCCCGCAGATATGCAAGAATATGGAGCACGGAGTTCTTGCGGGATTCGACAAGTACTTCCGGTAAATCCATAACTTTTATGGAAGTACGGTCCTTGGATCCCGACTGAGCCATGCCTTCAGATGAAATTACGGCAATGGCGAACGGCAGCAATATGAATGTCGAGTGGATTCTCACGCCACAAAATTACACAACAGACTTGGGATGACCCAATAATTCTGATTAAAAGATGTGGAATGTTATTTACAAACGTTAAAAGAATTTTTGGCGGAAAGGATAATATTTGCTAAATTTGCATTTATTGTATAAAGTACACTTATACTTAAGCTTAATATTAACCTTAAAAAATTCAATATGACAAAGAATTTGCTGATGCCCCTGGTTGCGGCCATGTTGGGAGTAACATCGGTCCAGGCTGCGAACGTAACGCTTCAGATGGATCATGTAAATCCGGATGCCAAGATCATGCCGGAAATCTACGGACAGTTTGCCGAGCATCTCGGCGCTTGCATCTATGGCGGCCTCTGGGTAGGTCCCGATTCTCCCATACCTAATACCAACGGTTATCGTAACGACGTGCTTCAGGCTCTTAAAGAACTGAAAGTACCCGTGATGCGCTGGCCCGGCGGATGTTTCGCCGACGAATACCACTGGCGCGACGGCATCGGTCCGCAGAAGGACCGTCCCACGCAGGTCAACAATAACTGGGGTGGCACCGTAGAGGACAACTCGTTCGGAACACACGAATTCTTCAATCTCTGCGAACTGTTGGGCTGTGAGCCTTATCTGAGCGGCAATGTCGGCTCCGGCACGGTACAGGAATTGGCACAGTGGGTGGAATACATCACTGCCGACAACGGCCCGATGGCAAAGTTGCGCGAACAGAACGGCCGCAAGGAGCCTTGGAAGCTCAAATATCTTGGTGTCGGAAACGAATGCTGGGGTTGCGGAGGCAATTTCCGCCCCGAATATTATGCCGACGTATATCGCAGATACCAGACTTATTGCCGTAATTTCGGCGACAATAAGCTGTATAAAATAGCATCCGGAGCCAGCGATTACGATTATAACTGGACAGATGTGATGATGAAGAACGCCGGCCGTTACATGGACGGTATATCCCTCCACTATTATACTGTGACCGGATGGGACGGTTCGAAAGGCTCGGCCATAAAGTTCACCCCGGCCGACTATTACTGGACGATGGGCAAGTGCCTCGAGATAGAGGATGTGATAGCTCAGCACGAACAGATAATGGACAAATACGACGACAAGAAGCGTGTTAACCTGCTGGTAGACGAGTGGGGCACATGGTGGGACGTTGAACCCGGCACGAATCCCGGACACCTGTTCCAGCAGAACTCAATGCGCGACGCCATGGTGGCTGCCCTGTCGCTCAACGTGTTCCAGCGTCACACTGAACGCGTCAAGATGGCCAACATCGCCCAGGTGGCCAACGTGCTTCAGTCAATGGTACTGACCAAAGGGGACCAGATGGTCAAGACTCCTACTTATTATGTTTTCAAGATGTACATACCCCATCAGGATGCAACGCCCATCCCTCTGGACGTAACAACCGACAAGATCCGTTGCGGTGACAAATGGGACGTCGACCGTCTGCAGGCTACAGCATCCAGGAAGGATGGCAAGGTTACTGTTTCCCTAACCAACATTGACCTGGAGAATCCCCAGGAAGTGGAGATCAATACAGGACTTGCCAAAATCAAGAGCATCAACGGCGAAATCCTGACCTGCAAGAGCATCAACGATTACAATGACTTCGGTCAGCCCGAGAAGGTGACTCTTAAACCTTTCAAGGACGCGAAAGCAGACAAGAACGGTGTGGTGAAAGTGAAGCTTCCGGCAAAATCCATCGTTACCATCACAATGGAATAAGCCGGAATCAAAATGAAACACACTGTACTTGCGGCTGCCGCATTCGCCGCGCTTACAACGAATGCCATGACCACTTCACCCATGATAAGCGACGGAATGGTTCTGCCACAGAACACATCCGCTCATGTCTGGGGCACTGCCGATCCCGGTGAAAAAATCACAGTGACACCATCGTGGAGCAATCAGGCATATACTGTCAAGGCTGATAAAGACGGCAGATGGCTTACGTCTATTACAACACCCGCAGCCTCATACACTCAGTACGACCTGATTGTTTCAGGCAAAAACAGTTCTGATACAGTCAAAAACGTACTGATAGGAGAGGTGTGGCTGGCATCGGGTCAATCCAACATGGAGATGCCCCTTAAGGGTTTCCCCGGCTGTAATGTCAAGAACGGCTTTAAGGAAATCGCCAAGGCTCGTCAGTATGCCGACAAGGTACGATTTTACACTGTTCCGACCAATCAGAGTTATGAACCTGTGGAAAATGTCGATGCGCACTGGACGATACCGGATCCCGATACGGCTACAGAATACTCGGCTACCGCGTGGTATTTCGCCACTCGTCTAAACGATGTGCTTGACATACCGATCGGCATCGTTTCGGCTGCATACGGCGGCTCGAAAGTCGAAAGCTGGCTACCGCGTGAAATTCTTGAGAGATATCCCGATGTCTCGCTTCATCCTAAGGATATAGAGAACATGACATCTTACTATCGTCCGATGCTTATGTACAATGCCATGTTCAAGCCCATCAGCAAATACACATACAACGGCATAATATGGTATCAGGGATGTTCCAATGTCGGAAGCTATGACACATACGCCGACCGTCTGGACACTATGGTGAACCGATGGCGAGAGGAATTAGGACGTGGCGCCATACCGTTCTACGCCGTCGAAATAGCTCCATTCGATTATGACAATCCAGCTGAGGACGAGAAATCCCCGATGCTGCGTGAAGCACAATGGGAGGCCGTATCAAAATTGAACAACGCCGACATGATATGCACCAATGACATCGTGGAAGAATACGAGCGGTTCAATATCCACCCGGGAAACAAGGAAGCTGTGGGACAGCGCCTCGGCGATCTCGCTCTCAACAAGACTTACGGCAAGAAACAGTTTATGGCCGGAAGCCCGAAGTATAAGAACCATCGCGTGGAGGGGGACAAGATCATGGTAGCCATAGACTCACCGAGTCATGGCATCTGCCGGAACTATGACATCAAGGGCTTTGAAATTGCCGGAGAGGACGGTAAATATTATCCAGCTACAGATGTAATCTTCCTATGGCAGACCAATGAATTTCAGCTGAGCAACCCTGACGTGCCCCATCCGGTTTCAGCGCGTTACGGCTACGGAGACTTCATGCCCGGCAACGTGTACGGAGGCAATTATCTTCCGCTGATACCTTTCACTACCAAAAGATAATGTTTCCGGACCACCTCCGGCAAACTAAAAATCCGTATTAAAAATAGACAGGCGGGGAAATCCGACCTGTCTATTTTTATATTTTTTATTGATAAAGAGTAAATCCCCCTAAATATACTTGTGCTTGCAATGCAGATGCTGTGGTGTGTGTCTCAAACCGGCAATCATAACTTACAACACTAAAAGCCACGGCATTGGTCTTGCTACGACTAAGCAGGCCGAGACTTGCATCATTGGAATAATGAATATGCTCACACTTCAGGCTTACATCGATTCATTGTCGCTCAGAATGGAATGATTCAGAAGTGAGCTACGAATTCAAGCACAATCTTGTTTTGTTCGGAAATCGCAGGGGTAACTCCTTTAGCGTAAAAATACTGCTCGTAGTTCATGCGGATATCTGCCTGAAGGCTTTTTTTACAGAAACTTAGGGTTACGCCACCGGTAAGTCTGTGTCTTTCCGGATCATCTACCGACAACTTTCCATCATCGTCTTTCCCTCCGCTGTTATGGTCGGACATATAATCATATCGGCCCAAGAATGATATTGCACTCAGACTTTTCTTCAGAGGCAGCCGATAGACGGCAAAAGCATCCACGGCGTTGACGGCAGGGAATGCATTGCGGGCATAATGTTTTCTGAGATATTCGGCTTCTATATGCCAGCGGCTGTTGTCCCAAAATGCTCCTGCGTCATACATCATTGTACTCACGTCACGGGCATTCGCTTTCTGGCAGCTCAGGGTGATATTGAACTGTCGGGCAAGCAAGGTTTGAGCTTTAAAGGAAAAATTATAATTATTGGTCCAGAAATTTTTCTGGTTTGTAAGGCCCGAGCCATTGAAAATACCGCCTTCTAATGTAATCGGTGCTTTGCCCGCAAAAGTCCATGCAACTGCAGCTCCGACATCACGCACATTGCCAACTTGTTTTGCTATAAATGACCTGTTGGCAAAGTATTGAAGATGAGGCGAGCGATGGGCATCAATGGTGAACGGCACTCTCATCTGCCCGAAAGTAAGTTTAAGCGGCTCTTTTGGCTGAATCCTTATGTAGGCGTCAAGCATCTTTATGGAACCTTCATCCGAAAGGTCAATTTCCGCCTTATAGCGTACAATCGGAATAATCTTTCCCTCAACACTCAGACGCGCATTGCGAATCTCAAACCGGCCTTTGTTTATCGACGGTTCATATTCGTATTTAGCGCGGATGGTTCCATGTATTTCCGGCAGATACGGACTTTTTACTTCTTGAGCCGTTATAGTAGCTGCAAAACAAGAGAATATGACAAAAATTGCGATAACGGTTTTATTCATTGCGACTATAGTTTATCGTGTATGAGTTTTCTCATATATGATTTCACCGGGAGTTTTGGTTTTCTCTCCCATGCAGGCTACATAAACCGTCCCGGTCAGGACTGCCATGACATATACCCAAAGTAAAAATTCTTTCACCTTATATATCAGCTTATCGATACGCATTTATTAAACTCTTGGTTTGATACAGCAAAAATACCTTCAGTTCATTTCAAAAATATTGCAAAAAAGCTAATAATATATTACATTTATTATCGGATAGGCCACTGTTATCATATACTGCTAATAAGGTTCCTGATATAATAATGCAAGGTGACCGGATTGAGTCCGGTCACCCTGCATTATTATGTGGTTGAATCTATTATTATGTGTTGAATCTCCTGTTACTGCTTTGAGGGCGTCATAATATTATGCACAGCTTCTAAATGTCATGATGTTCAGGAATCATCACTATGTCCCCTAAAAGACATCTGACATATTGGCGCCTATTCCGGATAATTCAGATTCACATCCGTAGCGTTGTCCAATACTTCGAGATATCTGCGTGCATCTTTCCTGGCCTGATCCAGGTCCATGAAGGAATAGTTTCCGCAGTCACGTGGAGTCGCACCCGGGACTTCACCCTCGAAAGCCGCCACAAACCGCATTGTCTCGCGAATCAGAGGCAGAATGTCACGACTGGAACATTCACCCTGCACCAACAGATAATTCCCGGTGCAGCATCCCATCGGCCCCCAGTAAACAATCCTGTTCTGCCATTCCGTATGGTTGCGCAGGAACGTAGCGGCCAAGTGCTCCATGGCATGAAGCGACTTTGGCGTTAAGGCAGGCTCTCGGTTGGGGCGTGTCATTCGGATGTCGAACGTCGTTATTACGTCGCCTGAGGGCGTGGTATCGCGTCGCGACACATAGATGCCCGGTTCCAGACGCTCGTGGTCAATTGTAAAGCTTGCTATCTTCTTCATTTATGATTACGTTTCTTTATGATGGTCTTGGCTGTCTTGCCCCACGGTTTGATCTGCTCCTCCGTCCACAGCATGCCGTTGTCCGAAGCGTCGGGTGTAACCATTGAACAAGTCTCCGTCTTGTCGGCTATGCTCCAGAACAGCATCGACAGCTTATGCTTGTCGGCGAACTCAACCCATTTCAGCATTGATTCCTCGTCGACGGGGCCGTCACCGGTGGCTTCCATACCTCCGCATTCAGAGATGATCATCGGCAGTCCGTTGGCTATGGCCTTTTCTGCCTTGTCGATCAATGGCTGCTTGTGTGTGGCCGCGTAGAAATGAAGCGAATAGAGCAGGTTGTCATACTTCAGCGGAGATTCGGAGGCGATGTCCACATCCTGATCCCAGGTGGGGGAGCCGACTATTATCACCGAATTAGGGGCTTTTTTACGGATAACAGGTATTACTTCTTCGGCGTATGCCTTCACCTCGTCCCATTTTACGGTCTCGGGCTCATTCCAGATCTCGTACAAGATGTTCGGAGTATCGCCATATTTCTCGGTAACGGCTGAAAAGAACTTTTTGGCGTTTTCAAGAGTATTTTTGTGTGTATGCCAGTCTGCGATAACGTACATGTCGTTGGCTATGGCCGCATCGATGACCCGGTACAGCTTATTCATCGCGTCAATTGAATCGGCGTCGTAACAATTCACCACGTCCCATGACGTGTGAGCCCCGATGGCTGCACGGGTTATATTCGCGCCCCAGTTCTTCTTGAACGCCATCACGGTGGAATCGTTATAGAAACGTCCCCAGTTAGAATGCCATCCCAAAGAGGGACCGTTCAGCACCATTGTGTCGCCCTTGGCATTCAGGAGGTACAGTCCCTCAACATGCAGGGGTGTCACAAAGGTCGAGTCTTGCTGTTCCGAATTTTCCGCTTGATTCTTAGAGCCATTGCACGACATGGCCATACTTCCCGCCATAATCATCATGGCTGCTATTGCTGTCATTTTCTTCATGTATCCGTAGGATTGATTAATTTTACCTCAAAGAAAACAAAACATCGGCTAATAATCAAATCAAATCGCAATTTTACAATATATTGCAAAAATAATACTATGAAACGACTGCTTCTCCTTTCAAACCCGCAGTCTTCTGATCAGGCATCGTCCTGAACACCTTACGCTGAACGAAAAAGGCGGCAATAACCACCATAACGCCTGTCGCGGCCCATGAAATAGGATATATGCTGAGCAGCGTCTGATAGCTATAGTCGATATGAGGGAAAATCCAAACCCATATCAGTCGCAATATGCAGGACCCGAAGATGGTCAACAGCATGGGAATGACGGAATACCCGAGTCCACGCATGTACGAACCGGATATCTCATAGCTGGCGGCTATGGACTGGAACATCAGTACGTAATGAAAGCGGAGTTTCGCGTAATGTATCACTTCGGGGATATCGGTGAACACTCTAAGGGCACCGTTTTCGAAAAAAATCAGGGCAAAATTGGCCACCAATGACAAACCGAAAGCGTACGCCATCGATACTTTCCATACACGCTTGCAGCGCTCCTTCAGACCGGCCCCGTAATTCTGGCTTGTGAATGCTATGGCCGCGCCGTTTATGCCCCCTATAATGAAATAACAATATGCCTCGTATGTCAGGGCTGTGGCTGAACCGGCGATGGCATCGGCTCCGAATTTATTGATGGACGACTGGATGAATATATTGCTGATCGAAAATACCATTCCCTGCAATCCGGCGGGCACTCCGATGCGCAGCATTTCCTTAAGATCCGGCATCGAGAGTTTCCACCTGCGGGGGTTCAACTGCATCTTGAACGGTTCGTTCTCATGGGTCAGGAAGAACACCATTATTGCCGCATTCACGGCATTGGATATCACCGTGGCCCATGCCACTCCTTCCACACCCCAGCCGAACTGACCGGCAAACAGCAGGTCGAGCAGGAAATTACATAATGTGGCGACGAACAGCGACTGGAACAGTTTGGGAGTGTCGCCGATGCTTCGCAATATGGATCCTCCGAAATTATAGATCATCATGAAAGGCATGCTGCAGAAAAATATTCTCAGATACTTTTCCGCCTGATCTATCACATCGTCCGGAGCACTCATCGCTTCCAGTATAGGGCGTGTAAGAATGGTCCCTATGGCAAGTAGCAGGAATCCCGATACGATGGATATGATTGCCACGGTGCCTACCGATTCACGGATGCGGTCGGATTTGTTTTCGCCTATATAACGGGCTATCACGGCATTGGCGCCTACGGCTATACCGACAAACAGATTGACCATTATGCTTATGATCGGGCCGTTGCTGCCGACGGCCGCTATGTCGTGACTGTCGGAATAATGTCCTATCACGGCCACGTCTATCACATTGAACGACTGCTGCAGTATCCCACTGGCAATCAATGGCAACGCGAACCATAGGATTTTACCGGCCAGCGGCCCCGAAGTCATGTCGACATGATGTCTTGACCTTGTTAATAATGCCATATCTTTATCTATACCGCTTCTCAGTTCTTCATCCTGATACCATTTCTGAAACGTATCGGAATCACTTTAAATTATGTCTGGAATCCATGAAACATGAACAAAAAGACAATTTCATAAATCTAACCGATAAATGTATAATACATATACCACTTCAACCGCTCTCCGGCCGGATGTATGGTTGATGAAATATTTAACAGTAGATTCAATCAAGTGATTCGTAATTTCGTACCGGAATAACCGTTGAATAATTAACGTTGAACAATTATAACGTAAGTAAGATGATAAAGACAATATTGTTTGATATGGGGGGCGTGCTGTTTCAGATTGACACGGATCAGGCTAAGCGACGTTTCGAGGCATTGGGCGTGGATTCGGAACGCTATCTGGATGCGTATGAACAGCGGGGAATATTCCTCGACCTGGAGAGTGGAGCCATAGGGGATGACGAATTCGTAAGCAGACTCAGTGATATGGTAGGTCATCCGATTTCACACGAACAAGCACGCCACGCCTGGTTGGGATACGTGAAAGAGATTTCGCTTGATCGACTCAACAAAATAAGCAAGCTGCGGCCCGGATACCGCACCTGCCTTGCCAGCAACACCAATCCGTTCATGATGGATTTCACCGAAAGCACTGAATTCAGCAGCGACGGACATGGCATCGGTCATTATCTGGACCATCTGTATTGCAGCTACCGGATGGGAGTATGCAAGCCATCGGCCGATTTCTTCAACAAGATACTTGAAGCCGAAAGGGTAAAGCCTGATGAAGTCCTGTTTGTTGACGACAGCAAACGCAACATCGAAGCCGCCGCCCGTCTCGGCATCAACACGTTATGGGTTGATTCAGACAAAGACTGGTTGCCGGCTCTGGAAGCCAAACTGGCTCGACTTGACTGAATAACCGGAAGTAACGCAATACAAAGCGTGCCGGGACTCACTCTCGGCACGCTTTGTTATTACATATTTATCCTAAAATCAGAGCAGGGGGAGAAGTTTCTCCTCAAGGTCGGCCAGCTTGACCAGACCTACGCTGCGGTCCTTCAGTTCTCCGTCCTTGAAGAAGAGCACCGTCGGGATGTTGCGTACGCGATATTCCATGGTGATGTCTGACTCCTCGTCGATGTTCAGCTTGCCTATCTCGGCCTTGTCCGCATATTTCTCTGCCAGTTCCTCTACGATAGGTCCCAACTTGATACATGGTCCGCACCAGGTGGCCCAGAAGTCAATCACAACCACCTTACCCGAGTTGATGGCCTCGCGGGCCGTCTCGTCTGTAAATTTCTTTGCCATTGTTTATAATTTTGGTTACTTGTATTCTTTATGATTCCATAGTCGACACCTTGAACTTCACGCCGTTGGCTTCCAGCAGTTCAATCATGTCGATATCGATGTCGTAATGTCTGCGGGAATGTATCTTTACACTCTGCCGCGTCTTTCGGTCTATCAGTTCCAGGTATAGCTCTCCTCTGCGCTTATCGCCTGTGCACTCGTTGATTTTCTTGAACAGTTCCTCGTTGTTGTAATCCACATCCAGAAAAATGGTTAGTGAATTGGCAATCTTCCCCTTGATGTTTTCCAAGGGCTCGATCTTTACGATATTCATATCTGTTCGGTCAGGCTGATAACGGCTGGGAGTATAGGATAGTGCTACAAATATGGCTTCACCTTCGTGGAATTTATCCCGGAAGTTGACATGATTCCGACCGAACAGCCTAATCTCAGCTTTGCCGCTGAAATCCTCTATCTCCACAATGGAAAATTCCTTTCCTGTGCGTGACACCTTGGTCGACACCTTGGTCACCAGTCCGGCTATCGTCACGTTACCCGGCACTTCCTCGCGCTGCTGGAATTCATCGCAAGTGCATGTACAGCCATACTTTATCTCCATTGCGTATGGATCAAGAGGATGCGCCGACAGATACCGCGTAACAAGCTCCTTCTCCTTATTCAACAACGCCAGCTGCGTCCAAGGTTCTACTTCGGGGAACGGAGGTCTGTTGGTCTCTATCGGCTCCAGTTCTCCAAACAGACTCAGTTGCAAGGAATTCTTGTCATTCTGCACGGACTGTCCGTACTTCACCAGACAATCGGTAAACGTTGAATCAAACACCTGCTGCACGTATGCCTCGCGCCGCTGTCCGAAACTGTCGAACGCGCCGGCCATGGCCAGGTTCTCGATAGCGCCACGGTTGCAGGCCGACAGATTCACCCGCTCCACAAAGTCGTAAATATCCTTGTAGGGGCCGTTGGCGTTACGTTCGTCTATTATGGCCTTCACTGCATTCAGGCCCACGCCCTTTACCGCCGCAAGTCCGAAACGGATATCACCGGCGGCATTTACACCGAATTTCTCTATGGATTCGTTGATATCCGGTCCGAGTACTTTCAGCCCCATGCGACGGCATTCCTCCATCACCTTGGTCATCTTGTCGCTCGCCGTCAGGTTGCGGCTCAGCACGCCGGCCATGTATTCGGCAGGGTAGTGCGCCTTGAGATATGCAGTCTGATATGCCACCCATGTATAGCATGTGGCGTGGCTCTTGTTGAACGCGTATGATGCGAACTTCTCCCAGTCCTCCCATATCTTGTTCAGTGTCTTCTCCTCGTATCCGTTGCCCTGGCCCTGCTCCATGAATTTCTTCTTGAGCTTCTGCATCTTGTCGATCTGCTTCTTACCCATGGCCTTTCGGAGCATATCGGACTCGCCTCGGGTAAAATTGGCCAACAGACGCGACAGCAACATCACCTGCTCCTGATATACGGTCACGCCGTATGTCTCCTCCAGATACTGCTTCATGCAGGGGATATCGTACTCGATGGGTTCCTCGCCGTGCTTACGCTTGATGAACGTCGGGATATAGTCCATAGGTCCGGGGCGATACAGGGCGTTCATGGCTATGAGGTCCTCGAACTTCGATGGCTGAAGACTGCGCAACGAATTCTGCATACCGGCGGACTCAAACTGGAAAGTAGAGGTTGTTGCTCCCTTGCAGTACAGTTCGAATGTCTTGGGATCGTCAAGCGGGATGTGGTCTATGTCTATCTCGTGGCCGTGACGCATCTTGATGTTGTACTGAGCCTCCTTGATGATGGACAGGGTCTTCAATCCCAGGAAGTCCATCTTGATAAGGCCTGTATCTTCGATGATGGAGCCTTCATACTGCGTGGACACCACCTTGGAGCCGTCGGCATCGGTAGCCATTGACACGGGTACCCAATCCGTAATGTCATCGCGGCATATAATCACACCGCAGGCATGGATACCGGTGTTGCGCACGTTACCTTCAAGCTGTTCAGCATATTTCAGGGTCTCGCGCACACGTTCGTCCGGATTGCTCTGCTCTGCTGCAAATTCCTTGCTGTATTTCAGACAGTTTTTCAGATTGATCTTAGGCGATTTTCCGTCTACGTCAGGCAGACGGTCAGGTACAAGACGAGCCAGACGGTTTGCCTCAGGCAAAGGCACCTCAAGTACCTTTGCCACGTCCTTTATGGCCATCTTGGCCGCCATGGTGCCGAAAGTGATGATATGAGCCACCTTTTCGGCGCCATATTTCTCCGTCACATATTTCAGCACCTCATAGCGACCGTCATCATCGAAGTCCACATCGATATCAGGCAATGATATACGGTCAGGGTTAAGGAAACGTTCGAACAGAAGGTCGTACTTGATGGGGTCGATCTGCGTTATGCCGAGACAGTATGCTGCGGCCGATCCTGCGGCCGATCCACGGCCCGGACCGATGCTGACGCCTAATTGCTTACGTCCGGTATTGATGAAATCCTGCACTATAAGGAAGTATCCAGGGAATCCCATCGTTTTCATTATATACAGTTCGAACTTCAGACGTTCGGCCACATCTTCGGGCACAGGATCTCCGTAACGCTCCTTGGCACCGTCCATCGTAAGCTTAGCAAGGTAATCGGCCTCGAACTTGATGCGGTACAGTTTGTCGTAACCGCCGAGCCGGTCTATCTTTTTCTGAGCTTCTTCCGGAGTCAGTACCACATTGCCGTTTTCGTCCTGCGTAAACTCATCGAACAGATCCTTTTCCGTAAGGCGTGCGCGGTATTCCTCCTCCGTGCCGAATTCCTTCGGAATGTCGAAGAAGGGCATGATAGGGGCGTGGTTGATGGAGTAGAACTCAACTTTATTCAGAATCTCCTCAGTATTGGTCAGGGCTTCCGGAACATCCTTGAATATCTCCTGCATCTGTTCCGGAGTCTTGAGCCATTCCTGCTTGGTATAGTGCAGTCGAGGCTCCGAAAAGGTCTTCTGCATCGACACACATATAAGACGGTCGTGCGCTTCGGCATCCTCCTCGTTGGTGAAGTGCACGTCGTTGGTGCATATCACCTTTATGTCATGTTTCCTGGCCAGCTGCAACAAGACATCATTGACCTTGCATTGCTCGGTGTAAACCTCGCGGTTGGCATTTTCCTTGAATGTCTGGTGACGCTGCAGCTCGAGATAGTAGTCATCGCCGAACACGCTTTTGTACCACAACACACGCTCCTCGGCCTTTTCAAGTTCATCGTGCATTATGAATTGAGGCACTTCACCGCCAAGACACGCCGAGCATACTATCAGACCCTCCTTGTGAGCTTCGAGATCCTCCCTGTCAGTTCGGGGCTTGTAATAGTAGCCTTCGGTCCATGCACGGCTTACGAGCTTCACAAGATTGTGGTAACCTTTCAGGTTCTTGGCCAGAACTATAAGGTGATAGCCGTTGTCGCTCTTGTCTTTCTTCTCCGTCATCTTGTTGCGGGCCACATACATCTCGCATCCGATAATGGGCTTGAATTTGTCGCCCTCCTCACGTTTGGAATTCACCTTATCCACATAGTTCCAGAATTCCTTGATTCCGAACATGTTGCCGTGATCGGTTATGGCTATGCCTTTCATGCCCGTGGATATGGCTTTATCCACAAGCTCGGGTATGGTAGCCTTGCCGTCAAGAAGACTGTACTGGGTGTGTACGTGAAGATGAGTAAAAGACATTCCGCTATTTTTTTACAAATTTAATAATAATAGTGCGATTCGCAAAGAGCGGATTTAATATTTTTCCGGAACACATTTTGAGACAATACGATACAAAATAACTCCGCTTCACGCAGAGTGAAACGGAGCTATATCTGAATTCCGCTGTTAATAAACGGAATGCTGTTATATCACATTACTTGTTGAAATATGTATCGAGAGCGTAGTTGATGTTCTCCAACACGTAGTTCACGTCGCTGTCGTCGGGGTTCATGGACTTGGCGCGGTCGGCGATAGCCTTTGCAGCCTCGAAGTAATTTACCTTCACGTCCTGACGAGCCTCGGGAGCTGCACCTTCGATGGCATTCCATTTCGTGGTGCCGGTGCGGAATATCTTCTTGCTGGCGTTCTTCAGGGTCTCGAAGTCGGTGTCAGCGAAGCTGGCGGCCTTGCGATAGTCGGCTACCGATTCCTCGTCCTTGCCGTTGCGGTCGTAAACGAATCCACGCAGGCCGTAAAGAGCTCCGTTCTCAGGATTCTTGCCGATCTCGTCGTTCAGCAGGGCCAGCACCTTGTCGGTTTGGTTCTCGTTCATCCAGGAATTCACCAGATTGTTGATGAACAGCATCTGCGATGTTCCGAACTTCTTGTACCCGTCAAACGCGATGTCCTCAATCTGCTTCTGAGCCTCATCAGCCTTGGTCGAGTCATTCTGAGCCATATACTGCCAGCAGGCAATCTCGTACACATAGTTCTGTGCATTGTCATAATTGTTCTGACGGGCTTTCTTGAATGCCAGAGCGGCCTCGGGAAGTGCATTGCCTGCGTATGCGGCTATACCGGCGTTGAAGTATGCCGTATTGATCACGGAATCGGCGGTTGCCTTCATCAGTTTGTCGGCATGTACGCTCTTCGGCAGATCGCCATACAACATGAACAATTCGTATGCCTCGGGATAGTACATCTTCTCGTTATAGAATGCAATGGCGCTGTTGAAGTAGTCGTTGAAGTGGCCGTTGATGCGGCTTATCATATCCTTCGAATACTTGGGCTTTACCTTACCTTTGGCATCGGGTACGGAATCAAGGGGAAATCCCTTCTGGAACATCTTGTATCCGTTCAGCAGTTGCTTGCCCATCTCAATCGGATTCACGTCCTTGTCCTGAGGATTGATCATCTGCTTGGTACGGGCCAGATCGTAAACCTCATATTCGTTCTTACCTCCGACATAATAGGTCCGGGCATCGTTAGCCGTTTCGGGATTCTTGCTTGCCTGGTCAATCAGACTGCGTGATTCAGCAATCTTGTCAGCTTTGCCTGACAGCTTCGACGCCTGGTCTACCACTGCCTTCTGGGCCATCATCGTGCCTGCGGCTCCGACGCACAGCATCAGCGTGAGAATTGTTTTCATGTTATGTTCTGTTTAGCACCCGGCCCCGTGCTTTCGCGGCCGGATGCATAATTAATATTGGTTTCCTTTTTCTACAGTATGTGTCTTTCTATATATGATACGCACTGTGTCCGGAAGTTTAACTATTATATCGCTGTTATGCGTATATTATTGTCATTCCTCCGCATTTTGTTCCTCGGTTGCCTGAATATTGTCGGAAACTACATCTGACGCCTGGGCTTCTTCAACAGAGCCTTCGGCTAAAGCCTCGTTATTTTCCGCATCTTCCTCCGTCGGTTCTGCTTCCGGATCCGACTGCACCTTGCAGACAGAAGCTATAGTGTCACCACGTTTTCCGAGGTCAATCAGTTTCACGCCTTGTGTAGCGCGGCCCATCACGCGGATGGACTTCACGGGCAGGCGCAGTGCGACGCCACTCTGATTTATGATCATCAGGTCGTTGTCGTCGGTCACATTCTTTATCGCAATCAGCTTGCCGGTCTTATCCGTGATCATAAGCGTACGCACACCTTTACCGCCACGGTTGGTGATTCGGTAGTCCTCGATATCGGAACGCTTTCCATAACCGTTTTCGGATACAACCATGATTGTCTCGCCTTCCTTGCCGGTCAGCGTGATCATGCCGATTACCTCATCGTTATCATCGTCAAGGGTCATGCCGCGCACACCGGTGCTGACACGTCCCATAGTGCGTACCGTTTCTTCGGGGAACCGGATGGCACGACCGTTTTTGTTGGCCAGCACTATCTGCGACTTGCCGTCAGTAAGGCGTACGCCTATCACCTCGTCGTCGTCACGCAGCAGAATGGCGGTAACGCCGATTGCACGCGGATGCGAGTATGATGCAAGCGATGTCTTCTTGATGACACCCTTCTTGGTTGCGAACACAAGATTATGTGTCGTGTTGTACGCCGGATCAAGCAGTCCCTTGGTGCGGATGAATGCGTTGACATGGTCGTCGGGTTCAAGCTGCAGCAGGTTCTGGATGGCACGGCCCTTTGAATTCTTGGCTCCCTCGGGAATCTCGTACACTTTCAGCCAGTAGCAACGGCCCTTCTGTGTGAAGAACAGGATGTGGTTGTGGTTGGTGGCGGGATATATGTATTCTATGAAGTCCTCGTCGCGCGTCGAACTGCCCTTGGCTCCGACACCGCCGCGATGCTGCGCGCGGAATTCGGAAAGGGGAGTCCTCTTAATATAACCTAAATGCGAGATGGTGATGATCATCGGGTCATCGGGGAAGAAGTCCTCGGAATTGAAGTCCCCGCTGAACGGATTTACCGAGGTGCGACGCTCGTCGCCGTAACGGTCGCGGATATCCTCCAACTCGCCTTTGATCACTTCGCGAAGCACCTGCTCGCTGTTCAGTATCTCCTGATAGCGTGCAATGGCTGCCAACAGGTTCTGATACTTCTCCTGCAGCTTGTCCATCTCCAGACCGGTGAGCTGACGCAAACGCATCTCGACGATTTTGTCAGCCTGGGCCATATCAAGCTCAAAGCGGTCGCACAGGCGCTGCTTGGCATCCTCGGGTGTAGCGGAACTGCGGATGATGTGTATTACTTCATCAATGTTGTCACAAGCTATGATCAGGCCTTTGGTCAGATGAGCCTCCTTTTCAGCCTCTGCCAGGTCATGGCGTGTGCGGCGCAACACCACCTCGCGGCGATGATCTACGAATGCCTCAAGAATTTCCTTCAGGCTCAGCGACTTGGGCCGTCCGTTCACCAACGCCACATTGTTCACGCTGAACGACGACTGTAATGCCGTCATCTTGAACAGCTTGTTGAGCACGACCTTGGCATTGGCCTCACGCTTGACATCAATCACGATATTGATCTTTCCGCGGGCCGACGTATCGGTCACATCGGCAATGCCGTCTATTTTCTTCTCGTCTGCCAGTTCGGCTATATTCTTAACAAGCTCCGACTTGATTACACCGTAAGGAATTTCCGATATCACGATGGAATCGTGGTTGTCGTGCGTCTCGATTTCGGCCTTGGCTCGGATCACGATACGGCCTCTGCCGGTCTCGTAAGCGTCGCGAACACCCTGCAGGCCATATATTTCTCCGCCTGTCGGGAAATCCGGAGCCTTGACATATTCCATCAATCCGTCAAGATCGATGTCGGGATTGTCTATCAGCGCTATGGATGCATTCAACGACTCGGTCAGGTTGTGGGGCGGCATGTTTGTGGCCATACCCACGGCGATACCCGAGGCACCGTTCACCAACAGGTTAGGAATTCTGGTGGGCAGCACGGCGGGCTCGAGCAACGTATTGTCGAAGTTGGGTACGAAATCTACCGTTTCCTTATCCAGATCACGCAGCATTTCCTCACCCATGCGTGCCAGCTTCACCTCAGTGTAACGCATGGCGGCAGGCGAGTCGCCGTCGATCGATCCGAAGTTACCCTGACCGAACACAAGCGGATAACGCAACGACCACTCCTGGGCGAGGCGCACCATTGTCAGATATATCGAGGAGTCGCCGTGAGGGTGATACTTACCCATCACTTCTCCTACCACACGAGCGGATTTCTTTGTGTCTCCGGCAAAGGTGTTGTGCAGTTCGTTCATGCCGAACAACACACGACGGTGCACCGGCTTGAAGCCGTCTCTCACGTCAGGCAATGCTCGCGACACAATTACCGACATCGAATAGTCGATGTAGGCTTCCTTCATCTCCGATTCTATGTTAATCGGGATTATCTTGTCATCTCCTTGCATTTTATTCTATAATACCGCTAAATTCGGGTTTAGTTCTCTATTCCGGAAGCATCCGAAACGCTTCCTTAAATCATGCGGTTATTGCTACAAAATTACAAAAAAATCCCCATTAAACAAAATGAAATACATCCCCGACCGTTAGCATTTTCACACATTATACAGTATTTCATGTTATTTTTACTAATTTCCCGGCCCGACACAATATTGTCCTAAATAATTTTTGAGTGCTACTCAACGTGCAGAGGCATCAGCCT
>ENA-UALF01000070-UALF01000070.1-human-gut-metagenome-genome-assembly--contig:-NODE-70-length-61394-cov-11.166631_pt1 | contig 61394 bp, 53 predicted proteins | sample MGYA00243698_ERZ654464 | MGnify/ENA primary metagenome ERZ654464 (study PRJEB26926, sample SAMN06164595) | human gut metagenome | biome: ENVO:00009003; feature: ENVO:2100002; material: ENVO:00002003...
CCGGTGCTTTCTTTCTTTTTTCTATTAACTTTTCCTACAAAAACTTTACCCTACGTTCCCTTTTCGGTTGCATGCCTTTTCCATTCATTTTTCGTCAGCACCTCTAACGGCAATAACCTCTGTGGGCCGTTTTCATCCTCCTCATATCCCCAGGAGTATCCCGCTAGGAATTCGAGTTTATTGCTATTCATGCGGGAGGGCAGATCTACTAGATAGGTATAAGCTGTCCATTTCAAGTGTCTACACCCAGCCAAATTACAACAGGGAGCATCAAATATTTCTGCCGGATAACCATACGCAAAATACGGATTCCCTTTTTCCAGGTTTTCATCACTGACATCTATGGAAAACTCTCTGTTTTCCCCATGATTTTCAATTCTTTCCACAAACTGAATAAACCCGCAGGATCTCCGGTAACCGGTCGCATTCATATGTTCAAAGTAACCATGCATTACTGGATAACCTATGCAACATATTTTATCTATCGGAAATCCATGAAGGGCATCATAGCCAATTTCCCTGGGATCTGTGCCTTGTTTGTATTCTACTGTAAGCATTTCTTCTATGCCATGGAGTGTAAAAGGAATTGTTACTCTGCTCTTCAGCGCGCGATACACTTCTTCATGTGTCATTCTCTCGTTACTATTTTCTGCCAGCAAATCTGCCTCGTCTAATGCTTGTTCCACGGTAAATCCAGTATCTTCCATAATGTTTTTCACATTGACCGCCTGCTTTTCCCTTACATATTCCTTTGCATATTCCTCTACTGCTTCACTCATGATATCATACTCTCCATTCTACTCCTCCACTACAGGCAAGTTCTTTTTCACTTTCTGCACTACCATTTTATCACATTAATCTTTTGATTACACATTTTTCATTTCATTACAATTCACATTGAATATCATTAAAATTATTGAATAAAATTCAATCCCTTGACATATAATTATATTATAATTATAATTTAATTATGAAAGGTATTAGTTTTGAATGGGATGATAATAAAGCAGCCATCAACGAGTCAAAACATCACATCACATTTTCAGAAGCCAGCACTGTATTTGCGGATGAAAATGCCATTTTGTTTGACGATCCCAATCATTCACAAGAGGAAGAAAGGTTTATGATGTTGGGGCTAAGCGATCATGCAAAAATGTTAATTGTATGTCATTGTTATCGCGGTATGGATGATGTTATTCGTATTATCTCCGCCAGAAAAGCAACCAAGAATGAAACAACTCAATACTACAAAATTAACGAAAGGTGGTAAGTCAATGGAAAAAGAATACGATATCGAAAAATTAAATCCCAGAAAAAATCCCTATGCAAAGCGTGTAAAAAAGCAGATTACTATTAACATTGATGGTGATACCATTGATTTCTTCAAGGCAAAATCAGAAAAATGTGGTATTCCCTATCAAACACTAATTAATCTGTATTTGTCAGATTGCAAAGAGCAAAACAGAGAATTGGAATTAAAATGGAACTAGCCCAACATTGTACAAGGATGTCAGCAATGCCGACTTTCTTGTTTGTTTATATAGGATAAATTCAAAAATAGGAGAAACGCTGTAAAATCAACGTTTCTCCTACTCTTAAATTGATGCTGGTGGCCGGACTTGAACCGGCACGGAGTTGCCCCCGAGGGATTTTAAGTCCCTTGCGTCTGCCTATTCCGCCACACCAGCGGACGCATTGCGTTATACTCGACTGCATGGACTTACGCGCTAAGCACTGTTCCATTGAGCTCATCAACGCAACTGGATGGAGGTGGATTCGAACCACCGAAGCAATTTGCAGCAGATTTACAGTCTGTCCCCTTTGGCCACTCGGGAATCCATCCATGTCAGGCAAAGTGCCCTAACAATGTGAAATTGTAGCATATGTTCACACAAATTGCAAGATATTTTTTATTATTTTAGTGTAAAAGTTCAGCCATAGGATGACAAAAACAACGATTGGGTGCTCGCGCTCAAAGCGTGTTAACGCGACTTTGCGAATGACGCAGGCTGAACTGCTTCAATATAGTACAGATAAAAAGGATACTGCGCCAGCTGCATCTGCCCGTAATCAGTCACCCGATATCCATCCTGCCGTAATCCGGCAACAGCCTCATCGCTCATGGCATCTGGTGTAAAGTACCAGAATCTGTCGGATTCTGCCTGGTTGTAATTGCCGTTTATGATCTCATTATCGGGGTAATAATAATACAGTACTGTCCATCCCAGATGTTTCACTCCGTTGGTGACCATCTGCACATCCTCTTCGGGCGTGCCGATCAGGTCCAGGGTCTTGTCAGTCTCTACCTTCTGCTGTTCATAACTGTCATAGCATTCCCGGTAATTCTGTATTCCCATGCCAAACATTACAAGCAGTAACAGCACAAACAGCAATCGGGCTAACAGCTCCAAGCCCTTCCAGGACCGGTTCCCCAGCTCCGTCACCTGTTCCAGCAGACGGCTGCTGCCGATGACCAGCATCATGATCGCCACTGCACTTAACGGATACAGATATCTCTGTGCCAGCATCGGTGCCATTACAACACTCAGCAGATACGCAAATGCCAGCGTTCCAAGGATCGTGCAGGCACCTACTACCATGGCATATGTTTTGTCAGACCATCTTTTCACTGACGGCTTCTGCAGACGAATACCCTCTTCTCCCATGGAAAACAGGGACGAATCCGCCACCAGCGTCACTATCAGCAATACTAACAGCAACGGAAATACGATTACATTCATCCTCCTGCCGCCCATGACGATCTCCAGGCTCTTATCCAGTCCGAGGATCTCCGTCATCCACCAGCCTCCGCTGACAGTCCGAAGACCCGCATAGAGGAAATACAGCCAGGGTGCATAGCCAATGAAAAAAGCTACGATCGCCAGCACACCCTTTTTCCATGTCTTACCACGATATTTGATCCAGACTGCCACTCCGGTGAAAAACATCATAATTCCCACCGCTACCAGTGCATAATAATGCGAATATGCCGCAGCCAGTGCCCACAGCACCATTCCCACCCAGGTCTTCCTGCTGCCGTCTGCAATAACCCGGTAAGAGCAATAGAAACAGCCCATGACGCATAAAAATGCGAGCGCATACATACGCACTTCCAGATTATATTCCAGGCACGCCTGTCCCAGTCCGGAAATCGTCAGGAAAAATGCAACAGGCAGCATACCAAAACGCTTCCGCACCACAGTCAGCGCCAGCACCAGTCCAATGACAAAAGGTACCAGGGATGCCAGATGGAATACCGGAACGCTGAATCCGAACAGTGTTCCGAACAGTTTCAGCCAGTAATAATACAGCGGCGGATGATTGTCCCAGTAATACATTACCTGAAGGATACCGCCGATGCTCTTATGTGCAGTATTTGCAGAAAAAGCTTCGTCGCCCCACAATACACGGTCGGACATCATGCTGAAATTCAGGTACACCATAAAAGCTGTGGCTGCCAGCATCACTGCCGGAGCTATGTATCTGCAGATGGTCTTCCATACTTTGCTGTCCACGATTTTTCCGAACACCTTCCGGATCTTCTCATGTTTGCCGGCTTTCGCCTCTTCCACGAACAGTTCACAGATGGTATATGCCAGCATGATGCAGATCTCCAGGATCAGCACTTTGACTGCATATTCTCTGGATTCGATGAGTTTTCTCCAGATCGTATTGTCATCATTGCCGGTCAGGGAAAGCAGCACCCAGGGTCCAAAAAACATGATCATCAGGCACGATGCATAACGAAGAACATACCCTCCTTTACTGCCGGTTACTGCTTTCCCGGCGCTTCCGTTATTTTTTAAAACATATTGCCGCCAGATTCCTAAGGATACCAGCGGCAACAGCAAGGTAATAATGATGGTAAACATCTAAAATCCTCTCTGTCTTTGGTAAATTGTTATTCCTGCACGAATTTCAGGATCGTTGCGGAAGTCTGGGGCATCTCGATCAGGATCTTACCTGCCTTGATCTCATACTCCTCGCCTTCCATACAGTATCCGTCATCTCTGGACTGCAGGATCACTTTCATCTTGCCCGTCTTAGTGGCTCCGATCTCCCATACGTGGATCTCCTTGGTGATCGGATGATAATTATTGTTGATCAGGATCGCACACTGTCCCTTGCGGTTAAAACGCCCATAGGAGATGAAGTTATAATCATTCTCCAGCATTTTCAGGGAACCTGTACGCAGTTCCTCGTTCTCACGGCGCAGGCGGATAATATCCTTGTGAAACGCCAACAGCACCTGATCCTCATGTCCCCAGGGATAGGTTCTCCGGTTGTCGGGATCTGTGAATCCGCAGACGCCCGCTTCATCTCCGTAGTAGATTGTCGGTGCGCCCGTCCAGGTCATCTGGATCACAACGCCCTCCCGAAATACTGCCTTATTGATGCCCTGCTCTGCAGCCTGGGGGCCTAAAGTATTGGTACGTCCCACCTTATGGTTCGTTCTCGTCAGGAAACGGGAATGATCATGGTTGGACAGTTCATTCATAGCCACCTGCCAGCTGGGCATGGAAAAACTGGAGGTATGATGCCGCATGGCTCCCCAGAAGCTCTCTGCATTACCAAGCAGGTCCTCTCTGTAATCATCGCTGTGCTTCTCCATACCGGTGAGGAACCAGGTCACAGGCTCCATGAACGCATCGTAGTTCATGACAGTATCCCATTCGTTACCCTGCAGCCAGTCTCTGGTATTGCCGTAATGCTCTGCCAGAATAATAGCCTCCGGATTGGCCTCTTTTACCGCTTTCCGGAATTCCTGCCAAAAATGATGATTGAATTCCTGGCTGTGACCTAAGTCTGCCGCCACATCCAGTCTCCAGCCGTCCACATTATAGGGGGGAGATACCCATTTTTTTGCAACGTGAAGAACGTAATCCATCAGTTCCTGAGAACCTTCGTAATTCAGCTTCGGCAGGGTATCATGTCCCCACCATCCGTCATAGGAATTGTTATAGGGCCATGCTGCCTGATTGTGGAAATCGAAATAATTCCGGTAAGGGCTGTCTGCGCTGACATAAGCACCCTTGTCATAGCCTTCCGCATTCTCGTAGATACGTTCTCTGTCCATCCATTTATTAAAGGATCCGCAGTGGTTGAACACACCGTCCAATATGACTCTCATGCCTCTGCGGTGCGCCTCGCCCACTACCTGGGCAAACATCTCGTTGCTCGCCTCTAAGTTTGCCTTATTGGTCACACGGTCGATATAGCGGGACGCGAAACGGTTCTCCCGCTGTCCGTCCGGAAGCAGCTCTCCCTCATCACTGACAATCTTACCCAGATGGGGATCAATATAATCATAGTCCTGAATATCGTATTTATGGTTGGATGGGGATACGAACAGAGGGTTAAAATAAATTACCTCAACGCCCAACTCCTGCAGGTAGTCCATCTTGTCCAACACGCCCTGCAGATCTCCGCCGTAGAACTCACGGACATCCATCTGTGCAGGATATCGTCCCCAGTCCTCTACACGGTGCACCGGCTCCCCGATATAGCAGTATTCATTGGTCAGCACATCGTTGGAAGGATCGCCGTTGCAGAAACGATCCGTATAGATCTGGTACATTACCGCACCTTTTGCCCAGTCGGGAGTATGGAAGCCGGGAATGATGATAAAGTCATAATACTCGTTGACCTCCTGCACCAGTCCTCGCATATCAAAAATACCCGTGATCCTGCCGGTCTGTACTTCAAAATAGTAAGATACCTTCTGGTCATCCAGACGCATTACATAGGCATAATAATCAAAATCATTATCGCTCTCCACTCGTACCATAAGGTGCTTCTGCCCACCGCTTACGAGGAATATTCTGTCCACGTTGTTCCTGGCGGTACGGAAACGGATCGTCACCTCGGAATATGGTTCCGGCTCTTCCGGGATCACATACTCCGCACTTGTATCCGTAAAAAGAGCTCTTCTATTAAATACAGGCCTCATGGCAGCAATATACTGCTGATTATATTCTGTTCGACGTAATAGCTCCAGATCCATAGTATCTGTCCTTTCTGAGACTAATGTCTTATTATTTATATTATACTCCTGCTATTCTTACCTGTGCAGCACACACATATGTAATTATACCCTTTTTCCTTACATCTGACAACAGCCTGCTTGTTTTTGAACGGTAAAAAGGACAGTCTTGGGAGGACTGTCCTTTTTAGAGAAGGTATTTCTTTCTTATGGGGTATAGCAAAAAACTATATAATGTATTGGGGGGGTTACGAGTATTATAATAGCATGCACTACTATTTTTGACTATTCTCAAAATTCACAAATATTACAAAAGTGCATATTTGTTTTTGTTTATTTTTCACAAAAACAGTTTGTACAATACTACCAAATATACGAAACACCCTCGAAAACCTTTTCCTATACGAAAAGTGCTTCAAACTCTTCTCTGTTGATCTTTTCCTTTTCTAACAGGAGCTTAGCGCAACTGTGAAGTACATTCTCATGTTGCATAATAATGTCTTTTGCCTTGGTATAGCAGTCATCTATGATCCGCTTGACTTCCTTATCGATCTCACCGGAAATCTCCTCACTGTGAGCCTTGGCATGTGCCAGATCCTTACCGATAAAGACCTCATCATCGTCATCATCATAGCAGATGACTCCGATATTATCAGACATTCCGTAACGAGTTACCATACGGCGGGCTGTCTTGGTGGCTTTCTTAATGTCACTGGATGCGCCGGTGGTAATATCTCCGAAGATGATCTCCTCTGCGATACGTCCGCCCAAAGATACCATGATATCCTGGAGCATACGGCTCTTGGTGGCAAACATCTCATCCTTTTCCGGCAGAGGCATGGTGTAACCGGCTGCCCCTACGCCGGTAGGAATAATGGATACGGTGTAGACAGGGCCCACATCCGGCAGCACATGGAACAGGATCGCATGACCTGCTTCATGATATGCCGTAATCTTCTTCTCCTTGTCGGAAATAATGCGGCTCTTCTTCTCCGCACCGATTCCTACTTTGATAAACGCCCTCTTAACATCTTTATTCGCGATAAAGGAACGATTCTCCTTCGCTGCGATGATCGCTGCCTCGTTCAACAGATTCTCCAGATCCGCTCCGGTGAATCCTGCGGTAGTCTGTGCAAGCTGCTGCAGATTTACATCATCTCCCAGGGGCTTATTCTTCGCATGTACCTTCAGTATTTCTTCTCTGCCGCCCACATCCGGAGTTCCTACCGCTACCTTACGGTCAAATCTTCCGGGACGCAGGATCGCAGGATCCAGAATATCCACACGGTTCGTAGCTGCCATGACGATAATACCTTCGTTGACACCGAAACCATCCATCTCTACCAGTAACTGGTTCAGGGTCTGCTCTCTCTCATCGTGTCCGCCGCCCATACCGGTACCACGGCGTCTCGCCACGGCATCGATCTCATCGATGAACACGATACAGGGTGCATTGTGCTTCGCCTCTTCAAACAGATCACGCACACGGGATGCACCGACACCGACGAACATTTCCACGAAATCAGAACCTGAGATACTGAAAAAGGGTACTCCGGCTTCTCCTGCCACAGCTTTCGCCAGCAGTGTCTTACCGGTTCCGGGAGGTCCCTCCAACAGAACACCCTTGGGTATTCTCGCACCGACACCGGTGTATTTTCCGGGTTCTTTCAGGAAATCAACGATTTCCTCCAGTTCCTCTTTTTCCTCCTTCAGACCGGCTACCTGTGCAAAGGTGACGCTCTTGTCACCCATGGACATTTTGGCCCGGCTCTTGCCAAAGTTCATCATTTTACCGTTACCGCCACCGGCCTGCTGGGCATTCATCATCATGAAAAGGAATACACCCACAGCCAGTACTACCAGCATCGGCAGCATATAAGTAAGGAACCAGTTCTCTCTCTCAATGTCATTCACTACGGGATCAAATCCGTACTCGCGGACCAGTGTCTCCAGCTCGGTGATATCCGTAGCATACAGCTTATGATTCAGTCCGTTCTTCATCTGGATCTCCAGATAGCCGGTAGGGGCTTCTCCATTAGGCTGTATTACGATCTCCGATACATTTCCGGCATCCAGATCCGCGATAAATTCTGCTCTGGTATATTCCTCTTCCCGACCGCTCAACAGATTGAGCCCTACGATCACCATGACCAGAAGTATGATAAATATAAAATATGAGTTAATTGTTCTGCCGTTTTGTTTCAACTTCACGGGCCTCCTGCATCTTCGTATTGCTTAATCGAATTCTACCACACCGATGTAAGGCAGATTACGATATCTCTGATCATAATCCAGACCGTAGCCCACTACGAATTCATCGGGAATATTAAATCCGGTATAATCTACATGAACATCGATGACTCTTCTCTCCGGCTTATCCAACAGGGTGCACAGACGTAAGGAAGCCGGTCCTCTGTCACGAAGCATCTCTAACAGATAGCTTAAGGTTCTGCCACTGTCTACGATATCCTCTACTACGATAACGTCCTTATCCTTCAGGGATTCATCCAGGTCTTTTACGATCTTTACCACACCGCTGGACTTGGTGTCGCTGCCATAGCTGGATACAGACATGAAATCCAGAGATACGGGAACGGTGATACGTTTTGCCAGTTCACACATGAAGAAGCTGCCGCCCTTCAATACGCATACAAGGTGTACCTGCTTACCCGCATAGTCCTTACTGATCTGTTCTCCAATCTCCTGAATTCTCTTATCTACTTCCTCTTCTGTCAACAGTACTCTGATATGTTCTGCCATTTTCTTTTGTCTCTTCGCTCTTAGGCGAACTCCTTTCTTATTAATTGTACCTTTAAAATACGTTTTGTATTCTCCGTAACTTTATAATATTCGCTGATGCGATATCCCATGACCCACAGCACATGATCTTCCTCCGCCAGGATCGGCAGTCTGTCACGTTCCTTGCGTGGAATTTTCTGATCGACAAAATAGCTTTTTAATGATTTACGGATCATTCCTCCTCTGCCGTCTGCAATGGTCAGATAGTCTCCTGTCTGCCTTGTACGTATCGTCGGACATTTTTTTATTTTATCATAATCAAACCATTTCGTATACTGATTTGTGGGAACTTCTTGGTTTTTTTCAGATTCAGGGGGCACCTCACACACAGAATATTCCAGTGTGCCCAGGGCACATTCCACTGTTTTCATCTGTCCGGGAGCCATATCCTTATCCCGCTGCTGCCAGAGCGGCGTCGCAACAGCAGTCTGCATGCCGCTATCCGTTTCTTTCGATGTCTGACTCGTCTGTATCGCCAGGATGACCTGTTCATATTGCCGCCTGCCGCGGATTCCGAAGGGAAGACAGATCGTCCGGTTTCCTTCCTGCGTAAACAATGTCAGAAGTTCCGCAATATGCTGATAGGTGATGTCTTTCTGCCCGGGGGAAAGTCTTTTTACCTCTTCATACAACAGTCTTTTACGGATCACCGGATGCAGCGTCAGAAAAGGTTCCACCGCGATATACACCTCTTGTGCCCGACTGCTCACATCCGGCTGTAGCGCACTGCCCGGAGCCTTTATGCTCCGTATGCATCTGTTCACTGCCTCCGCCGTCTGAAGCTTTAGATATTCTTCCGTCTCCGCCAGCAGCTCCGCTGTCTGGTTCATATGTGTCACGCAGCCCCGCGCAATATTCTGCTCCGCATAGGGTAAAATATGATGCCGGATCCGGTTCCTGGTGTAATCGTCCTCATCGTTGGTAGCATCCTTACAGTAGAAAATTCCCTGCTGTGTTAAAAAATCCTCGATCTCACATCTCTCGAGACACAGGATCGGTCGTATGATGTTATCCCGCACCGGCAGTATGCTCGCCAGTCCCCGGATTCCACTGCCCCGAAACAGATGAAACAGCTGGGTCTCGCTGCGGTCGTTGCTGTTGTGCGCCACAGCGATCTTCGTGGCCCCCCAATCCTTCGCCACTTGTTCAAAGGCTTCATACCTCGTTCTGCGTCCGGCTTCCTCCTCGGAGATTTTCTCCCGTCCGGCTCTGTCCCGTACATCCGTCCGGGTCAGGAAATAGGGGATTTTTCTCTCCCCGCAGAGCTTCTCGACATACCGGGCATCCTCTCCTGCCTCGGCACGGATCCCGTGATTCACATGTACCACAGCAATATCGATCGGACATATTTTCTGCCATTCCAGCAACAAAAATAAGAGGCAAACCGAGTCTGCCCCTCCGGAGACGCCTGCCACCACACGATCGTGTGCCTGCAGCATACGGTGTTCTCTGATATATGCAAATACTTTTTCTCGCGTATCCATCCATGTATTCATGTTTTTACTCTATCCTAATTATGCGGAAAAATCAAGGCAGCAATCACGCATTCTCCCACAAGCACAGCACAAACACTGTCATATCATCCCGGATCCTGCCTCCGCAGCTGCATATGGCATAAGAAAGTATCTTCTCTGCGATCTCCTGGGGATTCTGTTCTTCCAGCATATCGATCCTATTCCGCATACGCTCCTCACAGTCATCTTCCAGTGCATCCAGCACACCGTCCGTCATCATGACTAACATTTCTCCCGGTTTCAGCATCCGCACGTTCCGCTCAGTCTGTGCCTTCTGAAATATACCAAGAGGCAGACTGTCTCCGCCGATGTATTCCGTGCCACTGCTTCCCTTGATAAAAGTAGCCACTCCGCCCACCTTACAGATCTCGCATTCTCCGGTATACAGATCCAGACTGCAGATATCCACAGTAGGATGATCCCTCTCTTCATTTTGGACATACAATGCGGAGTTCAACATATTTACAGAAGCTTCCGTATCGAATCCGGCTTCCAGCATTTTCTCCATGAGATCCAATACCCTGCCACTTCCCCGGCCGGCATCCTCCCCGGCGCCGGTGCCGTCCGACAGTAACAGTATCAGCCTGCCCTTTTCCGACTCCAGCATCGTATACTGATCGCCTGAGATTTTCTCCCCCTCTTTCAGTGCCCGGCTCACACCGGTGAGAGCTACATATCCCGGTTCCTCCGTGAACAGGAAGCAATGGGGCTCCTTTTCGATCAGATAGGGACTCCCCGGCGATGGCTGCAGCCGCTTCCCCAACAGTACCGTCAGCATATCCGCCGCCTGCGAAGCTTTGCATCCGGATCGTTCCGTGGAAAGTGTCATACTGATGCCTCCCGATATGCTCTTTTTCCGGACATAACATAATTCCCTTGCCTGGATTCCCTCACTACCAAACGCCTGCGTCAGACTTTTTCTTTTTTTCTCTTCTAACGGAAGGTAGACCAATTCCTCTCCGGCGACCCGTTCCATGATCCTGGCCACGGTCTGTAAATGATCTCCCATGATCTGCCGGCTCTGCTGAAGCATGTATTTTTCCAGAATGCTCTGCCTGTCATCCCCGACAATCCCCACTTCCTCACAAAAACTTTTCCCCAATTCTTCAAAGCTTTCTGCATATCCCAATAATCTCTGCCTGCAGAGCATGGACACCTGTGCACACTGTTCCTGTCTCGGATTTCTCTGTTCCTTTTTCCCTATAACCATGATCCTTCCCCTTTCTGCCTTCACGATTATAGGACGGTTGTTGTTTTCTTTTTGTCAAATTTAAGGATCCGGGTACTTCATTTTTTGCGACAAAAAAAGCAGGTCAACTTAAGAAAAAGTCTCCCTGCTTATTTATCCTCCTGAAAAAGGATCTCACCCTCATACACCAGTCCCAGCTTATCCTTGGCTACTTCCTCCACATAAGCCTTGGTCTGTGTGTACTTACGATACTCCTCGATCTGTTCCGTCCTGGTATTCTCCGCTTCGATCTGCGCGTTCAGGCCTGCGATCTGCATGTCGTATCCATCAATCTTCCGTTGTAATTCCACACTCCGCACTGCCACGACGACCATGATCATCAATACGACCAGGCTCACTAAGAACATGCTGAACCGGTTCTGGTGTCGTCTCCTGCGGTAGGCTATTCTTCTCTTTGCCATACGCGCATCTCCCTTTATAGAATATATTAAGCATTTTCCACAGGCTCGTCAACTGCTTTTTTAGCCAACTCTTCACCGCCCGCATTTTCCTGCGGATAGGGCTTAAGATGCTGTTAAGCAGTCCGGATACATATTTTACCCAAAGTGGGCTGAAGGTTCTGTGATACAGGTACATTCCCGTCAATGCACCCAGTACGGCGAACCACCGCAGATTCCCATTACTCTCCCGAAACATCAGCAGGAACACTTTCCCTGCACAATAAATCCAGAACGCGATATCCTCCAGTGACACCATGATGCCACTGTGGGCAAAAACTCTCCGCAGGATCCGCAGTATATCATATAGAAAAGTGATCTCCACACCCAGGAGAACGGCATGCAGCAGAAAAACATTCTCATTCATCAGCGGAACAGCCTGGTGAGAAGAGATTCCTGTTTTTCTCCGGATGCTGCGGTATCCGAATATACAAAGCTGTCGATCCTGCCGTCGATATCCACTTCCCCTTTATCCAGGGTCAGACGGTTCACATGAAGCTCATTTCCGCGGATCATCAGCATCCCCTGCTCCGTCTCCAACACGATCTCCCGCAGATCAAAAGAAAGCACATCGTTTACCCCGTTCACCGTGCAGGTCCGGCGATTTGTTATCGATATTTTATGCATGCGTCCTGCTGTATTTAAATCTTCCATATGTCCTCCCATCCTTGCCACACCCGTTCCATTGTACGGACTTATATTTCATCTTATGGTACAAAATGGGAATTTATACGTACATTAAATATAACGGAACAGTTCTTTTGCTGCTTCTTTTTTCACCGTCTCCTGCACATCCAGGACTTCCACCTTAACCTCTTTATTACCGAAAGAGATGGTGATGATGTCTCCCTCTTTTACGTTGGCGGATGCCTTCGCGGGCTTGTCATTGATCAATACTCTGCCGCTGTCACAGGCTTCATTTGCCACGGTACGCCGCTTGATCAGACGGGATACCTTTAAATATTTATCTAATCTCATGTTCCTATCCTCTTAATTCGTTCACAGATACAAAAGAGACCCGAAAGGTTGTCCTCTCGAGTCTCTGAAAATTCAGCTTCTATTAAGCGTTCAGCATATCCTTTAATGCCTTACCAGCCTTGAACTTAGGAGCCTTGGAAGCAGCGATCTTCATAGGCTTGCCGCTCTGAGGATTTCTACCCTCTCTTGCTGCTCTGCTGGATACTTCGAAAGTACCGAAGCCAACTAACTGAACCTTACCATCCTTCTTTAACTCTTCAGCAACAACATCGGTGAAAGCCTTTAATGCCTTCTCTGCGTCCTTCTTGGAAAGACCAGCCTGATCAGCCATAGCTGCAACTAATTCTGTTTTGTTCATATTGAACTCCTCCTATAATGAGTTTTCGTGATTAAATTTACGCTCGAAAATAGTTCTTTTGAAACGTCTATAAATATATATATCTGTTTTTATCCCTTTTGTCAAGGCATTTCCGCATATTTACGGCATTTCTCACGCCTTTGTAACGCTTACTCCGATGCTGATGTACCTGCCACCAGATCTACGAAGGAATAGGACACATCCTTCTTTTCTTCGTCCACCTGCACGGTATAACTCCTGGTCTCATATCCGGACTTGCGCAGGGTGATCACATGGCTTCCCGAAGTCTTTTTAAAACTGCAGGGCGAGATTCCCACGTAGTTGCCATCGAGATATACTTCCACGTTTTCCGGTGCATCGATATGTACCCGGTAATAAGTCGTTGTAGTATCTGATGTAGCGGAAGTCGCAGTGGACGATGTCGAAGCCGAACTGCCCGTGCTCTCATCGCTATCGCTGTCCGAATCTACCTTGTCCAGCTCCACATCCACGCCTGCTGACTCCTGGGCTACCCGCAGGTACTGGGTCAGAGATTTATAGCCGTCCGCCTTCGCTATGATCTGATGGATGCCATATTCCAGCGTGATGGGCTGGGAGGGATCCGCCTGGCTACCGTCGATATACAGTTCCGCGCCGGAAGGATTCATGGAGAACAGCACCATACCGTACTTCGCCTCGGCGACCTCGAGATCCCCGATGTCCAGCGCAGTCTCTTCATTACGGTTGATCACCACATTTTTCGTGCCGCCTCCGCCGTTATAGCTGATATCCACCTGATAACTGCCCTCAGGCACCGTCACCAGCATGTCCTCCGTGATCCGGACGATCTGCTCCTGCCCGATCTCCAGCCATCCGCCGATAAAATTTTCATCATTTACCAGTCTGAGATACCCATGTCCCTTCTCCACCGTTACGCTGAGTACTGTGGTGTCTATCCCATGAAAAGTCAGGATATCGGAAGGGTTGAGATCCATTTCTTCGATACTGTGCCCCTGGGAAAAATACCGGGTATCCCGGGACAGTTTGAAGACTTCTTCCCCGATGGTCACTTCCCGGCGTACGGTATTCAAATCATAGCGCTCCACATCATCATACTGCCATGCCGACCGGGACAGCTGCAGAGTTGTCAGATGCTTCTTCGTCTTCAGAAAAGTTACATCCACGATATCGCCCTCTCCCAGCTGCTCCAGGGAGATTGCCTTGCCGTATTTATCCGCATAGCGCGTAGTCCCGTCCACGGACAGGGTATATTGCTTCCCAAGATCCAGATTCAGCAATGTGACAGTGTTGTCAACACTGTTGATATCCACCAGTATAGCCGTATCCGCCGAATCATAGCTGTCCGGATTCGTCACCACGAAGCCGGTATCCACTCTGTCGGATTCTTCCGTTGTCTGCAATGTTACTGTGTCCTGTACATTTCCTGCAGTAGATGCCTGCCCGCAGCCACTTATTGACAATACTGTCATAAGCAAAATACATGTTATTTTCTTCCTGTATCTTACGTTCATGCCTTTGTTCCTTCCCGGTGCCTTACGGCTCCATGATTCGCAGGAATCGTTTTCTGGCAGTCTCCTGCTCTAAGAGGTGCTCCAGCTTCTCCTGATTTTTCTCCGGTATCCATGCCTTTCCCGAATTATAATAGAAGTTAACGATCTTCCACAGTTTCTCCGGATAAGACAGTCGGTAATACAGATCCCTCTTCTCCGTAAGAGTAAGCGGTCTGACTTTCTCGTAGCTTTCGAGTAGTCCGATTCCCAGACTTCGGTCCCATTCACTTTTTTCCAATAATTTTCGCAGGATATGATATAGATCTCTCACCGGACCGTCTGCCTGGCATTTTTCAAAATTCACCAGGAAAAAGTCTCTGTCCTGCCGCAATATATTATGATACTGATAATCGCCGTGGCAAAAGGTTACGTTTGCTTCGGCATCCTGTGCCGCCACAGTCTCCTCTTCCAGCGCTTTCCACTCGTTACTGACCCTTACCGCTTCCTCCAAAAAAGGATCCAGTACGGCTGCAAGACGGATCTCGAACCAGGTCTTCTGGCTTCGCTGTTTTAAGAATTTCCGGGCGCGTTTCAGTTCTCTGTTATGCTTCTCATAATCTCTGCTGGGAAGATATCTCTCTATTTTAGGTGCCGGTTCGTCCTCCGTCTCCGGAAATACCGGTCGAAATTCCAGATCTCCATGAAGCCTTGCCAACAGCCCCATGGCTTCCATGCATTCTTCCCTGTCACGGATGTTACATTCTCTGCCTTCCCACCAGGTCTTCAGAATATATCTGACACCGTCCCTGTCCGTGACCGACAGTGCACCCTCTCTGGTGGCAAGCAGTCTCTCCGCAGAGATATTCCCACAAGCCTCCAGATGCTTTAGCACCTGTTCCTGCAGACGCAGCTGTTCCTCGCGTCCTGTATATTCCTTGAAGATCAGGCAGCCCTGCTGTGTATCGCACAGAATCGCCCCCCGCCCTTTTCGGGTACGCAATACCTCTATCTCATACTGCTCCAGCAGTGCCACCGCTCTGTCATTCACTTACAACCCCTCCTAAGATATGTACTTAACCGGTTTGACGGTTCCTACGCTATCTTATGAGAGATCTTATAAAAGTATGCTCACTCTTTGCCTGCTGCCAGCTCGCCCGCCTTTTCCAGCAGTTGTTCTCTGGTATTCTGCTCCGGGTGCTCTAAGACCAGTTCCAATAGCTTCTGCAGCATATCGCCCAACTCCCTGCCGGGCTTCATTCCCATAGCAATGAGATCTCTGCCGGTGACAGCCAGCGTTTTCAAGGATACGCACTGCTTTTTCTCCAGCATCTCTTCATATAACTGCTCCCAGAGCTCCAGGTTCTTAAGCTTCTCTGCCCGCAGATAATCGCTCTGTGCCAGGATATCCGCCTGTTTCACCGGGAACAATAGCGGGAAGATGTCTTCCCCGATCTTATTCACAGCCCGGCGCACGATTCGCAGGTCAGGTGTAACATCATTACCATAATCATGATATCTTACCAGACGGGTCACCACTGCCACTGTATCATTATCAAATCTGAGTCTCCTAAGGATCCTGCGTGCCATCTCCTCACCCACTGCGGGATGTCCGTGGAAATGGGTGGTGCCGTTTTCATCCACGGTAAGTGTCTCAGGCTTGCCGATATCATGAAGCAGCATAGCATACCTCAGATTCTTCTCAGGTGCGATCTCTATGAGGGCATGTAAGGTATGCTCTCCCACGTTGTATTTATGGTGCTTATGTTTTTGAGGAGTCTCCATCATGGCATCGAATTCCGGCAGGATCACCTTCGTGACACCCATGTCATAAGCATCTCGCAAGGTGTCAGGATGAGGGGAGATCAGCAGCTTGGTCAATTCCACCTGGATCCGTTCCGCACTGATCTTCTGCAAAGTGGGTGCCAGCTTCCGGATCGCCGCTTCGGTGTCCTCGTGGATCTCGTAGCCTAACTGCGCAGAGAAGCGGATAGCACGCATGATGCGCAGGGCATCCTCTCCGAAACGTTCCTCCGGATCACCCACGCAGCGGATCAGCTTCGCCCCGATATCCTGTAAGCCACCGAAGATATCGATCAGACCTTCTGTTTCATTATATGCCATGGCGTTGATGGTGAAATCCCGGCGTTTTAAATCTTCTTCCAGATTCGGGGTAAAAGTGACCTCCCTGGGATGTCGGCTGTCTTCGTATTTTCCATCCACGCGGTAAGTGGTGACCTCGAAGCCCTCTTTGTCCAACATGACTGTCACGGTACCGTGTTGGATCCCGGTGTCGATGGTACGACGGAACAGCGCCTTCACCTGCTCCGGTCTCGCCGAAGTGGTAATGTCCCAGTCCTCCGGGCATCTTCCCAGGATGGAATCCCGCACGCAGCCGCCTACCACATAGGCTTCAAACCCTGCATTCTGTATGGTCTCTATGATATATTTCGCTTTTTCAGGTATTTGTATCTGAATCATATATATCCTCTTTTGCAAAAATCACACACGCTCATTGCTCTGTGATTTTTCGCTTGTTACTGCTTTGTGTCTATTGTTTGTTTCTAAGAAAGGCTATTCCTGCTCCGGTTTCATGATAAATTTATCGATGACCTCCACCAGCCCGTCCTCATCGTTAGTACCGGTGATGTAATCTGCAGCTTCCTTGACTGCCGGCTGGGCATTCCCCATTGCTACGCCGGTTCCCGCATATTCGATCATAGAGATGTCGTTGTAGCCGTCACCGCAGCAGATCGCATTCTCTCTGGTCAGTCCCATACCCTCCAGCATGTGATCAAGAGAAGTCGCTTTATTCACATCCTTGGGCATGATCTCAATGAAATAGGGCTCGGAACGGTAGATGCTTGCCACATCGCTGTATTTTTCCTGCAGCTGTTTCTCCAGCTCGGGAGCAATCTCTTCCGGTGCCGTCATCAGACATTTGTTGATATCAAAATCTACGTAGGATACAAAATCATCCACCACTTGAATGGGGATCCCGTTAATCCTCGCTTCTAACTGCACATATTTATCCGGCTCAAATGCGGAGATGACTCCCTCCCCCTGATAAGTGATCAGTCCGCAGCCATTCGCTTTGGCGAATTCGTACAATCCGGGAACAATGGACAGGGGCAGTGTTCTCTGATAGATCACTTCTCCCGTTTTACATTCCACGATGCGGGCTCCATTAAAGGACAGAAGATATCCGCCGTATTTTTTCAACTCCAGTTCCTCTTCACATTTCCGCATACCGGGCGTGGGACGTCCGGAAGCCAGGATCACCTTGTGTCCATGCTGTAAAATATTCCAGATTCCCTGTTTGGTAGCTTCTGTAATCTCTTTTTTTGAATTGGTCAGTGTTCCGTCAATATCCAGTACCAGAACCTTTTCCTGCATGTTTATTCATACCTTTCTCAAAGTTATTCTCTGTTCAGCTCACGTAACCGGCAAAGTCACATTATCATGTTTTCCGCCATTTTTCGACTATCTTTGCTCATAATCTAACAGTACCTGTCTCTTCTGCTTGCGCAGTGAAACAGGTACTTGTCTGTTGTCTATGTTCTGTTCCCCGGCAAGCCTTACTGTGCCTGTGTTGCGGTCTCTTCGGTAGCAGCGGTCTGCTCCTCGGTGATCTCCTGAGTCTCTGCCGTTGCAGTCTCAGTCTCAGCAGCTGCAGATTCCTCTGCCTGCACCTTCAGATAATTCAGCTTACCCTTGGGATCCTCTACCGTTACATCTGCGGTAATATCCTGCATATGCTGACTCATTGTATCGGATACCAGCGTATTCTTGATGTTGATCTTCCACTCGGGCTGATCCTGTCCGATGTAGTAAAGTACATAAGTGGTGTCACTGACAGTGATGGCTACGGTATCTCCTGCCTGACGGCTGCTGTCGAAGATCCAGTTGCTCAGCTCCTCTGTCATACCGGTCTTGGTTACCTGCTCGAACAGACCGCCGTTCTCTACTGCGGAAGTATCCTGTGTATACTTCTTGCACAATTCTGCGAAGCTGTCCTCAGTAGCTGCACCATTCTTCCACTCCTCCAGGATCTCTTCACCGGTCTTATCCTCGGTGGGAATGATCACACGTACATCTGCGGAAGGAGTCTCATCCAGATATCTCTTCTCAAATGCCACGACATAGTAGCAATGGCTGTTGTCATTGGTAATGACAGTGGTGTCTCCTGCCTTTCTGGCATCATCGAACAGCCAGTCGGAGATCATGTAGTTCACGGAAGACTTCTTCTCATTCTCATGTGCTTCGCCGTCTTTTGCCACGGTCTGCTCTGCATCGTCAGCCAGCACCTTGGCATCATCCATGGCTTTGGCGATCTCAGCATCGGAAGGCTGGTAAGCGGTATCGGTGCTGTCGGAAGCTGTTGCATCTGTAGCTGCAGTTCCGTCTGTTGCAGTGGTATCGGTGGTTGCAGCAGTCTCCTCTACGGGATCTGCCAGTTCGGTAGGCTCGGTGGGCAGATCAGCTTCGATCGTGGTCAGGCAGTAGTCTACGGAATCGTAGGTTGCCTTATTTTCCTCATAATAGCTCTGGATCTCATCATCGCTGGGAGCATTGTCCTCCTGCAGCTTCTGATAATAAGCGTTCATTACCATGTCGTTCTTCACATATTCTTCGATACGACCCATGGTTGCATAGCTTCCGTAGATGGAACGTACATATTCCTTATCAGATACGCCTGCGGCTGCAGCGGAGGTTTTGATGGTCTCCTTGAAAGTGTTGTACTCATCCGTGGTATCATAGGTGAAGCCGGCTGCTTTGGCTTCCGCCATCAGCGCCTTATTCTGCTTCAGGCTCTCTACTGCATTCTGCTCAAAATAGTCCTGCCAGGTCAGAGTATCGGAATACATCTGGGTGGACAGATCCTTGCTGGTATCCAGTCCGAAATAGCTTAAATAGCTTCCGTACTGTGTAATGTAGTTGTTCTTGGAGGTGTTGTAGACATAATCAAATTCTACCTTATTCACCTCTTCACCATTGATCACTACATAAGTCTCATGGGTGGCCAGATAGGTCCGGATCGGGAAAGATGCCACCAGGCATACCAGAGCAACGAGGAATACGATCCCGACTGCCGTGCTGATGCGCTCTTCCTTTTTCTCCTTTTCCTTCTCCTCTTTACGCTTCTGTACCTTACGGTCATATTTTGTCATGACCTTCTGTTCTGTTTGTTCTTTTTGTTCCTTATTTTCTGTAACTTTTTCATTCTTAGACATCGCTTACATGTCTCCTTCCTAGCGTCTTAAGTCCAATGACTCCTTATTTTACCGTATTTTAGCGGAAAAAGAAAGCTATTTCACATATTTTTCAAGTTTTTCCACGATATTTTTCACACATCCGGGCTCAAAAGGACTGTCCAGTCCGACTTCTTTGATCATATTGGTGTAGAAATCGCTGGCGGACAGCCTGCACAGCTTCAGATAGCTCTTCCACGCCTCTGTAAAATCAGCATCCATCTTCACCTTGTACTGCAGTGCACAGGTCTGTGCCAGGCAGTAATCGATATAGTACAGAGGGTAGTCGTAAATGTGCAGCTGCTTCTGCCAGAAGCCTCCCTGTCCGAAGAAAGGATCTCCCTCGTAGTCCAGATGGGGCTTGTACTCCCGTTCCAGACGGCTCCATGCCTGTTTCCGCTCTGCCGGGGTCAGCTCCGGGTGCTCATAGACGATATGCTGGAACTCATCCACCATACAGCCGTAAGGGATAAACGCAGCCGCATCCTCCAGATGCATTTCCACGTAATCCTGCGCTCTGTCACCGAAGAACAGGTTCATCCACTTTTCCGTGAAAAATTCCATGGACATGGAATGGATCTCCGCGGTCTCCATACCGATATCCGCATGCTCTCTGATGGGATCCTGTGCAGCGAGATACCCCTGGAACGCATGGCCACACTCATGCGTGATAACGTCCACATCACCGCTGGTACCGTTAAAATTAGCGAAGATAAACGGTGCATGATAGAGGGGCAGATAGGTCATGTAACCGCCTGCCTTCTTCGTCTTGCGTCCCAGGACATCAAATAACTGGTTCTCCATCATGAAATCAAAAAATTCCGCAGTCTCCGGGGACAGCTCACGGTACATCTTCTGTCCGGCTGCCATGATCTCTTCGGGGGTTCCGGTGGGTGCCGGGTTGCCGTCCTTAAAATATACCTGCTCGTCGATATAGCTGAGCTTCTCCAGACCCAGACGCTGTCTTCTACGGTCATGCAGCTTCTCTGCGAAGGGTACGAAATACTCTTTGATCTGCTTACGGAAAGCCTCTACCTCGTTCTTGCCGTAGCAGTTGCGGTTCATCCGGTAATATCCCAGCTCCAGGTAGTTTTCATAGCCCATTGCCCTTGCCTGCGCGGTACGGTTTTTCACCAGTTTGTCGTAGATGCTGTCCAGCTTTTCCTCATTTTCCAGGAAAAAGGCACTCATCTTCTCCCACGCCTGTCTGCGGACATTGCGGTCAGAATTCACCAGATAGGGCCGCAACAAGGACAGATTCAGCTCCCTGCCGTCGAAATCGATCTTCGCACCGGCGATGAGCTTGTCATACTCCATGGTCAGAGAGTTCTCCTCCTGCATCAGCGGGATCAATGCCTCACTCATGGACTTCTGTGCCAGCTCCATATTCTTGAACGCGACCGGACCGATCTTCTCCTCCAGATACGCTCTGTAGGGGGATTCATATAATTTCTTCTGATAAGCCAGCACCAAATTGCTGAATACCGGACCCTGCTCATCGTAGTATTTATGCTCTTCCTCGTAGAATTTATCGGAGGTATCAATATCGAAGCGGATATTCGCGATCGTCATCAGCGTCATGACACGGTCCGTCAGCGCATAGTACTTCTGATGCACCTCGAACTGCTCCTCCCCGCTCTTCGCCGCCTCCAGCTCCCGGATCAGCTCTCCCATCTCCTCCTGCACTTTGGCAAAATCTATTCTCTCGTAAGGCATGTCCTGAAATCTCATAATTATAGTAACCCTCTCTTTCTGTTCCTTAGGAACCTATACTGCTTATCTTACCCCAAAATGCCGGGAAAGTAAAACTTTAGAAGCGTTCTGTAACATTTTTCTTTCGTTTTAACAGCATAATTGTAACATTTTTCTGCTTGTCATTATAAGGACCTTGTGATATGAGTATTTACCAGAACTATAGTCAACAATAACGAACCATTCAGAAATATGATAAAGTCTAACGAAAAGCAGAAAGGGCAATCCCTATAGGGATGCCCTCTCATTATGATATACTCTTTACCAGTATAGTTTCATGTCTCTCTGTACTTCTTCCTCCGATAACCGGAGCTTCTCCCGGATTCACTTAATTATATTATTTGATTCCGTATTTTTCCTGCATTACTTCCAACACTTCAGGATCAGCCAACTGTACAACCTTATCAGCATCTCCTCCCGAACTCATTCTGGATATTAACAATATCATCTTATTTTTCCCAGAGTGTTCTCCCTCTGCTCTTCCCTCTGCTCTGACGTCATCATCATGCAATAATTCTTTCATGTACTCTGACCTCCACTCTTCATTCTTTCTGGCTCTGATTACTGCCTCGTCTATTCTCTGGGTCAGGTCGTCTCCGACCTGACCGGTTCTGATGTATTCATATAGATACTTCAATTGCTCCGGTATCTCTTCCGCGATGCAATTATAAAAAATTTTCTCGGTTCCATCATCTAAACACAATTTCCTGTCTTCCATACAAAGATTCTGAAACGAATACTTTGCATATCCCAGTCCAAACGGATCGAAGGTACAGAGAAACAGCACCTTGCCCTCCGGCAATTCCCGATAGGACTTGCCCCTACTCAGGTGATCTGTGTCCATGGTAGATTGATAAAATCTGCTTCTGCGGGGCAGTTCCAGATTTTCCGGTGTCTGATGATTCAGCCTCTGCATCTCAGCATCATAAATCCGTTTTTGATCTCTCGTATACACATCCAGGCGAATCGGCTTACCCTTCGAGGTATATCGAAACTCCCTCTGTGTCTGCACTTCTTCCAGTTCTTCTACCGGTTCTTCCAACAGACACTGTAGCACATCCCGACAAAGTTCCTTATCTTCCATTACTTTGCCGAACATAAAATCGTCCTCAATCGACAGTTCTTCATACCGTTTTGCCATTTGTATTCTCCTTCCACACTTTCACAGGAGAATATATACGGCACTTTATGAAACAAATCTTCCGATTTCTCTCTATGTCTTCCCCTGCTCTATTGTAATTAATGGGTATCTAAGCAGGGATTCCTCTGAAGTCAAAGACATCAACTTGCGCTGATATAAAAGAATTGATGTAATTATTCAGCACTTCATTCGCAAATTATGAAAATTGCCTTAGTTCTAAATAATTACAAATTGAAATAGAAAAATCTGCTTACATGCTGAGAATAACAGACATCTATCTCATTGTCAATGTAGCAGAATAGCAAAATCTTGACCCCTGGAATTTGGGTAATATGCTGTTTTAAAATTTTCATACGCCAGATAAAAAAGAAGCAATGGCAGAGCCAAGTGATATAAACAATATTTCTATTGAACAGGGGAAATTCTATAAATCCGGGACTTCCTATGTTTCCCTGGTGGATGTGGACTTTGCAGAATATCGGAGAAAAGTGGATACCAAATCTGTCAGACGAAATGTAACCCTTCCTCATTGGCTAAATGTGGAGGCTGATAACGCAGGAATCAATGTATCAAAAGTTCTTCAAGAGGCTCTCATGTCAGCTCTACAAATGCATAAATATTAAAGCAAAAGGGCAGCCCGTCATGGACTGCCCTTTGGTTCTTACATAACTCTTACAGATTTGGTTCGTTCCTCTTTGGAAACAACCTGATCTCAGCTTAAGCTTACTGTAACAGAGACAGTACGCCCTGGTTGGACTGGTTAGCCTGAGCCAGCATAGCCTGACCTGCCTGAGACAGGATGTTGTTGTTGGAGTACTTAACCATCTCAGTAGCCATATCGGTATCACGGATAGCGGACTCTGCGCTGGTGGTATTCTCTACAACGTTATCCAGGTTGTTGATGGTGTGCTCCAGACGGTTCTGAACAGCACCAAGTGCGGAACGCTGGGTGGATACTTTCTGGATTGCTGATGCAATAGTATCAATAGCTGCATCTGCATTTGTGCTATCTTTGCCATTTACAAGCAATTTACCATCTTCATTTAACAGGCCAAGACCGGCCGCACTCATAGACTCAACTTCAATCTTAATCTTGTTATCTGAATTTGAATCAGCACCAACGTGTAAAGTAAACTTCAAAGCATCAGGAACATAATTATTTTCATATGTGTTAATTGTAGAAACATTTTCTCCGTCTTCTTCTGTAGTCTTTACCGTTGCTTTTACTTCTGTTCCGAATTTTACACTCTTCAAAGCACCAGCATCAACAGCGTCAACTCCTGTAACTGTAAGTCCTGTCTGTAAATCTTTTGCATCAGTTGCGGTAAAATTCTTCCGAATTACTACTGTCGATTCCGCTGCATGATTAGTAACCGTAACATTCAATCCCATTTTCTTGAGATCATCAGCAGTATATGCTCCAGTTCCTGCAATTGTCCATGTGTCCTTATCTGCTTCACGCGCAATCGTTACTGTTCCGTCGTTAGAATCATTCAATGCGGTCAGCAAATCCTTGCTTAAACTGTCAGTAGCTAAGGACGCAGTTGCATTATCTAATTGTGCATCATCAACTTCTGCTCCAACTTTTCCTAATGTAACTGTTCCTGCGGTAAGTTCTGCTCCTTTTGCTACACTAAGTCCTAATCCTGTTACTCCACCAACGTTATTTAAAGTTGCTGCTGCTTTAACAGTTCCTTTTGCATTACCCTGTAACAGATAAGTCTCATTGAATTTGGTTGTTGTGGATACTCGATCAATTTCTGTAGTCAACTGATCGATTTCGTCCTGAATGTACTGACGGTCATCTTCAGAGTTTGTACCATTAGATGCCTTTACAGCCAGTTCGTTCATTCTCTGTAACATGTCCTGAACTTCGTTCAGAGCGCCTTCAGCGGTCTGTACTGCACTGATACCGTCCTGTGCGTTGGAAGAAGCCTGTGTCAGACCTCTGATCTGCTTTCTCATCTTCTCACTGATGGACAGACCAGCTGCATCATCTGCTGCACGGTTGATCTTGTAACCGGAAGACAGTTTCTCGGTGGATTTTGCCTGAGAAGCGGTGGTCAGACCTAACATTCTGTTAGAGTTCATAGCTGTAAGATTGTGTTGTACTACCATAATAATTTACCTCCTTGTATTACTGCCCAATTCCTTTTGCGGCAGTGTGCGTATCTGTATTGTTATTGAGAAATCCTTTTCTCCCAGATACTTGTTGTTAGTTTTTATAGTAACCGGAGTAGGAGCTTCCCTGTCGGGCCCTGACAGAGCCGCTCTTCCTCCGGTTATTACCATATGAAATTATTTGTCCGCATTTCCCTTTGTGATGATCACATTTGACTTCTTGCGGTACTTCTCCGGGTGCTCTTCTTCCGCATAATATTTAGGAAGCTTCGCTCTCTCCTCCGGATCTGTGATCTGATTCTCCAACACCGTGCTTCGCACGATGTTCACCTCTTTCGGTGCATCAATCATGATGCGGAGATGATTCTTGGTTCCTCCCAGGAACACGATCTTGATATTGTCATTGATCATCAGGTATTCTTCCGGACTAACGGTCAAACGCAGCATATCGATAACCTCCCTGTTTTTATTCAGCCTTCCTTGCCTGCTGGTTTGCACTGCTGCAACATTTTATTATGGAATGTTGCATTTTTCTAATTCATTTATTCTATCAAGGAGGCCATTATGAGCACGACACAACCTATCCGCAGCAAACAACTTTTACATGATTTCAAAGATTACTACCTTATCAAACAGCCTAACTTCCGGAATTACACTCTCATCCTGATCGGTCTGAACACTGCTCTCCGTATCAACGACATTCTTCATCTCACCTGGGGAGATGTCTATTGCACAGAACACAGCCGCTTTTACACCCATCTTCTGATCACAGAAAAGAAAACAGGAAAAGAGACCCGAATCCTGATCAACAGAGAACTTCAGAAAACATTACAGTCCTACCGGACAACACAGTCTTTCGTAACCGACACAGACTACCTCTTCCCCAGCCCCAGAAAAGCTGATTCCCCACTCTCCCGATATCAGGCCTACCGCATTGTCCGCAAAGCTGCCGAAGCCGTCGGGATCGAAGATGTGATCCGGTGTCACTCCCTGCGGAAGACCTTCGGCTACCATGCATGGAAAATGGGAACTCCGCCCGCATTGCTGATGGAGATTTACAATCATTCTTCTTTTCAGATCACAAAACATTATCTGGGAATTGAACAGGATGACAAAGATGCCGTATTCCGCGATATACAGCTATGATATGTGTTGCGCAAAAACATTATAGTGATATATATAGTTTGGAATAACGATTTTTATAAAAAAGACTAAAGTTTTCTCATGGTCAGCCGAAATATGTAGTGCAAGACAAAATGCAACATTCCATAATAGAATGTTGCATTTTCTATTTTAATCTATTCATTTCTGTGGTATTCTTTTAAAGACTGCATATCGCTTTTTTCGACAAATATTTCTCTTTTATTGAAACATATACAGTCAGAATCAGGAGTACACATGAAAAGCTTTATATGTCAAATGTTCTATAAGCAGCGGGCGGCATTCGAGCAAAGCTGCGCTTCCAGAGGCAAAGAGTATCCTCTTCCGGAAGACGTTTTCCTACAATCGGATATTTTCTATGACGAGAAGCATGTTCCGGCCCATCGTCTGGATGTCTACCGTCCCAGGGGACGGGACGGAGAGATTCTCCCGGTCATCGTCAACGTACATGGCGGAGGCCTCCTCATGGGGAACAAGGAGTTCAACCGTCCCTTTTGTGCCTCCCTTTGTGAGGCGGGGTATCTGGTATTCAGCATGGAGTACCGGCTGATACCGGACTGTCTTTTCTATGACCAGTTGGCTGATCTGCATCTGGCACTGGATTTTATCCGGGATCATCTGACGGAATACGGCGGTGACATTTCCCACATATATGCCTGCGGCGACAGCGGCGGTGCCTGTCTGTTGACTTATGGAATCGCCATGCAGCGAAGCACTGCACTGGCACAGGCTGCCGGAGTAACCCCTTCTGACCTGCCAGTCCGGGCACTTGGCCTGGTCAGCGGTATGTTCTATACAAACCGCCTGGATCAGATCGGACTTTTCCTCCCCAGATATCTCTACGGCCGGCATTATAAAAAAAGTGCTTTTGCCCCCTATGTATCTCCGGAGCACCCGGACATCGTGACCAGCCTGCCACCCAGTCTCCTGATCACCAGTGACAACGATAATCTTCAGAGCTATACTCTGAATTTTGAAAAGGCTCTGCGCAGACATCAGATGCCCCATAAACTGATCAACTACCCGAAGGATCCCCGCCTGACCCATGCGTTCAGCGCTTTTTACCCGGAGCTTCCGGAAAGCAGGGAAGTGATCCACCATTTGATTCATTTTTTTGAACATACCGGAGAGAACTGTAAAGGAGGATATGTATCATGACATACGACGAAAATGTTTTCAAAGAAAAAGCTAATCGGAAAGCCCGTAAGATCTGGATCGTTTTTGCTGTTTTACTGAGTGCCAATTATGGCTCCGACGCGTCCGGGGGATTATATCCCACCACTTCTTATCTGATCTTTCTGGCATTATGCTGGCTGCCTCTGATCTTTGGCGAAGTTCTGTTACGTGTAAAAGGCTGGGCAACGGAGCTCTACCGCTACGATCTGGTCATCGGTTACGGCATCTTCTACACTTTTGTCATCTGTACTACTGCTTCCCCGATCGCTTTCACTTACATTCTGCCGGTGACGAGCCTGCTGGTACTATATAAGAACCGAAAATTCATGATCAACTGCGGTATCGCCAATGCCCTGATCATCGTCGGTGCAGCCGTCTATCGCTATATGCTGGGCTTCAACAGCGCTTCCGATATGAAAAATTATCAGCTGCAATTGTCCTGTATCATCCTCTGCTACATCTGCTATGTCATGTCCATCCGTCATCTGAATGAATCCGACGGTGCCATGACCGACAGCATCAGGGCTGACCTGCACAGAGTCGTAACTACTGTAGAACAGGTAAAGTCTTCGAGTAATATCATTCTCGATGGCATCACTGTCGTAAGAGAGCTGGCTTCCGAGAATAAGCATGGCTCCGATATCGTCATGCTGGGTATGAACGAGCTGACTGACAACAACAATATGCTGCAGGATCGTACCACATCATCCACACAGATGACCTCCGATATCCGTGCCCAGGTAGAAAATGTGGTAGCTTTGATCGGAGAAATGATCACGCTCGTCGAAAAAACGCAATCCCATTCCGGCGTCAGCGCGGAAGACCTGAAGAGTCTGGTGAATACCGCTGCTACCATGTCACAGCTGTCCACCGAGCTGGAAAATGTTCTGGAGAATTTCCGTCAGGAATTCGAAATGGTAAAACAGGAGACCGGCACCATAGAGAAGATCACAAACCAGACGAATCTGCTGGCATTAAATGCTTCCATCGAAGCTGCCAGAGCCGGAGAAGCCGGCAAGGGCTTCGCTGTCGTAGCGGATCAGATCCGTACCTTAAGCACCGAGACCCACGCTTCCTCTGATCAGATCAGGGATGCTCTCTCCCGGCTGGATGCTACCTCCGCGAAGATGACCTCTTCCATTGAAGAGACATTAAAGCTGATCCAGATCACTCTGGAAAAAGTAACGCAGACCGGAGATAACGTAAACCAGATCGCTTCTGATTCCGTGCAGCTGGGCAATCACATTCAGGTTGTAGATAATGCCATTAAAGAAGTAGAGAGCTCTAACACTCAGCTGGTATCCAACATGGAGCAGGTATCTAACATCGTGGATACTATCACAACCTGTATCACGCACTCCAGCCGGACCAGTGAACGGATGCTCAGTAAGTATCAGGAAACAGCAGATAATATCAATACCATCGAAGATGTCATGGAGAACATGATGTGTGATCTGGGTATCGGTGGATTCATGGGTATTGAAGACGTCAAGCCCGGCATGAAGATCGACTTACAGCTAGTCGGTCAGGAGGATGACAACTATCTTGGGGAGCTGATCGAGCAGATCCCGGAGGGACTGTTAGTATCCTGTCAGAAGAAGCTGACGATTAACGGGTCTGCTTCCTGTATGCTGCAGGTCACCGCAGGTAATATCCTGTACTGTTGGGACAAAGCCGCCATTTCTCCTGCTCCCGAAAGTGGTGAACATGCTTTCAAGGTTACCATTACTACCAGACCCAGGATCAACAATAGACGCAAATACCCTCGTATGGATCTGAATAATACCTGTACTATTAAGTTCAAAAATTCCGATACGGAATATGCGGCTACCATGGAAAATATTAGTGCCAACGGATTCGCCTTCCTGGCCACAGACAAGATATTCACCCAAAGCAAAAATGCAGAAGTCATTATCACGATTCATGATTTTGCTCTGCCAAATCATAATGTGCTGGAAGGTCGCATCATCCGCTGTTCCGACGATAACGGACTGTATATCGTCGGATGCCAGATGCCGGAAGATAATTTCTATATCCTGGAATATGTAGAGAATAACTTAAATAAATAGAATTCCTGTGTAAAACCAAGGCACTAAAAAAGCCCATTCATATTCAGATGAATGAGCTTTTTTAATGTTGTTCTTTACGGTTTCAATAGCCGGGCGATCAGACCCTCGACCTCCTGGAGCTGTTCTTTTGTGCTCTCTCTGTGACTTTCCTTGCGGTATTTTGACGGAGACATGCCCTTCATGGCATGGAACGCCTTGGTAAATACCAGCGCATCACTATACCCACAGGACAGGGCAATGCTCTCGATAGGATAATTCGTAGATTCCAGCAGCTCTCTCGCCTTGGTGATACGGAAGGTGGTGAGGAACTGCTGAGGCGACATTCCCAGATAATTCTGGAACAATGTATATAAATAACTGCGGTTGATACACACATAATCCGCCACATCCGTTACCTTGATCGGGTTACAGTAGTTACTCTGGATAAAAGATACCGCTTTTTTCACATACTGGTTCCCCTTATCCTCTTCCTCTCTGGCTACCACACCGGCGCTGTCCGCGATCACAGACAGGAATACTCCCAGCAGTCCGTTCCGGCGCAGATCATCCGCGATTCCAAAGGTATTGTGTTCCATCATATCGCGGACAATAGAATACAGCTCCTCTGATTTATCACAGGAAAAAATAGGATGCCTGTCTGACAGTCCCATGCTATGTAAATACTCTTCCGCGCGGCTCCCGGCGAAGCCCACCCACAGATAACTCCAGGGATCCTTTGCATCCGCCTGATAGAACGCCAGCTCGTTGGGCTGGATCAGAAATCCGTACCCGGCCTCCAGCCGGTATTCCTTGTCATGAAACCGGAAATGCCCCTTGCCGCTTAAGACATAGTGGATCAGGTAGTGCGGCTTGGATGCCGGTCCGAAGCTGTGCAGTGCTTCCGTCTGAGAGCACCCGCAGCAATTCACATACAGACTTCCTGTTTTGTCATTGATAAAGTCCAGCTTAAATGCTTTTTCCATGGCAATTCCTATCCTTTCCTCTATTCCTCATCCGCACATGTCACTATCCACACATCTGCCTCATCATCCGAAAGTTATCAACATTTCCCATCGGTCAATTCACTATAATCCCGCCGTCCTCATCAAACGCCACACCAAAAGCACTGCTGTATTCGTTCATACGCTGCAGGATCCTCTGCTTATCCTCCCCCGTTGCCGGCGTCGGTCGGAAATCATTCCTTGTTTTGACTGAACTTACCATACAGGGAATGATCCGGGCGTTCTGATCCTCCACCTTTTCCCCGTTCTCAAAAGTAAATGTCTGCTGGAAGATCATGGTGTCCTTGTCCTCTGGATTCCGGTTGGCTCCGAAGCAGAAATTTGCCAGGCTGTAAATGATATATCTGCCCTTGTATTCCTCGATTCCCTGCAACACATGGGGATGATGACCGATGACCAGATCCACTCCCCAGTCGATGCATTTTCTGCCAAGCTGCTGCTGATAATTCTCCGGATAGGTGTCTTTCTCAATGCCCCAGTGACAACAGGCGAGGATCAGATCCACGTTCTGCTCCCGCAAGACTTCGATATTATTCTGAATCAGTTTCTCCACCTGTGCGCCCCATTCCACTTCATTGACGGAGATAATACCGATCTTCAGATTCTGCTCTCCGCCGTGGGCTGCCGCACTGTCCGGGATTTCATAGATGCCTACATTTTTATCATAGGCATAGACAATTCCCTCCTGCTCCAATGCCGCCACCGTATCCCGGCTGCCCTGCTCTCCGTAGTCCAGTCGATGATTATTGGCAAAGCTGACGGCTTCGATATCCCCCAATGTCAGCAGATGGGCATACGCCGGATCTCCCTTGATGCAGTAGGTCTGCCCCTCACGCATATGTTCCGATGTGGTCAACGGTCCTTCGAGATTCACGATGGTCATATCATCCGCCTTGAAAATATCTCTCACATTCTCGAAAAAATATCCCTCATCCTCCGCCTGATCGTACACCTGACGGAATGAATAGCTGTAATCCTGTTCCTGATGATTGCCCAAAGTTACATCCCCTGCCGCGGAGATTGTGATCGTGCAGCGTTCACCCGTCAAAGTATCCGAATTCCCGGGCTGTCCCGCTTCCTGCAATGCAGTATTGTCACCGTCCATACTGTCGGTCTTTGATGCCTCCCCGAAATTCTCAACGGTATGACCGTTCTGTGCCCCGGCATTGTAATTGTAACCACCGATAGGCTGCGCCAGTTCTTCCCGCCCCGGAATACAGACCTGCTGTGTCAGATCATCCCCACAGCCGCTAAGCGCTATTACACTGACCGCACAAGCCAGTGCCACGAATCGCTTTTTTCTCTGCCCCATAAATGTTCTCCCCCTCGATTTACCATATATGACGACAGTGTCATCGTCACATCAGTCTGCAGTCTCTGTTGTCGCAGTGCTGTCTCCCGTTCCATACAGATTCTCCTGCAGGAATTTCTTATTTGCCTCGAAATCCACCTCCAGCACGGACATTTTACGATGGGTCGCATCCTTATACGTGCCTTCAATGGGAATACTGTTCTGTATAATATCGTATGTCAGGATCTTCGGTGCCATAAGACTTAACCGGTAACACTCCGCCTGGGTCAGGTTCGTGGTCAGATTCGGCATCAGACCGTCGATCAGTCCCTTCGGATTCGTGAGTACACCCTTAGGCAGCTTATGAATGACCTCTGTCAGCACCTTTCTCTGTCGCTCGGTTCTACCGAAATCCGTACCGATATAACGATTTCTGCAATAAGCCAGCGCCTGGGGGCCGTTCAGATGCACCATACCTCCGGACAAGTCATCGAAATAGTCCGTTCCCTCCGGTCTGCCCAGCAGGATATTATATTCTACCAGATAGCCGTTCACGTATTCCACTTCCTTGCCGGTCAGCTCCAGATCCACGCCGCCCACGGCATCTACCAGATTCGCAAATGCCTCAAAATTCACCAGCACATAGCGGCTGATATGAATGTCAAAATTCTGCTCGATAGTCTGCATCAGCAGCTCCGCACCGCCATAGGAGTATGCCGCATTCAGACGATTGTCCTTATGCCCCGGTATCTCTACATACATGTCACGGAGCAGAGATGTCATATATATCTTTTTCGTCTTGTTGCTGATAGACAGCAGGATCATGGCATCGGATCTGCCATCCTCCCCGTTCTCACGGGAGTCGTTACCGATCAGGAGAATATTTGTAACTCCTTCTTCCTTCATGGGAGAGCTTGCCACAGATTCGATCTCTTCATAATTCATCTCGGCATAGACCTTACCCACCAGGACATACAGCCCTGCTGCCAGAAATACAAGGATCAGCGCCACTGCGATCAGGAAGCGCTTGAAGCTGGATTTTTTCTTTTTTCTGCCGCTCCCGGCTTCCTTTTTGTTTCCTTTTCTGCTCTTCTTATCTGTTTTCGTGTCTGTCTCCTCACGCTTCCCTGATTTTTTTCCGGAGCGTTTTTTGTCTCTGGGATCTTCGTAATCCTCGTATTCGTCCGCATAGTCCTCCCGTCTGCTACGCCGGGTTCTATCGGATGCCGCCTGTCTGCGACGATCTGCATTACTGTTACTGCGACCACCACCATTACGATTCTCTGAAGTCTTACGCGTCGTCTCTCTGCGGGCTGCCTGTCTCTTACGATACGCAGGATCATCCCAGTCCTCGGTGTAATCATCCTCTCTTGCTCGTCTTCCGGATCCGATCACGTCCAGTTCCTCCTCATCCTCGTCATCCTCATTCATGTCAAACATCTGTGGAGCCGGACGCTCTGCTGTCCGCCTTCCGGTCCCGGACTTCCCACTGCCGGAGCCGGATGTCTGCATTTCCTGCAGTTCCTGCTGTAAAAAGGCTTCCAGACCTTTTTGTATATCTTCCATCTCCTGAATGGAGTCTCGCTCTCTGTCACTCATGTTGTACCTCATTTCCACATACCGGCACCGGTACGTTCCTTAAGTCTCTTTCCTATTCGTCTCCTAGGATACCACACTCCTTTGTATTTGTCGCGACAGAAATCCTTAATATTTGCTTAAATGTTGTCCGGCATTTTTTAAGACACACTTTCTATGGCAATAAAAAGAAACTGTCTACGGCAGCCACAAGATTTTCTCTTGCATGCTTTCCGCAGACAGTCTCTGCATTTTTGTTATCTTATATCATTCTATTTATGAGCGATTCTCGCATCTATGTAGTTCTTCAGAGATTCCACGGTCTCCTCCACACCCAGTCTGCTGCTGTTGATGGACAGATCGTAGTTCCGGGAGTCGCCCCATTTTACCTTACAATGGCTGTTGTGGTAAGATTTTCTGCGACGGTCCTTCTCGATCATACGCTCCTCCGCATGTCTCGCATCCAGCTCATAGATCTGCATAACACGCTCGATCTTGGCTTCTTTGTCTCCTAATACGAAGATGGAGATCAGATTCGGATTGTCCTTCAACACGATCTCAGAACAGCGTCCTACGATCACAAAGGATTCTCCTGCCTCTGCTTTTTTCTTGATATAGTCGAACTGCATTCTCGCCACATTATCTGCCGGAGAGCTGTTCATTCCCATCACGCTTCTGTACAGGAATTTGTTACGTCTCTTTTCATCGAACTCTGCCAGCTCCTTGCTGCTCACATTCATGCTTGCAGCCACCTCATCTAACAGGTTATGATCGTACATTGGCAGCTTGTAATATTCTGCCAGCTTCTGTGCGATCTCATGTCCGCCGCTGCCGTACTCACGACTGACGGAGATAATCAGTTGTTCACTCATGGGTCTGCCCTCCTTATAGTCTTACAGATATCTCGCATAGATCATTACCATGGAGATTACTATTACTATTATAGTCGCAGGAGCCATAACTTTGCAATATTTTCCCCACTTGATCATATGACCGGCTTTCGCTGCGGTAGCGATACCCACGACATTCGCAGATGCACCGATGGGAGTCGCACTTCCGCCGATATCGGTTCCCATTGCTAACGCCCATGCCAGGATAGACAGATTTACACCCTGGGTCGCGGACAGACTGCTGATGATAGGGATCATCGTCGCCGCAAAAGGAATATTATCCACGAACGCACTGGCAATTGCGGAGATCCACAAAATAATCGCGATCATCAGCATCAGATTACCGTTACTGATGTCACCAATGAAGTTCGCCATGACTTTCAGGATACCGGTCTGCTCCAGCCCGCCTACCACCATGAACAATCCGATGAAGAACAGCAGTGTCTTATAGTCGATCTGTTTGATCAGCTTCAGCGCATCTCTGCCTGCGGCGATCAGCGTCACGATAGAGATAAATACACCGATGCAGGATACAGTCAGACCGGTCTGTGCATGGGTTACCAGCAATGCTACTGCACACAGGAAAATAACGGTGCTGATGATAAAGCCCTTTTTATCGGTGATCGCCTCGGAAGGATCCGGATAAGTCTGATTGCTGCCGGCTGCTACCGCTTCGCTGGCACGCAGCTCCTTGTGGAATACCAGGTAGAAATACAATACAACTACGACCAGGGAAATACCTGCGATCAGACCGGTATTGGTCAAAAAATCCGTGAAGGAATATCCCAGGGAAGTACCGATGATGATGTTGGGGGGATCTCCACACATGGTAGCAGATCCGCCCAGGTTCGCGCAGAATACCTCTGCCAGGATCATAGGCACCGGATTAAATTTCAACAGCTGTGACAGTTCAATCGTGACTGCTGCCAGGAACAGAATTACGGTGATACTGTCAATGAACATTGCCAGAATACCGGATAATACCATAAAGGTCACGAACAGCGGCACTACTTTATATTTAACCATCTTGGCAAGGCGCATGCAGAGCCAGCGGAAAAATCCGACTCTCGCCATTCCCTCTACCATGATCATCATTCCCGCTACGAATACGATAGTCTCCCAGTTAATGCCACTGGAAGTCTCCGCGGACTGTCCCGCCGTATACCAGAAATGACTTGTAAAAAAGCTTCCTAAATTCAGGGTCTCCCACACTGCACCCATACTGTGCATTCCCAGTCCGAATACCAGCACCAGCGTCAGCAGACCGCAGCCCAGGGTAATAACGTGTCTCTCCCATACTTCCAGAACGATCAGTATAAACATCGCTACAAATATGATTACTGCAAGTATCTGTGCTATCACTTTTCCTGCCTCCTCGTTAGTTTTTCTTATAAACGTACAAAAGTAGATTGTATCTGAAAAAGAGGGGGAAGTCAATCATTCTTTGGGCTCTGCACATAAATATTCCGTTAAATTTTTTTATGATCATTCATTTCGGAAGCTTTCGATATCGTTTTGCCCTACATAACGCAAGAACATCCGGTGCATATCGATACCGCTCTCTCCGAAATATAATTTCATGTATTTCTCGTCGTCCTGACGAATGGGCAGTGTTACAACACGTTCCATGGTCTGACCTTCTGTGCCGTTAAGGGTCACGGTCTGTTGTAACGTATTGTTCAGGAACACTGAGATCGGCAGCTGCGCCAGTTCTCCTAACGTAGAGCTCATCCGAAATACCAGCTCATATCTTCCGATCTTAGGGAAACGCAACTGGTATACCGCACTTGTTCCCTTCTTCGTGGACAGTTTTTCCAACGGAAGTTCTATCTCTTCGCCGGTCTTCGGCTCTGGCATTTCCAGACGTGCCAGAACCTGTCCGCTGTCTCCTGCGCCCTCGGTACTTATCGGATTGTGAAGCTCCGTGCATTCCTCTTCCTCTCTGTCTAGAAGCCGTTCCATAGCAACGGAACGTAACAGGAAACCACAGATATTTGCCGCATTCCGCGTAAGCTGTGCTCTGGTGAGTCTGCCGTCTGCCAACCCTTCCGCGGTATTGTCCCCCGCGGAATTGGATGCCGCATCCGCTACGACCATATAGATATCGTTCTGTGCCCGCACCATGGGAATCGTCTGTCTGCCGGAGCCGGGCTCCCCTTCCTCATTGATCTTCGCCCACCAGTCAGTCATCACAATGCCCTGATATCCCCATTCCTTACGGAGAATGGTCGTCAGGAGATCATAGTTGCCAGCTGTCCACAGTCCGTTTACCGGTCCGTAAGTAGACATGATGCTGTAAGCGCCACCCTGTTTCACCGCGATCTCAAAGCCCCTCAGATAGATCTCTCTCAGTGCTCTCTCGGATACGATGCTGTTGGCATCATGCCGTTTGAATTCCTGATTGTTACATGCAAAATGCTTGATAGTGCCGGTGACACCGTATTTTCCCATGCCGGTCAGCTGTGCTGCTGCCATGATACCGGTGAGATACGGATCTTCCGAAAAATACTCAAAGTTACGACCGTTCAATGGATTCCTGTGGATATTGATGCCGGGTCCTAAGAGAGTGTCGATCTTGTTCTTCCGAAGCTCCATGCCCTCCATTTCATACAGCTCCTCCACCAGTTCCGGATCAAAAGTGCATGCAAGCAATGTGCCGTTAGGCAGGGCATATGCCATGGTGCCGCAGTCCATACGGATACCGGAGGGTCCGTCCGAACAGCAGGCTATGGGAATCCCAAATCTCTTCAGACCTTCTGTCACTCCACCGAAGGCTGCTGCCGTGCCCGGAGTCACTTTCGGGGAACACATGCCCTCTCCGCGGGTCATACAGATCAGATCTTCGTCCGACAGCTGTGTCAGAAACTGTTCTAACGTAATTTTTCCATCCTGCACATCCGACAGCTTCCAGCCATGATCGCCCTCATATTTACTCTGTGTCGGTCTCTCTGTCCGAATGCGCTCCGCCAGGTCTATCGTTCGTAAAGGTACATCTTCCCAGTTTACAATGGCATGATCCTTTTCCTCAAAAAAGAAAGGTTTCAGACGCTTAAACTCCTGTACCGGTGCCATTGCTTCCGTCACCATCCGTACTATCCGAAGCTCTGTCAGGGTCGCCTTGCCAGCCTCTACTGCGCTTCTCACATCGGTTCCTGCATAGAAGATATAGTCTCCCTCTTCCAGTACATAGCAGGATTTATGTCCGGTGACACCACTGTCATCATAGGAAGCATACTCCGTCAGCTCTGTCTTCAGCAGCAGTTCTTCTGTCTCACCCGGCTTCAGTTCTTCTGTCTTCGCAAATGCAGCCAGCTGGCGCAGAGGCTTTCCTAATTTCCCCTGAGGTGCTTCCAGATACAGCTGCACAGTCTCTCTGCCGGATACTCCCCCGACATTGGTTACTTTTGCAACTGCCGTAACTGCCATGCCCTGTACTGAGAATCCCAGGATCTCTGTCTGGAACTTCGTATAAGATAATCCAAATCCGAAAGGATACTTCACCTTATCTTTCGCAAAGGTCTCAAAATAACGATATCCTACATAAATATCCTCGGTATAGAAATTCTCCACCGGATCTCCGAAATTTTCCGTGGAAGGATAATCTTCAATATCTTCTGCAATCGTGTCACTTAATTTACCACCGGGATTTACTTTGCCGGTCAGGACATCCACACAGGCCCTGCCGCCCTCCTGGCCTCCCTGCCAGATATAGAGTACTGCCTGCGGCTGATACCGGTCTACCCACTTCATATCTATAATGTTGCCGACATTCAGTACCACGATCGTATGCTCAAAAGCATGACATACATTACGAAGGAGCTCCTCCTCCAAAGCTGTCAGCAGATAGCTTCCCTCCGCCGCACTGTTATCCTTATCTTCCCCGGCAGTACGCCCGATGACCACGATCGCTGCATCCGACTGTCCGGCTGCCTGCGCCGCCAGTTCTTCATCTACGGGCATCTCCTCCTGATTCCAGGGTTCCATGGCCCAGCCTTCTCCCACATCAAAGGGATGCTCCTTCAGCCACTCACGATACTGCTGCTCCAGCGCTTCGTTTACCTGTATGGTTCCATCTTCTTTCAAGCTGTCAATGATATTCGTGACATAGGGCGCATTGACCATGCCGCCGGAGCCGGTGCCGCTCTTGTAATGCTCAAACTGTGTTCTTCCGAATACAGATACTTTCTGTCCCCTGCGTAACGGTAAGGTATCCTCTTCATTCCGCAACAGCACGCTTCCTTCTGCCGCCACGCGTCTTGCCAGCTCCGCATATTTCTGATAATCCAGTGTATATTTCATTTGTCCAATGACTCCTTCCCACAGAACACCTATTATTGTTGACATCATTATACCGAAAGAAAGAAGTTTTCTCAATAGAAAAAAACACTGGAGAACGTCTCCAGTGTGCTCAGAAGATAAGCCGGACTACAAATTCCCCGTCTTCCATCCGGAATTGATACTGTCCATTGAGTTTTTCCACATAATAGATGATGCTCCGGACTCCCAGTCCATGTCCGGACCGATCCGTGACCGGGATTCCATCGGTAAATAGCGGCGGTGTCTGCACCGGATTTTTCACCATAAGTAAGAGATGCCCTGCCTTCTCTGACAGAGACAGTTCAATCCTCCGCCTGCTCTCCGGCAGCTCTTGTACCGCATGCATGGCGTTTTCCAGCACATTGGACAGGATCGCACAGAACATCATTTCCGAACAGGAAAGCTTTTCTCCGATCGTGACCTGTGTATCCCAGGGAATCTTCTGCTCCTCAAATCGGGTATTATATGTAGATAGTACTGAATTCACCATTTCATTCTTACAATATGCCCTGATAATGGTATCATCATAGGTCTGGCTGACCTCATTGAGATATTCCAGGGCTTTTTCACAATCTCCCTGCTGGAGCAGTGTCCGCAGGACGGACATATGATGTCTGGTATCATGCCGCAGGATTGACATCTTTTTCTCGCTTTTCCTTGTATTGTCCATCTCCGCCTGAAAAGAATTCATCTGCATACGGATCAGCTCATTATACTGCTCTGCCTTGCTTTTCATTTCGTATTCCCTGAAATATATCAACAAAAAGAACAGATACGACAGACAGATAGCAAATCCGAGGAACTCCGGTACCGCTCTGTTGCCGGTATATAGCAGCTTGGAAAACTTCGTCGTGGCATAGTCAAAAATATAATACACCAGAGGCAGACTTCCGATGATCAGCAGCTCCCGGTCCGTCTTCGCAAACAACAGTGTCGTCGTCTGACACACATAATGGCACAGCACCCAGAATACTACCAGCGTCACCACGATACGGCAGGCATAATAGCACCACTCTTTTCCCGTTATCGACAGTGCGAACAGCCCTATCCAGTTACTGCACTGGCAGCACAGATACGCTGTGAATATGGAGCTTAAGGACGGCAATAGTCTGAATTTATAATAGAACACCAGCATCAGCAATAGCGGCACGTGAACGATCAGCGGGTATATCTGATCCACCATCTCCGGACCCAGCAGAGATACGCAGACCATATATAAGCCCCCGGAAATCACTGCCAATAGCAACAGCTTCCATACATTCTTTTTGTCCTTCTTCACACCCAGGAAAAAAGCCGACAGGAAGATGCCGAACAGCATAGTCGTAATATTATGTGTATATGTCAGAATTTCCAGTATCATGGGAGCTCCTCACTTTTATTTCGTAAGTTCATAGATGCTTTTTACAGCTTTACTTTTACAAAATCATGTTCCATGGCGGGAAGCACCTTTTCGATCAGATCCGCCGTCCGCATACGAAGGCTGGAGGTATTGATGCAGGGATGGCACCCGAAATATTCACTATCCAGCACCTCCTCATCGATCAACAGCTTCACCTGATGTTCCTTATCGTTCATCAGACCGAGCACACTGACAGAGCCGGGGGTGATATCCAGGTATTTCTCCATGTATTCCGGCTTGGCAAAAGAAAGCCTTGCCGAGCCGATCTGCGCCGACAGATCCTTGGTATGGAACACCTTGGTATCAGGGATCATCAGCAGATAAAATGCGGTCTCCTGACGGTTGCACAGAAACAGATTTTTACAAACCATGGATTCCAGGATCTCATCCACTTCCTTGCAGTCCTCCATAGTCATCGCCGGCGCATGATCCACGCGGTCATATTCCACGCCTAAGCCATCCAGCAGATCATAGGTACGTATCTCTTTGTCCAGTCTGCCGGTGGTATCGGCAGGTCTTCCTTTTTGTAATACTAATGTCATTGTCTTTTCCCCTTTGTTGTCTAATAACCGATGGTGTCGTTTACGAGGATCACATGGATCCGGTCCGTATGTCTGGAATATCTCGTGATCAGGAACTGACAGCAGATGGTATCCGGAGACTTGCAGTCGAAGCATTTTCCGGTTTCTTTGCATGGAGTCTTGATGTCGAATCTCTGGGCATTGATAGGTGCAGCCACATTTCGCGCACGCTTCATAGCGCTGTCTAAGTCTGCGCAGACCTTGTTCATGCCGACGATGAAGATTACTTTCCTCGGTCCCTGAGCTATGCAGGAGACACGGTTGGAATTGCCGTCGATATTGACCATGACACCGTCGCTGGTGATGGCATTGGCACTGGAGAGGAAGATATCTGCATCGTATGCTGCCATCAGTCCTGCTCTGGCATCCATCTTAGAGCGGTCGATATAGTGGTAATTGCCTGCTTCCAGAGCAGAGATCAGTCCGATCTCTCCGGCGCTCATGCATCCGCCCATAGCGATGGTGCTTCCCTCCGGGATCAGCTCCAGTGCCTGCTTTAGTGCAGCTTCCTTATCCTCTGCGTAATAACCTGACATGTTGCGGGACTGTAAACCCTTGATCACTGTTTTGGCCAGCTGTTCATTTCTTTTTCTGATCATTTCATTCATCTCTTAACCTTCCTGCCTTTCCGTAATCTGTTAACTTTATTCCTGTGGGACGATTTCTTTTTGATCCTATGATGTCGGGGTCAAAAGCCCCCGACTTTGATACCTACGGATTGCTTCGTGATATTCGCATATCGTGGGATTATCATCCTATTTTATCAAAAAAAAATTTCTATGTATAGCAACCAATAGAAATATTTGACAATACTTTTCGCATATGCTAGGATATTTCCAATATTAGGGAGTAGTTCACATCGGGTAACCGGTGTTGTGTTGGTCGTCATCACGTTAGTGAAGCCTCAGGCAGTCGCTAACCGGGCAGTACACTTCTACAGAAATGGAACGAGACTTTTATTGTATGTTTATCGTGCAGTAAAAGTCTTTTTTTTGCGTGATAAACAAAGGATCCGGGTACATTATTTAAAGAAGGAGGATTTGTATATGACACAAAAAAACATCTGGAATATTTCTGTAAAAGAACTCATGGAAAAATATCAGGTGACAGAACAGGGGCTTACCACTGCCCGCGCCAAGGAGCTTCGCCTGGAAAAGGGCGAAAATATCCTACAGGAGAGCAGACGCAAAAGTATTCCGGAAGTATTTATCAGTCAGTTTGCTGATCTGCTGGTAGTAATCCTGATCATTGCAGCTGCGATCTCCATGTTTTCCGGCAATGTGGAGAGTACCGTTGTAATCCTGCTGGTACTGGTGATCAATGCCATCCTGGGCACCCTGCAGCATGTAAAGGCTCAGCGTTCTCTGGATAGTCTCAGGCAGTTATCTTCGCCCTGTGCAAAAGTCATTCGAGACAGTGTGAAACGGGAAATTCCATCGAAGGATATTGTGCCGGGTGACATTGTCATATTGGAAGCGGGAGACATGATCGTGGCTGATGGACGTATCCTGCACAGCTATTCGCTGCAGGTCAACGAAAGCTCTCTGACAGGCGAGTCTGCCAATGTAGAGAAAACAGATGCCGTTATAGAGGATGATGTGGCACTTGCTGACCGGGTAAATATGGTGTATTCCGGAAGTCTGGTCACCTACGGACGCGCTAAGATGCTGGTGACTGCTACCGGCATGGAGACGGAGCTGGGTAAGATTGCAGGACTGATGAATGCAGCCAAAGAGCGCAAGACACCGCTGCAGGAGAGCCTGGACAAGTTCAGCAGCAGACTTGCCATACTGATCATGATCATATGTGCTGTCGTATTCTGCCTGTGTATCTATCGCCGGATGACGTTGTTGGACTCTATGATGTTTGCAGTGGCACTGGCTGTTGCTGCGATCCCTGAGGCACTGAGCTCCATTGTGACCATAGTGCAAGCCTTTGGTACGCAGAAAATGGCAAAGGAAAATGCAATTATCAAGAATCTGAAAGCGGTGGAAAGTCTGGGCTGTGTCTCTGTCATCTGCTCTGATAAGACCGGAACACTGACACAGAATAAAATGACGGTGCAGCAGATCTATATAGAAGGCCGGTTATACGAGCCGGACCAGCTTGACCTTTTGAATCAGACACATCGCTATCTGCTCTACGACGCTGTCCTCAACAATGATTCCAGTATCGTCGATGACAAGGGCATCGGTGACCCTACAGAATATGCCCTTTTAGAGATGTTTCGAAGGATTGAAGCGGATACATCTTCTATTTTGAAAGAAGCAAATATGCATGAAGATATCCTCAGGCAGAACATGCAACGCCTTGAGGAAGTGCCTTTTGATTCCGACAGAAAGCTGATGAGTACGAAATATATGCTGCATGGTGTACCCACGATCCTTACCAAAGGTGCTGTGGATGTTCTCTTAGACCGCTGTGACTATGTGCGCTGCAGCGACGGTATCTGTCCTATGACGGAAGCTGAAAAAGACAAGATCCGTATGCAGAATCAGCTTTTTTCAGAAAATGGCCTGCGTGTATTGTCTTTTGCTTACAAGGAATCGGAGGAAAATCTCGACATCCATGCGGAGTATGGCTATACCTTCCTGGGCCTGATCTCTATGGTAGATCCTCCCAGAGAGGAATCTGCAGCTGCCGTTGCAGCTTCCAAGAGAGCCGGCATCCGTCCGGTCATGATCACCGGTGATCACAAGGTAACAGCAGTGGCGATCGCCCGCCGGATCGGAATATTCGAAGAAGGAGACCTTGCACTGACAGGTGCGGAGCTGGATGCCATGAGCGACAGCGAACTGGATGAACAGATAGCACAAATCTCCGTCTATGCCAGAGTATCTCCCGAGAACAAAATCCGGATTGTAGAGGCATGGCAGCGCATAGGTAATATTGTCTCCATGACGGGAGACGGTGTGAATGATGCTCCTGCGTTGAAAAAGGCGGACATCGGTGTCGCTATGGGAATTACCGGGACAGAAGTGTCCAAGGATGCCGCTGACATGATTCTGTCAGATGATAATTTTGCAACGATCATCAAGGCAGTGGCAAACGGGCGTAATGTATACAGAAATATCAAAAATGCCATTTTGTTTCTGCTGTCCGGTAATACCGCCGGTATCTTAGCAGTATTATACACATCCCTGATGGGACTTCCTGTGCCTCTTACACCGGTACATCTGCTGTTCATCAACCTGCTGACCGATTCTCTTCCGGCCCTGGCAATCGGCATGGAACCTGCAGATGATGACCTTCTGAAGGAAAAACCCAGGAATCCACGCGAAGGAATCCTCACCAGAGGTTTTATGATTACGATGATAACACAAGGTCTGCTGATCGCAGCAGCCTCCATGACAGCTTATCACATCGGACTGACAGTCAGTTCGGCTATGGCCTCCACTATGGCTTTTGCCACACTGACGCTGGCCAGATTGTTCCATGGTTTTAACTGCCGTGGCAGCGAATCCATCTTCCGGTTAGGACTGACCTCGAACCGATACAGCCTCTATGCTTTCGCTGCGGGAGTTTCTTTACTGGCACTGGTAATCTTCATCCCGGCGCTGCACAGTGTATTCAGCATAGCCGCTCTGCCTACGACAGCACTTGGTCAGATCGTGGGGCTCGCTCTCATGCCGACAGTGATTATACAGATAACGAAAATTATCAGGCATAGATAATTGGTTTAATCAATATCTTCCACAGACTGCAATCTTTCCTTTTTTACCTTCAGATATTCTTCCGCATAATGTGTCTCTTCGTTGGTTGTCAGAATTACCTCCTGCCCCTGCGGCATATCAATATCCGTTGCCGCAAGCAGGAGGGAATCCTCCTTCAGCCAGCTTTCCAGCCCTGTGAAAAACTGCGGGTCGTAGTGATCTGCCCCGTTCAGCTCATTATGATATCTGTCAAAGGAATAGTCCACGGGAGACAGTACATTATAGTCATAATAGCAGATGCCCTGCCCTGTCCAGAAGCTTGTCACTACCAGATAATCGTAGCCGTCTTTTTCTGTGAGGAATATCTGCGTGTTCCCCGTATGAGCAATAGCGAATTCCTGCGACCACAGAGGGATGATTCCATATTGTCCGTCTCCCAGATACTCGTAGACCTCTACCGTTCCCCAGTTTCCTGCTTTGTGCAGTGCTTCCGTAAAGTCTTCGTTTTCCTCCTCCAGATAGACCTTCGTTACGACCTTTTCCTTGTAGCCGTTATGGGTCAGGTCATAATATCCGGTATAGACCTCTGTCATATCCGGTTCTTCTTTGTTATTATTCTCCTCCTCCAAATAACGAGAATATGTTTTCTGTACCGAAAAATCTCCCAGAGAAAAGTTACCATCTTTTTGGATGGATACCGGTGCCGTTATATTAAAGCCGGTCTCATAAACCAGGTCCGCCATCTCGTTCATATTTATGCCAACCCCTACATTTGCAAAGGGCTGTCCTCCACGAAAATCATACCGGATCTGCGCCCCCACACCGATGCTTTTATAAGTGTATCCTTCCAGTTTCTGCAACAGACGGGTCTGATCCAGATCAATACTCTTCTGAGCATCTATCTCTCCGTTTTTATCCAGGAAATCCACATGAAGTGTATGGAACTGTTCATCCAGCGTATCCGCCGCAAGGATCCGTCTGTCAAAATCTTCAACCACATTTGTATATTCGGAGACCTTCGGGGTTCCTTTCTGTACATCTACATAATACAGTCCTTCCACATAAATACCGGTTCCTGTCCCCTGTATGGTAGAAATGTAGTACTCCTTGTCGCCATCCCCATCATAATCTGCGGCTTCTATCGCAGGTGGTGCCGAATACATATTTCGCCAGGGAATCCCCACCCTGTATTCCCGGTCTCCGTCGTGGATCACCAGACAGTCTTCTGCACCGTTGCCCCAGACACTGACTGTCTCATCATAAGAGTATGACAGCACACCATACTCTCCTTCCGGCAGCTCCCGGGCAGCATCCACCGAGACCTGATCTGCTAAGGTTTTCTCCTGATATAGTCCGGTCTGGTAGGTAAGTTTCTCCGGCTCAGATTCCGTTGTCATCTCCGGGATTGTCTGTGAGGTGGCTGTAGCGGTTTCCTGACCGACTTCCTCTGCCTGAGCAGATTCGGTATCAGAGATTTCCAAAGCGTCCCTACTGCTGCCGCAGCCTGTCAGAGAAAATGCCATGATCAATACCAGTAATCCGCTGCTTATTTCTTTGTGAAGCTTTCTTTTGTACATACGCCCTCCCCCTATAGCCGGTAAATGCATTTTCTATCTTTATCATATCTAACGAATCTGGCAAAGTAAAGCCCAAAAAGTGCCGACACCATGCTTTTCGGTATCGGCACCTTTTCTTTTTAAAATGCTGAAAATCACTCTGAAGACATTGTAACACCTAAAGCCAGCTTTAGATCAAGAATTATTGTTTTACATATCTCTGATTTTTACTATTTGGCTTTTCCGGCAATGTCATTTTTATTAGGCCCAACTCTATGGCCGGCTTGATATAATTTTTTCGAAATGTTTCCTTGGATTTCAGATGCAGTGCCTCCATGATCGCATTAGCGGTATAGGGGACATCGTACTCCATTACTTCCAGCATCCGTTTTACATATTCTGACATACTTTCATTTGTCTTATTTACCTGTATGATAACCTCATCTAATACCTGATCTATCATACTCAACATAAATTCTATAAAAACATCTGAATTTCCATTCACATGACATTTTGCTATTGCATCATAATATTCTGCCTGGAATCTTTCAATCTGACTTTCCAACGGAATATATTCAAACACATTTCTCCAACGGTATAGCATTACCGTATGCCATAATCTGGCCATTCTTCCATTTCCGTCTGCAAAAGGATGTATAAACACAAATTCGTAATGAAAAACAGCTGACACAATAAGCGGATGTATTGTCCCTTCACTGTTTTTAACCCATGAAAATAAATCCTTCATCAGTTCATTTACCATATTCGGCGGCGGTGCCACAAAAATACACTGATCTCCGGAAAAGACACCCTCTTCCCCTTTTCTGAATATACCGGATTCCCCTACTGTTCTATAGGTCATTATTTCATGGATTTTTTTCAGATCTGACATGCTTTTGGGATTTATTTCCGAGATTTTTTCATATGCAGCATATGCATTTTTCACCTCTTGTATTTCCTTTTGATCTCCCAATACAAGATGACCATTGATGACATCTCTCACTTCAGCCAGAGACAAGGAATTTGCTTCTATTTTTAAGGAAGAATGAATGGATCGGATCCGGTTGTTTTTCCTTAAATGCGGTCTTGCCTCCAATTCCCTGTGACTGCTTATTTTACCTACTTTTTCGGATATAGAAGAAACAAGCTCCAACATTTTATTTGAGATTGTATATGGCGGTTCATATTTTCCCATTTATGTCACTCCATCTTGCTTATTATCTTGCTTACTATCTTACTCGTTTTGGATATCATTAGCAATCTTTTTATTTTTCGCTTAAACATTTTCTTTCTCCTTTCCGCATTTTTTATACATATACTTTAGCAAATTTCCGCGTTTTTTCAACATATCTTGTAGCAATCGAGAAAAACAGCTATTAAATAAAAATCCTTCTTCATGTATAATTTATGATATACTATTTAAAATGATGTCGGGGTCAAAAGCCCCAGACTTTGATGCCTACGAATTGTTCCGTGCTGCGCACTCCCACTTCTACGCTCTGCTTCGGTCCGTGCTAAACATGTGCCACTGGCACATAGCACCCTGGCATCTTTAAAATTATTATTCTGAGAGAAAGGAATTCCGACTATGGGAATCAGATTAGTCTGCAGTGACCTCGATGGTACACTTTTACAATATGGAAAAAAAGAATTGGAAGGCGAGATTTTTGAACAAATCCGTGCGCTGCATGACAGGGGAATCTTGTTCTGTCCGGCTTCTGGAAGACAGTATACCAGCCTGCGGAAGCTGTTCGCTCCGGTGGCGGATTGCTGTATTTTCTTATGTGAGAATGGAGGAGTAATCTATAAGGACGAGCAGTGCGTTGCGAAAAATCCCATGCCTCGTGCCCTGGCAGAAGAGATTGCGGAGGATCTGTGGAATCGTAGTGACGGGCAGGGCGAAGTCATGCTCTCCGGACAGAATACGGCGTATCTGATGGAACGTGGGCTGGGAATGCTGGACAGAATAAAGTTTATCGGCAACAACTATCAGGTCATTCAGGATCCTTCCGAAATTCCGGAAGACATCGTAAAGGTCTCCGTATATCTCCATGAAGGCGTAGCGGCTTACGCTGACCGTTTTGTCCCCCGCTGGGAGCAGGCGAACTGCGCAGTGGCGGGACCTTACTGGATCGATACCACCCTTGCCAACAAAGGCATCGGTGTCACCTCTATCTGCAGGATCCTTGGTATTGACCTTGCGGATGTCATGGCATTCGGTGACAATTATAACGACGTATCCATGCTGGATATCGTGGGACATCCTTATATTATGGACGGAGCTGCCGGTCCGTTGAGAGAAAAATATCCACAGCACACTCCCCGACCGGAAGAAGTACTGCGGACTTTCCTGAAATAATTTTATTTTCTATACCTGTGCGGATATTTTCCCAGCAATAATCTCTGTTACTTCTTCCAGCGATTTGTCTGTGGCGGAGGCTATCTGCTCTGCCGACAGACCATTCTAATATATTTTGCCCTCTTTTATTTCCTCCCAGTGCGCTTTTGTCATTACATTTGTATGACCAGTTCTTACTTCCTTCAGTAAAGGCACGGGAACATTTTCGCAGGTATGATGGTACACGAAACCGACCTTTTCCTGCACTCTTTTGGATTTTTGATTTCCCTCATAATATCCGCACCATATGGTGTTCATCCCAAGTTCTTCGAATCCATGGCGCAGAATTTCCTTTGCGGCCTCCGGCATGTACCCTTTTCCCCAAAATGGCTGTCCCAGCCAATAGCCCAGTTCACACTCGTCCTCACGGTCTGTCATATCCGTGTGGCCCTTCAATTTCAGTTCAATGGCACCGATTGCTTTCCCATTCTCTTTTTCACAGATGGCATAGCACTCCGGACCATTGAATACATTTCTGATCACATCGAGGCTTTCCTCTACGGACTTGTGGGGTGGCCATCCTGCGATAGGGCCGACTTCCGGATCTTTTGCATACTCATATAAACTCTCTGCGTCTGCCTCTGTCCATTTTCTTAATACTAATCTTTTTGTTTTCATAAATAATCATTCTCCCATATAAGTGCAACCTCAAACTTCTCTTTTTTCTTGGTCATAGACTTTTTTCGAGTATAATATTGCAATAATCGTTGCTGATAATAAATACACCAATAATAAAATTGTACTGGTTATTCCATTGGCAAATGCAGACGTAATAATGGTCAATACTCCTGCAACAACAATACTGATGGCTCCAAAACGGTTACTTTTTCTCCATGTATTATCATTATACATACTCCAGGCCGTTCGAAACCCAACTACCGTATTTCGCTTTGCTTTTGTCATATAATTTCCTACTACAACAAAAATAATTCCACATAAGATGCAGGAAATCCTTGCAATATCAACTGTTATCTTTGAACCATTCACATTTTCCTGCACACAAGAGGAATAAAGGATACAATAATTCATAATTCCAAACATGATAGCCTGCGATAGTCCTACCACGCATAGTACCCTTGCGGAGGAATTTGCTTCCATACGTTCTTTATCCGTACTTGCTTTCACAGTCTTTTTTTCGAATGTACCAATTAAAAGGTGCCAAAAGAATGTAACACACAAAATAACTATCGGAAAAATAAAAATTCCGATTTTATGCGGTATCATATCCGGTATCACCTGTAACATCATACTTGCAACCACCACTGGTAGCACCGCAACAATCCACATGACTTTTTTCATCCCTTTGCTCCTCCAAACTGGTTAATCCATAGAATTAATTCATCAAAAACTGTCGTATTGATTTCGTAAAATATAAAGTTTTTTTCCTTATATTCGGATACTAAGTCGGCACTTTTTAACAGTTTTAAGTGGTAAGACAAAGCAGCCGGTGTGACTTGTAATTTTTCGGCAATCTCCCCGGCATTTAATCGGCCATCTTTTAGCATTATCAGAATCTCTCTCCGTTGTTGATCCGCCAATACTTTAAAAATATTCGTTTCTTTCATAATCTTCTTACCCATTTAAAATTATCTTTAAATAGAATATAGCATACTCCCTTTTGCTTGTCCACACGTATTTAAAATATTTTTGAAATAGTTGTGTCTTACGAAACATCTTTATTCACAACACATCCAGCGCCAATGAACGTATTACTTCCGACAGAGAAAATTGTTCCCCAAACAGTAGATAAAAGTATATATAAATAGTGAACCATACATAATTGCAAAAATGCAACGAATAATATATAATATTCGTTGCAAAGGAGGCTCGGTTATATGTCAAAAAACTATATGCAGGAAATTAAAAATCGAATTTTGTCTTCCGAAGATGGCTCGGTTTTTTCCACTTCTGATTTTGCGGATATTGCTGATACCAACACGGTTCGTTCAGCATTATATCGCCTTGTTAAGGATAATATTCTCCGCAGAATTATAAATGGGATTTATGAAAAACCAAAATACAGTAAATTACTCGATGAATATGTAGCTGCTGATCCAGCTGCCGTTGCACAGGCATTAGCCCGCAGTTATCATTGGACCATCGCTCCATGTGGGAACACTGCCCTTAATTTACTTGGACTTTCCACTCAGGTAACGGCTGTCTGGTCCTATATCAGTGACGGGCCTTATAAAACCTATGAATGGAATTCTACAAAGCTTGAATTCAAACACCGAACCAATAAAGAAATTACCGGTCTGTCCTATATGACAAGTCTGATAATTCAGGCATTGAAAACCTTAGGGAAAAATAATGTAACCCCGGAAGTTATCCAGACTCTTTCAACAAAACTCTCTTTCTCAGAAAAACAGGCTTGTCTGAAAGAAGCAACGGAATCCACCGACTGGGTTTATGATACAATACGACAAATATGCGGAGGTAATACACTATGAGAAAAATTGCAGGTCTGCCAGATGATGACCGGAGAGAACTCTTCCGAAATACCGCTGATAAAATGGGCTTAAATGATGCTATTGTAGAAAAAGACTTCTGGGTATGCTTTACCCTGGATTATTTGTTTCACCGCTGTCCATGGAAGGACTCCATCACCTTTAAAGGTGGAACAAGCCTTTCAAAAGCATTTAATCTGATCAGCCGTTTTTCAGAAGACATTGATCTGATCCTTGATTGGCGCGTACTGGGCTATGGAAAACTGGAACCCTGGGAAAAACGATCCAACACAAAACAGGATGCATTTAATAAAGAAGCTAATAACCGGGCTGAGATTTTTCTTGCGGAACAGTTCTGTCCTACCATAAAAAAGGAACTGTCATTAGAACTGGGGTGTGACGCTAATATTTACATAGATGAGAATGACAAACAGACTGTTATTTTCGCTTATCCAAATCTGTTCACAAATCCTTCTACCCTACAGGTAATCCGCCTGGAAATCGGTGCATTAGCAGCCTGGACACCTGCTAAAATTGCAAGCATTGAACCGTATACAGCTGTATACTACCCAAAAATCTTTGAGCAGAAAAATACTGAAATTCTTACCGTTTCACCAGAGCGTACCTTTTGGGAAAAGGCAACAATTCTTCATCACGAAGCCAACAGACCGGAACATCTGGATATGCCACAACGATATTCCAGACATTACTATGATCTTTATAGAATGGCCCAGACCCCAGTAAAAGATGTTGCTTTCTCTCACATAGATCTTCTGAAAACAGTTGTTGATTTCAAAATGAAATTTTATCCAAGAGCATGGGCTAAATATCCGGAAGCAATTCCCGGCACCTTAAAGCTGATTCCACCGGAATACCGCTTCCCAGCCCTCATCAATGATTATGAAGCTATGAAAGATATGTTATATGGCGATATTCCAAGCTTCAATACTATTATGGAATCAGTTCACCAATTAGAGAACGAGATCAATTCTCTTTACATAATTACTTTTTATTCCTAACAAGCTTCTTGCTATCTGTGAACTGCTGAATATCCACAATATTTATACAGAATTTATTGGGAAAAATTCTGATAATCCGTAATGATGCCCAGCTTTATTTTCATTTTCAAAATACGCAGAACCGATTCGTTGAGGCGTTCCTCGGTAATCTCACCGGTTTCGACCGCCTTAATGACTGCGGGTACCTGTACTTCAAAATCGGTGCAGCACAACATATCATTTCCTGCCTGTACCGCCCTTACGGCAATCTCCGCATCCCCGGCGAACTGTCGTACTCCTTCCATGACCAGATCATCGGTAATGATCACGCCGTCAAACCCTAATTCATTACGCAAAATATTATGTACCGGTAGAGAAATAGATGCCGGTACCTGATCATCCATGCAGGAGACAACATTGTGGGCTACCAGCACCATATCCGCCCCTGCATCGATGCCTGCCTGAAACGGCAGAAAATCAGAATTTACAAACCTCTCTATGGGACGTTCATCATAAGCGATCCCTGTGTGCGTATCCGAGTTATTGCCATATCCCGGGAAATGCTTTAATACACTTCCCATCTGTTCCTGCGACATGGTCTGCACGACGGTCCTCACATACTCCGTCGTCTGTTCCGCATCCTGCCCGAAACTGCGGGCATAAATAAAATCCTGCGGATCCTGTGATACATCGCATACCGGAGCAAAATTCAGATTAATTCCCAGGCTCTGCAGTAATTGACATTTTTCCTGCGTATCACTTCGGATCATATCCCATCCGCCTGCAGTATACAATTCCTGCGGTGATGCAAAGGGGGTCTTCCGCAGATTCGTATTTTTGCTGACACGGTTTACCGTGCCACCTTCCTCATCCACACCGATCAGCAGAGGTATTTCCGCAGCATTCTGATAGCTTTGAATAGATGCCGTTACTTCCTCTTTTGTTTTACCGGTAAAATCCCGTGCAAATAAGATATATCCGCCGAGATGATACTGTGTCACCTTGGATGCTGCATCCGTCTCCGGACAACGGGCGATGAACATCTGTCCAACTTTTTTCTCTAAGGTCATTCCTGCCAGGAGTTCTTCTGCCTTCTGCTCTACAAGATCCACCGGTTCCGCCGGTTCACTTTCTTCCGTCTCCGGCAATTCCGTAGGATCTCCACTGTTCTCTGCGCTGTTGCCGCTCACATCAGAATCCGATACACTCTGTTCCGACATAGGCTCCGGCTGAACTTCCGGTATTATTTCCTGTGCAGACTCCTCTGTACTTCTTAAATTCCACAACAAAAAAACCAGAATTCCAACACATATGACAGATAAAACGATCACTGCGATATTCCGTACCTTTTTCATTTCGCATTTCTCCATAACCATATTATTAAGATGCCAGGGTCAAAAGGCCCCGGTCTTCGGCTGATACTTCATACTCGATACATTATATACGGTAATAAACGCCTTGGGGTCCAGCTCATTGATGAATTTCATTAATTTCTGGTACTCACTTTTGTCCACAATGGTGATGATCTCGTTGTGTTTTTCAAAATGATAGGCACCGGTGGCTTCATAGATCGTGGCACCGCTGTGCAGATCTCTTGTAATAAACTGGCGCAGTTCTTCCTCTTTCTTCGTAATAATGCAGACACGTCGCTTGATATTATTGTCAAAAATAAAATGATCCAGAATGATTCCGTTGAAATAAGTACCCAGAATACTCAGCACCACCGTTTTCTTATCATATACCAATGCTGCGGACAGCGCCACGCACATACCGGAGAGAGACATAGCCTTACCCAGTTCCATATGGAGATATTTATTCATGATCTTCGCCACAATATCCAGTCCTCCGGAAGATGCATTCCGGTTGAACAGAATGCTGAGTCCCACGCTGACCACCAGAATATAGCACAGTACATCCAGCTCCTGACTGTCTGTCATGGAACCGAAATTTGGAAACAGCATCTCGAAAAGCCCTAAGAATACCGGCAGCATCACACTGGTATACACCGTCTTTACCCCGAACTCTTTCCCGCAGGTGACAAAACCGATGAGCAGAAGCACTACATTCAGGATCATCGTAATAACCGACAGCGGAAGTGGTATAAAGTTAGACAGCACAATGCCGAGACCGGAAATACTACTGACCGACGCATGACTCGGCACTAGGAAAAAGTAGACTGCTGCCGCGATGATGGCTACCGCCACAGTCAGGATTCCTGTCTCTTTCAGAATTCCTGCATAATTTATTTTTTTCTTCATAATAACATTTTCTCCAGCGATATATTTTAATTTGTTTCTATACTTTTCTCATCTTATTATTCTTAGAGTACTATTACAGAGGCATCAAGTCCCTCTATTTTTCCATCAAAGGGATTCTCTCTAAGTAAATCATATTTTTGCGCATACTTATTAAACATTCTTGCGCTGCTGCTGCAGTTGAAGATCAAAGCGAGTGTCTCTTCTCCATTTTTTCTGGTCAGGACGATCGTCTCTTCCTCGTCCCTTGCAGCTATTTCAATTGGTTCACCCTCTACGATACATGCATGGTTTTTTCGCACCTTCAGCAGCTGCTTATACCATTCAAACATCTCTTTATCCTGGTATTCTTCATCCCAGTACATCCCACGTCTGCAATCCGGATCATTTGCTCCGGGCATCGCAAATTCATCTCCGTAATAAATCATAGGCATTCCCGGTAATAACAATTGAAAAGCTGCTGCCAAATGCTGCTTTTTCTTATTATCATTACATAGATTTAAAAATCTTGCTGTATCATGGCTGTCGATCAGATTCCACATTAGAGGATAGCATTTTTTGTTTAAGCGTCCCTTCAAATATCCAAGATTCTGTATAAACTGGCTGACATTGATTTTTTCATCTGCAAGCAGATCTATGAGATTCAGGTAAAATGGATAATTCATGACCGTATCCCATTCATCTCCCTCAAGAAAATCTCCTGCATAATGCCAGATTTCTCCAATGATCAGCAGATCCTTTTTTACTGTCTTAACAGCCTTTCTAAATCGCTTCCAGAAGAAATGACTGATTTCGTCACCTACATCCATTCTCCATCCATCGATATCGCATTCCTTAATCCAATAACATGCAACATCTGTAACGAATTTTTCAACCTCCGGATTTTTCAGATTTAACTTTGGCATTCCATCATAATAACCAAAACATTTGAAGTTAGGAGCTTCTCCTTTTTCACCCTTCAGCGGAAATCTCTCGATAAAATACCAGTCCAGATATCTGGATTTTTCTTCTTTTTCTATGATATCCTTAAATGCAAAAAAATCTCTTCCTGTATGGTTGAATACCGCATCCATCACTACTTTCATTCCACACTCATGCGCTTTTTGCACCAGTTCCTTAAGATCCTCTGTTGTTCCAAAGGAAGGATCGATCTGATAATAATCAGTGGTATCATATTTATGGCAGGAATCCGATTTAAAAATAGGTGTTAAATACATAACATCTATTCCCAGCTTCTGAATATAATCCAAATGATCAATAATTCCTCTGAGATCACCATGCAGATTATCCTTAGATGTAATGGGGGCTTTATACCACAGCTCCTTGTCTATTGGCTGTGACGCTGCAAAGCGAGATGGAAAAATCTGGTACACAACCTTGTTTGCTGCCCACTCCGGCACCTCAAACATTTCTTCCTCACGAAGATTTTGCGGACAGTCGAACATTCTGTCCCTGTTTGTAATGCATTCCCGGCTAAACTCATAGTTGCCGTAATATACCTTTTCTCCCTGCATATCCGTAAATTCAAAATAATAGCGGAGGCATATCAAATGCATCTGAAGCTGTGCCTCATAATAGTCATGAAACTGTGATGTGGCAACCTTCTTCATCGGAATCGTCTTTCGCGTATCCTTCCATTCCAATGGTATATACTTATCCTCATAATGGAGAATGATCTCTTTTATATCATCTTTTTTTACCTGCACACGTATCACGAATAAATCCTTATCGATTGCATAGCAGAATCTTTTATCCATATCATGAAGAATTGCCGAATATTCCATAATTTTTTCCTTTCTTTTATTTAAGGTGCTCAGTTATCACATTCCATCAACATAAAAATTTCTCCATCATTTTACTTGTAATGAAAGAGATATTTTATTAAATACGGACATAGCCGGTAGATGGACCTGCACCAACTTTTGCGATATACCCACTCTTAACCAGATCCGTCAAAGTCCTTTCCACGGTAATTTTGCTTATATCAGGACAAAACTCCATGATTTCTTTCTTTGTAAACTTGCCAACCTTGTTATCAATAACTGCTTTAATTCTATCAGGCTTAGAAAGACTGCGATGCTTCAAATGTTCTACACGACTTTCAAATTCATTATATGCTTTCAGCATGATACCCAGATAATATTTAACAAAAGGCTCATAGCTGTTTTCTCCCTCATGCCAGCCAGTAGAACTTGCTTGAAGGGCTTCATAATATGTTTCTTTTGTCTTTTCAATCAGCATTTCCATACTGACATATTTCCCAACGATGTATCCCGCCTTATAAAAAAGCAGTAAAGTGAGCAACCGACTCATTCTACCATTTCCATCATTGAAAGGATGGATACACAGAAAGTCCAGAATGAACATGGGAATCAAAACCAGTTTATCAATGCGGTCCGCTTCCCACGCTTCAAGGAAGCGAGTGCAAAGTTCTTCCATTGCTTCAGCAGTCTGAAATGCGGGAACCGGAATAAAACGTGCTTTCTGATGGCCCTCGGCATCTGTTTCTGCAATTACATTATCGGAGTTCTTATAATTTCCACCGGCTGCCCCCTGTGAATAGGAGTACAGATCTCGATGTAACTGCAAAATAATGTTCGGTCTTGGATTGATATATTCATAGCCTTCGTGAATTGTGGAAAGCACTTCACGATAACCGGCAATTTCCTGCTCAGATCGGTTGCGAGGTTCTGCTTTTTGGCTTACCAGTTCTTCCAAGCGCTTATCGCTTGTAAAAATACCTTCGATTCGATTGGATGCTCCCGTACTTTGAATCAAAGCAACTTCCAAGAGTGTTTTCAGTTCATCTACATTGGCTTCGAGAAATAATTCCTGTTTGCCTTTATGTTCGTGGATGCTGCTAACCATCTGAACAATTTCAGGTGTCAGCAACTTCTCAGGACCTGCAATATAATCAAAATTCCTCATAGGAATCTCCTTCATTTCAGTTTTATCTCCATCATTTTACCATCGAATGATGGAGATTTCAATAGGTATGATGGAGATAGACTCCCCATATCCACAAGGAATATACTCATTTTGGAATAGACTTTTGCAACCTTTAACTCTTTTCCTCATTTTTATTCGGTGCTCACAAACTATTTTCTCCATATTATTTTTCAAACTCTGGTTTCCAGTTTGCAAACTGTACAAGCTGTTCATCCGTGCGGTGATAATATCTTTCATTCTTGTCCAGCTTTGCAATCTGTTCCATTTCTTCATCTGTTAATGCAAAATCAAAGATATCCATATTGTCCTTAATGTGTTCTGCATTTTTACTTCCAGGAATTACAACAAATCCCATCTGAGTATGCCAACGGAGAATAACCTGTGCAGGTGTTTTTCCATATTTTTTGCCAAGTCCTGCAAATACCAACTCATTCATTAATGCTGTATCTCCATGTCCCAGCGGATACCAGCTCATAAGCTTAATTCCATATTTGTCTAAAGTTACACGAAGTTCTTTCTGTGTGAAATATGGATGTGCTTCCACCTGAATAAACTGAGGTACAATTTCCCACTTTGTTTCCAACTCTTGCATATATTTTCCTTCAAAATTCGAGATACCAATGGATTTTGCTTTGCCCTCTCTATACGCTTTTTCAAGCATTCTGTATCCGGCAAGCCAGTTGCCTGCAGGCTGGTGTATATAAAGTAAATCCACATAATCAACACCAAGTCTTTCTAGAGTTTCTTCTACAGCATTCTCATTTTCATATTCACTAGCCCATATTTTTGTTGATAGAAATATATTTTTTCTGTCAATTCCACTATCCTTGATTGCTCTTCCAACTGCACGCTCATTTACATAAGCATTTGCTGTATCAATTAGGGAATATCCCATTTTTAATGCCTCTAATGTACTTGTGTAGGCATCCTCTGGTGATAACATAAAAGTTCCTAGTCCAAGCATTGGACATTCCAAATTGTTATTCAACTTCATATTTTCCATCTTTTTAGTCCTCCTGAAATTTTTCTTTATCAAGCATTTTTATTACTTTTGCCGGATTTCCAACTGCTACTGCATAATCCGGTACATCCTTTGTCACTACAGATCCAGCTCCCACAATTGCGTGTCTTCCGATACATACTCCCGGAAGTATCGTGGCTCCAGCTCCTACCCAGGCATATTCTCTTATCAGAACAGGCTTACAAGTCAGAGTACACAAATCATATGGATCATGATTATTGGAAATAAGCTGTACATTTGCAGCAATCATAGCATTGTCTTCAATCGTTATTCCACCTCTTGCCATTGCAAGAAGATTAGAATTGATAAATACATTCCTGCCAATCTTTACGCTTCCAACACATGCTCCATTAAGCGGTAGTGATATCATACTCCCATCTCCTAGGTTATTTCCAAACAATTCCTTTAATAAATGATTATATTCATCAGTAAAAGGCATTGTATGATTAATCTGAAATAATATTTTTGTCTGACGTTGCCCTTCTGTACTTTCTTTTATTGACGCAGTTCTTACATCAACACGTATTTCCTTGCATTCCATTTTTCTAACCTCTATTTCTGTATCCATCTTTCAAGTACATCTTTCGCTTGATCTACGCTGCTTCCATGTATCGCAATGCCTTTCTCAATCACTGCACCTTTTGCACTTTTTTTAATATCACTCTCCGTATTTGACAATCCGCTTCCTTCATGCGTACAGAATGGATGAATTTTTTTTCCTGTAAAATCATAACTTTCCAGAAAAGTATATACGGCCATTGGCATGGTTCCCCAGTAATTTGGGTATCCAAGATAAATCTCGTCATATTGATCTTTGTCCTGTGGCAGATTTAGTATCTCTGGTCGTTTTCCTGTCTGTTTATCCTCTTTTGCCTGTGCAATGCAGGTATTATAATCAGCGGCATAGGGAATCTTTTGCTCGATTTTGAAAAGGTCTGCTCCTGTCATATCAGCTATCATTTTTGCAGCTTTCTCAGTATTGCCAATCTGAATATATTTCATGGAACCGCCAAAATAATTTTCATCTGCTCTTGAATAAAATGCTACCAGCTTTGCCATTTGTACTATTCCTCCTTTGTCCATACCAGTTTTCCTGTTTTCACTGCTTCTTCATACCGTGATATCTTATAAGAAAGCCTGTCCATAGTTTCCTCTATCTGCTCTTTTTGCTTCTGAAGAATATCCATCTGCTCATTCAACAACTCAAGTCTCGCAGGTATTGTAGAATCTCCCGCCCTAAATAGCCTTTGATATTCAATCAAACTTTCTATGGGAAGTCCTGCATTTCTCATACATACTGCAAGCTCAACCCATCTAAGATCTTTTTCCTGGTAATCCCGAATTCCTCCGGATGTTCTTGTAACTTTAGGAATCACATTAACCCTCTCATAATAACGGAGGGTATCCTGTGAAATACCATATTTTTCTGACACTTCTTTTATTGTCATATTCTTCCTCCACAATTTAAAGAAGATTTTTCACACTCTGTATCCATTCATTAATTTGTTCCTGAGGTGTCTCCAGATTACTTCCACCTGTAGAATCAAACTGTATCTGCATATCGCAAACCACATTTGCGCCTTTGCAGGCTGCTTTCATATCCTTTATTACATGCCCTGGCCAGCCACCATTTGTCATAAAAGGTACTACTGTCTTTCCGGTAAAATCCTGTTGGTGCAGAAATGTTTTTACAGCTGGAGCCATTGTGTACCACCATGTAGGTGTCCCAACTGCGATGACATCATAATCTGCAAATTTGAAAGAACATCCCTCTATAAAGGAATACGTTGTAGTAGATGACGATATTAAGGAATATTCATCGAAAGATATCCCCCATTTAAGATTGGTAGACAGTAAGGTAGGGTTTCGGTAAGAAAAGGAGAAAAAGATGTAGGCATATGCTTTTTCACTTGGTGTAATCTGCTCTCTCTGTAAATTAGAATCCACCATAGTTACTACGACTCAAGTTATATGAGGAAAAGCTTATGTGTAGAGTAATCGCAGTATCAAATTCACACCAAAAAGTTCGGTATAGCGATTAGGATTTCTCGAATCCGTAAACCCATTTTCCACGTAAGAACAGATACAGAAAAATCGCGGAGCTGATACCCCAAGTCAATGGGTATGCCCAGAAAATCACTCGTATATCCGGGAGAATACGAACTGCCACAGTAATGTAGCTTACGCGAAACAAACACCAGTCACAGAGCATAACGATCATCGGAACGGATGCATTACCTGATCCACGAAGTACTGCTGCGATGCAATGAGAAAACGCCAGCAGACAATAAAATAACGCAATTGTTCTGGACTGCATGACTCCATAATGTACAACATCAGGATCTCTGTTAAACGCTGTGATCAGTACCGGTGCTGCCACATATATGATAATACCGATCAACTCTGCAATAGTAATCGAGCAGAAAACTCCAAATCTTGCTCCCTTTTTCGCCCGGTCATACTGTTTTGCACCCAGATTCTGACTGACAAAGGTTGTCAGAGCCATTGTAAAACAGGTCACCGGCAAAAATGCGAATCCCTCTATCTTGGAGTAGGAACCACATCCTGCCATCGCCATTTTTCCAAATGCATTTATATTTGACTGTACAAAGACGTTCGCGATCGCGATCACTGAATTCTGAAAACCGGATGGTACACCATTCCGGATGATCTGCTTCAGCATAGAACTGTCAAAACGAATCTCTCGCAATTCCAGACGGTATTCTTCTTCCACACGCAGCAGATGAACCATACAGAGCAGTGCACTGACAAACTGTGAAATTGCGGTTGCAAGTGCTGCTGATCCGACTCCCATGCCAAGACCTGCGATAAAGAAAATATCCAGAACGACATTGACACAGGAAGAAATAATCAGATATATCAGTGGATGGCGTCCATCACCGACCGACTGCAGAACTCCAACAAAGATATTGTACATGACAACACCCATAGACCCTGCAAAATATGTACGGAAATACACAATAGATTCCGGGAGCACGTCCGCAGGAGTTCCCATCAATACCAGGATCTTTGGTGCCAGAAGCATTCCCAAAACTGTCAGCGCAGCACCGGCCACAAGTCCAAATGCAACCGTTGTATGGATTGCCTTTTGCAGGCAGTCTCTTTTTTTGGCTCCGTAATATCGTGCAATAACAACACCTGCACCCATGGCAATGCCGTTAATAAAACCTACCATCAGAAAAATCAGATTTCCAGATGAACTGACTGCCGCCAGTGCATTACTTCCTAGAAAATTTCCTACGATCAGGGAATCAGCAGTATTATACAATTGCTGGAACAGATTTCCCAGAAACAATGGAATTGCAAAAAAAATGATCTTTTGGGAGATACTTCCCTCTGTCATTCTCAGACTCTTTTTCATAGCTAAAATTACTCTTCCCTTTCCTGTGTTCTTTGAATCAATAGAGATGAAGGACTGCTCTTCGTTATAGTTGCCTCTCTACCTTATTATTTGCACCATACCATGCATATGTTGCTGATGTCAATGTAAAGACTGCTTGTAGAGCTGGAATTTGGAACGTGCTTTATAAATTTTTTCCGATCCCCTCAAGTTCGTTCATGGAAT
>ENA-UALF01000082-UALF01000082.1-human-gut-metagenome-genome-assembly--contig:-NODE-82-length-55959-cov-21.299961_pt1 | contig 55959 bp, 40 predicted proteins | sample MGYA00243698_ERZ654464 | MGnify/ENA primary metagenome ERZ654464 (study PRJEB26926, sample SAMN06164595) | human gut metagenome | biome: ENVO:00009003; feature: ENVO:2100002; material: ENVO:00002003...
GATTTTTAGTCTCGCTTAAGAGCAACCTGAAATATGATTACTTTTTCAGTGCCCTGCTCACGAGTGGCTTTTTTCTAACTTAATGAACAAAATCTATCTTCTAACTTTACATATAACAAGCATACCTCAGAAAAAGTTCTCGGAAAAAATTGTTTTTCCAAGAACTTTTAATTTTTAACATTCCATTGCCCCTTTTCAAAGGCATCCGGTTCGTGATTATGGGCTGTCGGGACACCGCCACTGTCGCGGCTGAAACCGGGATGACGACGTCCACGTCGTCAAAAGGCAGGCTGGTGAAAACCGTCTTCCCGGTCGTCACTTATCATTCGGCGCGAACAGGTCAAGGGCGGCGTCGAGGATTGCATCCTTGCCTTTGGCAAGGTCGATGTCGTCGCAGTGCACCTCGATGTCGGGGTCAATGCCGAATTCGGTCAGCTCATTCTGCGCGTTGTTGATAGGGCACGACGAGAATCGGACACTCCAGCCGTTAGGCAGCTCGGAGTTGAAGGGCATTCCTCCACCGCCCCCGGTACGTGCCCCGAGAATCGTGACATTGGGAAGCGACTTCATCACCGACGTAAAGTCGTTGGCGGCGGAGAAACAGCTGCGGTTGGTCAGCACTATTATCGGCTTGCCAAGATATTGGATATGCTTTTTAGCCGGCTTGTATTCTATCTTGAACGGCTCGCTGAAATCCTGAGGTCCGGGACCTGTCTTATGACAGACATACCCGCCCAAAGTATTCTCCGTGATGAAACGACCGACAAGTTCCGGCACATTGGTCAGGAAACCGCCGCCATTGTCGCGTATGTCGATTATCAGGCCCTTCGTCCCTTTCATCGCCGCCAGTATATAATCCAGAGTGGCCGGCGGAAGCTGCGCGCTGAACGAGGGTATGCGCACATACCCTACCGTATCGGGCAGGAACACGCAATATGTCATGCCGCTCTTCTGGAATCCGCCGAACTTCAGATAATACTGCTGCAGGGTGCGTTCGTTGAAGTCCTGGGGGTAATCGCTCCACCATTTCTTATAGTAGCTTGTGGCGAACGGGGCACTGAGATTCACGTGGCCGTCCTTCAGGGTGTCGAGCATCTGGCTCATCAGTCCGAACAGTTCCACCGGATTCATGTCCTCCGTCACCTTGGCGCGGTATTCCTCCGTGACGCCGTCCCAGTCTATCCCCTTCTGCTTGAAGAAGCAGTAACGTTCCCCGACCACCCGGGCCAGCATATCGAAATTACGGTACGGGTCATCGACATCACCGCTGTAGGTCAGCGGCTCGGTACATGCAGGCACCCAAAGCATCAGCGCTACCAGGGCCAGGGGCGCCAGCACTCTCTTAATTGATCTGTATAGCGACTGTAAATGCATTGGTTACGTATTGATTGGTGAGATGATTGGCCCGGTTGTTGCGCACGTAAAGACGATAGCCCAGCACCAGACTTTTCCTGTTCCTGAAATGCAGCGACATGGTCAGATGGTTGTTGATGCCTAAACAGTTGCCCCACCATCCGAAGTGGGCCAGACCTGACCGTTCGCCTAAATAAATCTCGTAATAGCTCTGGCCGTACTGCGGGCAGAAGAACGCCCCGAGTGTGGGAAGCGACGCGCGGTCGGCGAACGTGACGGGGAGGCGTCCGAAATGCGTTTTCCAGGCCAGCCCGGCCGTAAGGTCAATTCCCGCATACGCCATTGCCTGCACCGGATTATTGCCGTTGACGGGGAGATAGAGCGCGCCGCCCGACAGGTCGAGCGCGCCGCCGAGGGTCATCGACCATCCGTTGCCGAACTCATGCAGCCAGCTCGGCCCCCAGCCGAAACGCGCCGATACCGACATCATCTGCGCCGACTTGCTCGGATTCTTGGTCGAGGTCATGTTGAGTCCGGCCGTGAATGCCGTCACCAGGTTCTCGGGATGCTGCTTCATCCGCTTGCCCCAGGCTCCGTACACTCCCACCCCGCTGCCGGCGTATGGCAACGGGCTCAGATAATTGCAATTGATGTTGGCACCGCCTATCTCCAGTCCATACACCGATGTTATGGGCCTATGTGTCAGATACGCGGGCTGTTCCCCGGTCCGGCAGTAGTCATGGCAACCATGCCGATGCTGATGCCGGCCCTGAGCCAAGGCGCCTGTCACCGACAATATAAGGATTGTCAATGAGAGGAAAAATGTTTTAGTCATCAAAATCGAATAGTGACGGTTCGCTTGCCGTCGGATGTGTGTTTTCTTCTGACGAGTCAGTATTATTGTCAGATATAGTATCTGATTCTGTAACGGTTTCCACGGCATTAAGTTCTGCGTCCTCGGCCTGTTCTTCGGTTTCCGGTTCGGGTTCCGGTTCGGGCTTGGGTATTTCCGTCACCTCGCGCAACGGCAGTGTGGTAAGCCGCTTGCCCTTGGCCTTGAACGACTTCACGCCGATAAATTCCGCAGCGTCCACTTCGGTGTCGGGACGCTCGGCATCCTCGTAATGCAGCAGCAGGTCGGGATCCTGCGTATCGGTCAGCAGCATTATCCGCGAAGCCTCGTCCGAGCCGACAAACCGTTGCGGCCTTGCCGATGCCTCGAAATTGAAACGCTTCAGATACGGCGCACCCAGCGTTGCGTCCCACAGCGCAAGGGTCCACACCTTGTCGGGCCGGAACTTCTCGATGCGCAGTATATTGTCCTCGTAGTGGTTGGCGTCGGAATACGACGAGGTGAAGTATTCGCCGTTGTTCTGTATCACCAGCACCTTGTCGTCGCCCTGGAACACGCCGAGGCTTTCGCCGCGCCGGTCGTAGTTGAGGCGCACCACGTCGCGGTCGAACCACACCTCGCGGCCCCCGAGCGTACTCGTGCCTTTTTTCTCCAACGTCACAGACTTCACCTTGAACTTGGTCACAAGATTGCCTAACGATTCCTTGCCCTTGATGAGCAGGTCGGCGAAATTCACGTACACCTCGGTGTTGCGCGGGCGGCGTCCGCCCGGTTCCGCCGGCTCGTCGTACAGCGACACGCGCACCGTCTCGGCCTCGCCGTTGGGATTGGCCGACATATATTCCACACGCGAACCGGGCACCCCCTTGGTCACGTTGTACTCCTTGTCGCGCGTCAGACCGGTGACGAAGAAGCGTTTCATGTAGGTGTTGCCGCCCTTGCCGTTGCGGTATATCACGTTGTAGATGGTGCGTCGGTCGTTCTTCTTGAACAGACCGATGTGTATAATCTTGTTGTTCTTGCCGCCGGTGCCGGCCTCGCCCACATAGAGTTTGTCGGCCACGCGCACGGTCTTGTACGTACCGTCGCGGTAGAACAGGATGATGTCGTCCAGATCGGAGCAGGTGAACTTGAACTCCCCTTCCTTAAGTCCCGTGCCGACGAAGTTGCCCACCGGGTCGTAGTAGAGGCGACGGTTTGCCTCGGCCACCTTGGCTGCCTCGATGCTGTCGAAGCCGCGCACCACGGTGTGACGCTCGAAGCGCGCGCCGTATTTCTCCTTCAGGTGCAGGTACCAGCGCTCGGTGGTCTCGTCTATATGCTCTATGTCGTAGCGCATCCGCTCGGCGTCGCTCTGCAGTTTCGCTATGCGTTCCTCGGCCTTCTCCAAGTTGAACTTCAGTATGCGGCCCATCTTTATCTCCCACAACTTCAGCAGGTCGTCGTCGTTAATCTCGCGGATAAACAGAGGCTTGAACGGATCCATCAGGGCGTCCACGCGGCGGATGGCGGTTTCCATGTCGCGCGACGCTTCCACCAACTCGTCCTTGTACATCCGCTCGGTGATGAAAATCTTCTCCAGCGAGGCCTCCATCTGCTGTTCCAGACACTCGTCCAGCTGAATCTGCAGCTCGCGGCGCAGCATTTCGCGCGTACGGTTCACTGAATCGCGCAGCAGGTCGGACACCGACAGGAACACCGGCTTGCGGTCGCGTATCACGCAGCAGTTGGGATTGAGCGACACCTCGCAGTCGGTGAAGGCATAGAGGGCGTCGATGGTCTTGTCGCTCGACGCTCCGGGCTGAAGGTACACCAATATGCGGGCCGTGCCCGATGTGTTGTCGTCTATCTTGCGCACCTTTATCTTCCCCTTCTCCATTGCGGAGAGTATGGATGTGATCAGGTCGGGAGTGGTGACGCCGTACGGCAGCTCGGTGATGACCAGGGTCTTCTGGTCCAGTTTCTCGATCTTTGCCCGGACCTTGACCTGGCCGCCGCGCATACCGTCGTTGTAACGCGACACGTCCATCAGCGCACCGGTCTGGAAATCGGGAAGCAACTTGAAGGGGCGGTCGTGCAGCACGTCGATGGCCGCGTCAAGTATCTCGTTGAAATTGTGAGGCAGTATCTTGCAGCTGAGGCCGACGGCGATACCTTCGGCACCTTGTGCCAACAGCAGCGGGAATTTCATGGGCAGCGTCACCGGCTCCTTCTTGCGGCCGTCGTAGCTGGGCGTCCATTCGGTGATTTTGGGCGAGAAGGCGGCCTCGATAGCCAGTTCACTGAGGCGAGCCTCGATGTATCGCGGGGCGGCGGCCTTGTCGCCGGTCAGTATGTTACCCCAGTTACCCTGTGTGTCGACAAGCAGTTCCTTCTGGCCGAGCTGCACCAGGGCGCCTCCGATCGAGGCGTCACCGTGAGGGTGATACTGCATGGTGTTTCCCACCACGTTGGCCACCTTGTTGAACCGGCCGTCGTCCAGCGTGTACATGGAGTGCAGGATGCGTCGCTGCACGGGCTTCAGTCCGTCCTCGATGTGAGGCACGGCACGTTCCAATATCACATAGCTGGCATATTCCAGGTACCATTCCCGGAACATGCCGGCCAGCACCGTCTTGCGGTCGGTGGGAACGGGGCTGTCCTTGGGCTGCTCCTGACTGTTCAGGCCGGTTTCCGGGCCACTTTCGTTCTGTATTTCCTCGTTTTCTGAATACTGCTTCTCGTCCATGTCCATGATAACTGCAAATTTACGAACTTTTTCCTAAAACGCCAAATTTGCGAATACCACATTTTTTTATTAATTTTGCGCGTTAAAGCCCTTGCCGTCAAGCAAAGGCGGGGCAAAGAATGAAATATATTTCAGAAAGATGTATAGAAACAGGACGTGCGGAGAGCTTCGCCTGAGCGACAACGGCGCAGAGGTGAAGCTGGCCGGATGGGTGCAGCGCGTGCGCAAGATGGGAGGCATGACCTTCGTGGATTTGCGCGACCGTTATGGGCTGACCCAGATAGTATTCAGTGACGACGCCGATGCGGAACTCGCGGACCGCGCCAGTCATTTGGGACGTGAATATGTGATTCAGGTGGAGGGCAAGGTTGCCGAGCGCCAGTCCAAGAATCCGAAGATGCCCACGGGCGACATCGAGGTGCTGGCCGGCAAGCTGACGGTGCTGAACCGCAGCGACGTGCCTCCGTTCACCATCGAGGAAGACACCGACGGCGGCGACGACCTGCGCATGAAATACCGCTACATGGACCTGCGCCGTCCCAACCTGCGCCGTAATCTGGAGCTGCGCCACCGCATGGCTTTCGAGATTCGCCGCTACCTGGACGCCAACGGTTTCCTGGAGATCGAGACCCCCATCCTGGTGAAGTCCACCCCCGAGGGCGCACGCGACTTCGTGGTGCCTTCGCGCATGAATCCGGGCGAGTTCTACGCCCTGCCCCAGAGCCCCCAGCTGTTCAAGCAGCTGCTGATGGTGTCGGGCTACGACCGTTACTTCCAGATTGCAAAGTGCTTCCGCGACGAGGACCTGCGCGCCGACCGTCAGCCTGAGTTCACACAGATCGACTGCGAGATGTCGTTCGTGGAGCAGGAGGACGTCATCGACATGTTCGAGGGCCTGGTGAAGCACATCTTCAAATATGTAAAGAACATTGACTTCACGGATCCGTTCCCGCGTATGACGTGGGCCGACGCCATGGCCAAGTACGGCAGCGACAAGCCCGACATCCGCTTCGGAATGGAGTTCCGCGAACTGACCGACCTGGCCAAGGGCCACAACTTCCCCGTCGTTGACGACGCCGAGCTGGTAGTGGGGATCGTGGCACCCGGATGCGCCGGCTACAGCCGCAAGCAGACCGACGAGCTCACCGAGTTCGTTAAGCGTCCGCAGGTGGGCGCCAAGGGCCTGATGTGGGTCAAGTTCGAACCCGAAGGCAAGATCAAGAGCTCGGTCGGCAAGTTCTATACCGACGACGAGCTGAAGGCATGGGGCGAGCGCGCCGGTGCCAATGAGGGCGACCTTCTGCTGGTTATGGCCGGCGACGCCATGAAGACGCGCAAGCAGATGTGCGAGCTGCGTCTGGAGATGGGCAACCGTCTGGGCCTGCGCGACCGCAACGTGTTCGCGCCCCTCTGGGTCATCGACTTCCCCCTGTTCGAATGGGACGAGGAGACCCAGCGCTACTACGCCATGCACCATCCCTTCACCAGCCCCAACCCCGACGACATCCCGCTGCTGCACAGCGACACGGGCAAGGTGCGCGCCACGGCATACGACATCGTGGTGAACGGCACCGAGCTTGGCGGCGGCTCCATACGTATCCACGACGCCAAGCTGCAGGACACCATGTTCGAACTGTTAGGCTTCACTCCGGAGCGCGCACAGGAGCAGTTCGGTTTCCTGATGAACGCCTTCAAGTACGGCGCACCCCCTCACGGCGGCCTGGCTCTCGGCTTCGACCGTTTCGTGTCGATTCTGGCCGGTCTGGATTCCATCAGGGACGTCATCGCGTTCCCCAAGAACAATTCGGGCCGCGACGTGATGAACGAAAGCCCCAGCCCCATCGATCCGGCACAGCTGGACGAACTGAAACTCACCCTCAAGGCTGATAATTGAAGTAAATGACTAAAGTACGGGAAATAGCCTCGGCCATCGAGGAGTTCGCACCGCTCCGCCTGCAGGAAAGCTATGACAACGCCGGCCTGCAGGTGGGCGATCCCGAAGCCGAAGTTTCGGCGGTGCTGCTATGCCTGGACGTGACCGAGGACATTCTGGAGGAGGCCCAGCGCCGCAGTTGCTCGATGGTGGTGAGCCATCATCCGCTGATATTCCACGGGCTGAAAAGCCTGACCGGCGCCGACGAGACGCAACGCCTCGTGATGCAGGCCTTCAGGAACAACATCGCCATATATTCGGCCCACACCAACCTCGATTCGACATGGGACGGCGTCAGCCACGAGATGGCGCACACCATCGGCGTGGAGAACCTGCGCCCCCTGGAGCCTTCGGAACCGGACGGAAACACAGGGCTCGGCGTCATAGGCGACCTGCCGGCCACCCCGAAACTGGAACTGCTGCGCCGCATCAAGGACAAGTTTCAGGTGAAATGCCTGAAGTATTCGGCCGGCAAACGCCAGCTGGTGGTCAAGAAAGTGGCCCTGTGCGGCGGCTCGGGCGCCTCGCTGATCAGGACGGCCATCGCCGCCGGCGCCGACATGTTCGTGACGGCCGACATCAAGTACCACGACTTCACCGGCTATGGCGACAGCATCCTGCTGGCCGACATAGGCCACTTCGAGTCGGAGTTGTGTTCCGAGCGGATCTTCTCGCGCCTGATACGCGAGAAATTCCCCGACATGGTGGTGTACTTCCCCGAGTCGGAGAAGAACCCCGTCAAGTTCATGTGATGACTTAATCGAGACAGTCAGACACTTCAGCAAGGTGGTTAATAATATAATTTTGAAACATCATATCGAATTATGAGCACAGATAATAAGAAAAACGAGAAAGAGCACAGCGTAGAGGAACGCCTCAAGGCTCTCTATCAGCTCCAGACCTATCTTACGGACATCGACCGTATCAAGACCCTTCGCGGCGAGCTCCCCAACGAGGTGAAGGACTGCGAGGACGAGATAGCCCGTTACGAGCTGCGCGTCGCCAAGCACAACGAGGAGATAGCGCACCTCAACGAGATGATCCAGGGCTTCACGGCCGCCATCGAGGAATGCCGCATGAAGGTGGCCCGCTACGACGAGCAGATCAACAATGTGCGCAACAACCGCGAGTTCGCTTTCCTGGAGAAGGAGCGCGAGTATCAGACTCTGGAGATAGAGCTGAACGAGAAGAAGATACGCGACTCCAAGGCCCGCATCGAGGAGGAAACCGAGCATAAGAACGCCGACGAGGAGGCTCTGGCCGACCAGCGCCACATCCTGGAGGCCAAGAAGCAGGAGCTGGAGGAGATCGTGTCCGAGACCCGCGCCGAGGAGGAGCAGATCATGGCTAAGGCCAAAGCCGTTGAGCCGGTGATCGACGACTACACGCTGGCCGCCTTCCGCCGCATCCGCAAGAACGCGCGCAACGGCCTGGGCATCGTCACCGTGCAGCGTAACGCCTGCGGCGGCTGCTTCAACCGCATCCCCCCGCAGCGTCAGCTCGAGATCAAGATGCACAAGAAGGTGATAGTGTGCGAATACTGCGGCCGCATCATGATCGACGCTCAGCTGGCCGGCATCGAGGAAGCTCCGGCACCCGCTCCCGCCAAGACCACCCGCCGCACCAAGAAATCCGCTCCCACCACATAATCCGTCCGAATCATCATGTGGAAGTTTAAGCCAATACTCAAGTCCACCATCTGGGGCGGCGACCGTATCGCCCCGTTCAAGGGAATACATACAGACCTCGATCTGGTGGGCGAAAGCTGGGAACTCAGCGGCGTAGAGGGCGACGTGTCGGTAGTGGCCGACGGTCCCGAACAGGGAATGACGCTCACCGACCTGCTTTCCAAATATGGCGCGGCCATACTGGGCGAACGCAATTACAAGAAGTTCGGAACGCGCTTCCCGCTTCTCATCAAATTCATCGACGCGCGTCAGGACCTGTCGGTTCAGGTTCACCCCGACGACGAGATGGCCCACCGTCAGGGTCAGGCCAACGGCAAGACCGAGATGTGGTATGTCGTAGACGCGGATCCCGGCGCCAAGCTGGCCAACGGATTCCGCGAAGCCGTGGATCCTGCCGACTACGAGCGCTTGGTGGAGACCGGCGACATCGAGAAGGTGCTGAACTTCTGCGACATCAAGCCGGGTGACGTCTACTTCATTCCGGCCGGTCGCGTTCATGCCATCGGAGCAGGTGCATTCGTGGCTGAGATTCAGCAGACATCCGACGCCACTTACCGCATCTACGACTATCACCGCAAGGATGCCGACGGCAACGAGCGTCAGCTGCACACCGCCCTGGCAAAGGAGGCCATCGACTTCAACGACACCGAGGGTACGGCCGTGAAGTATGTGCCGCGCAACGACATACCGGTCAATGTGGCCAAGTGTCCCTTCTTCACCACCAACCTGATGACCGTGGACCAGGAAGTGATGCGCGACTACAACGAGCTGGATTCGTTCGTGGTAATTATCGTGACCGAAGGCGACGGCACGCTGCTCTGCGGCACCGACGCCGTCAGCGCGGTGCCCACCGAAATGAAAGTGAAGCAGGGCGACACCGTACTGATATCCGCCTCGGCCAACGGCCTGTCGATCGTGCCCGGCGACAAAGGACTTAAACTGATAGAAACATACGTGGGATGAGAACTGCCGACGAACTTAAAGGAGTGACTCTTTTAGGGAATCAAGGCACCGAATACCCCGACAACTACGCGCCCGAAATGCTTGAATGTTTCGACAACAAGCATTCCGGGCACGATTATGTCGTGCGGTTCGACTGCCCCGAGTTCACTACCTTGTGTCCCAAGACGGGACAGCCCGATTTCGGGCACATATGGATCAACTATATACCCAACGAGAAGATGGTGGAGAGCAAGAGCCTGAAGCTGTATCTGTTCTCGTTCCGCAACCACGGCGATTTCCACGAGGACGTGGTGAACATCATCCTCAACGACCTGTGGGCGTTGATGCAGCCGCGTTACCTGGAGGTGACAGGCCGCTTCATGCCGCGCGGCGGCATCAGCATCAACCCCTTCGCCAACCGCGCCGACGCCGCCCACGAGTCCCTCGCCGCCCACCGCCGCCTCAAGGCCTTCGAACAACTGTAACGATATGGAAAAGGATAGTGTATTGGTGCTGTCGGGGGGAGTGGACAGCACGACGATGCTGTGGGAGTATCGCGACCGGATCGCGATGGCTGTGACGTTCGACTACGGGTCGAACCACAACGCCGCCGAGATAGAATGCGCGCGGCGTCAGGCCGAAAAGGCCGGCGTGCCTCATATCGTCATCCCGTTGGCATTCATAGGCAAGTATTTCAATTCGTCGCTGCTCAGCGGGGCCGGGGAGATTCCGGAGGGACATTACGAGGACTCGAACATGAAGTCGACCGTGGTGCCTTTCCGCAACGGCATCATGCTGGCGGCGGCCTGCGGTCTGGCCGAAAGCAACGATCTGAAATTCGTGATGATAGCCAATCACGGCGGCGACCACGCCATTTACCCTGACTGCCGCGAGGGCTTCATCAACGCCATGTCCGAGGCAATGGCGCAGGGCACATACACCGGCACCCGAATCTTTGCCCCCTACACCAACCTCACGAAAGCCGACATAGTGGCGCGTGGCGCCAGGATTGGAGTGGATTATTCGCAGACTTATTCATGCTACAAAGGCGGCGAGCGTCACTGCGGCCGTTGCGGCACGTGCGTGGAACGCCACGAGGCGTTCACCCTCGCCGGCGTCAACGACCCGACAGAATATCTGGTTCTTCCGGAGTAAAAGTAAGGTGACGACAAGATTAATCGTTAGATCGTACATCTACGCTAAAGATAGTCAGCCTCATCACGGCTGGCTTTTTTATTGGCTGTGAATCGATTACCCGAACTGATAATCTCATCGTTGATTTCCATACAGACGTATTTGCTCGTAGACGTATTTGCTTAATTTTTATAAAATTTTTCGAAAAAATATTTGGAAATAACGAATCAAACCCATATATTTGCCACCAGAAAGATTCCAGATGGTTTGAAATCGCAACAATAGTCCTTTTCATACTTTTAGAATTACTCTGGATATCTTTTTAACTTTTATATTATTACTATTGCTGACGCTTATGGTAAAGATATTGGATAATATAATGATTAAGGCAATGATGGCAGTGTTGACACTGTCATTGACATTTGACATGTGTGCTTCTATGTCAGAAAGATCATATAACGCACAACATATCGGAACGGCTCCATCAACAGATAATTATGACAAACCGAATAAATTCCACCCCTCGGAAGTCCCGGACTTCTTGCCGGATTATGATTTCATCTTCGATGGCCTTTACTGCCATATCTATGAAAATGACAAAAATAAGGTCGAAATCACATACCGGTACGGAGATGCCTCCCTCAATAAGTTTTATGTTGCAGGCGATTTGATTATACCATCATCGGTAAAATACGAAGGCAAAGAATATGCAGTAACCGGCATAGGCGATTACGCATTCTCTAATTGCGTTTACGTCACATCCGTTACTATTCCGAGCAGCATTCGGTCAATAGGCAAACATGCATTCTTTGATTGTGGATTCGAATCAATTGAAATCCCGTCAAGTGTGACATCAATCGCCGACAACGCATTCACGGGTTGCGACAGGCTTCAGTCCATAGAAATTCCAAACAGTGTTAAAGAAATAGGGATAGGAGCGTTTGCCAGTTGCACATCCATGATTTCAGCCAAACTCCCGGAGAAAATGACGACTCTTGGGGAATACGCATTCAGCCATACTTCGCTTCGTTCAATCACACTTCCCACCGGGATACAATCAATCGGAGTCGAAACGTTCAATGACTGTCAAATGCTAAAATCCATCGTTATTCCCAACTCGGTAAAAGAAATCGAAGAAAGTGCTTTCGAAGGGTGCCATACACTCGAGACCGTGAAAATGAGCGAGAATATAGAACGGATAGAGGACTCTGCCTTTAGCGGGTGCACACGGCTTAAATCAATAGATTTAGGAAATAAGCTGAACTATCTGGGAGAAGCTGTTTTTAAGGATTGCATATCTTTAGAGAACATTGGTGACAATACAGTCATACCGGGTCGTAGAATATACGATGATGACTTCAGAGAAGACTTCCAGACAATAGGACTCCGGACGTTCCGGAACTGTATTTCATTAACATCAGTTAAATTGCGAGAAGATGTGCAATTGATTGGACGAGGGTCATTCCAAGGATGTACCTCGCTCCGTTCCGTCAACATACCGTCCGGCGTCACAATAATCAATGATGACGCTTTCGCAGGATGCATTTCCATCCCATCAATCAAGCTCCCCGATCAAATACAGACAATCGGATATGGAACCTTTTATGCCTGCAATACAATCAAGTCTATAAACATTCCGTCTAATGTTTCAAGCATTTCCTATAAAGCGTTTATCTGCAAAAATTTAAAATATGTGCACGTTGAAAGCAAAATTCCTCCGACAAGGACGACTTCCGGGAACTTCTTTCCAATGTTCAGTACCTCAACCAAGCAAAATGGCATCCTGTATGTGCCTGACGGTTGCGTACCACAATACCGTAAAGCCGTTGAGTGGAAAGACTTCAAGAACATTGCTGACGAAAGTTCAAGCGGCATAGATGAAATAAAAAGATCCGACATGTCGGAATCCGATATATCAGTAAATGTCGGATCCGACGGCATCAATATTTCTGATGTCCCCTCCGGCTCAACGGTATCAATATACTCGCTTGACGGCACTCTCTTTTACTCAGATACCATTATCGGAGACCGTATGACATACCGTCCTGCAGCTTCGGGCATCTATATTATCCGAATAGGGGAATATTCCACAAAAGTGCCGTTCAAATAGGCACTATCTACTAATAATTTAAATTATTTTTTATGAATTACAAAATTTCATCAGTTTCTCAGGATTTAAATAATCCTGAAATTAAAGAAATCAGTGAGTACAACGCATGGCCTGCGAACGACAAGTTCCATATCATTGCGTTTGATCCTATGCCTTGGGATTATCCATGGGACAAAACCGACAAGGACATCAGTACGGTCAGAAGCCTTATGAAAAGCGTTGCCGACAGCGGAATCGATACTGTCAAAACAGAGGGTGACATCGTTTCCCTGAAAACATTTCTCAATGCCGCCATTGATTTCGGGATTAGTATTATCCCTATCAACAGCGACCTGGGTTCCCCTAAACAGTGTCTTGACCTATTCAAAAATTTGAGGACACATCAAAATTTGGCTGCTTGGCAAATAATGGACGAACCTCATCCTTACGATTGGGGAGGAGTCTTTAATTACCAGGGCGATATCTCATATTCAAAAGAAACAGTCTGGAATCGTCTCACAGTCGGATATAACCTCATAAATGCGCTTGACCCCTCACGTCTTGCCATGTTCACTCTTGCGGTATCAACGAATTCTAAAGAGATTGGCAAATTTAGCGAGACTCCCGGTACCACTCACGACAAATACATGAGTTTCCTGTATCATTTAAACACCCTGTATAATCCTAAGGCATGGTCATTTGATTATTATCCCGTTGGTTGCAAAGTGAAACTTAATCCTGAAGTTAAGAATGAAAAAGAACTTATTCCTACCGACAGTCAACTTGACACTGTCGTATGGTACAATGGATTATTTACATACCTTAAGTGCTTTCAGGATATAACTCAAGCGACAGGAGCTAAATTTCTGGCGTACACCAACTGTATGCATTACAATTTATATAAGGAAGACGGGACATTGAACGTGAAATATCCAGTACCTACCATCGGCAAGTTGAGACTTGAGGTATTTTCAGCCATGTGCTTCGGGGCATCAGGTATAGTGTATTACAGATATGGGTTAGGTCCTAAACTCCCCAATTTTTTTATGTGTATTGAATCAGCCGTATCGTATGAGAATCAGACAATAGTCAAATCCCCGACAATCTGGCCGTTGGTCAAGAGCATGAACGAACAGATCCGTCTGTGGCAGAAACTGTTTATCGGTAGCAAAGCAGGAATACACCGGCATTCATATAATGGCATGGAGGCCGGGCTACCTTCTGCTGTAAATGTCGGAGTTGAAAAACTGACGGATATTGACACTCAAGGCACGGGTATCAAGAGATTAGTGTGCCTTTCTAACTCGGAAACAAACAATACAGACAACGGAAGCGCAAATTACGGGGATGATACAGGCAGCTACAGGACTACAGCTCATCGACAGCCGGGGGTTCTGTTGAGTTGGTTTACCAATCCGGGGTATAACGACGGACATGAACACTATATCGCCATACTGAATATGGATATAGAACGTCCTCAGCAATTATTTTTTGTGCCCGAGAAAGGGGGTTATTACTTTCTGAAAGAGTCTAAAACAGGAAATGTAACGACATATTCTTTGAGTTCTACAATTCCCTCCCCTAATACCGGACATAACATTACTCTTTCACCGGGTGAGATGATCGTGTTGTTCTGGTAAACAATATAACAGTCCGATTCGGGTGGTGTCTGAGGGCGTATATAACATCAACACTGCCCGAATCGGGTGCTAACAATTATTTAATATAATCATATAAAATACATTTTAATAATTAATTAACATGAGTGATTTAACAAATAAAACAGCGGAAATTTCCGCGATGGAGATCGGCTCCTCCACAAATGCATTTACTGCAGATGAACTGTCTTTAGTGGCGATAAATCCATTCCCGAACAGATTTATGGACTATATCGAGACCAACGTAAACAATCCTGCCGCTCTTGTGCCGAAATACATCAAGCAGGTATTGGACCAGGTTGTGGCCAGTGGATGCAACACGGTATTGCTCAACACCAGCTATAGACAGGCGGATGCCATATTAAATGTGATTCAGGAAAATGAAATACCTTTAAAAGTAATATTAGGACTTTCCTATCTCAACGATTCAGTCGAACATTGCTTGCAGGTACTCCAACATTTCGGTTTCATCCCTTATAAGTATGACCCGGAAACATATATCAATTATCCCTACGCTGATAGAATCTCCGGATGGCAGATTATGGACCAGCCACATTGCTGGGATTGGGGACAGGTATATTCTGAAATCTGCAATCCCAATACCGATACTGATTCCTCTGCCCATACATTAAATGCACTCACATTAGGATATGCGTTAGTAGACTCGTTGGGGAGAAATCATAAGGCCGAGGATGCCTTACAAAACAAACAACGATTAGTCATGTTCAATCTTGCTGCTATTCCCGATCTTGAAAAAGAATCCGACCCGCACACACAGAACGCAATCATGAAGTGGACGGGACCGAGCAGGACCTACAGGGAATATGTTGATGCAATTGACAGGTTGTTCAAGCCTGAGGTATTGTCGTATGACTTTTACCCGTTCATCAAATACGGTGGTTCGAGCACACTCGTAGTGAAAAGCAAGGATTTCTTCCATTACCTTAGTGTGTTCGGAAACAAAATCAAACAGCTCAATACAAAAGACAAAAAAACTGTCAATTTCTGGGCTTACGCCATGGTGACGCATCATAGCTGCAAAAACACGGCTACCGGCAGCACTATCTGGGAACAGCCGTCTCCGACTCTCGGAATGCTGAGATTCGCGGCTTTCAATGCCCTTGCATACGGCGCCAAGGGTATTGTATACTGGCGTATGGGGTTAAGCTCGAGCTATGCGAATGGAAATGAGACTCTCACCTATCATGACGCTCCCATTGTCTGCGGAATCCCGGGCAACGGTTTGCCGGAACCTGTGCTCATTATGAAACATCCGACATGGGATTATATCAAGACTGTCAACAGTGAAATTCAACAGACAAAATCTGTATTCGAAGGTACCACAGTGATAAAATGTCAGCATATCCCGGCTTTTGACTCCATCAACAATTGTACTTATGAAGGAGTGACCCAACCAAGCACCGACGAACCATATAAGGATATAAGCACAGAGAAGCCGGGAGTGGTCGTCAGCCATCTTCAAAAGGAGTTGTCTACAGGTCAGATGAATTACTTGCTGATTGTAAATAAGGATTACAGCAATCCTCAAAAAATTTCCTTATTTTTTAAAAGCTCGAAAGAGGAAATCATGTATGCAATAACAGAAGGCACTCCGTCAAAATCCGTCATAGAGAATTCGGATTATAAACAATATAAAGCCACTTTAAGTGAAGGCGGGATTATCGTGTTCAAATGGTTCAGTATAAAACGCATACCCAAGTGACCAAAAATGACGGAATTTCCGCTGGTGTAGCTGAATAGAAAAAAATGAGAATAGAGAGTAAAGAAAAATCATAAATCATAAACCATAACCATCAGGATGCCCGTATGGACATCCATACGGGCATCCTGATTATTCTGTAATATCTATGTTCAATTATAAATCTACAATAAGGCCATTTATTTTGGCATTGTCAGTCGTAATGACTACATTGTCGGTCTATGCTGAGCCCACATACAACTTTATGGTCAACGACATGTGTTTCAAAATACTGTCCGGACAGGACAGGACCGTCAGCGTCGTGGACTATAACACCAATCAGGCGGAGCCGTCTATGCTGGCTATTCCGCCTTATGTCAGATGGAACAATACCGAATACACTGTCACTGAAGTAGGGGATCATGCATTCGATTCATCGTACATCCTGAATCTGTCATTGCCCAATACAATCACGAGAATCGGGAAATATGCGTTTAACCAATGTACTTCATTAAAATCCCTCACCCTCCCCGTTAATTTGAAAACAATCGGAGACTATGCATTCAGCGATTGCCCGTTAATTCCATCGCTGACGATCCCGGAGAGCGTAGACAGTATTGGAGAAGGCGCGTTTCGTTCATACAAATTTATAACCTCTTTAAAAATACCGGATAACGTTACTTACATCGGGCCTGACGCTTTTATCGGCTGCAAATCTTTGACATCAGTTTCATTGAGTAAAAATTTGACGATACTCAGCGACTGGACTTTTGCAGGCTGTCAGGCTCTTGTTGAAATAACGATCCCTGATTCTGTCAAGGAGATTGGACAAGGTGCATTCAACAAGTGCTACTCTCTTAAAAAAGTGACTTTGGGCAATCAGTTGACAAAAATCGGGAATAGTGCTTTTAATGACTGTTTCAAATTAACCGACATCACATGTCCTGAATATTTAACCGAAATCGGGGATGGTGCATTCCTAAATTGCTATCGGCTTTCTTCCGTCACGCTACCCAAAAACATGACAGCCATAGGTCACGATGCATTCAGCGGTTGTAAATCCTTAAAATCTATCAAGATTCCTGACGGAATCACAAAAATCAGTTACAACACATTCGACAGATGCTCGCTGTTTTCTGAAATAGACATACCCGAAAGTGTCACACGCATCGAGTCGGGGGCTTTTTCCTACCTTCCCCAACTATCCACTCTTACCATTCCGGCCGGCGTCGTATACCTAGGAGTATCTCAATTATGGTGCGAGAAACTTGAGACCTTATATTCCATGAATCCCGCTCCTCCCGCTTTTGGCACAATTGACGACAGCGGATATACATATATCGATGTGGAAAAACCGTTTTACAGAGTCGACAAATCGACATGCAGGCTTTACGTACCCAAAGGAAGCACTAAAGCCTACCGTGAAGCTGAAGGGTGGAAGGAATTTGAAAACATAATCGAAATGGAATAGACCTGCCGGTCATTGGGCAGAACTGACAGAGGAATCAGCGTCATTAGAGTTCTCTGTGCTGACAATCTCGGCGATGATTTCCTTGAGGGCGGCGGTGGTCTTGTCGATACGGGTTATGTCGTCGTGGAGGCGGCGGGTGTAGGGGATGCTCAGGAGGTAGAAGATAATACCGACGGGAGCGAACCACATCAGTGCCTTGCGCACTTTCAGATTGCGGAACGGACAGTAGATCCAGAGCCACATCAGTATGGGATAATCGTTCAGTTTGTCGATTATCTTGAGGTTGCGGCTGTCGTTCAGCACGGCCACAAGCGCGTCGGTCTCGTCGCCAAGCACCGCGACGGGATGTCGGCGCAACGGTTTCATCCAGTAATCCCTGTAACTCTGACGGCGCGGATAACGTTTGAGCCACGCCTGCGAGCGACGCTGCAGCCTGTCGAGGCCGGCCATCACCACAGGACGGTCTATATCGTTGATCACAACCTCCTTGCGCGTCACCTGACGGCTTTCGGGCAGCCCCAACAGTCGGCGCGCCCATGTCTTGTACAGGTCGGGGTTGAACACGGCACTGTCGTTCATAGCCTTGTAAGTCACGAAGATACCTAACGGCAACAGCACGAACGTGGATAGCCACATTCCGGCCCACGCCTGCCATATACCCTCGCGGGCCATCTTGAACCCGGTGTTGTCGATGATATAGTACACAAGGAACAGCATCACCGATATCACCATCGGCGCTCCGAGTCCCCCCTTGCGGATGATGGCACCCAACGGCGCGCCGATAAAGAGGAAGATGATGCACGCCACCGACAGGGTGTATTTCTTGATCAGTTCGATGCGGTGACGTATCAGTCGTCCCTTCTCGTCGCCTACCTGGACGGCGCGGAATTCCTGTTCGCTCTTGCGCTGCGATTGCAGGGCGAAGGCACCTGAGAACACCTGGTCGCGCTGGGCCGGCGACAGGGCCAGCAGCAGCGAATCGAGGCTGACGGGATTCACTGCCTTCTTCCCGGATTCCTTCTGTTTTTCGGCAATCTTCTTACCGCCCTGATACTTCACCTTCACTTTCTGCCCCATTGCGGGTGCCAGCGTGGGGAACGCGAGTGTGGTGAATCCCTCGGCGGTGCGGTTGCCGATGCTGTCCACACGCCGCGACAGCGAGTCGATGCTGGTGCGCAGTTCGCTGATGTTCTTGCCCACGTACTGGCTGCGCATACCCTCCTCGTTGAGGCGGTTGAAGTTGGCGTCGAACGGTATCAGCAGCTCCTTGTCGACGAACGATTCGCGACGGAACGGGATATTGCTGGAGTTCATGTTCTGCTCGCGCAGGTTCTCGAACTGCTCGCCCGACCAGAGATGCAGATAGAGGTAATCCATATCGGGCGTGAAGGCCAGGCGCGCCGAATCGGCAAGCAGGATGGTGGGGTTGTCGCCGTGGCCCACATCGTATATCATGGCGCCGTACAGCATACCGGTGTCGGGGTTCTTCTTCCTGACATACAGGTTATAACCCGTAATCTGGTCATAGAACGAGCCTTCGGGAATCTCGAGTTCAGGGCTTTTCTGACGGGCCGAGAACAGCAGCGTCCACATCTTGACCTGGGCCTTGGGCAGCACGTCGTTCTGGAAGAAGAACGCGCCGACGGCTATTATGGTTATCAGCACGATCAGGGGCGACATGACCTGTATCAGCGGAATGCCGCTGGCCTTGATGGCGGTAAGCTCCGACTTCTCGCCGAGGTTGCCGAACGACATCAGCGACGCCAGCAGGATGGCCAGCGGCAGGGCCATCGGTATCATGGAGAGGGCGGCGTAGAAGAAAAGTTCGGCCAACACTCCGAAGCCGAGGCCCTTGCCCACCAGATCGTCCATGTATTTCCACAGGAACTGCATGAGCACGATGAACAGCACGATGAAGAACGTCATCGCGAACATCGGCAGGAATGTCTTGAGTATGAACCGGTATAAACGTTTCAAGTCACGTGAAATATGGGGTGCGGTCAGTCTCCGGGGACATGCACCATACGTTTTGCGGCTGTAAAATTAGAAATTATTGCTGAGACACGAAAATTTTTGTAACTTTGCTTTTGGAAAAATACCAAAAAACATGAAATTATTCGAAAGATTGACCCTTCAGGCGCAGGCTCACCCCCAGCGACTGATATTGCCGGAGTCGACCGAACCGCGCACATTGCAGGCGGCCGACCGAGTTATTTGCAATAAAATCGCCGACGTGACCTTCATCGGCGACAAGGAAGATATACTGAACAAGGCCTTCGAGCTTGGGCTCAGCAACATCGAGAAGGCCAGGTTCGTCAATCCTAAGGATGCGGCCGTAGTAGAGCCCTACGCCGAACTGCTGGCCGAGCTTCGCAAGAAGAAAGGGATGACCATCGAGGAGGCCCGCAAGCAGGCAGCCAATCCCTTGTACCTGGGCTGCCTGATGATCAAGAGGGGCGAAGGCGACGCCATGGTGGCCGGCGCACTCAGCCCCACGAGCCACGTATTGCGCGCGGCGTTCCAGGTGCTGAAGACCAAGCCCGGCGTGTCGGTGGTGAGCGGCGCGTTCATCATGCTGCTGCCCGAGAACGTGCCTTTCGGCGAGGACCACATGCTGATATTCGCCGACTGCGCCGTAGTGCCCGACCCCAACGCACAGGAACTGGCACAGATAGCCATCGAGACGGCCCGCACCACCAGGAACATCGCAGGTCTCGACCCCGTTGTGGCCATGTGCTCGTTCTCGACCAAGGGAAGCGCCACCCACGAGCGTGTGGACAAGGTGATAGAGGCTACGGAAATAGCCCGCCACATCGACCCGGCGCTCAAGATAGACGGCGAGCTGCAGAGCGACGCCGCCATCGTGCCTAAGATCGGCGAGATGAAGGCTCCCGGCAGCCCCGTGGCCGGTCACGCCAACACCCTGATATTCCCCAGCCTGGAGACCGGCAACATCGCATACAAGCTGGTGCAGCGTCTGGCCGGAGCCGGCGCCGTAGGTCCTATCCTCCAGGGTCTGGCAGCTCCCGTCAACGACCTTAGCCGCGGCGCTACCGTCGACGACATCGTGAACACAATCATCGTAACCTGCAACCAGGCTATCGGCGACAAGAAATAACAACAGCAGCTTTTTCATAATGAAGATATTAGTGCTCAACAACGGATCGAGTTCCGTTAAGTATAAACTGATCGACTCGGCCACCAAGCAGGTGCTGGCCGAAGGCGGCGTCGAGAAAATCGGACTTCCCGACAGCTTCCTGAAATTCAAGAAGGCCGACGGATCGAAGGAGACCGTGACCGTGCTGATGCCCGACCACAAGGAGGCCATCCGCCAGGTGTTCAAGGTGCTGACCGACCCGAAGGAGGGCGTGATCAAGGACCTGTCCGAGATTGACGCCATCGGACACCGCGTGGTGCACGGAATGGAATACTTCAACAAGTCGGTGCTCATCACACCCGACGTGATCGAGAAGGTGAAGGAGTGCTACCCGGTGGCCCCGCTGCACAATCCGGCCAACATCATCGGCATCGAGGCCGTGCAGGAACTGATGCCCGGCACGCCCAACGTGGCCGTGTTCGACACCGCCTTCCATCAGACCATGCCCGCCAAGGCATACATGTATGCCCTCCCCTACGAATATTATGAGAAGTACGGCATCCGCCGCTACGGCTTCCACGGCACCAGCCACCGCTACGTGTCGCGCCGCGCCTGCGAATACCTGGGCGTGGACTACGACAAACAGCGCATCATCACCTGCCACATCGGCAACGGCGGCAGCATCACGGCCATCAAGGACGGCAAGAGCGTGGACACCAGCATGGGTCTGACTCCTACCGAGGGGCTGATGATGGGTACCCGTGTGGGAGACGTGGATCCCGGCGCATTAGTGTACCTGATGGAGCGTGCCGACCTCGACGCCAAGCAGCTGCAGACCGTGATCAACAAGGAAAGCGGTGTGCTCGGAGTGTCGGGCATAAGCAACGACATGCGCGACATCGAGGCAGGCATCGCCGCCGGCAACGAGCGTGCCAAGCTGGCCATGGAGATGTACGAATACCGCATCCTCAAGTACATCGGCGCATACGCCGCAGTACTTGACGGCGTGGACATCATCGTATTCACGGGCGGTGTGGGCGAAAACCAGACCAAAACCCGCGAGAACATCTGCCGTCATCTGAACTACCTCGGAGTGACGTTCGACGCCGAGGCCAACAAGGTGCGCGGCGAGGAAGTGACCGTCTCCGGCGCAGACTCCAGGGTGAAGGTGGTGGTCATCCCCACCGACGAGGAGATGATGATAGCCGAGGACACAGCTGAAATCGTAGGCAACCTCAAATAAGAGGCGGCCTATATTCTGACACTATTACGGTTTAAATGATAGAATCGATAATTTACTGGAACGCGGACCCGGTGATGTTTTCACTGGGGCCGCTTTCCGTTCGATGGTACGGCCTGATGTTCGCCGTAGGCTTCATCATAGGCTACAACATCATGGAGCGCATGTTCCGTCACGAAGGCGCGCCCGAACGATGGCTCGGCATCCTGCTGGCATACGTGGCCATAGCCACCATAGTGGGCGCTCGCCTGGGACACGTGTTCTTCTACGAATGGGACTACTATTCGCAGCATCCCGGCGAGATAGTCAAGATATGGAACGGCGGCCTGGCCAGCCACGGAGGCACCATCGCCATAATCATAGCCCTGTTCATGTTCTCGTGGTTCACGAGCCATAAGCCGGCGTCGTGGGTGTTCGACAAGATAGTGATTCCCGTCGCGCTGGTAGGCGCCATGATCCGGTTCGGCAACCTGATGAATTCCGAGATATACGGCTGTGCGACCGACCTGCCGTGGGGATTCGTGTTCGTGCGCAACGGCGAGACCGTACCCGCCCATCCCACTCAGCTGTACGAAAGCCTGTGCTATCTGGTGCTGTTCGTAGTGCTGATGTGGATGTACTGGAAGAAGAACGCCCAGGAACGCCCCTGGCTCATAACCGGCGTGTTCTTCATCGGCATCTTCCTGCCCCGGTTCCTGATTGAATACATCAAGAACGTGCAGGTCAGCTCCGAATACGAGATGATAGCCCGTTACGGCATGAACATCGGACAGATGCTGTCCATACCCTTCATATTGGTCGGAGTGTTCCTGGTATGCCGGGCGCTGGCTCATCCCCGTGTCAAGTTCTCGTTCCCCGATAAATTCCCGGAGAACCCCGCCGACAAAAAGAAAAAGAACCATAAATAACGACGGTCATCTCACCTCATCACTCGTCACTCATCACTCATAACTTTGCACTTACCACATGACCGGACTGTCGATATTCGATTTTGACGGAACGCTGACCGACAAGGACACCTTCCTGCTGTTCGCCCGGTTTGTGCGCAAGCGCAAGGGGATGTGGCGCGCCGGGATAAAGGCGCTGCCGGCCATCCTGGAGTGGCGGCTCGGGCTTAAGGGAAGCGCACACGCCAAGGAGCGTCTGTTCGGCGCCCTGTACGGCGGGATGCCTTTAAGCACGTTCACGGCATACGGCGAGGCGTTTGCCGATGTGGTGGACCGCAACCTTCGCAAGCGGGGCATGGACGAGCTGAACCGTGCCCGCGAACGCGGCGACAGGATAGCGATATGCTCGGCCAGCGTGCCGCAATGGATCGAGCCGTGGGCGCGGCGTCACGGCATAGACACCGTGATGGGCACCGAAATCGAAGTGGACGCCGACGGCCGGCTTACCGGCCGGTTCGCAACCCCGAACTGCAAGGGACCGGAGAAAGTGCGCCGCGTCACACAGATTTTCCCCGACCGCACCGACCTGCACGTTTCGGTATACGGCGACAGCTCGGGCGACCGCGAACTGCTTGACTTCGCCGACGAGCCGCACATGCTGCGCAAGCGTTCGCCGCGCGACATCCGGATGGCCGGATGGTTCGCCGGGGTGGTGGTCATACTGGCGCTCACCATCCTGTTCTCGTGGAACCGCTATATCACCAGCCCGCCGCACGTAAGCCGCGAACGGTTTCCCATACGCGGCATCGACGTGTCGGCCCACCAGGGGATGATGAACCTGGACGCCGTGGCGGCCGACGGCTACGAATTCATATTCATCAAGGCATCGGAAGGGGCCGACTTCCGCGACCCCAATTTCGCGCTCAACTATCTCAAGGCCGGTCATGCCGGGCTGAAACGCGGAGCGTACCATTTCTTCCGCTTCGACCGCGACGGCATCGAACAGGCGCTCAACCTGATACGCGCCGTAGAGGGCCGTCCCCTCGAGCTTGGAGTGGCCATCGACGTGGAATATCAGGGCAATGCCAAGGGCGTTCCCGCCGACTCCATCGCAATGAGGCTGCACGACATGGTGGATTTTCTGAGCCTGAAAGGATACCGGCCCACTTTCTACACCAACGAACAGGGATACGACGAACTGGTGTATCCCAACTGTCCCGGATACCCGCTGTGGCTATGCTCGTTCAACGAAAAGACCGCCAACCGCGACTGGACATTCTGGCAATACGACCACCGGGGAAAGGTGGCCGGAGTGCGCGGCGACGTGGACCTTAACGCTTTCTACGGCAACCGAAAGCAATGGAACGAGCATCTGCGCCAATTCGCAAAATAATGCACCGGTTTTTCCGTTTTATTGTTTAGCTATGACAGCTGAAAATCCATTATGGACATAATGCCACACACGCTGTCAGAAACAACAAGACGCTATTGATGAGAATCGGAACAATTCTTAAACACATATTCATATCAACGACCCTGTTTGCGACATCATTAGCCGCAATGGCGCTTGATGCGGGCCATTACGCGCAGCACTCGGTTCTGTCGCAGGGCAACTGGGCCACGGTCGAGGTGTCGGAGACCGGCATGACGCTGGTTACAGACGTGATGCTCCGCAACTTAGGCTTCAGCGACCCGGGCAAGGTGCGCGTGTACGGCACCGGCGGCGCCATGGTGCCCGAGACCCTGGACGCTTCCATGCCCGACGACCTGCCGATAGTCCCGTCATTCCGCACATCGAGGGGAATCGTGTTTTTCGCCCGTGACAATCATTCGTGGAGCGCCATGAACTCCGCCCGGCCATACGCCCATACCATCAATCCCTACACCGAGAAATCGGTGTATTTCCTCAGTGACGCCGACACGGGGCTGACCGTAGGCGAACTTAACCTGCAGGGAGGATCGGCGGCTGACGTCACATCGTTCATGAACCGGCAGGTGCACGAACAGGAGCTGGAGCATTTAGGCGAATCGGGCCGCACATATCTGGGCGAGGATTTCCGTGGCACACGAAGCCAGACATTCGATTTCGCCCTGCCCGACCGCACCGGTGACGAAGCCCTGGTGACAGTACAGTTCGCCGCCAAGGTGACCGGCGGAGGCTCGCGGATCACAGTCCGGGCCGGCGGCCAGAACGCGCCTTCCGCGTCGACAGATTCGATAGCCGGCGTGGACGCCTCACAATACGCGGCATTCTCCACCCGCTCGTTCACTGCGCCCGTGGACGCCGACAAACTGGCGCTCAATATCGGCTATACCAATTCCGGAGTATTGTTCCTGGCCCGTCTGGACTATATCGAGGTGTTCCATAACCGTTCGCTCCGGCTGAACAACGGCCAGCTGCACTTCTACGGCACATGGAGCGCCGGACAGACATTGGGCGTGGACGGCGCATCGCAGTCCACGGTGATATACGACGTGACCGACCCGGCAAAGCCGGCCGTCGTGACATATACGCTGCGTGACGGCCGCGCGCTCCTGAAGCTGGAACGCAACGGTTACCGCGAATTCGTGGCCTTCGATCCCGACAGGATAGCCACCGGCAAGACCAGGATAGGAAGTCGCGTAGCCAACCAGGACCTGCACGCCCTGGAGGCCCCCGACTTGCTGATAATCAGCCCCGACGAATACCGCGACGGGGCGCAGCTGATTGCCGACATGCATCAGTCGGAGGACGGAATGCAGGTGACGGTGCTTAGTCCCGATGTGATATACAACGAGTTCTCGGGCGGCATCCCCGATGTGGGTGCGTGGCGCAAGCTGCTGAAGATGTGGCACGACCGTGGACGCGCTCCGCAATACTGTCTCGTCATGGGCAAGCCGAGCTGCGATCCCAAAGGAAAATCCGCCGAATTCAAGAATATGCGTTACAATCCGGTGCCGATATGGCAGTCTCCCGAAGGGCTGTCGGAAACCACCTCGTTCAGCAACGACGACTATATCGGAATGCTTGACGACGTCACGGAATCCGGGTTCCAGATGGAACGCGCCACAATCCATGTGGCGGTGGGACGCCTTCCCGCCAAAAGCGCGGACGAGGCCCGGACCATGGCCCGGAAGATCGTGAACCATGTCACCAAGCCCACATACGGAGCCTGGCGCAACAAGGTGATGCTTATAGCCGACGACGACGACAAGGCAGTCCATCTGGACCAGTCGCAGGACGCCTACAACCACATGCGGGCGTCTGGACGCGGAGCGGCATACCTGTACGACCGACTGTACCTCGACTCCTATCCGCTCGTCACCACGGCATTGGGCCAGACGTACCCCCAGGCCACCCGGCGCATGCTGGACAATTACAATGAGGGCGTGGTATTCACCAACTATATGGGACACGCCTCCGAACGGGGATGGGGCCACGAGAAGCTGTGGGTATGGAACGACATAGTGGGAATAAAGAACCCTAACCTGACCTTCATGTACACAGGCACCTGCCGCTTCATGCCCTGGGACGAGCCGCTGGTGTCGGGAGCCGAAGAACTGATGCTGAATCCCCGCGGCGGTGTGGCGGGAATGATCTCCACCTCGCGCACAGTCTACATTTCGGCCAACGGCATCCTTAACGGATACGTCACCTCCGAACTGTTCAAGACAGGCGACGACGGCCGCATCCTGCCCGTAGGTCTGGCATATATCAAGGGCAAGAACCAATACATGGGCGATACCAACAAGCTTCGGTACGCGTTGATGGGCGATCCGGCGATGCGCCTGAACAATATTCGCAACATCGTCACCGTCGACTCCATAGCCGGAATCGACATGACCGCATCGCAGGAAATGCCTGAAATCACCGCCGGCTCGCGCCTTGACGTGGCGGGATGCGTGCGCACTCCCGAGGGCGACATCGACACCGGATTCGACGGCACGGTCAATCTGCTGCTATACGACGCCGAGACCGTGGTGGAGACATACGGCAACGGCAAGAACGGCGAGAGCCGCATTTACAACGACCGCAAGACCCGTCTGGCCAGCGTGAACGCATCGGTAAGACAGGGACGGTTCAGATGCCGCCTCACCGTACCGCTGGAGATAAGCAACAATTACCAGCCGGCCCTGCTGTCGGCCTACGCATGGAACGACAAGGGCGCCGAGGCCAACGGATATTCCGAATCGCTGTATGTCTACGGATTCCCCGACAACGAGGATGCCGACACGATCGGTCCGAAAGTGGATTATTTCTATCTAAACACCGACCGGTTCGAGGACGGCGACATAGTCAATCCGAATCCCGTGGCGTTCATACGCCTGTCCGACCCGGCCGGCATCAATGTGTCGGACGCCGGCGTGGGCCACAGAATCTCGCTGATTCTCGACAAGCAGCATCCATACGACGATGTGTCGCAACACTTCGTGCCGGACGTGGACGACACCGCAGGCTCAGTGGCATACGCGCTGAGCGACCTGCCGGCAGGCCACCACACCCTCACACTCGAGGCATGGGACAACCTGAACAATTCCACGCGCCACACCATCGAGTTCAAGGTCAACGCCACGGCCGACCCCCGCATAGTGAACGTGGGCACCGACTGCAATCCGGCCACCAGCGGCGTGACTTTCCGCATCAGTCTGGACCAGCCCAACACCGAGATGAAGTGCGAGCTTCAGGTGATGGACCTGAACGGCCGCGTGATATGGAGCGACACCAGCAGCGACAGCACCGGACTCACCTCGCAGCTCAGCACATACTGGAACCTGTGCGACAAATCAGGCACCCGTGTGCCACGCGGCATCTACCTGTACCGCGTCCGCGTCGAGACCCCGCAGGGCAACTGGGCGTCCAAAACCAACAAACTCGCCGTAACGGCTCAATAAACAAGATGACACCTTCCATGATTTTGCCGGAACCCACGCTGAGACGTCTCCCCTGGTATCTGGCATACGTTGAAATACTGAAGGCCCGCTCCGAACAGTTCGTCAGCTCGACACGCATAGCACGCGCACTGAACGTGGATTCGTCGCAGATAGCCAAGGATCTGTCGTTCCTGAACCTCAGGGGCAAGACCCGCATCGGATACGAAGTGAACACCCTGTGCGACGCGCTGTCCGATTTCCTCGGATTCAGCCGCCCGCACAAGGCATACGTGATGGGCGTAGGCAGCCTGGGATCGGCTCTGATGCGCGATTCGGGACTTACCAAATACGGACTTGAGATCGTGGCCGGATTCGACAACGATCCCGCCAACATAGGACGCTCGGACCTCGGAGTGCCCGTGATGCATCCCGACAGCATCGACAAGGCCATGGAGAAATATCCGGCCGAGATATGCATACTGACCGTTCCGGCCGAAGCCGCGCAGGAAGCCGCCGACACGGCCATAGCCGCCGGCATCAAGGCGATATGGAACTTCACCCCCTACCGCGTCAAGGTGGCACAGGACGTGGTGATGGCCAACACTTCCATCTACGCGCATCTCGCCATTATATACAACCGCCTCAGCATCATGGAGTCATGAAGATATTCGCAGTGACATCCCCCGACGCCGGACGGTGTGCCGGCTCCCCGTTCGCCGGACTTGAGGCAAGGGAGCGATACGAAATACCCGACTCGTCGCTGCTGCGGTCGGGACAGCCGTTTTTCGTGCCCGATTTCGCCGATGAGTTCCGGGCGTTTCCTTCGATAGTGTTCCGTCTGTCACGCCTGGGCAAAGGGATAGCGCCACGGTTCGCGACCCGTTATTACGACTCCGTCACGATGGGGTGCGCGGTCATCGCCACCGACCTGCTGCGTCAGCTTCGGACTCAGGGCAAGCCCTGGTGCCGCGCCGTGGCCTTCGACAAATGCTGCATGACAGGCAAATTCATACAGCCTGACGAAATGCCGGAATCCTGGAGCATTCAGTGCGGCGACTGTTCGCTTGTCTATCCTGTTGGAAACATAATGACCGGATTCGGCGACATCCTCGCCGACATCAGCCGCGACATTACCGTCAAGGAGGGCGATCTGATACTTGCCTCTTTATCTCCTGTGGGAATTCCGCTGAAGCAAGGCACAAGGCTCTCCGTCATAAACGAAGCGAACAATTATAAGATACTTGACATCAGCATTCGATGAAGTCCAAAATATATATTCTGCTCACACTGGCCGCAGCATTCATAGTCGCCGCATCATACGGAGGCAATTATGTGTTCAGCCCCTCGACCGTCCTGTCTTCGGGCAAATGGGTCAAGGTGGAGACTGCCGATGCGGGCATATACGAGCTGAGCTACGCGCGTCTGACCCAGATGGGATTCCCCGATCCGGAGAAAGTGTCGGTATACGGCAGCGGCGGTGTCCAGCTGTCGGACGCATTGGTCAGCGGTGGCAAGAACGCATTTGCCGACGACCTGCGGCAGGTGCCGGTGATACACCGCAACAACAAGCTCTACTTCTACGCACGCGGCTTGCGCGAGCCGAAGCTCGGAGCCGACGGATTCAGCGGCAATTCGCTCAACATATATTCCAACGTCGGTCATTATTTCCTGACCGACGGGGGCACCCCCCGTTCGCTTGAAGCGCAGGGTGACGTAACCGACCTGAAACAGAATGCCGCGGACCGCTCCACCGGCTACGACTGGCGCATACGCGAAGCGGACAACATGCATGGCCTCGACAATTGCGGAAACGAATTCTGGGACTGCGTGCTGTCCTCAGGCAAATCCCTGTCATGGAATCTGCCGGTGAGCTATATGGCCGACAGGTCGGTATGCTCCACACTGTCAAGAATCGTACTGATCCGCAATGCCGCCGGCGCTTCCTATACTGTTTCGCTGAATGTAGGCAACAACAGCCACCGCGACACCTTCCGTGACAGCAGCGACAAGGAAGAAAAGGGACTGGCCAGGGAAATCCGGACCTCGTCGTTCACTCTGACCAAGTCCTCGGATATAAGGATAGGAGCATCGGTTAGTTCCGCCAATACTGACTTGTATTTTGACTGGACGCTGCTTACATACACCAAGAATCTGGGCAAAGCCGGGTCGGAAATGGTGCAGGAACGCCTCGGGCTGCAGCCGTCGGGACAGACGGGCGGCAACGGATATGTCAGCATACCCGCAGGCGCGCTGGTGCTGGACGTGACGGATCCGCATAATCCTGTGCTGCTGCCCGGCGAGGGGTATAAAGCTTATTTCCGCGAATCGGAATCCCAAAGGATACTTTTTGCCTTCAATCCGGCCCGGACACAGCTGCAGCCGCAGAATCCGGTGAATGTGCCCAACCAGGACCTTCACGCCCTGCAGCAGCGGCAATACGATTTCCTCATCGTGGCCGTGCCTGAGATGCTGGAATACGCCGAGCGGATAGCACAGCTGCACCGCGACCACGACAAGATCAACGTGGCCGTGGCCACCACCGAACAGATATACAATGAATTCAGCAGCGGCACTCCGGATCCCGTGGCCGTGCGCATGATGGTCAAGATGCTGTACGAGTCCCACGGCAACGCACTCAAGAACGTGCTGCTTGTCGGCCCCATCAGCAGCGACACCCGGGGCATCAACCATTCCCAGCCGCACGCCTACCCCATAATCGGCATACAGGAAGGCGGGATATTCTCGCAGCGCGAACCCGCCATAGTATTGGACTACTACGGCAACACGACCGACAATCTGTCGCTCACCGGTATGGACCGCATGACCGTGCAGACAGGCGTGGGCGCTCTGCCTGTCTACGGCAAAGCCGATGGCGAACGGGTTGTGTCCAAGATCAAGAGATACCTCACATATCTGGACAGCGACGACTTCGCATGGTATGTCAACGAGACCGTCACGGCATCGTGCTCGGGCGACGACCATCTGCACGACGACCAGGCCGTGAAGATTGGCGAAAACCTCCAGACCGCGGTCAATGCGGCAAGCGGCGGCAGATTTCGTCACTCCAATTTCGCTCAGGAGTTCTTTTCTGAGGAAACCCAGAAATCCTATTATGGCAAAGTGCTGGAAAGCGGCAAGCTACAGTCCGTCTATGTAGGCCATGCCGGCGGATGGTCCATAAGATTCTTTCAAGCCCCGGACTTTGCCCGGCTGCGCAACAAACTGCCGTTCTTCATGATGTTTGCGGGCTGCGACCTGACTGTCCCCGATTACGGCGACGTGGAGATGGGTCAGGAAGTGGTGACCCATTACAACAATGCCATGATCGGCTCACTCTGCTCTACCCGTACGGCATGGGCGTCGGGCAACTTCAACCTGGCCAAACTTTTCACAAACGCCTTTTTCAGGGACCGCAGCAACCGACCGTACACACAGTCGCGCACCATAGGCGAGGTGTATGCGCAGGCCAAATCCTCTATTTCGGATTTCAACAAACTTGTGTTCATCTATATCGGCGACCCGGCCCTGACCGTCCCGTTCCCTCTCCGTGCGATGGAATGCAAACTTACAGGTAATCTGACGTCGTACAGGGCCGGCGACGTAGTGACCGTATCGGGAACCATAGATGTCAAAGAGGGCGACGCTTCTTTCAACGGACGTGCGGTGCTGAAAATCTGCGAACCGACACAGACCCTCACTTCGCCTGCCGATCCGAAATATAAGATTACATTCAGTGCGGATCTGATTTCTTCGGTAGCTGTCAATGTAAAGGACGGCAGGTTTACGGCAAAGATACCGTTGCCTAAAGAGGCCGCACGTTTCGTATCGTACGGCGACGCCGTCACGAACCTGAATATGTACGTAGGGGCCTACGATCCCTCGCAGCGCCTCTCGGCGTCATGTCTGGTGACGGTGCCCATGATGAAGCATAACGAGGTACGCGTCGAGAAGCCGTCGGCCGACCAGACCGACACCCGAGCTCCTGTCGTGACCGCACGCTATGACGCGACCACAATGTCGCTGGACATGACCGTTGCCGACAACGTGGCCCTGACTCCGGGTATAGGTGCCGGCGCAGCCTTGACAATGCGCATCGACGACATCGAGGTATCGACCGGCCTCGTCGCGGACGATGATATATGCGGCACTACTGAATACCGGACCGCATACTTTGTAGGACACCTCAAGGACGGCGAACATACGCTGACCTATTCGGCGCGGGATATGGCAGGCAACGCCACCGCGACAAAGACGTTGAACTTTACCGTAAACCGTGATGCCGCCGGCATATCGCTTGCCGCCGAACGCTCGTACGGCATCGATTCGATGCGATTCATTCCCGGTTCCGGCCACACCGGGCTGCAGCTGATAGTGCTGAATGCCGAGGGCCGGATAGTAGACACCGTAGACAATGTGGACGGTCCCTTCGACTGGGACCGCGCCGGACTTCCGAGCGGAACCTATACCGCCACGCTGCGGGCTCCCGACAACCGGACCATCCGGTCGAACAGCGTCACTTTCACTCTGATTGACTGATTTCTGAGCCGTATGGCCTCTGGGCCCGGACAGCGGGCAATATTGAAGCGCTTTTGAAGTTTATTAGAATACAATGAAGATATTGAAGACATACATATTGATGGCTCTCGGACTGGTGTCGGCCACGGCATACGCCGAAGACGACCTGAAGGGCGAGATGTTCAACCCGGTGAACACCGGTGTCACCACGCTGAGCATCGCCCCGGATGCCCGCGGCTCGTCGCTGGGAAACCTTGGCGCGGCCACCGACCCCGACATGAATTCCCAATACTGGAACTCGTCGAAATACGCATTTGCATATTCCACCGGCGGACTCAGCCTCAGCTATACCCCGTGGCTGCGCAAGATTGTAAACGACATCTTCCTGGCCGACCTGTCGGGATACTATAAGATCGGAAGCGGCGACAACCAGGCAATTTCGGCTTCGTTCCGCTATTTCAGCCTCGGCGAAGTCACCACCGGATACACCGAAGGCTCGGAGAACATCAACGCCCAGACCATCCATCCGTACGAGATGGCCATCGACGTGGGCTACAGCCGTAAGCTGTCGTCCAAATTCTCGATGGGCGTGGTGCTGCGCTACATCCTGTCCGACCTCTCGTTCCAGGACACCCAGACCGGCGAGCAGAACCATGCCGCCTCCGCTTTCGCGGTCGACCTGAACGGATATTTCACGTCGTACCCCATGATAGGCCGCAACGAGTGCCAGTTCTCCTGGGGATTCAACATCTCCAACGTTGGTACGAAGGTGAGCTATGACGGCGGCACCAACAACTACTTCCTGCCCACCAACCTGAAGCTCGGCGCCAACTTCATGTTCCCCCTGGCCGACTATCATTCGCTGGCCATCGGTCTGGACCTGAACAAGCTGCTGGTACCCACCATGCCACGCGTGGACCAGTACGAAAACATCGACGAATTCAACACCGCCTGGGACAAATGGAACTCCATGTCACCCATCACCGGTATCTTCAAGTCGTTCAGCGACGCACCCGGAGGCGCCAAGGAGGAACTGCAGGAAATCGGCGTTTCGGCCGGTATGGAGTATGTCTACAACCAGCAGTTCTTCGCCCGCCTGGGTTATAACTACGAACACCCCAACAAGGGAGGCCGCAGTTACTTCGCGTTCGGAGCCGGTTTCTCGCTCAACGTGGTGCAGCTCGACGCATCGTATATGCTGGCCACGGCGCAGTCATCGCCTCTGGACCAGACACTGCGCTTCACGCTGACATTCGACATGGACGGTCTGCGCGACCTGATGGGCAAACGCAAGAGATAAATATGTTCCGGATAGGTCAAGGATATGATGTCCACCGCCTGGTGGAAGACAGGGAATTATGGCTGTGTGGCGTACGTGTGCCGCACAGTCTCGGTTTATTGGGTCATTCGGACGCCGACGTAGCCATCCACGCGCTGTGCGACGCCCTGCTCGGCGCTCTCGCGCTCGGCGACATAGGCAAACACTTCCCCGACAGCGACCCGCGTTATAAAGGCATTGACTCCAAAATTCTGTTGGAACACGTCATGGAGCTGGTGCGCGGTCATGGATACGAACCGGGCAATGCCGATATCACCATAGCGGCGCAGAAGCCCAAACTCGCATCTTACATCCCCGAAATGCAACGTATGTTGGCCGACGTGATGCACGTTGACATTGACCGTGTTTCGGTGAAAGCCACCACCACCGAACGCCTTGGCTTCGAGGGTCGCGAGGAAGGCATTTCCGCCACGGCAGTGTGTCTGTTGCAAAAAGTGTGACCCTATGTCTGCCTGGCTTCTATCATTGATAGCCATCGCCACGGTGGCGCTGTCGCTGGTGACGGGATTCCGCCGGGGTTTTGTCAGGCAGCTGCCACGGCTCGCCGGCCTGTTGTTCGGTATGGTATGCGCCCACATTTTCCGCGAGCCGCTGCAACAGCATCTGATGCAGATCTACCCATTTGAGCAGGGACGCGCCGAGACAGAATTCATTTACTCCACGCTGGCCTGCGCGCTCATCTTCATCATCGTCTACCCCGTATTCACATTTGCCACACGGGTGGTGTTCGCCGTTTTCAAAAAGGGAGAGCACAGCATAGCGGACTCCATCACGGGAGCTTTGTTATCGTTAGTGATATACATGACCTTTCTGTCGCTTGCCTTCAATCTGATAATCTGCATGCAACCCCGGTCCGAGTTATCCAAATCGATGCAGCATTCCGACGCCAACATCATCAGCGAGGTCCTGCTTATCGCGCCCGCCCTGCTCGGCTCGCAGTCGCCCGACGACCTGGCCCACCTCCAGCAGCTCGACGACGCCCGCCGCATCTCCATCTGACTCAGGCCTTAATCAAACAGGGACAGTTGATGATACACTCCATTGGCAAAACGTTGAGAGGCAATTTTAATTCCCTTATCTCTACACAATTGTGTCAAATCAAGTCTCATTAAAAGGCTTTTAGTTATTACCCTTTTTGCATCTTTGAAAATCAATGACTGCAACAAAGACTGTATTTCGTCACTATTTAGAACATCCAATATACATTGCGCTTCTTCCAAACTGTCAAAGTCAAGCTGATAACACGTATCATCTACCATAATCGGCTTTCCATTGACTTGTGATACTAAAACGAACTTAATAGACTTATATAAAGCGGATATCACAATTTTATAGGGTTTGAAAGAATATTCACCTATACCAAAAATACTAAACTTATCCTTACCTGTATATATACTGCTTTTTCTATTAGCAAACACATTTTCATGTTTAGTAAAATAGGAAAATGCAAGTGGATGAGAATATTTAAGTCTCGATGTATCTTCTCCGACTTTCCGTTGAGGTACTATTATAAATCTTCTCGGTTGATTTCCCTTTGGATTATTTACATCAGAACTTTTCAATAACGGGTATATCAGGTCTTCTTCTATGCAAACAGTTTCCCCTAAACCGTTTTTATATCCACCATCAGAAAGAGTAAGTTCTAAAATTGAGGCGCAATCATGTTTTATGCCCGAACGCCAGACATAAGAAGATTTCTTATCATATTTAGAAACCGCATTATATAATTTTGTATCTGAGACAAAAGAGTCATTCACCCATCCATATTCCCGAATATGTGTATTTGAATAAAAATCCTGGACATTGCAAACAAACGACGGTGAACAATCAAATTGTGCAAAAAAGCATGACGCATCCACTGATACATCAAACTCTCGAGACGCGTCTATCAACCTCTGTTCAATATTTCCGATACGCAACCTCTCGGTGCGCTGTTTCATCAGAATATTACGAATCACAGAGTTTTTGAGAAGGAACGAAATCCCTCCTCTATTAATTTGTGATAATTGCAATAAGCGTAAAGTAATGAACTCGCTGATATCAAAATTACTTTTACCCGTTATTGCATCAATACCCTTTAGTCCGTAATTATTACTCTTAAATGGGATATTATGAGAATCATTCTTTCCTTGAGTACTATTAGTTACCCAGGGAGGATTACCTATAACGGCCATATTCCACCCCAACAGATTGCTTTTCTCAATTATGGCTGCAAGACTAAACTCAAAAACGTCAGCGTTATAGATATAAATATCAGGATGAATCCGTAGTGGACAGTCTAAGGCATTCTGCAATATTTTCAGCTTTAACTCAGATGTATACTCGCGATTAATCTCTATAGCATGAATTTCTTTAATATCCTGAAACCTTTTCAACGCAGCAAATACAAATGCTCCAAGTCCGCATGTAGGCTCTATCACAATATCAGGATTGCCATATTTGGATAGATGTATATTACAAATTTTTTCCGCCAACGATATAGGGGTCTGCCAATCACCATACGATATTCTATCTTCGCATACGACCGACATCTCTATTTCATGTGTAGAAATAAATTCATTTTTCTCGCCTTCTGACGAGAAAAAGTCAACGATTCCACTTAGCGACCTGATTATGGAATTGGCATCGGTATATGCCATATTACGGATGCGATGAATCAAATCTATCATTTTGCAAACCTGATTATCTGTTCAATTCCATCTACTTTATCAGTCAAGGAAACTATTCTTCCATATTGAAGCCGCCACTGAAGTGCATTTGATATTGTCAAGTATCCTATTTGCGGAGGATTCTTCAAAATGTCCTCTGCCATATTATATAAAGTTACTTCATCACCAGGAATATTATGTTCCACCAAGAATGCAAAAATATCATCCTGATTACCTTGATTAGATATTATTTTTTGCAGTCCGGTGGTAGTCTGAAAATCTGCCGTTCTATTTTTCTCTATAAAATTACATGATACAAAGTCCAACATTCCTTTCTTTTTCTTTGCATCATCCACTTTCTTATAGACAAAGACTAACAGATTGTATCCCAATCCGAATATTTTTTGCTTACTATCCCTGAATGGACAACTCGACTGTGGCTGTTTTATAGATGTTACTTTAATATCAGTATTGACGGATGGCAAATCCAATCCATTCGCAGAATTACCTGCCGTTATTTCATAACGTTCTGCAAGGAAGCGTTGGAAAAGATGTTCAACAAATGTACCGACAGCCTTTCCATCAGTCACACCAAAAAGTTCACTTCTATAAATGCCTGAATTGAGTGAATAAAACCGTTCTGCTTCAGTGATTAATGATTTAATGGTAAGCATTTCCTTCATATAGCAAATTTAATGATAATATTTTATATAACAAAACATAGGCGCACTTTCACAACGGAGCATTTCTGCTTATCTCATACATCGTTTTACAGCTTTTGCCTATATTCCTATGCTTACAAGGCGTTTTCTGTCCAATAATAAAAAGGCTGCAACTCAATGAGTTGACAGCCTTACCGTGTACCCTGAGCCGGGGTCGAACCGGCACGGATTGCTCCACTGGTGTTTGAGACCAGCGCGTCTACCGATTCCGCCATCAGGGCCCTTATCGGACTGCAAAATTAGGAATAAATTCCCAATATTCCAAATTCTGAACCCGCCATTCTGAACCCGCCATGTAGAGTTGTAGAGTAATTCTAAACCCCGCCATGCAGATTTCATGCTCATCACATCTTCAATCATGTTTAATCATCATGCACTGCCATTCGACTCCAATCCTCCAATACATTATTCCTTCAGGCGTGATCTCTAAAGCCTCAATTCCTTTCACACTCCGGATTCACATCCGGCCGCCTGTGAACAATCTTAGCAAACGAGGAGTGTAACGATGCATCATCGCGTATACGCCAAGCAGCAGGCCTATGATTATGATATAAGTGAGCATGCAGGCACTGACTACTGCCATATCTCCGCCGGTTCCCGTAATGGAAAATACTCGCCTCGCCACAGGGTCAAGTATGATAAAATGGCCGCAATAAATAAAGAATGAAGCCGACGACAGAAAGGAACTCGCCCTGCAATGTCGCTTCGTGACCAGCCATGCCGCGATATTATAGAAAAAGAAAAGTCCTACAATTACATTTATACTCTTTACATACACCATGGCCTGTGGCCATATCGGTGTCAGAAACAATATAGACAATGCAAGCAATGGATAGAGGATGAATGACGTAGTGGAATATCGGCGGAATTCCACAATCATGTCGCGCTTGTGATAACTCAGGAATCCTCCCCAGGAGAAAAATACAAATGCTTCGAGCAGCAAGGATAAGTGTCCGAGACCCGGTATCCTCACAGCCCACACCAGAGTGAAGAAAACAAGAATGACTTTCGTAATTGCGTGAGGAGTCGGGAATTTATAGAGCGCGTATATGGCCGGAGTAATGAGAACCATTATCATCAAATCGCGCACAAACCATAATGGAGTGTCGATAGGATATATCCCATTATCATTGAGATTGACATGAGGTATAATCCCCTGACTGCTGTCCCAATAGCACTCGATAAAATTGGATAGCGACAGATGGAACTGCTGAGTGTCCGCAAATTCCGACACAGCTTGCATTCCGGGCAACATGACTTTCATCAGATAAAGGATAGCGAGGGTGTTCCACATCAGATAGGGTATGAGCAGCGAATGGCAACGCCGGCGTAATTTGCCTGCATAACTTTTTATACTCATATCCATGCCGAGAAAGAAAACATAACCGGCTATAAAAAAATACACGGGAACGCTTTGATCCACGATAAAAGCGTTTACAAAGCGAAAAAGCCAGTCAACGACGGGGAATGCCTCAGCATTGTCGTCCAGCCAGGGAAACGGTCTGAATACATGTACGGCGACTACGAACAGAGCCAGAGGAAACCGAAGCAGATCAAGACTCTGCGACCTAACATCCGTGCGCCGTACGGTATTCATAATTCATAGAGTTACACAATTTTACTAAAAACATATAAATGTCCGTAATAATGAATATCGCGCCACAACGTCATAGACCTCAACCTATATGGTTACGAGTGCATCTCGACCTTGTGGGTGGGCGGAAGGGTGGCGTTGCGGGCGTCGACGGCTTCGACTACGCGGGCGGCGAGGGCGCGGTAGGCTGTGGCTTCGGGCGTGGTGCCGAGCGCGGCGGGGGTGCCGGCGTCGGCATTGGCCATCACCGATTCCACCAGCGGTATCTGACCCAACAGCTGCGTGCCGGTCTCCTCGGCCAGTCGCAGGCCGCCGTCCTTGCCGAAGATATAGTATTTCTCGTCGGGATGCGCGCCGGGTGTGAACCATGCCATGTTCTCGACAAGACCCAACACCGGTACGTTCACCTGCTCCTGCTGGAACATGGCTATACCCTTGCGTGCGTCGGCCAACGCCACCTCCTGGGGCGTGGTCACGACCACTACGCCGGTCAGCGGCAGTGTCTGCACGAGGGTCAGATGTATGTCGCTGGTGCCGGGAGGCATATCGATCAGGAAATAGTCCAGCTCGCCCCACCACGCGTCGGTGATGAGCTGCTTCAGGGCGTTGCTGGCCATTCCGCCGCGCCACAGCACAGGCTTGTTCTTGTCGACCATGAAACCGATGGACAGGAGTTTCACGCCGTATTTCTCGATAGGCTCGATCCAGTCGCGCCCCTCTTCGTTGATCATGTATATGGGTTCGTCTTCCACGCCGAACATCTTGGGCATCGAGGGACCGAATATATCGGCGTCAAGCAGGCCGACCTTATAACCGGCGGCTGCAAGTGCCACAGCTAAGTTGGAAGCCACGGTCGATTTGCCTACGCCTCCCTTGCCGCTGCTGACGCCTATGATGTTCTTCACCTTGGGCAGCGGATTCACCTTCTGCTCCACGTCGCGCTTGAATTCCGGCGTGATGGTCACCTCCACATCGGGGCTGACGTTGGTGTGTATCGCCGCTTCGGCAGTCTTGATCAGGCTGCGGATAAAGGGATCGGTCGATTTGTCGAACACCAGGCCGAAGCTGACCTTCATGCCGTCTATGCGCATATTGTCGGCTATCATGCCGAGTTCGACAATGCTCTTGCCGTTGCCGGGATAACGCACGCCCCGCAACGCGTCGATTATAAGATTGGGATATAGTGTCATGATTTAAAATCTAAGCTATTATCTTAACTTTCTAAACTTTTTCAACTTGCTTGACTTCCAGCTGAGGCCGTCCCTTTGTAGAGCGATAGTCGTCCTTGGGTATGTCGTCGGCCTGTGGTTCCTGAAGCTCGCCGTCGGCAGGGAGACGGAAGCGCAACAGCTTGATCTGTTTGCCGCGGCTCAGCCACTGCTGTTCGTAATATGTCTTGATGCTTCGTGCCGGATCGGACACCTCCGTGCCGTACAGGTCATCGTCCGGACCGAAACCGAGTCCATATATGTCGGCGCTGTCGCTGAGCAGAGGCAGATTGTTAAGCTTCACCAGCCGGCGCGTGTATTCATATAGAAACGGAGAATCGGTCTTAAGGTTCACTATGCCGTCAGGCTTCAGGAGCTTACGGTACAGATTCAGGAACCGTGTGGATGTAAGGCGTTTGCGCACCTTCTGCATCTGCGGGTCGGGGAATGTGATCCACAGTTCGTCCACCTCGCCCGGAGCGAAGAAATGCTCTATGTTCTCGATTTCGGCGCGCAGAAACGCGGCATTGGTCATACCGGATGCCTCCACCTCCCTGGCGCCGCTCCACATACGCGCTCCCTTGATGTCGATGCCCACATAGTTATGGGTCTCGTCGTGACGGGCCAGTCCGACGGTATATTCCCCCTTGCCGCAGCCCAGTTCCACAATCAGGGGCCTGGACTCCGTGAACACCTCGCCGTTCCATTTCCCTCTGTGCGGGAATCCCGCGCGCAGCAATTCCTCGCGGGGATACTGATACACGCACTTGAATTCCGCCATATCGGCAAATTTCTTCAGTTTATTCTTGCCCATAGAGAGTTTTTTTTGCTATTTTTTCGATTTCGCTAAGCAAAATTACTAAAAAATTCTGTTTTAATATAAAGTTGTTATAAATTTGCAAAGCGTAACCGGACTTGCCCTGTTGTAAAGCTCCGGGAAGAAGCATAAATAAGAGAGATTCACTATGGACTATACTCCACTGGTAAGGGGGATGTTTGAGCGGCGAGCGCTGCGGACCCGTCACTGGGGCCGCGAGGGCGAGGAAATACAGCAACGCGTGTTGCGCAGCCTGTTGCGCCGTGCCGACAGCACATGGATAGGCTTCAGGCATGATTTCGCGTCGATAGCCGGCAGCGGCGACGTGACCGCCCGCTATGCCCGCGACCTTCAGCCCGTGGACTATGAGGAGATCCGGCCGCTGGTGATGCGCATGATCGCGGGCGAACGCAACCTGCTGTGGCCAGGACTTTGCCGCGACTATGCCCAGAGCAGCGGCACGTCGGGCGGCAAGTCCAAGTTCATTCCCATCACACGCGATTCGCTGCACCGCACACATTATGCCGGCGCCGCCGACACCGTGGCACATTACATCCTGAACAACCCGCAGAGCCGCATGTTCTGCGGCAAGGGATTCATACTCGGCGGCTCGTTCGCCAACGAGCTGAACCTTAAGGATCCGCGCATCCATGTGGGCGACCTCAGCGCCACGCTGATAAACCGCTGCCCGCCCATGGCCAATCTGGTGCGCATTCCTTCCAAACGCATCGCGCTGATGTCAGACTGGTCCAGGAAGCTACCCCGGCTGGTGCGCATGGCCGCCAAGACCAACATAACGAACCTGTCGGGAGTGCCCAGCTGGTTCCTGGCCGTAATCAAGGGAGTGCTGGAACAGAACCATACCGACAACCTGCACGACGTATGGCCCAATCTGGAGGTATTCTTCCACGGGGGCATCTCGTTCGAGCCTTACCGTCAGATATACCGCAGCATCACCGACCCCGAACGGATGCATTTCGTGGAGAACTACAATGCGTCGGAGGGATTTTTCGCCACACAGGACCTGCCCGATTCCAACTCGATGCTGCTGATACTGGACAACGACATATACTACGAATTCATACCCCAGGGCAAGACTCCGGACGAAGCAGTGGGCATAGCCGGCGTGGAACAGGGCAAGGTATATGAACTGATGATAACGTCCAGCAACGGACTGTGGCGTTACCGTATGGGCGACACGGTGCGTATCGAATCCACCGACCCCGTGCGCATCAGCATAGTGGGACGCACCAAGTGCTACATCAATGCATTCGGCGAGGAACTGATGGAGGACAACGCCGACAAGGCTCTGGCCGAAGCCTGCCGCGAACTGGACTGCACGGTCAAGGACTATACCGTATCGCCCGTGTTCGCCGACCGCGGACGACGCGGCCGCCACCAATGGCTGATAGAATGGATCAAGGCACCGGCCGACATGCAGGCTTTCGCCATACGCCTCGACGACGAGCTGCGCAAACTCAACAGCGACTACGACGCGAAGCGCGCCGGAATGTATTTCCTCGATATGCCCGAAATAATAACGGTGCCCGACGGGACTTTCTCCAGATGGCTGAAGTCCGTAGGCACCGGTAAGCTCGGCGGCCAGCGCAAGGTGCCGCGTCTGTCCAACGACCGGCAGATAGCCGATCAGATATTGAGGATTATCGAATCCTGACCATCCTGACGGATTATCGAAGCTTGACTATCTTGATTCTGTCGCCCTGACGCGCGCAGACCACGGCTATCTCGTTGGCCGGAACCGTAACGGTAATTACGGTCTGCCCTTTCCCTCCGTCATAATATGCCACGCCCGACACACCTGAGACACGCACGTTGTCCAGCGGCCCGGCGCCCGTCACCGTCACCGTCTCGCCCTCACGGCGTATGTCAACGTCATAATCCGTAGCCAGGACCTGATCTACTGACGATGTGCCACGGATGTTGAATTTCTTCCACACCTCCGCTTCCTTCCACTTGTCGACGTACCGTTCATCTACAAGCAGGTCGATCGGATACGTGCCGTCCTCGGCTTCAAGACCCGAAAATGCGTCGGGATCGAGCACCGGCACCGTTTCCCCGAGGGCTGCGACGTTTACCGCCTGTATGCCACTGTCGTTACGGAAGGCATGAGCCTTGATTTCCCGGACTTTCGATCCCAACTTAACCACCGTGATATTCTTATTGTTGGCAAAGGCCGCCTCACCTATTATGGGGGATTTCAGCCATTGGGTCAAGGCATTGCCCGTGGCTGCGGCCATAGCCTGTCCCACGTCCGACGTCAGTTCGGGAAGATCCTCAAGGGCGGCATCGCCGGCAAACGCGCCGGCACCGATGCGGACCGGGCCGTCACTCAGCACTGTGGTCAGCCGCCCGGCATCGGCAAAGGCATAAGCCCCTACTTCCGTAACGTCCCGCAGGTCCACAACCGTAACGCCGCTGTTCCTGAATGCCTCGGCTCCGATCGTTTCCACTCCGGCCGGCATGGCCTGCAGGGAGGTGCACCCGTAGAACGAGCCTTCCGGCACATGGTTCAACCCCTGCTTGAAGTCAACCGTCTGCAGATTCGTGCAGTTACGGAACATTCCCTTGCCTAATTTCGCGGGAAGGCCGGCAAACGTCACTTTCTTCAGGTTCTCGCATCCCGCAAAGGCATAGTCGCCCACACCTGACACGGAGGCCGGAATCTCTATCTCCTCTATTTTGCTCAGTGCGAAAGCCTGGACGCCTATCGTCAGATTGTACGGCGGCAGGACCACGCGGGTCACCTCGGTACCGGCCAGCATATTGGGCACCAGCTCGTAGACCTCAAACTTCAGGCGGTCCATATACCCTGTATCGTCGTACTCGTACGGTGCTATGAACAGAGTCGACAGGTCAAGAGTCCTCACAGTCGGAGACATTTTGCAAAGCAATGCCAGATCCGTCACATTGACCGCCCCCTTTAGTCTCAACTCGGCATCGGCCGTTGTCTCGAACACCGGGAGCTGCTCGCACAGCCTGCCCGGAGTCACGTTTATGTCCAACGCACTCGCTCCGACGCTGACCGTCACGGCCATAGTCGCTATTAAAAGATATTTTGTCCCTTTAAATCCCATATATTCCTATTCCACCACAAGTATTTTACCCATTTTGGTAAAGGCATCCTGATTCGCGCCGTTGGTGCCGAGGATATAATATATGCCGGCCGGCACACGGCGCCTGTTGTAATTGGTCATGTCCCATTCGATGGATCCTCCCGGAGCCTCGCCCAGTTCGCGCACCATTCTGCCGGCGGCATCCATAATCTTGACCATCGAGCCTTCGGGCAGCATGTCGATGGTCACCATCCCCATGTAGCCGGGACGTACCGGATTGGGATAAGCTCGCACCTGGGCTTTGCCAGATATCTCCGCCTCGTTCAGAAATGCTTCCGTCAGACCCTCGCCCGTGGATACCATCATCGATCCGTTATCCGGATTGTAGCATATCGCGTCTATCGAATTGCTCGGCAGCCCCGAGTTATCGGTGACATAGGTGTTCAGTACCTTCGTGCCGTCGGCGCTTGTCACCACGATTCCTCCGCCGTTGGTGGCGAACCACTTGCGGCCGGCCGGATCCACGGTCACCGATATGACGTCCACACCGTCAAGCAACAGGTCCGCCAGATTGGTGCCGTCGTTGCGCGCCACCTTGACACGCCGCACGGTGGTGTTGCCGTTGGCCATTTCCACCGGATTGAAATTGAACACTCCGCCCTGATACATGACCCAGACCCTGCCGGTGCTGCGGTCCTCGTACATGCTGCGCACATACCGGCAATCGAACGTCGACCCGTCCTGATCTACGAACGTAGACACAATCCGGACCACATCGTCCGACTCCGTGTCAGGCGTGCCGCCATGATACCACACCACAATACAGGAACCGTAGCCGCCGGACGCGTATATTATCATGTCGCGCTGCGAGGCAAGAGTTATCAGCGACGCGCTTCCGTCAGGCTCCACATTCCGGAATATCTTTTTCTTCAGCGGTCTGTATGTGGCGGAAGAGATCGAGGCGGCGCGGTCCTCGGCCGTCCAGTACCATATCTCGGCCTGCCGGGTGTCCGGATTAAAATAGGGCACCCACATCGTGTTGTAGCTGTCGAATTTAGGCACACCGAAATTGCACGAACCGCTCCATGCCTGCATGATTTGTGTGCCGGCCACAAAACCGTTCTTCCCCGCCGCATGGTCGTTCGGACGCCCTATGCGCAGACTGTGCTCGCCGGTCAGGTCCAGACGCAGCAGCCCGTACTGGTTCGACCCGCAATATATGTGGTCGGTGTTCATGGGATCTATCGACAGTCCCATCGGATTGCTGGTGTAGAATATTTCCTCGGGATCCTTGCCTGAATATGTCAGCGACAACGGACTCCACTGTCCGTCCTTCAGACGGCACAGCAGGTCGGGGGTGGTGATGGTGTTGTACGGTCTTTCGTGGCCGTGATTGCGTATCAACATACCCAGAGTCCGGTCGTATGTCATGGCGCGGCATCTGAACGCATTGGCGGCATTGGGGAAATACTCCTGCATTGTAACGGTCCATTTACCGTCCGCGCCGGGTGCCGTCATGCGGTAATAACCGTCGCGACCGGCCGAGAACCACCAGGTCCTGCCGTCGAGGCTGGCGCCCTGAGGCGCTTTATCGGCCACAGCTTCGGGCATCGGCAAGTCCGTAGTCCGTCCGTTGTGGTCATAGACACGCACCCATCGGCGTCCGGACGTGACGATGCAGTCGGCTCCGCGCTCCATCGAATATTCGGTTGCGTACGACGTCACCTGAAATTCAGGCACTCCGTCACGGATTATGACCCGGCCCATCACCGGGTGGCTGTCGCCATACATGGCATACACCCGGTCGCCCAGCGTCAGCATACGCCGGAATACGCGCTTGTCAGTATTCATGACCTTATGAAACGAGCCCAAATCCCCGCTCAGCTCGCTGCCGTACCATAGGCACGAATCCGCAGCCACCAACAGGTATTCGCCCACTTTTCCCACGCTCTGCACGGGACGCCCGTAATTGCGCGAGGTAGCCACCTCTCCCTTCGAGGTATCGATGCTGACATATCCGGTGCCCGTCGCAATCCAGGCATTGCCGTTGTTTTCGTCCACGTTTATGTCCATGATGTCCTGCGAGGCATTCGCGCCGGCCTGTTTCAGGCCCGGTATATTGGTCACCTCGCCCGAGTCGGACAGCAGGTCTATGTTGCCGTTTATGTACCCCACCACCAACTGACGGTTCTTGAAGTCATATCCCGCCGTACACACCACATTCTCCGACAGCCCCGTGTCGGCGTTAAGCCATTTCCACTCGTCGTTGTCCTTGTCGTAACGGTACAACTGGCCGTAAGGGCGGTTGAAACCGGCCACCCGCACGTCGTACACATCTTTCAGAGCTATGAAATACGTGTATTTCGGAGAATCTATAATGCGGTAAGTCTGGCCGTCATAGCTCAGATGCTGCTTCCACTCCACGGCCTGTGCCGGCACCGCCCACATCATAAGCAGCATTACCAGAGTCACGAACCAGTCGCGGAAAGCCCTGAATGCGCGGCCGCGATGGGATATGGCGTTTTTCGCCTCGGGACTCATGCGGGCGAACGTCTCGCCCGTCTCCCCGGCAATGAATACGGGATCGTAGCCGAATCCGGACTCGCCGCTGCGCTCGCGCGCTATCTCGCCGTCCACGCGGCCCTCGAACGTGCGGGCGTTGCCCTCGGCATCCACGTATGCCAGCATGGTCGAGAAATGCGCCCTGCGGTCGTCCTTGTCCTCCATGTTCTGAAGCAGCTTGAGCATATTGGCCTCCGAGTCATGGCCCGTGCCCGCATACCGCGCGCTCAGCACACCCGGCTCGCCGCCGAGGGCGTCCACCATCAGCCCCGTGTCGTCGGCCACACACGCCACGCCGTAATGCTCCTGCACATAGCGCGCCTTCTGCAAGGCGTTCCCCTCCAGTGTGGCCTGCGTCTCCGGCAGGTCCTCCCGGCACCCTATCTCGCCCAGAGACACCAGTTCCACGGCCGGTCCCAATATGGCCCGCGCCTCCTCTATCTTATGCTTGTTGTTCGTAGCAAATACCAGTCGTTTCATCTTATTTATAACGAAATGATGGCGGCTATATTACATGATCGGAGGGTGCGGCGGTCGGGGAATGTGAGTTCCCTTTGCGTCGCACCCTCGTCGCAGAGTCCGGGCTTGGCGGAATGTCTATACTCCCGGTTGTCAGGTCAGGTTGTTATTATCTCGCGGGCCATGGTGGCGATGGTCCGGGCCGTGCGGTTCACTAATGAACGAGGAAGCCACACCGTCCGGTCGTGGCCGTCGTCCTTAACCTCGGCCACGGGCAGATACTGCGCGCTTACCACGGTGGCGCCCGTCTTGGTGCCGTCCGCTATCAGATACCGTCCGTCGGGGCGGTTCTCCAGCCGCAGTCCGGGCAGGCTGTAGCCGTGCATCACGGCCTGTGGCTCGCGCCAGTCGGTCAGGCTGCGCGGCCAGTCGCTCATCCGGAATTCCACCAGCCGCAGGAAGTCGTCAGGCACTTTCATCTCAAGCCGGCTGCCCGTGGCCTTCACATTCTTGCCGCCACACAGGCTCAGTGTCTCGTCGATGTCGCCGAAATCAGCTTCGCGCATCGTCTTCGACGCCCCTTCCGGCACCAGCTCGCCCGCCAGCCGGCTCAGCTCCATACCCGGGTCGCCGAACACCTCGGCCGCCGCTATCTCCTCCATGTCCTCGTCAAGCAGCATCACCGCCCGACGCGTGAGCCACGTCACCGGCACGTTCATCGCATCCGGAAGATTTTGCCGCTATCGAAATAGCTGCTGTCCTCTATCAGCCGCTGCAACGCCGCGTTGTCGGTGGTGAACGTGGCCGGTGTCTGGCCGTAACCCGAATAGCTGCCGCCCTTGAAATGAACCTTCACCACTCCGTATCCCGCAGGTATCAGGGCCTGCCATTCCATCAGCCGCACGCCGTAGGTGCGCCTCTCTTTCTTTCTGTTCGTGTCCATAATCGTTGACTTGAATTACAGTTCATCACACGGTGGCCTCGCCTCTCCACAGGCTCCAGTCGCCGCCGGCGCACACCCATACCTGGCCGATGCGTGCGGAGGCCGAGATTCCCTTGCAGTCGTTCAGCAGATAGTACAGGCAGCCCTCCTGCGGATTCTCGGGAGCAGTCTCCTTGTCCCACATCCTGAACACCGTGGAATCCGTCTCGCGCTCCTCGCCCTCGCCGTCTATCCAGATGTGGCAGCTTCCCTTCAATGCCAGGGCGTCCCATATCAGGATTCCGTTGCGGGTGGCCTCCTGTCCGTCCACGCGGTCGCTGAAGCTATGCTCGGAGCTGTACACATAGTGCACCAGGCGGTTCTCGCCTATCAGGGCGCCCGAATTGCTCCAGCCAAGACGGTCCAGCGTAGGCTCGCGCTTGATCTCGATGTCGCCGAACACCGTGTGGAAGTTCGTCACCGGCCAGCCGAGACTGTTCACCTTGCTTGTGATCTGGATCTCGGGATGCTTGCTGTAGTCCACGCCCTGTATCTGCTCCAGCAGGTTCTTGCCGGCCAACAGCAACGCCGTCTTGGGCACGTCCTCGCCGGTGAAGAACATCTTGGCCAGGGCTATGATCTTCTCGATGGTCCACTTTCCCTCGTGCTGCATCTCGCGCTTGAACTGCCAACGCAAGCCCTCGGTGCAATAAACTGTCTGTAATCCAAGACCTTCCACGTTAACCTTAAACTTACCGGGACGGCCTGCCCACAGCGTGCGGTTGCCGCGCACCTTGAAGTTGGATATGGCCTGTTCGGCCAGGATGGCGTTGGTGAAAGGGATGTGCTTGCGCTGGCTCTCGAAGTAATCGCTCACCACCTGGTTCATGCCGCGTTTCTGCAGATATACGCGCGTGGCCTGGGGAACTATCAGCTCGGGGTCCACAGTCTTCTGCGTCTCGGCCAGCGAATTGGACAGTATCACGCACCTTGAGCCTTCGGGGATGGGCGGCAGCGACGAGAACTCGTCCGACGTCTGGCGGCGATAGCCGTTCACGGCACGCACTATGGGATTGTTGGTGGCGTTGTCTATGCCAGTCACATACAGCATCAGTGCCTTGCCGGGAGTGGTCACGCCTGTCTCGTCACATCCATCCACGCCGGGCACAAGCAGCGTGCTGCACGGGCGCACCAACGCCTGGTCCGCGCTATCCAGGGGCAGAGTGCTCTGGATGCCCCCGCCGGCCACACTGCCGATGGTCACAACGCTGCTGCGCGGCTCGTCCACCATGTAATGGTCTATCTCCGGCGAACTTACCTTCACGCGCTTGGCCTGAAGCATCAGGTTCATCAGCGGAGTGTCGTCCGAGTTGAACCGGAACAACTCCTGGTCTATGTCGGTTTCCATCAGATTGCCGGGGGCCATGCCGCCTGTCATGTCGGCCACTGCACTTACGGTTACGCCCTTCGTGGGCTTGCTCAGTTCTATTGTCTCGCTCATAATTAATTAGTAATTAGTGATTAATGATTAGTGGTTGATGAATGTTTTGTCACAGCTTATCGGGCGCTGCGTGCCAGATCGAAAATCGAGAATGCGTGTGTGGTCGCACCGGCGCCATGTCCGCCTCCGGGATGAGGAATGCCGTCGCTGTCGTTGCGCGTCAGCAGCCTCTCCTCGATGGCGGCGTTGCGCCCCCTGATCTCGCCGGCGGCATCGGCTTCCTTCACCGCCCGTTCGTAGTCCAGGCCTAAGGCAATCAGCCGGACCGTCTCGTCCGTTATCATGCCGGCCTCAATTTCCGCTTGCAGACCCGTCAGCGTTTCCTGCAGGCTGCCTTCAAGTTCAGGTTTGCCGAGAGTGGCCGCAATCTCGGAGGCCTCCGGCACCTTCAGTCCTTCCGTTTCCGAAGTCTCTGTCCCGGCATCCTCCGGATTGTCTTCTTCGGCCGCAGGACTGACTTCCTGCACCACCTCCGCTTCCCGCACTTCCTGCATTTCCTGCACCTCCTGCGCCTCCTGCGGAATCTGACGCGCCTCGGCGTCATCTTCCTTCGGTTTCTTCTTTTTGAATAGTTCCATAATTGTTTGTTTTGGTTGACGTTGCAAAATTAGCCCCTTATCCTCCCCTTGTTTCCTTATCCGTTAAGAAACTGTTTAAATTTATTTTCAATGGATTTTGAGAAGATTTTTGAGATGTTTTCGCAAGTTGAGAAAGGAGAAACCTTTCGGTTGCGACTGCCGAAACTTGGCGAAAACAGCCAAAAAGATTCTTAAAAATCCATGAAAGAATCCATATAAAAATTTATTCGTAATAAATTTAAACAGTTTCTAAAACCGTCGTTGTCACTCGAACGAAAAGTCGAACCGCGAACCGTCGAACAGCCGGTCTACCGTCAGGTCTGAACCCGTCCCGGTCACCCTCCTGATTCTGTCCGGGGTATAGAACTGTCCGATATTGTCGGCGTCCATGGCGGTGCATTGCTTGATGAAATCGTCGAAACACAGCATCATGTCGGACAGCGCCGTCAGCGAATTGCGCGTCTGCTGGTTGTACAGCGTACCCGACATGGAACCGGAATCCAGCTTCCCCTGCAACGCCCCGTTCACGCCCGATATGTCCTCCATCATCTTCATCTGGATGTTCAGCAGTTCAGTCAGGCCAATGTCCGTGCATTTGGAACTGATCTGCTGCGGCAGCGGCTCGCCGGCATGGGGCCGGAACAATATCACCCCGTCAAACCGGCTCCATTCCTCGGCCACCGCATCGAGGTCCACGCCCTTGGGCAACGCGTTCTCCGGCATCAGCAGCACACCCTTGGCCGACGACTTCAGTATCCAGTCGTACATCGAGATCAGGCGGTTGGTGTATTTCTGCTGGTCGATGATGTCGCTCACGAAGCTGTGTATCTCGCCGTTGATGTACGGATATGCCTTGAACACGTACGGATGGCCGCCATGCCTGTAGGGCGATACGCCCGAGTCTATCACCACTCCATCGGGCGACAGGAAGCTCCAGCGCCATTCGTCGTCGACATACCAGCGCGTCTCAACCTCCGGAATGCCCTCCCTGCGCCGGCGCCGGTTCTCGTCCATCACCGCGGCATACATCTCGCGGTCCACCTTCCAGCATCGTCCCGTCGCCCGGTCATGGCAATGCCAGCGCGCCGGATAGGTACGTTCCCATATCTCCCATACGCGGCACGTCCGGTCGTAAGCCGTCACGGACAGGTCGCCATAGCATTTCACCAGCCGTTCGCGCTTCTCCTCGCTGTCGGCGAATGTAGCCAGCAGCGTCGCCGGAGTCATGTCGTGGATCTCACCTATCAGCGAAATGTCCCAGCCCCGGAAATCACGCCCGCTCATGTCCATGAAGAACCTGTCGGGCTGCACGAAGTCGGTCCAGCAGTCGCTGACGCGACCCTTGCGGCCATACCACTTCTTGTGCACGCACATCCCCGATATAAGGAATTCCTCCATGGTGCGGGCATACACCTCGCCAAGCCGGTTCAGCTCCGCATTGTAGCGCAACAGCCGCTGCATCGTCGCCGCCTGCATCGCTTCCGACCCGTCGCGGGCCGTACACACCGGCTGCACATACCGATTGCGGAACACGCCCAGCACATTGCGCACCAAGCGCCGTATCAGATTGTTTTTCAATGGCGTGCGCCCCTGGTTGCGCATCTCCGCCTCCTCGCTCATCAGTCCGCCGGCCGTCTCTACCATGTCGCTCCACTGGTCGCCGTAAGTGAACCGTTTGCACCGGTCGCGGTCCTGCCGGTACCGGTTCATCGCATTCCAGCTGCTCTGCGCCCGGTTCAGCAGGTCGTCGGCCACGTGCGGATCATTGTTCCCTAACAATAGTTTCTCCATCTCTTTTTTCCGGCAAAATTACCGGAACCGCGCCCCGCCGTTTCCTTATCCGTTAAGGTTGTCGGTGAAAATTTCTCTATTCCTATAGATTTTATTAATTTTGCAGTTATGATTGACCCTAATACACAAGCCGAGCTGCGGGCCCGCTACAATCCCGACGGGTCCGAGTTGCGGCGTGCGCAGCTGCGCATGCTGGAGATGCTGAAGTTCATCGATTCATTCTGCAGCGAACACGACATACGTTATTGGCTCGATGGCGGCACACTGCTCGGAGCCATGCGCCACGGCGGATATATACCCTGGGACGACGACACGGACATAGCCATGACCCGGCAGGATGCGGAAAAATTCAAGCGTCTGATGCTTGAGCTGCATCCACATCCCGATTTCGTGCTGCAATGCCGGGAAACCGACCCCGGTTTCTTCGGATTCTGGAATGTGTTGCGCGACCTTAAGTCTGAATACGTACAGGACAACGGACTGCATCGTCGGCGCAACTTACGCGGTCTGCAGGTGGACATCTTCCCTTTTGAACCGCATCAGAACAGGCTTCTTCAACGGCTGTCCGGCACCCTGGCCAACAGACTGGTGGAACGCCCGCTGATGCGTTCCGCTTCGGCTGACGTTGGTTCACGATACAGGTTCCTGACCCGATGCCTGTTCCCGGCATTCCGGGCATTAGGCCGGTTCTCGGCCTCCTCCCGACTGAGGCTCAGTCCCGGATGCCCATGGTATTACTCCATGGCGCCAGCGATGATATTCCCTTTGACCAAAGCCGTTTTCGAAGGTCATGAGTTTCCGGTCCCCGCAGATTACGACGCCTATCTCTCCTCCGCCTATGGCGACTGGCGTCAGATTCCAGACTCTGATAATATCGCGACTCACGACACCAGGTTCCTTTTTTTCGAATAAATTGCCTAAGATAATTAGGATTTAGTAACTTTGCACTGTTTTTCCGTAATACATTCCCGAAACAAACAACACGATATAAATGGAATATAATCATCAGGACATCGAGAAGCGCTGGCAGCAGTACTGGCGCGACAACAATATCTACAAGGTGGACGTGGATTCGTCCCGCCCCAAGTTCTATGTGCTCGATATGTTCCCATACCCGTCGGGAGCCGGTCTGCACGTGGGCCATCCGTTAGGCTACATCGCCTCCGACATCTACGCCCGCTATAAGCGGCAGAACGGATTCAACGTGCTGCATCCCATGGGTTACGACGCATACGGCCTCCCCGCCGAGCAGTATGCCATCCAGACCGGGCAGCATCCCGAAATAACCACCGTCAGCAACATCAACAACTATCGCAGTCAGCTCGACATGATCGGCTTCAGCTTCGACTGGAGCCGCGAGGTGCGCACCTGCGACCCGGAATATTACCGATGGACCCAGTGGGCGTTCATCCGCATGTTCAACTCATATTATGACCTGGACGCTGACAAGGCCATGCCTATATCCGGCCTGGTGGAGCGTTTCGCCGCCAACGGCACCGAGGGCGTCAACGCGGCGGACACAAAGCCCATGCGTTTCACCGCCGCCGAATGGAACGCCATGTCCGAGCGCGAACAGGCCGACGTGCTGATGAACTACCGCATCGCATATCGCGGCGAGACTATGGTGAACTGGTGTCCGGCCCTCGGCACCGTTCTGGCCAACGACGAGGTTTCGGAAGGCCTCTCCGTTCGCGGCGGCCATCCCGTCGAGCAGAAGATGATGAGCCAGTGGTGCCTGCGCGTCTCGGCCTACGCGCCGCGCCTTCTCTCCGGTCTCGACACACTGAACTGGAGCGAAAGCCTAAAGGAGACCCAGCGCAACTGGATAGGCCGCAGCGAGGGTGCCGAAATGAACTTCAGGGTGGCCGACCGGGACCTGAACCTCGAGATATTCACCACCCGCGCCGACACCATCTTCGGCGTCACCTTCATGGTGCTCGCTCCGGAGTCCAAATATGTGCCCCTGCTCACCACTCCCGAACAGAAGCCGCTGGTAGACGCCTATCTTGACGAGGTGAAGCACAAGACCGAGCGCGAGCGCCAGATCGAGAAGCGCGTGTCGGGCGTGTTCACCGGCAGCTATGCCGTCAACCCCCTCACGGGTCAGAACATTCCCGTCTGGGTGTCCGACTATGTGCTGGCCGGCTACGGAACTGGCGCCATCATGGCCGTTCCTGCACACGACAGCCGCGACTACGCATTCGCTCGCCATTTCGACCTTCCGATCATACCTCTTATCGACGGTGCCGACGTCTCCGAGCAGTCGTTCGACGCCAAGGAGGGCATCATGATGAATTCCAAGGGTCCGAAACTCGACCTGAACGGCCTGACAGTCAAGGAAGCCATCGCACGCACCAAGCAGTTTATCGAAGCCGAGGGCATCGGCCGCGTCAAGGTCAACTACCGCCTGCGCGACGCCATCTTCAGCCGCCAGCGTTATTGGGGCGAACCCTTCCCCGTATATTACAAGGACGGCATGGCATGTATGCTGCCCGAGTCCGAGCTGCCCCTGCAGCTGCCGGCTGTCGACTCATATCTTCCCACCGAAGACGGCCAGCCCCCGCTGGGCCGCGCCAAGGACTGGAAGACCAGGGAGGGCTATCCCATCGAGGTATGCACCATGCCCGGTTTCGCCGGCAGCTCGGCCTACTACCTGCGCTACATGGACCCGCACAATTCGGAGGCCCTCGTGGGCAAGGAAGCCAACGCCTACTGGCGTAACGTCGACCTGTATGTGGGCGGCGCCGAACACGCCACGGGTCACCTGATATATTCCCGCTTCTGGAACAAGTTCCTGTACGACCTTGGCGTCGTGGCCGAGCCGGAGCCTTTCAAGAAACTGGTGAACCAGGGCATGATACAGGGCCGCAGCAACTACGTTTACCGCATCAAAGGCACCAACACGTTCGTCAGCAAGGGCCTGAAGAAAGACTACGACACCACGCCCATCCGCGTGGACATCAGCATGGTCGACAACGACGTGCTCGACACCGAGGCGTTCAGGAAATGGCGCCCCGACTTCGCCGACGCCGAATTCATTCTCGAGAACGGCAAGTACGTGTGCGGCTACGCCGTGGAAAAGATGTCCAAGTCCATGTTCAACGTCGTCAACCCCAACGACATCGTTGAGCGTTACGGCGCCGACACGCTGCGCCTGTATGAGATGTTCCTCGGCCCCGTGGAGCAGTCCAAGCCCTGGGACACCAACGGCATCGACGGCGTCAACCGCTTCCTGCGCAAGCTCTGGAGCCTGTTCGACAACGCCGACCTCGCTTCCGACGCCCCCATGACCCCGCAGGAGGCCAAGACCGTCAACAAGCTGGTGAAGAAGGTGACGCAGGACATCGAGAATTTCTCGTACAACACATCGGTATCTGCATTCATGATTGCAGTCAACGAACTGTCGTCCATGAAGTCGCGCAACCGTCAGGCCATGGACATCATCACACGCCTCATCGCCCCCTTCGCGCCCCACATCGCCGAGGAATTCTGGCACCGTCTCGGCCACGACACCAGCGTGGTTGACACCGCATGGCCCGAGGTAGACGAAAGCGCGCTGGTGGAAGACACGGTGAAATATCCCGTCAGCTTCAACGGCAAGACCCGTTTCAGCATCGAGGTAGCCGCCGGCTCCGACAAGGCCGCCGTGGAGCAGGCCGCCCTCGCCGACCCCAACGCCGCCAAATGGCTTGACGGCAAGCAGCCCAAGAAGGTTATCGTCGTCCCCAACCGCATCGTCAACATCGTGCTCTGACCCCGGACCCGACGGTCCAAGACCCCGACATCCACTAAAAAAACAAGGAGCGCCTCTCGACGCTCCTATTTTTGTGGTATTTTAGTGGCGCGGACACTCCGTGCCGCACAAGTATATTAGACAGGAGAACAGTAGGGCAGGAGCCGCTGCGACCGGGATGACGACGTCCACGTCGTCAATGCACTACCGACTATCTCCTGTTCCTCCTGTTATCCTGTCTAAAAAACTCTTGTCGGGTTGATGCGCCCGCGCCACTACTGTCACAGCGCGTAGATCAGATTGTCGAACATGGTCGGGCTGATTTCGTTGTCAGTAAACTTCAGGCCCAATATCCTTCGGCGCGTGGACAGCGTTCCCTTGGCTCGGCCTATCAGAACGCAAAGTTGCGTCGGCGTGACCCCGCACTTTATCAGCAGCATTATACGGTAGGCATCCGTCTTTATCTTGCCCGGTGACAACAACTGCAGACGCCGGTCGAAGTTCGGCGATGCCTCTATGATGACCGAGTGCAGTTCGCCCCATAACGGACTCGCATCCGGAATCGCCCGTTTCTCTTTGATGTACTCCTGTAATTCCGCGTATGCCCGCGAGTTTCCGATTTCCGGCGACAGGGGCAACCGCTTCTTCTTGCTGTCGCACACAGCCGTCAGCTCGACGATCAGCTGTCGGCGCAGGTCTTCTGCCGTCGCTTCGGGTTCTACTTCGGACGTCACTTCGGACGCCACTTCTGATGTAGGCTCCGATTCCTGTCCGGAATCTTCTCCCTTTGCGTCGCCCGCTTCCAATTGTTTTCTCAGCTCGCGCGAACTGTCCAGAGCCGAACGCAGTCTGATCAGAGTCCTGTTCGACTTA
>ENA-UALF01000094-UALF01000094.1-human-gut-metagenome-genome-assembly--contig:-NODE-94-length-53200-cov-22.147822_pt1 | contig 53200 bp, 42 predicted proteins | sample MGYA00243698_ERZ654464 | MGnify/ENA primary metagenome ERZ654464 (study PRJEB26926, sample SAMN06164595) | human gut metagenome | biome: ENVO:00009003; feature: ENVO:2100002; material: ENVO:00002003...
ATATACGCCAGGCCTGTAGCCGAGGAACTTTTTGTAGGTCGGTTTTGCATCATACTTCTCCGTTTCAAGAAACTGATGGTCAAAGTCAACATCGTATTCCTCAATTTCCTTCAACTCGCCTGTAGAAACCAAAGCGTTTATAAGCAATGTGTTGAGTTTGTCTGCAGTATTGAAATCATAGGTCTTGCCTTGGTCGGAAGTATAGGAGATGTTTTCCTTTGTCAGTTCCTTGATGGCTCTGAGGATGGTATCAGAGCTGCATGTACGAAGGGTAGGATGATACGAGAGATGGCGCATCAGTTGTGACGTTACGTCTTCCACGCATGAGCCGCCACAGAAATAAACGCTCATCAGCGAACGGACTATCTCGCTGAACTGATATCCGATGATACTGCGGCATCTCTGACCCAGTGTTGAGTCGATAACGGGTGAAAGCATGGAGTCAAATTTCTCCATGATTGAAAAAATTCCTCCAAAAGGTGTGAGTTTCTCAGATTTTATTTGTACCTTTGCCATGCCTTGTTACGATTTTCGCTTGTTTTCTAATTGCAACACTAAGATAAGTGAAAAATCTGACACAGCAAAATCCTGGGCAACTTTTTGTTGCTCAGGAACTTATAAATTAATTTAAATCAAAGTGTTGCGGAATTAAGGGTAACTACTTCCTATTTTTATTTTTGCCCAAAACGTTTAGGACAATATTGAAATAATTTGGTAAATTTGCAGAAAGAAACCGGTGACGGCACCAAAGCCGCTTCACCCTAATGGCCCGACCATGAGCTACACATTATTAGACTTTTTCTGTCTGTTGGCCTCCATCTGCCTGTTTCTGTACGGCATGAAGGTGATGAGCGAAGGCTTGCAGAAAGTTGCGGGCGACCGTCTGCGCAACATACTTGGAGTAATGACCCGCAACCGTGTCACCGGGGTATTGACCGGTATCGTGATTACGGCTCTGATCCAGAGTTCGAGTGCATCCACCGTGATGGTGGTGAGCTTCGTTAACGCCGGCTTGATGTCGCTGCAACAGGCCATGGCCGTGATATTCGGCGCCAACGTCGGCACCACGGTCACTACCTGGATTATCTCGGCATTCAGCTTTGAATTCAGTATCTCGGACTATTCATTGGTGCTTCTGGCCATCGGCGTGCCGATGCTGTTCATGAAGAAAAGCACCTACAAGTCGCTGGGCGAGTTCCTGATCGGATTCTCGCTGCTGTTCATGGGGCTGGACATGATTTCGGAATATGTGCCCAACCTGCAGGAGAACCCCGAGATGCTGAAGTTCGTGACCGAATGGACCAGTCTGGGCGTATTGTCGGTGCTGATATTCTTCGGACTCGGCATCGTGTTCACCATGATAGCGCAGAGTTCGGCGGCCACGTTCGCCATCACGCTGATAATGTGCTCGCAGGGCTGGATTTCGTTCGAACTGGGATGCGCCATCATCCTCGGCGGCAACATCGGTACGACCATCACTCCTATCTTAGCGTCGCTGAGCGGTAACATAGCGGCCAAGCGCACGGCCATGGGCCACCTGCTGTTCAATGTGCTGGGCTCGGTGATAGTGCTGTTCATATTCCATCCCTTCATGGACCTGGTGGCCGACATCACCAGGATATGCACCGGCACCAACCCGATGGACATCAGCGCGGCCCAGGAGGCCGGGATGCGCGGCACCACGCTGCTGGACGAGAAGGGGGGCTACACCGCCACGGCCCAGAGCTGCGTGGCGTTCGGCCTCGCCATGTTCCCCACCGTGTTCAATGCCTGCAACCTGATGATAATGATATGGTTCACCAAGCTGTATGTCAGGATAGTATGCTGGCTGGTGCCCGCACGCCACAAGGAGGAAGAGGAGGACTTCGCCCTCAAATATATCGGCGGCGGTCTGATGACGGCCTCCGAGCTTAACATCCTGCAGGCGCAGAAGGAAATACAGCTATACGGCAAGCGGGTGGAGCGTATGCTGAACATGGACCGGCAGATGATACACCTCGATGCCAAGAGCGAGGAATACACCCAGGTCTATAACCGTATCGAGAAGTACGAGCAGATCTCCGACCGAATGGAGATAGAGATCGGAACGTATCTGAACCACATAGCCGAGGGACGTCTCAGCCCCGAAGGCAAGATGCGCATATCGGGTATGCTCCGCATCGTGTCGGAAATCGAATCGATAGGCGACGGCTGCTTCAACGTGGCCAAGACCCTGCAGCGCAAGAACCAGAATCACGTGGAATTCAACGACGGCGTGATGAAGGAGATAGACCAGATGTTCGACATGGTGTCGAAGGCCATGACCAATATGCTGGCCATTCTGGACGAAATGGAGCGGCCGGAAAGCAGCCGCATCGTCGAGGCCTACAACAAGGAGCGCGAAATCAACAATCTACGCAACTCGCTGCGTGACGGCAATATATTCAATATCAACAATAAGGAATACGGCTACCAGGAGGGTATCTTCTTCATGGACCTGATAGGAGAGGCCGAGAAACTGGCGGATTATATGCTCAACGTGGTGGAGGGTGTGAAACATCAGTTCAAGAGCGCTCCGGAAACGGCCGGGGCGTGACAATTAGCTATCATGGAAACCTCAGATAAGAAAAACAACCGCTATTGCGTGATAATGTGCGGCGGCGTGGGGTCGCGGTTCTGGCCCATGAGCCGCACGGACATGCCCAAGCAGTTTCTGGATATGTTCGGCACGGGCCGCAGCCTGCTGCAGATGACCGTTGACCGCATACTGCCAATCTGTAATATAGAAAACATAATATTGGTAACCAACCGGGCCTATCGGGAGACGGTGCTCGAGCAGTTGCCCGACATAGACCCCGGCAACATACTGCTGGAGCCGGCACGCCGCAACACGGCGCCCTGCGTGTGCTGGGCCGCGCGCCATATATATGCCCGGAACCCGGAGGCCTCGATCGTGACGCTCCCGTCCGACCATCTGATTCTGCGCGAGACGGCATTTCACGAGGCCCTGCGCAACGGTCTGAGCTTCGTGGAACAGGGCGACCGCCTGCTCACCATCGGCATCAGGCCCACCTGCCCGCACACGGGCTACGGCTATATCCAGTTGGGCGAGATGTTCGACGAGGAACACAACATCCGCCATGTCAAGTCATTCACCGAGAAGCCGAATCTGGAGATGGCCACCCTGTTCATAAACAGCGGAGAGTTCTACTGGAACTCCGGCATGTTCCTGTGGCGCGCCGACTCGGTGCTGAAGGCTTTCGCCGAATATGCCCCGGAGATTGCCAATATATTCGAGGCCGGCACCGGTTACTACAACACTCCGCAGGAACAGGACTTCATAGAGAAGGCATTTCCCACTTCGCCCAACATATCGGTGGATTACGCCATCATGGAGAAGGCCGGCAACGTATATGTGGAGACCGCCGACCTGGGCTGGTCGGACCTCGGTTCGTGGAAGGCGCTGTACGAGCATTCGCCCAAATCTTATGCCGGCAACGTGACGCAGGGTTGCAAGGTGCTGGCCAACGACTGCAGGAACTCCATCTTCGCCACCGACGGCAACAAGATTATCGTGGCCGGTGGCCTGGACGGCTACATCGTGGCCGACACCGAAAACGCCCTGCTGGTATATCCTATCTCCGACGAGCAGAAGATCCGTCAGCTTGTCAACGAGGTGAAGGACCGCTTCGGCGACAAATTCATATAATGACATTATGACCCTGATTCTGCGCAAATTCTCCGGATTCCTGTCGATATTGGTGTTGACGCTCCTGACGCTGACGGGCTGCGTCAAGAATGAGTTCCAGGTGGAATTCAAGCTGCCTGCCGGTGTGAACGAAAGCTACACCATGCTCTACTACGTGTCCGATTCCGAAAAGGGATGGCTCTACGACCAGGTGGCCGTGGTGCAGCAGGGGAAATGCCAGCTGAAGGGAATAACGCGCAATCCGACGCTGATCTATGTGTTCCAGGGGGCGCAGGAGCCGGGCGTGGTGATATATGCCGAGCGTGGCGATAAGATCGAGATAACCGGCGACAGCGGGTCCACGGCGTCATGGAGCGTATCGGGCAACGAGATAAACGAGGCCCTGAGCGCATGGCGCGCCGAGAACCGTAATGCACTCAGTGCCCGCGACAGCAAGAAAGTGAACGAGGCCGTGGCGAAATATGTCAAGGCCCATCCTGACGAACCGATATCTACCATCCTTTTGGAAGTATATTACGACCGCAGCCTTGACACGGCGGCCTTCGAGTCTCTGTTCAAGAGCCTGAAAGGGGAGGCCTCGGATGTGCGCTGGATGGAACTGATGAGCCGCTCCGACCTGTTGGGCGGCTTCGAACCGTTGAAGCAGACGGCCGCTCCGCTGATTCTGCGCACTGCCGGCAACGGTGCCGACACAATCGGCTTCAACGCACAGCCGGCTCTGCTCTATTTCCAATACAATAACTATGACGCGCGCAAGGACGACGTCTCCAAGATTAAGCAATTGCTGAAGGAGCGCACCGACTCCGGCAAACCTCAGATTGTCAGCGTCTCGCTTGAGAATGATTCGTCGAGCTGGCGCTATCAGGCCCGCATGGACTCGCTGAAGGGGGCGGTGGTGGCATGGATGCCCCTCTCGTTCGCTGATCCCGCCGCCGTTTCGTTAGGCTTGGAAAAGGCACCATGCTTCATCGTGGTGGGCAAGAAGGGCAAGATTCTGTATCGTGGCACGTCGATGGACGATGCCGCCCGCAAGCTGCGCGACGCCGGCATGAAGAAGAAAGCCGAAAACAAATAACGGACCGGCCATGCTGACAAAGGTATATAGCGCGAGCATCCAGGGGATAGATGCGATGGCCGTTACCATCGAGACCGACATAGGCAGAGGCGCGGCATATAATGTCAGCGGCCTGGCCGACACGACGGTCAAGGAGAGCTACGACCGCATAGTCGCGGCCATGCAGCACAGCGGCTTCTCGTTCCCCCACATGCGCATCACCATCAACCTGGCTCCCGCCGACGTCAAGAAGGAAGGCTCGGGTTTCGACCTGCCCATCACCATAGGCCTGCTCACCGCCTCCGAACAGCTTAAGGTGCCGGATCTGAACCAATACATGCTGGCCGGTGAGCTGAGTCTTGACGGCTCGCTGCTGCCGGTCAAGGGCGCGTTGCCGATGGCCGTGAAGGCCAGGGCAATGGGGCTGAAAAGGCTGATAGTGCCTGAGGCCAACGTGACGGAAGCGGCCGTGGTCGACCGGCTGGAGGTGTATGGCGCCCGGAATCTGCGTGACGTAGCCGAGATTATGACCGGCACATCCACGTTGCAGCCCATGCGTATAGACACGCGGGCGCTGTTCGCGCGTGACGCCGGGCATTTCGATTTCGATTTCTCGGAAGTCAAGGGCCAGGAATCGGTGAAGCGGGCCTTCGAGGTGGCATGTGCCGGCGGACACAATCTGCTGATGGTAGGGCCTCCCGGAGCCGGCAAGTCGATGATGGCCAAGCGGCTCCCGTCCATCTTGCCTCCGCTCAGCATGGGCGAGGCACTGGAGACCACTAAGATACATTCCGTGGCCGGCAAGCTGCGGCGCGGCGACATGCTGATGACTTCGCGCCCGTTCCGCACGCCGCATCACACCGTCTCGCCCGTGGCCCTGGTGGGCGGCGGTGCCAGCCCGATGCCCGGCGAGATAAGTCTGGCACATAACGGAGTGCTATTTCTCGACGAATTCCCTGAATTTCCCCGCACCGTCCTTGAAGTGCTGAGACAGCCCATCGAGGACCGTGTCATAACCGTGTCCCGGGCCAAGTACACGGTACAGTACCCCGCCAGCTTCATGCTGGTGGCGTCCATGAATCCATGTCCCTGCGGATATTACGGCCATCCCACGCGCCCCTGCACATGTACGCCGGGCGCCGTGGCAAGGTATATGAACAAGATCAGCGGCCCGTTGCTGGACCGCATCGACCTACATGTGGAGATAGAGCCTGTGGCCTTCGACGACATGGCCTCGACCGAGCCGGCCGAGAGTTCGGCCGCCATCAGAGAACGCGTCATAGCCGCGCGCCGCATCCAGGAGGAACGCTTCAGGAACGAGCAGGGAGTATATTGCAACGCGCAGATGAACTCGCGCCTGCTGCGCAGATACGCCTGGCCCGATGCCGAAGGCCTGGCCAGGCTCAAGGAGCAGATGGAGCGGCTGAATATGTCGGCGCGCGCCTTTGACCGCATTCTGCGCGTAGCCCGTACCATCGCCGACCTCGACGCCTCCGATCGCGTCCGGCCCCGCCACATAGCCGAGGCCATCGGCTACCGCAGCCTCGACCGCGCCTCCTACGGCACCGCCTTCTGACGGCACCTTCGGGGCCCGCGACAATGGGGGCAGGATGATAATTCTGAAGGATCAGGGCTTCGCGAGGAGCGGTTCAGGCCGAAGGGTGCGGATTTCGATTTATGTTGCGACGGACGGTTGCTGTTGCTTGCACCCCGGCCTGAGAATACGGGTCATAAATCCACAGCCGGCTATGCCGAATTCCATAAGATGAATGATCTCGCCCTGGCCATCGCCACCCTGCCTCACTCCGAACGCCTCCTGCTGAAAGGAAAATAGATAAGACCCGGAATAAGAATGAATACAGGGTAGACGGAGAAAGAGAGGGCGCAGTCAGGCGATATTTTGCACAGGAAACGGGAGCTTGTGCAGATTTATGGCTAAAAATTTCTTTAATTCGATTTTTTTCGCTTATTTTGCACTCTAAACCGAATAATGGTGTGTCAGAAAATGCTGAAAAGCAGGATTAAGACACCGCAATAACAATAGGAACATTGGTCCGGCTGGCTGAGAAATGCCTGCTTCCGGCCGACAACCCCTGGAAATAATTAACCAAAATACACAAAGACATGTCTGACGTAGAACAGAAAGTAAAGAACATCATCGTCGAGAAGCTGACTGTAGACGAGAACGAGGTAACACCCGAAGCAGAATTCAACAAGGATCTTGGCGCCGACAGCCTTGACACCGTTGAGCTGATCATGGAGTTCGAGAAGGTATTCGATCTTCAGATTCCCGAGCCCGAGGCAGAGAAAATCAAGACAGTGGGCGACGCAGTTGCTTACATCGAGGCACACGTAAAATAAAAAGGGCCAATCCCGACCAGATAAATGGAATTAAAGAGAGTTGTAGTGACCGGACTGGGTACGATCAACCCGTTGGGCAATGACGTAGCCAGCACGTGGGAAGCCGCCAAGCGCGGCGAAAGCGGCGCAGCCCCGATCACCCACTTCGATGCGAGCCAGTTCAAGACACAATTCGCATGCGAGGTAAAAGGCTTTAATCCGGCGGATCATTTCGACCGTCGCCAGATGCGCCAGCTGGACCTGTACGCGATGTACGCGATGACAGCAGCCGACGAGGCGATAGCCGACGCCGGTCTGGAGAACGAAGGCGTTGACCGCAACCGTGTGGGCGTTATATTCGCCGCAGGTATCGGTGGCCTTCACACCTTTGAGGAAGAGGCCGGATGGTATGCCGTCAACGGAGAGAAGCAGGGTCCGAAATACAATCCCTTCTTCATTCCAAAAATGATTGCCGACATAGCTGCGGGCCACATCTCGATCAAGCACGAGTTCCGCGGTCCCAACTATGCTACGGTATCGGCATGCGCATCGTCGAACAATGCGCTGGTTGACGCCTTCAACGTGATCCGTCTGGGCATGGCCGACGCCATCGTGGCCGGCGGTGCCGAGGCTGCCGTATTCCCGGCAGGTGTGGGCGGCTTCAATTCGATGAAGGCACTGTCCACGCGCAACGACGATCCCAAGAGCGCCTCGCGTCCCTTCAGCGGCTCGCGCGACGGATTCGTGATCGGCGAGGGCGCAGCGGCGCTTGTGCTTGAGGAACTTGAGCACGCCAAGGCCCGCGGCGCACACATCTATGCCGAGGTGGCCGGCGGCGGCATGAGCGCCGACGCTTACCACATCACAGCCACCCATCCCGAAGGCCTGGGCGCCAAGCTCGTGATGGAGAACGCCCTGAAGGACGCCGGCATGAAGCCCGAGGACATCGACTACATCAACCTGCACGGCACGTCCACTCCCGTGGGCGACCGCAGCGAGGCCAAGGCCATAGTCGAGGTATTCGGCCCTCACGCCTACGAGATGAACCTGAGCTCCACCAAGTCCATGACCGGACACCTCTTAGGTGCCGCAGGCGCAATCGAGGCCCTGTTCAGTGTCAAGACCATCACCGACGGAATCATCCCGCCCACCATCAACCATGAGGAAGGCGACGACGATCCCGAGGTGGATCCCAAGCTCAACTTCACTTTCAACGAGGCTGTGAAGCGCGACGTAAAGACCGTGCTTTCCAACACGTTCGGATTCGGCGGCCACAACGCCTGCCTGATCCTGAAGAAGTACGAAGGCTGATTTATTACGAAATCATATCATAAGAGTGCGACCCCCCGGGGCCGCACTCTTTTTCATGTAAGTCGTGATTAAGTGGATTGATTGTTATTTCTCTATATATGAGAGTTGCAGGGTTGTGGCCTTGATGCAGCCTTCCATATTGCCGTCGTGGATGGTGAAAGTCTCGAGCACAAGGGGAGTGCCGGCCTTTACGCCCAGCTCGGTGTCGCTGATCAGGTCCATGGGGAAATAGCCTATTTTCGACTCCAGCACCTTGTTGCCTTCATTGTCGAGGCCGATGAGATATACATGCTGGGAGAGTCCTTTATAGCGGGAGGGATCGGACGACCCGTCGGAGAGTGATCTGGCGTTCTCGCTCTGATAGTTTTCGCCGGCCACTATGTCGCCAGCGAGTTTGAAACGCGGGTCCATGCTTGACATGCGGTCGAATGTCAGCGTGACGGGAGAATTTACCGTGAACCGAGGTGTGGACTGAATCTCGATGGACTTGCCGTCCAGCCCCTTGGCGGCCTCCTCGATCTTTACCTTGTATTCCTCTTTGGAGGCATTGGCCTCGTCCATGATTTTGCCTGCGGCTTCCGCCGAATCGGCCGTCTTGAATTTCTCCTTCAGTCCGTCGTTGGTCTGTTCCCATTCGGCGCAGAGGCCGGGGACGTTGCCGAAGAATCTGGAATCGGACGATGAGCCGCCTCCGCAGGAAGCGAGAATCAGCGAGGCGCACGCGATGGCTGCCGCAGTGATGAGTTTGTTGGTCATGTTAAGATTGATTTTGGTTTGCCCCTCAAAGATACGTAAACTGCACTTCGATGCCCTTTTATTCTGACAAAAAGAGTTAACAATCCGACAAAAAGCGGTTAACAATGCGGCAAAATCAATTAACCTTATCACAACGGCATGATAATCAGTCGCACACGGAGGCCCTGAAATCGGAGGGAGAGATCCCTTTGGTCTTGGTGAATACGCGGATGAAGGCCTGCGGGGAATTATAGCCGGACTTCTCGGCTATCAGTTTTATGCTCCAGTCGGTGTCGCGGAGCAGACGGCAGGCGTGCCGTACGCGCAGGCCGTTCACATAATCATAGAAAGTGGACGACGCCTCGCGGTTGAAATATGCGCTGACATACGTGCGGTTGGATCCTACGGCCGCGGCTACGTCCGATATCTTGAGGTCCGGGTTCAGGAATACCGGCTCTTCGCTGAAAAGCCGTTCGATCCGCACGCCTAATTCCGACAGGGCGGGGACTTCGGCCGGTGTCACCTCAGTCTCGGGCTGGCCCGCTCCAAGGCTTTCCATCACCGCCTCGTGCCGGTAGATGAAGTAGTCGATGATCATCCACATCACCATGGAGGCCGTCAGATAGAAGCAATCCATATTGGCGAGTACGCACACAGTGTCGACAATCCAGATGGCCAGAAGCGCGAAGAAGAACCACAGTATCTTGCGCAGCCAGTCAAGGTCGATGTTCTCCGTGAACGAATACTGCTCCTTGAGCTGACGGTTATACCGGATGATGTTAAAATGCGTCCATATCGAGTAATAGACGCCATACACGCCGGCTCCGGCTATCATAATCCAATAGATAATCCCCGTGCCGATGACGGCATATAGGATTCCGGCTACGGCAAAGGGGAGCACATTGGCCAGGGATACTTTCCATGAGACGCTGCCGGGTCTGACCAGCTCCTTCAGGATCAAAGCATAGAACGGCACGGCCACGATGTCGATACAGGTCAGAACCTTCCAGTAATACGGGTCGAGATATACGTTCTCCAGGATGAACCACATCGAGCAGAAGCACTGCAGTCCGAGCAGCGTCATCAGCGAGGCCACGATGGCCGACAGTCGCCCCTCGCGACGGAAAAACAGCCATGCCGTCATGCCGAAAAACATGACGGACAGGCCGAGTATGAACGTTGTTATAATGTTCTGCATATCACTTGCCGGACTGCGCGGCTATTGTATGGCGGGCATAATTATAGTCCAGGGCGTCGTAATGTGCCGCAAGGCGAGGCAGCCGCGTCATGAAGTCATCGAAGCCCTTCTTGTCCTGCGCGCACCACTGCACTTCGGACAGGGCGGCCATGCGCGGCAGCTCCATATACTGGGCGTGGCGGAACGAGGGGACGTACTCGCACCACAGATTGGCCTGCACGCCCACGATATGACGCTGCTGGTCGGCGGTGAGGGCTTCAGGCGCGGGATTGAAGCAGTACACATCCTTCAGCACGATGGGGTGGCTCCAGCCGGCGGCCAGCGGCTCCCCGGCAGGATCGCCCTGTGCGAAATCGAAATAGAAATAATCGAACGGAGTCAGGATGGCGTCGTGACCCATGCGTGCGGCCTCGATGGCACCGTCTATGCCGACCCACGACATGACAACGGCTCCTTCGGGCAGGCCGCCTTCCATCATCTCGTTCCAGCCTATCACCTTGCGGCCGCGCTGCTGAAGATAGTCAGCGGCCTTGGCCATGAACCATGTCTGCAGCTTCTGTTCTGCCGAACTCTTGGCGTCGGCGCGCAGCCCTAATTCCTTGATTTTGGCCTGGCATTTGGCGCATTCCTTCCAGCGGTCCTTGGGGCATTCGTCGCCGCCGATGTGGATGTATTCGCCAGGGAACAGGTTCACTACTTCGTCAAGCACGTCCTTTATGATGCTGAACGTGCTGTCATTGCCGGCGCACAGCACCTCCCTGGAGATGCCCCAGCCCTTCCATGCCTCGTACGGGCCTCCGGTGCAGCCTAATTCCGGATAGACGGAGAGAAGGGCCTGCATGTGGCCCGGCATGTCGATTTCGGGCACGACGGTGATATGGCGGTCGGCTGCATACCTGATGATGTCGCGTATCTGGTCCTGTGTATAGTAGCCGCCGTATCGGACGGTGTCGTACACGTTCAGATGCTCCTGGTCCCCTTCCTTCATGGGACCGATTACGGTGCCCGAACGCCACTGCCCTTTTTCGGCCAGTTCGGGGTGGCTCTTGATCTCCATGCGCCATCCCTGGTCGTCGGTCAGGTGCCAGTGGAAGGTGTTGATGTTGTGCAGGGCCAGCATATCTATGAATATCCTGACCGAATCGGGCGCGAAGAAATGGCGTGCGGTGTCGAAGTGGGCGCCACGGTAGGCGAAGCGGGGCTTGTCGTAGATATGACCGGCGGGGTAGGCCACGTTGAAGCTGCGGGTGCTGTCGGGCGCGATGGCCTTGCGCAGCGTCTGCAGGCCGTAGAACGTGCCGGCGGGGGAGGCGCCGTTCACCACGATGCTGTCCGTATAGATGCGGATGTCGTATGCCTCACGGCAGCTGTCGGGCAGCTCCGAGCGAAGCTTTATGACGTTCCTGTCCTGATTCTGTTTCGTTTTCAGCCTGATGCCTGTCAGTCCGTTGACGTACCCGGCGAATAGTTCCGCGTTCTTCATCATGGCCGAATCAGACGGGTTGACGCTCAGTGCCGTCTTGCCGGACATTACGAAGGGTTCGGCTCCGGCGGTCAGCTCGATGGTGTGCGGTAAGGGCACCACACGGTAGTCGGCGGTCTTTACGGGGCGTGACGTGCATGCGCCAAGCATTACGGCCGATAACGGGACCAGCAGCATGATGTGTTTCAAAGTTGCCATATTGAGTGTAAGTTCTGTTATTCTGTAAGTGGGATTGTAAGTTCTGTTATTCGGTAAAGGTGACGATAGCTTTGGCCGGAATCCGCACGGTCGTGCCTGATTTGAGGTTCTGCTTTCTGAATGACAGGTTTTCGCCGTCAAGGTCGGATGTGGTGTAGGATTGGCGCAGCGTCATCTTCTTGTCCGGAAGCAACAGGGCGAAGTCCTTGGTTTGGTCCGAATAGTTTATGGCGACCAGTACGATCGAGCCGTCGGCGTTGCGGTAAGCCGAAAGCATCAGCCCGTAGGGATCGGTGACGGAATCGGCCACGGGCTTGCCTTTGCTGTCAAGGGCGGAGACATCGATGCGCACGGCGCCGGGACGGATGAAGCGGCTGTAATTGCCCAAGGCCCACAGCAGCTTGGAATCGACGATGGAGTCGTTGCCCGTGGCGGCATCCTTGTACTGGTGCAGCAGGCCGTCCTTGTAGTCGCCGCCGATGGCCCGCCACCACTGCCAGGTGCGGGCGTTGGTGTACACCAGGTCGTGGTGGATCATTCGGGCCACGTACAGGGCGGTCTTCATGGTGCGGTCGTAGCCGTTGCCGCCCCCTATCTCCTCGTCGTTGCCCATGATGCACACCTCGCTCTGCCAGAAGTCAACGCCATATTTCTTCAGCGTGTCGTTCAGTGCGATGCGGGTTGCCTTCATTGTCTCGACCGGAGTGTTGGTCCAGTAGCTGTGACCGGCCATGAGGCGCGGCAGGTGCTTGAGGTTGCCCACGTATGTGTCGGTGCTGTCGGGCGTGAAGAAGGCCCGGATTTCGTATCCGCGCTGCCAGTCGGTCATGTGGGTTGCCATCATGCAGCGGTAGTCGGACGATTCGGGGATGGTGATTTTCGTGTCGATGCCGCGGCGGGTGAATTCCCGGTCAAGCTCGCGGGCCACGCGCGCTATCTCGCGGGTGGTGGCCGGAGTGCCTTCCTGCTTCGGCCCAAGCCAGTTCCAGTGGCCGTCAGGCTCGTTGACGGGGGAGATGTAGTCGATGGTGATGCCGTCGTGCTGCTTCAGGCCTACGATTACGTCGGCCATGAACCTGGCGAAGTCATCGTATTTGTCGGGCTGCAGGTTGTATGTGCCGCCTCGGCCTGTGTTTGTGGCCAGGCCGTTCTGGGTGAAATATACCGGCGGCGAGTTCAGGAAGCCGAGCAGATAGGGGACGCCGCGCTCCTTGGCCAACTTCAGGAACCGTCGCTGTCCGGCCTGTTTGTTCCAGTAGTATGTGCCGTCGGGGTTGAGGAAACAGTCTGTGCGGGTGCCGAAATTGATCCGGCTGCTGTCGCCCTGCTCCACGCTGCCGGCGCCGATGTTGAAGCGCCAGATGCTCAGACCTATGCCCTTTGGATTACGGTTGGCGTCCGTGTCGGAGCTGAACAGGAGGTCGGCCACGGCGTTCTGTGTGGCCGGCGGCATCTCGCCGACAAAGCGCATGCTCCAGGCGTCCGACGCGCCGAATCCGTCGATGGACTGATAGACTTTGTCAGGATTGATCACGACGGTTTCCTTAGCGGATGCAATGCTCAGACAGCCTGCCGTGAGAAGTGATAGCGATAATATTCCGAGTTTCATGTATCAGTTTTATGGTGTTAGGATGTGTAAAGTTAATAATTATTTATGAATAATTACGTTAAGAAATCATAATAGACAGAGTATGATACTGATAGCAGAATCGAAAACGATGGCGTCCGCGGAGACGGAGGTGAGCCGAGAGGAATTCGCGGCGTGCCGGCCGCTGTTCGACGGCATAGCGAATGCCATCATGGACTCGTTGCGCGACCGCACTCCGGAGCAGCTGGCCGCAGAGGCCGGCATCACCCTGCGTCTCGCCGCCTCGCTGCGCCGCATGATATACGAGTTTCCCAACAAAACGACGGGCCTCCGCGCTGCCGAGGCATTCACCGGCGTAGTGTTCCGTCAGCTTGGCGTTGCCGGATATGATGCCGGGCAGAGGGCGTTTCTGCAAGACAACGTGCGCATCGTCTCCTCGCTGTATGGATGGCTGCGGCCCGACGACATCGTCAAGCCATACAGATTTGATTTCAAGAGTCATGTCGCCCCGCTTGGCGAGACCCTGATGAAATACTGGAAGAAGGACGTGACCATAGCCCTGGCGCAGGAGCTTCGCGCTAAAGGCGACACCGTCATCATCGACCTCCTGCCGTCGGATGCCGCCAAATGCGTGGACTGGAAGCTGATAAAGCGATTCGCCAACGTGTATAAGGTCGATTTCAAGATGTACGACGGCACCGACGCCATGAAAACGCCCAATGCCGGTCGGCTGAAGGAACTGCGCGGCCGCCTGCTGGACCAGATAGTCCGCAACGGCCTCTCGTCACCCGCCGACATCGCCACACTTGAGTCCCCCGACTTCATGCCCGACCCCGCCGGCCCCCGCTACCCGTCATACCTCTCGTTCGTCACCGCATGACAGGGCAACTGTCGCAAATTTTGCGACAATTGAATGAAAAATACATAGTTATGACTGCTTTTTTGATTAAATATTGTAATTTTGCCATGAATGTGCGAAGCCTCGTGAATATGAAGTTCTTTACGACGATTCTTTTATCATTAGTAGGCTGTCTGAGTGTCTGTTCTCAGACGCCGGGCGACAGTCTTGTCAAAGCCGCCGCGATAGTGGACGGCTTATTCTTTGATAAGTCGATGCCTCTGAAATCAATTATGCCCGGAGGTTCGACAATAGCTATGCTGAAGGACCCTGACGGAGCCAAGGTCTTAGGCGTATATCTGCCGGAAGGATATGTTTTGGACGAATCAGTCGCGGCGAAGGCCATTCCGGCGGAACGGGTTCAATATGCCGGAAAACTGAAACGGGACTATGACGGCCGCAAGCCGCAGGCTGTCGGTAAATATGAGGGAATCGGCGTCAAGGTGGGGGAGCCGATGATTCCGTTTGAATATCCGGATATCGACGGAAATGTATGGAATACCGAGGGGCTTAAAGGGAAGGTTTACGTCATAAATCTCTGGCAGACAGAGTGCGGGCCATGTCGCCGCGAGATGCCGATACTTTCGGAATGGAAAGAACGGTTTCCCGATGTGATTTTTCTTTCCGCCTCCCGACACAACCGGGAAGAAATCCTGCCTGTCGTGTCTCGTCACAAGTTTACCTGGACGCACTTGCAGGAAGCCACCGATTTAGTGGCGCTTGTAGGAAAAGAGGGCTTTCCCCTTACCATCGTGGTCGACAAGAGCGGCACAGTCCGCTTTGCCAAAGTCGGCGCCTCCGCCGAGAACCAGTCCCAGGCCGTCTCTGTCCTTGAATCCCTGACCCGCTGACCGCACCGAGCTTCGATAATTTGAGGTGCAATTTTTGCACCTCAAACACTGCGCCGACATAACGCCCAGTATCCGCGAATAGAGGTAAGGCATTGCACGAATGTGCATGACCGCTTCCTGATCATAGACGATACCGTCTACTTCATCGGCGGCTCAATCAAGGACCCGGGCAAGAAGATAGTCGCATTCAGTAAGATGCACCGGAATCCCGGTGACATCCTTTCACAGCTGAGATAATCACGTGTGAATAATATTTGAGGTCGCAATTTGCGACCTTAAAAGTTTCGTGATAAAGTTCTGACTGAATGGCTCCTTTTCAGTTTTGAAATTTCAGTATGTAAGCTATACTTACGAACTGATCAAGACAAGCGTTACGATAATGAAAACAGTCTGAGTATTTATCGATCTTGGCAAGGATGGTTCTTATGGAGCTTATCTTATACGGTGTACACAGAGCGTACACTATGATGGAGTCTCTAAATCCGCTGACCCTCTCTAAGTCTTGCAGGCTTGCGTGAAGCTATAAAACTAAAAAAGAGAACCGGTGAGGTTCTCTTTTTTGTTGGCGGAGAGGACGAGATTCGAACTCGTGGTAGGATAATCTCCTACGTCAGTTTAGCAAACTGGTGGTTTCAGCCACTCACCCACCTCTCCATTATGTTGAAAGTTTAACCATCATTCGTTGGATGGTTCGGCCTTTCGGAGTGCAAAGTTAATACAATTTTCCGAATTTCCCAATTCAACACGAAAAAATCTGCAAATTTTCAGGAAAACAGGCATAAACAGGTATATGCCGGGCAAACGTAGTCTACACCTCACACATTTACGAAGCCTAAAGATGAGAATAAAACAATGTAAGTCAGTGCCTCGGAGAGGCTGTTTCTCATTAACCCCACGATGGCCGGAGGGTGCAAAGCGACCCGACAGCCTTCGTGGGGTTATTGCCGAGATATGACAGCTTGGTCGGAGACCATGTCTCTCGCCACACGCCTCTTGGTTCTGTGGTATGACGGGTGTGGAAGTACAGCGACATGGGCTTCGACCAAGCCTTGCTACGCCATGTCTACCCCACGAAGGCCGGTGCCAGCTGTCGCTGTCGCCGCCCATCATGGGGTTAATGAGAAACAGCCTCTTCGAGGCAGTAAAGTCCGATTGCCCATAAAGTCTGAGGAAAAATGATAAGGTTTGTCAAAGGATTAGTCTTATCTTTTGTTAATTATGGCGGGACAAGGGGATGTGCGAGGGGTCGTCAACTTGCATATTCCTAAAATATAGAGTAATTTTGCAATTCCTGTTTTTGTACGGAGGATTTAGTCCAAAGTGCTATTCAATAAAAGATCTATGGGATTAAGGTGTTATAAAAACTAAGTGCAATCAAACTAAAGAAGCTATCAGACTATGAAGGATAATAAGAAATTACGGTTTGCGACGCGGCAGATACATGGCGGGCTGCATCCGGGCGAGAGCGGCAATGCGCGCGGTCTGGCCATCGTGCCGACGGCGGCTTACCGGTTCCCGTCGTGCGAATATGCCGCCGATCTGTTCGAACTGTCTCAGCCCGGCAACATATATACCCGTCTCCAGAATCCCACAACGTCCAACTATGAGGAGCGCATCGCATCCCTTTACGGCGGTACGGGCGCGGTGGCGACGCCTTCGGGCATGGCGGCCATCTTCGTGACCGTCTCCGCTCTGGCCCAGGCCGGCGACAACATCGTGACCACGCCTTACCTCTACGGCGGCACATACAATCTGTTCCGCCACACGCTACGCAAGCTCGGCATCGAGGTGCGCATCTCGGCCGACGAGGCTCCGGAAGCTATCGCCAAGCTCTGCGACGACCGCACGCGCGCCGTGTTCATGGAGTCCATGGGCAATCCCACCTGTGCCGTGCCCGATATGGAGGGCATAGCCAAGGTGGCCCACAACGCCGGTGTGCCTCTGATAGTCGACAATACTTTCGGTGCCGCGGGATACCTCTGCAATCCCTTCGACTGGGGCGCCGACATTGTGGTGGATTCCGCCACGAAGTGGATCAACGGCCACGGTACCGCCATGGGCGGCGTAATCGTCGATGGCGGCACATTCGACTGGAGCAACGGCAAATATCCGCAGATTGACGGCCCCTCCGACGGCTATCACGGCCTGAACCTGTACGAGACTTTCGGCAACGCCGCTTTCGCCGTGAAATGCCGCGTGGACGGCCTGCGCGATTTCGGCACATGCCCTTCGCCGTTCGACAGCTATCTGATGTGCCTCGGCCTTGAGACGCTGTCTCTGCGCGTCCGTCATCAGGTGGATGCCACGCGCCGTCTCGCCGAATTCTGTGCCGAGAGCCCCTGCGTGCGCTCGGTGAGCTACGTAGGCTATGAGGATCACCCCAGCCACAAGAATGCCGCGAAATATTACCGCGACGCATCGTCGGGCGTGTTCACCATCGAGCTGGAGGGCGACTTAGATACCACCTCGCGTTTCGTTGAGGCGCTGGAGCTGTGCGCCCACATGACTATGATAGGGGACTCCATAACCGTGGTGACGCATCCGGCATCCACCACGCACAAGCAGCTGAGCGAGGCCGATATGCTGGCCGCCGGCGTAACTCCGACGTTGCTGCGCATCAGTTTGGGATTAGAGGACGTGGAGGATATCATTGACGATTTCCGGCAGGCGTTCGAGAAATGCGGACTCGCTTCCAAAGCATGACGGATGGCGCAACTGATATATAATCACCCGGAGCCGTTCGAATTGGAATTGGGCGGCCGTCTTGACAACCTGCAGATAGCCTACCACACCTACGGACAGCTGAACGAGGCGCGCGACAACGCGATATGGGTATGCCATGCCCTGACCGCCAACAGCGACGTGGCGGACTGGTGGCCGCATACGGTGGTGAAGGATGGCTTTCTCGACCCGGAGCGTTACTTCGTGGTATGCGCCAACATCCTGGGTTCATGCTACGGCACCACAGGCCCGATGAGCGTCAATCCCGCCACCGGCCAGCCATATTACGGCGAGTTTCCCCGGCTGACCATGCGCGACCTGGCGCGGGCACACCGCCTGCTCGCCGACCGGCTCGGCCTGAATAAGATACATGCGCTGATAGGAGCATCCGTCGGGGGTTTCCAGGCACTGGAATGGTGCTCGCTGGAACCGCAGCGGTTCCGCGACATGGTGCTGATCGGCACGGCGCCCAAGGCGTCGCCCTGGAACATAGCCATCAACGAGACGCAGCGCATGGCCATACGCGCCGACGGCACCTTCGGCCGGCCTCGCCCCGACGCCGGCGCCGCCGGGCTCGGAGCGGCCCGCGCCTTGGGCCTGCTGACATACCGTGGTCCCGAGGGCTACAACCTGACGCAACAGGACCATGCCGACCTGCCGTGTGCATTGCCGGGACTTCCGGAATACCACCGCGCCTGCACCTACCAGCAGCATCAGGGCCGGAAACTGACAGACCGCTTCGATGCCTATTCGTACATGGCCATCCTCGACACCTTCGACACGCACGACATCGGGCGTGACCGCGGAGGGATAGAGCCGGCGCTGCGAAGCATATCCGATGCGGGAGTGCGGACATGCGTGGTGGGACTCTCCACCGACCTGGTGTTCACGCCCGCTGAGATGAAGGAATTGGCCGCCATGATACCCGGCTCGGAATATCACGAGATTTCCTCGCCGTTCGGCCACGACGGCTTCTTAGTGGAGCACGGACAGCTCAACGCCATTCTTAAACCGTTCTTAAAACACTGAAAACAAGATAATGGAACAGATCAACATAGGACTTGTAGGCTTCGGTACGGTAGGCCAGGCGCTTTATGAGGTTGTGTCGAGCGCCCGCAACGCTCACGCCGCCGTGAAGCGCATCTGCGTACGCAGTCTTGACAAGCCGCGCAAGGTGCAGGTGCCTGCCGAACTGCTCACTACCGACGCCGCCGACATAGTGAACGACCCGGACATCAGCCTGGTGGTGGAGGTGATAGACGACCCTGAGGCGGCATACCGCATAACCTGCGACGCACTGCGCGCCGGCAAGGATGTGGTGTCGGGCAACAAGGCCATGATAGCGCGCCATCTGCCCGAACTCATCGAGCTGCAGCAGACCACGGGCCGCGCCCTGCTTTACGACGCCTCGTCGTGCGGCTCCATCCCCGTGATACGCAACCTGGAGGAATACTACGACAACGACCTGCTGCTGGAGGTGAAGGGCATTCTGAACGGCTCGTCCAACTACATACTGTCGCGTGTGTTCGACCACGGCGAGGAATATGCCGACGCCTTAGTACGCGCCCAGAAACTCGGATTCGCCGAGAGTGACCCGACGCACGACATCAGCGGCAACGACTCGCTCAACAAGCTGGTCATCATCACGCTGCACGCCATCGGCGTGTACGTGCCGCCGAAGGATATATTCGTTTACGGCATCCCCACGCTGCGCGCCGAGGACATCAGGTATGCCCGCGAGAAGGGGATGAAGATCAAGCTCGTGGCCCAGGTGGTGAAGCTGTCGGACGCGAAGTTCACCATGTTCGTGATGCCCGAGTTCGTGGCGCCCAACCGCTATATCTATGCCGTGGACGACGAATACAACGGCGTGGTGATACGCGGCGAATGCTACGACCGTCAGTTTATGTTCGGCAAGGGAGCCGGCGGCCGTCCCACAGCCTCGTCGCTGCTGAGCGACATCACGGCCCTGCGCCACAACTACCGGTACGAATACAAGAAGTCGGGCTTCAGTCCCCGGCCTGAATATACCGCCGACGTCACGCTGAAAATTTACGCCCGCTACGAGCACACCGACCTGCGCGCGGGGCTGCCCTGGATTGCGGTCAACGAGGAATACCGCTGCGACGACTACCGCTATGCGATAGGCGAAATCCGGCTGTCGGACCTGATTGCGGCCGCACCTCTGCTCCGGGCCGACGACATATTCCTGTGCAATTTTCCGCGCTTTTTCGCCGACCGCGACGACTGACAACCGGAATCAGGGCCGAAATTAGGGCTTCAACTTTTTGGCTATTTGTCAATTTGTGTGTAACTTTGCATCCCGAAGTGTTGTGCGGCTATGTGTCGTAGCGAGGCTTTATAACAAAGTTAATTGCAGAAATTGTGGACACAAAGTACATTTTCGTGACGGGCGGAGTGGTGTCGTCATTGGGCAAAGGCATCATCTCCAGTTCCCTGGCGCGGCTGTTGCTGAGCCGTGGCTACAGGGTTACAATCCAGAAGTTTGACCCATACATCAACATCGATCCGGGCACGTTGAACCCCTACGAGCATGGCGAATGCTACGTGACGGTCGACGGCCATGAGGCCGACCTTGACCTGGGTCATTACGAACGGTTTACCGACATCCGCACCACCCGTGCCAACAACGTCACCACGGGGCGCATCTATCAGAGCGTGATAGACAAGGAGCGCCGCGGCGACTACCTTGGCAAGACGGTGCAGATCATCCCGCACATCACCGACGAGATAAAGCGCAACGTCAAGCTGTTGGGCAACACGGGCGACTACGATTTCGTCATCACCGAGATCGGAGGCACCGTGGGCGACATCGAGTCGACGCCCTTCCTGGAGGCCGTGCGTCAGCTGAAGTGGGAGATGGGCCGCAACGCTCTGTTCGTCCATCTTACCTATGTGCCTTACCTCAAGGCCGCCAAGGAGCTTAAGACCAAGCCGACGCAGCACAGCGTCAAGCAGCTGCAGAGCCTGGGCATCCAGCCCGACATCCTGGTGCTGCGCACCGAGAAGGAACTGCCGGTGACCATGCGCCGCAAGGTGGCCCAGTTCTGCAACGTGGCGCCCGAGGCCGTGATAGAAAGTCTGGACCAGCCCACCATTTACCAGGTGCCGCTGCGCATGCACGAGCAGGGTCTGGACCAGATGGTGCTGCATATAATGGGCGTGGGCGACGCACCGGAGCCCGACCTGACGCAGTGGAACACATTCCTGCACAAGCTGGCTGCGGCCGACAAGACCGTGACCATCGGCCTCGTCGGCAAGTACGTGGCCCTGCAGGACGCCTATAAGTCCATCTGCGAGAGTCTGATGCAGGCTGCCACCCGGCTGGACCACAAGGTGAACATCGTGTACGTCAACTCCGAGAAGGTGACCGAAGGCAACGTGGAGGAGCAGCTGAAGGACATGGCCGGCGTGATCATAGCCCCCGGCTTCGGCCAGCGCGGCATCGAAGGGAAGTTCGTGGCCCTGAAATGGTGCAGGGAACACGACGTGCCCACGTTCGGCATCTGCCTGGGAATGCAGTGCATGGTGATTGAGTTCGCGCGCAATGTGCTGGGACTCAAGGACGCCAACAGCACGGAGATGGACTTCCACACTCCATACAACGTCATCGACCTGATGGAGGAGCAGAAGAACATCATGAACATGGGCGGTACGATGCGTCTCGGCGCATACGCCTGCGAGCTGGCCGAAGGGTCGCGCGTGGCGCAGGCCTACGGCACCACCTCGATTAGCGAGCGTCACAGACACCGCTTCGAGTTCAACAACGAGTTCCTGGACCGCTACGAGTCCGCAGGAATGAAATGCACGGGACGCAACCCCGACGCCAACCTGGTGGAGGTGGTGGAAATCCCCGGAAAACGATGGTATATAGGAACGCAGTATCATCCCGAGTATTCGTCGACGGTGCTGCATCCCAACCCGATATTCATTGACTTCGTGAAGGCCGCCATAGCCTACAGCGAAACCGAACAAAAGAAATAGAAAAGTAGAGAACAATGGACAAAAACACGACGAACGCACTGCTTCTGATGCTGCTGGTGTTTGTCCTGTTCATGTGGCTGACGCCCAAGGAACAGACACCGGAGGGGAACGTGGAAAGCCCCCGCACCACGGAGCAGGCCGCCGTAAACATGGCGCTCGACTCGCTGACGGGTCAGGACCGCCAGTGGCTTGAGCAGAACATACGCGAGCATGGCACGCCCGTGGCCGACCGCCCCGGAGCCGTGGCCCTGAATCAGAACGGGCTGAACCTGACCCTCGAGAACGGAACGATATCCGGCACCGTCACCGTCGAGGGGCGCGACATAGAGTGGGCCGCCGTGGCCGACGCCGACACGTCGAAGATGACCATAGCCGAGGAGCGCAAGGCCATAGAGACCGTGCGCAACGTGACCGAAAGCCTGGGTCGTTACGGCAAATTCGCCAAGTTCCTTGGCGGTACGCCTCAGACAGTGAATCTGGAGAACGACGCCCTCAAGCTGCAGTTCAACAGTCACACCGGCTCCATCACACGCGCCGAACTCAAGAAATACGATACCGAATATAATAGCGACGAGACCGACAACACCAAGCATAAGGTGGTGCTGTTCGATGGCGACAAGAACAGTTTCGGCTTCGAGCTGCCGCTGCCGTCGTCGGTGCAGACCGCCGACCTGTACTTCACGCCTCGCGTGCTGAACGACTCCACGGTGCTGATGGCGCTGGAGTTCGGCCCCGACACGTACTGGGGCATACGCTATACGCTGCCCCGCGGCGAAAGCTATGTGGTGAAGATGGACGTGGTGCAGAAGAACATGGCGCCCATAGCCCAGAGCAACAACCGCAACATGATATTCAGCTGGAACCAGGACCTGAAGCGCCAGGAGAAGGGCCGCATGTTCGAGGAGCGTAACTCCTCGCTGTATTACAAATACGCCGGCGGTTCGGTCGAGAACCTGAAGGAAGCCAAGGACGACACCAAGGAGCGCGAGGCCAAGATCAAGTGGATAGGCTTCAAGAACCAGTTCTTCTCGTCGGTGATGGTGATGAACCGGGGCAGCTTCAACTCGGCCGACTTCAAGTCGACCATCATGAGCGAGAAGGATTACCTCAAGAACTTCGCCGCCGAGGCCAAGATCTCGGACTACGACTGGAACAAGGAGAATCCCGTGTCGCTGTCACTGTTCCTCGGCCCGAACCTCTATCCGCTGCTGTCCGACCTGGACCACCAGATGGACGTGGACGAGAACCTGAAGCTGACGCGCATGATTCCGCTGGGCTGGAACATATTCCGCTGGATCAATACCGGTGTCGTGATTCCGGTGTTCAACTTCCTGGGCAAGTTCATCAGCAACTACGGCATCATCATCCTGCTGCTGACCATATTCATCAAGCTGGTATTGTTCCCGCTGACCTATAAGTCCTACCGCTCGCAGGCCGTGATGCGCGTGCTGGCGCCTCAGATCCAGGCCCTGAACGAGAAGTATCCCGGCACGGAGAACGCGATGATACGCCAGCAGAAGACCATGGCCCTGTACAACAGCGCCGGCGCCAACCCCATGTCGGGCTGCCTGCCGCTGCTGCTGCAGATGCCCATCCTGTTCGCCATGTTCTCGTTCTTCCCCTCGTGCATCGAGCTGCGCGGGCAGTCGTTCCTGTGGGCGCACGACCTCTCGGCCCCCGACGCCATCATATCGTGGACGGGCGACATCCCGCTGGTGACCAAATATTTCGGCAACCACATCTCGCTGTTCTGTCTGCTGATGACCGGAACCAACATCGTCTACACCTACCTCAACAGCCAGTCGCAGAGCAACACCATGCCCGGCATGAAGCTGATGATGTACCTGATGCCGGTGATGTTCATGATATTCTTCAACAACTACGCGGCGGCTCTGAGCTACTATTACTTCCTGTCGCTGCTGATCACCATCATCCAGACCTACTCGTTCCGCTTCATCATCAAGGAGGAGGACGTTAGGAAGAAGATGGCCGAAAACGCGAAGAAACCTAAGAAGAAATCGAAGTTCATGCAGCGCATGGAGGAGATGCAGCGTCAGCAGCAGCAGATGCTCCGCGAGCAGCAGAAGCAGCAGAGGGGCGGCCGCAGATAACGCCCCGGGAATCCGGCCATGAAACTCCTCAGGATAGTACGCATATCCCTGGCCGCGCTTGCATTCGTGGCCTCTGCGGCAGCCCTGCTGATGGGCGCCGAGGTGCATCCTGTGGCCCGACTGGCCGAGAAGACCCAGATCATATTATCCTCTTTGTCAATCACGGCAGGAACCGCAATAGTGTGGCTCCTGCTGACTTTTTTATTCGGACGTGTGTATTGCTCCACGGTGTGTCCCGTGGGCACCATGTCCGACCTGTTCCTGAAGGTACGGCGTCTGATACCGGGGCTGCGTAGCAAGCCGTTCCGTTACCGGTCGCGTTCCGGGGTGTCGGTGCATATACTGTTGCTGTACGTGGTATGCCTTGTGGCGGGTGTCGTGGGGGTGCCGTTTCTGATCGAGCCATGGAACATAATGCGCAACATGGCCGCCACGGTGCGTCCGGAGGCCGTGAGCGCCACATGGGCCACTGTGGGGATGGGAACCATTACCGGAGTGGTCGGCGGCCTTGTGGCGGCAATTCTGATAGCCGTCACTTCCGTATCGCGCGGACGCGAGTTCTGCACGGTGGTATGCCCCTTGGGCACGGCCCTCGGATATGTGTCGGCCTACAGCCTGTATCATCTGGAGATAGACCGCGACAAATGCGTGTCGTGCGGACTGTGCGAGGATATATGCCGGTCGCAGTGCGTCAAGATGGTGAGCCGGCACATCGACGACACGCGGTGCGTGCGCTGTTTCGACTGCGTGGCCAAATGCCCCAATGACGCCATCCGGTTCCAGGTGAACCGCAACCGCCCGGCCACGCCGATGCTTATACGGAGTAAAAAACGCTCAGGGGTCTGAGCGTTTTTTAGTTGAAAAGTTTATAAAGTTAAGAGAATTCCAAATATACGGGGATGGGAAGATATATCTACAATACGACGTTTGTGGTGGCGAAGGAGAGGGAGCAGCGGTTCGTTGACTGGTTCCGGTTGCGTGCCGCGTGTATCGCCGAGGCCGGGATGCGGCCGCGGCTGTCGCGCCATGCAGGCACGTTGGCCGCGGAGAGCGAGGCGCTGAGCCTGGCCTTCCAGGTGGAATCGGACAGCGAGGAGGCGCTGCAGGAATGGGCGCGCGAATCGCTTGAACCGGTTTTGGGTCAGTTCATGCGCGATTTCGGACCGGATGCGGCCTATTTCTGCTCGGAATTCGAAGTCGTGTCGCTGGACGCGGGCATCGGGGCGATACCGCTGTAATCCGTCAGCCCGGAATGCACGAGCCGGCGCAGCTTGGACGCCAGCAGGGCGTGCGGCTCGCCGCTCTTTTCAAGGCTCTGCCATGAGATCGGTTTGCCGAACCGGACGCGGAACTTCTTGCCGCGCGCGGCGCACAGCTCGGCCGGCAGCAGCGCCTGTTCCATATTGACCTTTATGCCCATTTTGGCGCGTGCCTTGGCCGTGCGGTAGAAGCTCATGCGGTTCAGTCCCTCGAAGTGTATGGGGATGATGTCGCGGTGGAATTCGATGGCGCGGTCGATGAACGACTTGTGCCACACCAGGTCGCCGATGGAGCCGTCGGGCTGGATGCGCGACACCATGCCGGCGGGAAATATCAGTATCTGCTTGTCGGAGGCGTATGCGTCGCGGATGGCCACGGCGGCCTCGCGGGCCTGCGAACCATATTTGTTGATGGGAAGGAACACCGTGCGCAGCGGTATCACGTTCATCAGCATGTCGTTCACCAGGAACTGAATGTTCTCGTCGCCGTACTTGGCGCCAAGCACCTTGATCAGCCCCATGCCGTCCAGACCGCCGAGAGGGTGGTTGGAGGCGAATATGAAGCGTCCGTGGTCGGGGATGTTCTCCAGCCCCTCCACCTCAAGGGTGACGTTGAAGAAGTCGTATATGCGCTCGCAGAATTCCGAGCCGGTCGAGGGATAGGTGGCGTCCAGGGCGGCGTTCAGCTCGTCCTGATGCACTAATTTCTCCAGCCCCGTGATCATGAAGCCCGGAATCATCCGTCCCTTCCAGCCCTTGATGCGTGAGCGCAGTATATCGTGAAGGTTTATGTCAATCTTGTCCATTTCTGAATAAATGGAAATTAGTAATCAGTAATTCAAACGGTTAGACCTTAATCGTTGACCGACGATTCCTCGTCCCAGAACTCGTCCTCCCATTCCTCGTCCGACATATCGCCGTACACGTCGTCCTCGTCCTCCATTTCAGGCTGGTCGAACACGAAGTTGTCTTCCTCCTCCACGCGGTGGCGTATGTCGAGGGGGCGGTGGGTCACGGTGAAACGCGCCTGATTGTCCTCGGAATTGATTTCGCGCCACAGTATGTCCTTCAGCTCGGTCAGTCCCTGGCCGGTGACGGCGGAGATGAAAAGATGCGGCACGTCCTGAGGCAGCGTCGCTGCAATCTCGTCGCGCAGCTCGTCGTCGAGCATGTCCGACTTGGAGATGGCCAATACGCGGTTCTTGATGTCCAGGTCGGGATTGAACTCGCGCAGTTCGTGCAGCAGTATCTCGTATTCCTTGTTGATGTCGTCGGCGTCGGCCGGCACTAAGAACAGCAGCACGGCGTTACGCTCTATGTGGCGCAGGAACCTGAGTCCGAGTCCCTTTCCTTCGGAAGCGCCCTCGATGATGCCGGGGATGTCGGCCATGACGAACGACTGGTTGTCGCGGTATCTGACGATGCCTAACTGCGGCTCCATCGTGGTGAAGGGATAGTCGGCTATCTTGGGTTTGGCCGACGACAGGGCGGAAAGCAGCGTGGACTTCCCGGCGTTGGGGAATCCCACGAGACCGACGTCGCCGAGCAGCTTAAGCTCGAGCACCACGGCCTTCTCGATGGCCGGCTGGCCCGGCTGTGCGTAGCGCGGAGTGCGGTTGGTGGATGTGGCGAAATGCACGTTGCCCAGGCCTCCCTTGCCGCCGCGCAGCAGGTTGATCTCCTGTTCGTCCTCGGTCACTTCGCACAGGAACTCGCCGGTATCGGCGTCGAACACGGCGGTGCCCACGGGCACCTCGATGATCTGGTCCTGGCCGTCGGAGCCGTGCGAGCGGTTCTCGCCGCCGCTCTGGCCGTCGGTGGCGAAGATATGACGCCTGTAGCGCAACGGGAGCAGCGTCCACAGATGACGGTTGCCCCGCAGTATTATGTGACCGCCGCGGCCGCCGTCGCCGCCGTCAGGCCCGCCTTTGGGTATATACTTGGCACGGTGGAAATGGCGGCTCCCTGCGCCCCCCTTGCCCGACCGGCACAATATCTTTACATAATCTATGAAATTGCTCTCTGCCATTATCTTGAATAGTTAATAAAGTGTAGAAAGTTTTAAAAAGTTAAGATGACAGTGCTGTAATTCGCATGTATTCACATTCCTCTTAACTTCATTCACTTTTTCAACTTAAACTAAATTAATAACGCTTCAGCGTGTCGTTTCGCCTATTGCCGGGGAATAAGGTCCGGATTTTCGTACATCTTCAGGGTGTTTTCCAGCTGTGTCTGCACCATCAGCTGCAGCTCGCGGGGCGCAAGCACCTTCAGCGCGTCGCCGTACGACAGGATTTCGTGCACCAGCTCGTAATTCAGCTTCAGCCGGTAGGTGAAGATGGAATACTGGTCGTGCAGCGCTTCCTGCTGGGTGTGGTGGAAGGGGAGGGCGCGGAAATACTTGGCCTGGATGGGCGTGGTCATTATCTTGACGGTGCGCACGTCGGCCTTTGACGCCGTGATGCCTATCAGGTTCTCGAAGAAAGTCTCCGGCTTGAGCTGCGGCATCTCGAACTCTTCGTTCACCACCGACATCTGCGACACGCGGTCCAGGGCGTAGGTGCGCACGTCGCCGCTCTGCTCGCGTATGCCTATCATGTACCACCGCTGCTTGTATCGCTTCACGAAGCAGGGCAGGAACCTTATGTCCTTCTCCGGCCTTGACTTGCTGAAGCCGGCGTACGTGAACGACAGCTTGTGCCTGTCGCCGATGGCGGCGAGCACCAAGGGTAGGAATTCGCGGGCCGAGGGCACGTCCTCGACCGACACGCGGTCGTGCGGTATGGACGAGCCTTTGATGGCGTTGTTGACCGAATAGGATTCCAGCAACCAGTTGGTCACCATCGGGTTGGCGTTGCTTTCGGTCTCGTCGATATAGTAATGGCCGGAGGCGTCGCAGGCTATCTCGAGCTGAAAATTCTCCTCGATGGCGCGCCGGTAGTGATAGAAGGTGCGTGCGGGCATCGGGTCGCCGTTGCTCAGCGGCGACTTGCGCCACAGGTCGTTGATGTCCTCGCGCGTCAGGCGTCCGTAGCGGTTCAGCACGTCCACTATCCACACGTATCGGTTTATCAGCTCCTTCATTTTTTAGTTATGATAATCAGCTTAATATCAATGAGATTGATATTAAGCTGAAAAATTTTTACGAAAAATCAACAAAAAATCACAACTTTCCGAACCAAATAAACAGTAGCGATGTTATAATAGCGTAAGGTTTGATAAACCACACTACATAGAGCATAAGTCATTGATTGACATAATATATACTGCTACAAACGTTCTGAAAAAGTTGTTATTGTTGTTTTAATTGAAGAAACAGGGTCTGCGTGATGCAGGCCTTTTTCTTGTTTATATAGGGCGCCGGAGATATGGCGCCCTCGGCTTCCGCCTCGGGACTGTAAAAGAGAGGCCCTTTAGCGGTTGCCGTACATATCGTCGTAGTATTTCTCGTATTCGCCGGAGGTGATGTTGTCGATCCAGTCCTGGTGGTCCAGGTACCATTTCACGGTCTTCTCGATCCCCTCCTCAAACTGCAGCGAGGGTTCCCAGCCGAGTTCCTTCTGCAGCTTGCGGCTGTCGATGGCATAGCGCATGTCATGGCCGGGACGGTCGGTGACGTAGGTGATGAGGCTGTCGGAATACCCTTCCGGGTTGCCTAACAGACGGTCAACGGTGCGGATTACCACTCTGATCAGGTCGATGTTCTTCCATTCGTTGAAGCCGCCGATATTGTAGGTCTCGGCCACCTTGCCGTGATGGAATATGGTGTCGATGGCACGTGCATGGTCTTCCACATAGAGCCAGTCGCGCACATTCTCCCCTTTGCCGTACACGGGTAGCGGCTTGCGGTGGCGTATGTTGTTGATGAACAGCGGTATCAGCTTCTCGGGGAACTGATAGGGGCCATAGTTGTTGCTGCAGTTGGTCACGAGCGTGGGCATGCCGTATGTGTCGTGGTATGCGCGCACGAAATGGTCGCTCGAAGCCTTCGACGCCGAATATGGCGAGTGGGGATCGTACTTGGTGGTCTCCAGGAAGAACTCGGTGCCGTATGCCATGTCGTCCTTGCTCGACGCCTTGGTGGTGAACGGCGGCTTTACGCCAGCGGGATGCGTCAGCTTCAGTGCGCCATACACCTCGTCGGTGCTGATGTGGTAGAACAGCTTGCCCTCGTACTTTTCGGGCAGCGATTCCCAATACTCCTTTGCAGCCTGCAGCAGAGCCAGCGTGCCCATCACATTGGTGCGCGCGAACGTGAACGGATCCTTGATGCTGCGGTCCACGTGGCTTTCAGCCGCCAGGTGGATGATGCCGTCTATATGGTTGTCGCGGATGATGCTGCGCATCAGCTCCAGGTCCGCGATGTCGCCCTTGATGAACGTATAGTTCGGCCGGTCTTCGATGTCCTTGAGGTTGGCAAGGTTGCCGGCGTAAGTGAGGAGGTCGAGGTTATAGATGTGATAATCCGGATGTTCGGTGACGAACAGACGCACCACATGGCTGCCGATAAAACCGGCGCCTCCGGTGATAAGTATGTTTCTTTTAGCCATAACGAATCGGGATCCGCATTTGAGAAGATCCCGCATGCAAAGTTACAACAAAAATCCATCAATGCAAAAAAGAGGCAGTCGCCGCCTCTTTTTTAACTTCAGTTAGGAATCCTATTCTGAATTGGTAAATGAAATTTAAGTCATCCGATACTTCTTCATAGGTATCTTAAATTCGTCAACAACTCGTTGACGAATTACATTGCTCTGATTATAAACGTGTAGTAGTCCCGGAAAACAGCTGCTACACATACTACTACACGATAAATATGCGCACTACACAATTTATTACACCATGATGGCTGTAGTTACACGTTTAATCCGTTGATTTTGAAAGATACCATAATCTGTTTTTAGATACGATTATATTATCTTGTCCCCATCTCTCTAAGTATATTACGAATCAAATCAGAATTCTGATCTCTTGTATTACGACCGGGAAGGGTGCCCTGAAGATATTCAAGGATTGCATCCCGTTTTGCCCCGTCAGCACCTGCATTCTGAATGTATTGCAAAATCATGTGCTTGATTTTATCGCGTTCCAGACCTCTGCCTTTCGTATATTGCGGGAGCTGTCATTGCCGCTCCTTGTATTTTTATATATTCTTCATATTCGTTAAATGAACTTCTTTTTACGCTACTCGTGTTCTATCAAATAAGCAGTCCAATGAAGAACGAATATTGTCTTTAATTATTTAGCATAGATACATCCAGATCATCAAGATTCTTATAACTGCTGGAATCATCAAGCGAATTATCATAGATAGATGTAAGTGCATTATCAACAGAGACTATGTATTCATTCTGATTGTCAGTTAAATATTCACCATCTCTGTCTATTTGAAGTCCTAAAGCCCTCTGTGTGCGCTTCATGCTCTTTCGTGGACTTCTTGATTTTACCATACAGCCAGCGAAACAAGAAAAACTCATCTACGTAATTCCAAAATGTCATTTATTAGAGATAAATTACAGACGTTATTTTTTCATAGGAAGGCCTTTCGCATAAAAGTTTATAGCACTCTTCCAATTCTCAAAGTCGTCATGAATCACACGAATTACCCTTAAAAAGCCATCTTGACGATTGAACATATCTCGGGAATATTGTAATTCAGACCTTTTATTAATCTTTTTAGATGTGAAATACGATAATATACATTTGATAGCATTATCATAAAGTTCAGTATCTACAATAAATATGTAGGTCGATTTAGATATAGAGGTATTTTCATACACTAACGTACAGGTTTCTCTACCGACTGCGGTTGTAAATAATAACGCAGGCTCCTCTTTTACAGTATTTGAGTTTGAGACATTCTCTAATATAGGAATTATTGCGAATCTTTTCAACTGCCTTGATTTAAGAAAGTCAAATTGTTGAGACTTATACCGGAGTAAAATATCCTTAGATGTTACAGAGGAAGATGCTATATTTGAATTTTGGCGTTTGTAATATTTATAGATGTATGCAATTTCATTTATTACGTAATTAGCAAATTGCTCATCGATTGCTATTATTCTTCCATTTTCACATTTGCAACTTATGAATGGGAAATTCCATAGAATAGATTTACCTAAGTCTAAGAAATCCTTTTTGCTTTTGTCGGTTTCGAATTTAAAGGGCAATATGGCATTTTTCCCAAGTTCATGATTTGGGTGGTAGAAGAAACATTTCCCATCTACAAAGCGAACATATTTCCACGGGAGCATGATGTTGCCATTTTCTGCATAACCATCTTGATTTACCTGAAGAATACTAGCAGTCTCATTAGTTTTATGCTTTGAAAAACTTAGAGCACGATTTATTATAAAATAAACCCATATATCTGTAAGTTCATAATTTGAAATTGCAATTTTATAATGAAGCTTGTACATTATGTTGACAATTTCTTCATACTCATCGTTGTTGCCCAATATTAAATCAAAATGGGTGTCATAATCAATTATAGTTGTTGCATCGTTATATTTGTCTAAAGCATAATCGAATAGCAATGATTGTAATTCGTCCGATGATACTTCAGGGATATATTTAGAGATTATACTTAAATTAGAAGTTAGCCATTTAGAGTACGCGCATACAACAAAAGCAGAATTGGGGTACTCGTCATTAGCCTTATTAAATAAATAAACATAATAATTACACAATAACGAATGCCATGGATAATCATCATGTTGGGGATAATCATACTTAATTTCAATCTGTTTCAATGACAGTTCAAGTTTTCTATAAAAATTTTCTAATGATTCATCAGCGTCAGCTGAATTATCATTCAGTGGAATATCAATTGGCATATCAGAGTTTTCAATAAAAAAATTTCGTTTGAAATACCCTGAGTCCAAATTATCGAATCTTTGGATAAAGTCGATTAGGTTTTCTATATTCTCTATGGAAAAAGGGAAGAAATTCCCAATACCCTTTTTTGATACACTATCATATACTGAATCATAATATTCAGAATCGATTTCATTGATACACATTAAAAGGTGTAATTGTGCTTTTGTGTTATTTATCCCTTTTTCGACAGCAAAATTCGTCCATGAAGTTATAGAATTAATTAAATAGTCTTCATTCCCATATCGCTCATTAAAGCCTGGATATCCTAATTCGGTATAGATGCGACAAGTATCAAGAATATTATTATTTTGTTGATAGCAATACTCAGCAATATTTATTAGTGCAGTAATTGTCAAAGAATAATTATCAATGATAATGTCTTGATAGTCTCCAAGGTTATACTTGTGAATAAGTTCCTGTGCATTATTTAGTAATTTAGATTCAGTATCTCTATACAATTGTTTAAATTCTGTGGTTTTAAAAAATGGGATAGTATAGTTCTCTATAATAATATCTTTGTATTCGCTAAACGATAAAGCAATGTTACGAATTAATTGTTTTTTTGCATCTTCTTGCTTGTCTTTTGAAAGTTTAGGGAATGTAAGGGCAAACTCCCCTATTAACATATAAAGAGTTTCCGGTAGGTTCTGTTCCTGTTTATTTATCTTATTCTGTGCCATTTATTTTTATTTTGTTAATAATGTTGCAAGCACACTCGCAGCAACATCTTTGCCAAATCCGATTAAAGATTTTATTATGGATTCTTTCTTTTCTTCTTTAGGGAGTGATGATTTAAGTATTTTTTTCAATATTTCAATTTGTTCAACGCTCAATTCTTGTTTGATAAATTCATTATCAATAGTAATAGATTGGCTTTGAGTCTGATTCTGATTGCAATTATTGTCGTTGATAATTTGTAAGGTGGGATTCGAATTTTCAACTTTAGTAGGTATGAGATTGGGATACCGTCTTAAACTCTCAAATAACCCGACAAGTTCTGACAACATTTGTTTAGATGGTTCTAACGCAGATAAGCGATTGAATTCTTCCAAAACAATATCATCCTTATAAAATAAATAAAGAGCCCGTTTCGCAAATTGTTTCCAACGATAGAATGTGTTTACGAAATCGAATAGTTCTGTATTTGATTCATGCTTACCAAATTGGTTAACGAAATCTTCATATAAGCTATAGATATCATCAATCAAATACTCTAATATCTTGTCAATAGAATTTGAATCGTTCATACTATCCTCCAATGAAAGGTTACTAACTTGGTTTGCTCAATTTTTTGGGCAAGCATGGCTTCGACTTTGGCGAGAAGGGTTTCTTTCTTCTCGTCGACTTCATCCTGGGCTTGATAAAGATTGAGGCGTTTCTCGCTTCGACGCTTTTCAAGGTCTTTAATAAGGCGTTGCAGACGAACCTTTTCATCAAGGCGCGAAGTCTTTTTGCTCTCGCTTTTGCGGAGCTTGATTTCAGCGTCGAGGTCGCGCAACTCTTTTTCAAGTCCGGCCTTTACATCCTCGGCCCAGTTGTCGAGCTTTTCCATTTCTTCCTCGAAGAAATTGTTATTGCGCTCGGCGTTTGCTGCGGTAATTCCCGCACGTTGGGCGGTAATTGCATCAGCAAGAACTGTGGCTGTCGATTCGGACAGTTCCGCGGTCAGGGGATCTTCCGAGCCGGGAAGCCGAAGCATATACTCGGCAATATCGGACGGAACGGTTTCTCCCTTGTCGGTGATACAAGCGTGGAGAAGTATATCCTCTTTCTCAAAAGAATCAATGGTAAGTTGCTCGACAGTCAGCCAACCCGACTGACCGACAAGTCGCTTGATAAGAGCAACATTGAGCGGTGAGTTGCTGTAATCGAGGGTTATTTCCGAGATTGGCACAGGTGCGGCTTTAAGCCCCGTGAGCATATATTGTGCGAGAGGGTCGCCGATACGGTAAGGGCGTACACCGTCGGCTAACTTGGTTGTGCGCCGCTGCTCGGAACTTACCATCTTATATTCGCCGGGGAAACGACGATACCAACTTACGGCTCCGTTGTCGACAAACGGGTGAACGATAAACGAGTGGTCCTCGTCGTTGAAGTTGGCAAACTCGGCAAAGTAGCTTCGCGTGAGTTGCCATAGAGTTTGCTCGAACAGGTCGAGGTTGCCTCGGGTCTCGGCGAGGTTGTCGCGAAGTTTCTGCTTTACTGACTCGTCGAAGTTCTCCAACAGAGTTGTGCGTGCTTTCAGCATCTTGTCGGAAATCTGCTCTTGCAGTTCCTCTTGAAGTGCGTCGAAAGCCTCTTTAATTTCTTTGGGTGTCCGGCAAAGTTGATATATCTGGGCTATGCGCTTTTCAAAATCAACGCCATTGCCGATAGCACCGAGAACTTCGTCGGAAGCGCCGAACACTCCGCTGAAAAGCTGAAACTTTTGGTCGAGCAATTCATAGACGCGGACATCGGCGGCGTTGGCTTTATTAAGGAAGTTGATAACAACGACATCGAAATTTTGACCGTAGCGGTGGCAACGACCTATGCGCTGCTCTATACGCTGCGGATTCCACGGCATATCATAGTTGACTACCAGCGAGCAGAATTGAAGATTGATACCCTCGGCGGCAGCTTCGGTAGCAATCATAATAGTAGCCTCGTTGCGGAAGTAATCAACGAGGGCTGCTCGTTTATCGGCAGTTGCCGAGCCGGTAATTTTTGAAGTGCCTTTGTGCTTTTCTTTCCACGCCTTATTAATGGCGGTTGACTGCTTGTCGGAGTTTGAGCCGTTGAAAAGGACGACCTGACCCTTGTAGCCTCTCTTTTCGAGCAGGTCGAATAGGAAATCCTGAGTGCGCCGTGATTCTGTGAAAATAAGTGCTTTCTTGGGCGCGCCGAGTTCTTCAAGATGGGCGAAGCCTTGATTTAAACCCTCAAAAAGTTGTTCAGCTTTTGAGTTACGCTTAATTTTGAAAGCGAGGTCACGGAATTTTTCGAGGTCTTTAATCTCCTCTCTTACGCGCTCGATGTCTTCGGGCGAGAGCATTTCGTCCTCGTCCGGTTCGTCCTCGTCTTCATCATCGTCAATCCATTCTTCAGTTTCGCTCTCGTAGTCCTCATAGTCACATTTGAAAAGGTCTTCATCAGACTGCTCAATGCCTTGGCGTTTGAGTTTCGCTTCCAACTTTTCAATAAGGGCGCAGAGAGTGCCATAAATGGCGTGTGTCGAAGAGGCAAGAAGCTTTCGGAGTATAAGCGTCATGAGCTGACGCTGACTGTTGGGGAGCGCATAAAGTCGCGGGCGTTGCAGATACTCCGAAACGAGGTCGTATAGTTCCTGCTCCTGTTTGGTCGGAAAAAACTCTTGCAGTATGGCGATGCGCTTTGTGTAGCGCACATATTCCAAAACCTGACGGCGCAGCGTCCGCTTGCAAAGCGGAGCGAGACGGCGGCGTAGGTTTTGATAATCGGTCTCATCGAGATTACGATTATACTGCATCTTGAAACTTTTGAGGTCGCCAAACGCATAATCGTCAATTATGGTAGTCAGACCGTAAAGCTCAAGTATGGAGTTTTGGAGAGGCGTTGCCGTGAGAAGAATTTTCTTGCGGTCGGCAAGCGCGTTTTTTATTGTATTGGAGATTTTGTTGGTAGGTTTATAGACATTGCGGAGGCGGTGAGCCTCGTCTATAACGACCAAATCCCAGTTAGTCTGTTTGAGGTATGGGGCTTTCGTCTTTGCGAACTGGTATGAACAAATGACGATTTCCTCGCAGTTGAACGGATTGAGATTGCCGTCCTCGATATAATGGTTGAAAGTCTTTGATTCAAGAATACGCGACGGCAAAAAGAACTTCTCTTGAAGTTCAGCCGCCCATTGCTTGCGTAGGTTAGCCGGGGCGATAATAAGCAGATGGCGGCGGTGTTCAGCCCAAAACTGCGAGAGGATTATACCTGCTTCAATGGTTTTGCCAAGTCCTACCTCGTCGGCGAGGATTGCGCCTTTTGAGAGCGGCGACTTAAACGCAAAAAGAGCCGCGTCGATTTGATGAGGGGTCAAATCGACCTGCGCATCTTGCAAAGATGCCGTGAGCTTACCGAGGCTGTCGGAAGGCAGACTTCTTGTAAGCCAGTAGGCAAAATATTTCTGTTGCGCTGCGGTCAGCTCCATATATAAAAAACTCCAGCGTAGCTATGCGAGGCTGACCAAAGCCTTTAAGCTACTACGTTGGGGTTCATAATGTTTTTGGTTACGGCTTTTGCCGTCATGTTGTTGTGATAGTCTTGGTCATTTCGCATACGATGCCATTATTGCAAAGTTAACTATTTTTCGTGAGATTAAACGTATGCAGTCTTAAAAATCTGTGATGTAAGGGCTGTGAATGCAAAAAAGAGGCAGTCGCCGCCTCTTTTTTAACTTCAGTTAGGAATTCTATTCTAAATCCTACTGTTGAATAATCCTACTATTGAATCATCCTATTTTTGAATCAGGAGGTTGGTGAGGAGGACGAACTGGTCGACCGAGAGGCGCTCGGGGCGCTCGGTCAGGAGGGGTTCGATGGGCGCGAGGGTGTCGGCAGCAATGGCGGCGGGGATGGCGGCCAGAAGGGGCGCCAGCGAGTTGCGCAGGGTCTTGCGTCGCATGGAGAAGGCTTGCTTCACCACCTTCTTGAAGTCTGCGGGGTCGCAGCCGAGGTCGGTGCGGTCGTTGCGCGTCAGCCTCAGCACGCCGCTGCGCACCTTGGGCGGGGGAGTGAACACGAACGGCTCGACGGTGAACAGGTATTCGCAGTCGTACCAGGCCTGCAGCAGCACGGAGAGTATGCCGCGGTCGCGGTTGCCCGGCGCGGCGCAGATGCGCTCGGCCACTTCCTTCTGAAGCATGCCGGCGGCAACGGGTATGCGGTCGCGGTGCTCCAGAACGCGGAAAAATATCTGGCTCGAGATGTTGTACGGGAAATTGCCTATCAGCGCCATGTCCCGGCCGGGAAACACGGTGTCGAGGTCCATCTTCAGGAAGTCGGCCTCCACCACGTTCAGGCCGGGGTACAGGTTGTGCAGGAATCCGACGCTTTCGGAATCCAGCTCCACGCATTCCAGCGGGCGCCCGGTGTCCATCAGGTATTTGGTCAGGATGCCCATGCCGGGTCCGATCTCAAGGATGGGGAGGTCGCTCCACGGGCGGGCGTGTTCAGGCAGTTCCGGGGCCGAAATGGTGTCGGCGATGCGCGAGGCGATGTGCTCGTCGTTCAGGAAATGCTGTCCTAATGACTTTTTGGCGCGAACGTTTTTCATACATCTGCATTTATGTCGGAGTCAGTTTCGGTTGAGATCCTGAATATCAGGATATCGATCAGAACCGGATCCGAGGGTTTGAGTCCCATGAATTCGCAGCGGTTGCCGTACAGACGGAATGCCGGGGTGAGGAACCGGGCGTGTTCGCCCTGCCGCATCCGGCAGTATATTTCGTTGAGCACGGGAGCGGTCTCGCGGTTGCCTACTGTTACTTCCTGTGGCGAGGACATGCCGAGGCTCTCGCCGTCGGGACGCGAATAGTTCACCTGCAGCGACAGCACGGTGCCGGGGGTGGCCTTCGGGCCGGTGCCGGGGGTAAGTTCCTTGTAGTACAGGCCGTCCTCCAGACGCTTCATGCCGAGTATCGCGGCCTCGGCCCTGATTGCCCGGTGGGCCTGGCGGTGTACCGAGCCGGCCTGCTGTGCCTGCAGCTTGTGCAGCACGTCGTACAGTTTGTCCTGCACTGCAAGTTCGTCTATATCCTCTTCCTGCAGCAGGGCGTATGCCATGGACCGGAACAGGACGTCCTTGTCGAAGGTGAATCCGAATTCGTTCTCGAAATGTTTGCCCCTCACGGCCAAGCGTACGCCGTAACGGATGCCCAGGTTGTAGGCCGTGTCGTTGCCCTGCATGTCGTCATAACCGTGGCGCACTCCCTTCAGAAAGCGGATACGGGCTTCGGTGGAACGCAGGGCGGTGTCGTTCATGGCCTCGCTCAGATACTCGTATGCCTTGAGCTGGCCGGTGTAATACAGCAAGGAATCGGCCAGCGATATTTGGCCCATTTCATTCAGGCTCTTGCCCCGGTCGGGGCTGCACGATACGGTGGCGGCCGCCGTCAGCACCGCCACGGCCGCGAGTGAGAGGTGTCGCAATGTCCGCGACAATGATTGTCTCGATAAGGATACAGGCATAATCGGTAGGAATCGACGGTTCAGATGGAGTCGGCGGGAATGGTGTCGGGCACCACTTGCACTGTGTCGCCGGTGGGGGTCATGTTCTCCATAGTTCTCCCTTTGCACGAGGGGAGGGCCAGAAGCATAAGGGCCGCCGTCAGCGCAGCGGCCCCTTTAATCAGTTTTCTCATTGTTCAGGCTCGCCTACGCTGATAAGTTCGACAGTGAAGATCAGGTCGGCGTCCGGTCCGATCATGGGGGGAGCGCCGGCAGAACCGTAAGCCAGTGCGGAGGGGATGTAGAACACGGCCTTGCCGCCGGCCTTCATCAGCTGCAGTCCCTCGGTCCATCCGGGGATGACGCGGTTCAGCGGGAAGGATGCGGGCTCGCCGCGGCTCACGCTGCTGTCGAACACCTGGCCGTTAAGCAGCTCGCCGGTGTAGTGTACGGTGACGGTGTCATCGGCAGAAGGGCGGTCGCCCGTGCCCTCTTTGAGCACCATATACTTGAGGCCCGTCGGGGTCTCGGCGTAAGTGGTGTCGGTAGGAGTCTCCGATTTCTTGGCCGGGTCGGTGAAGATTTTGGCCAGTTCGCCGGGCGCGTTCAGGGAGTCGGTAGCCTCGGCCGCAGTCTCGGTGGTCATGCTGTCGGAATCGGCAGCGGCGGCGGTCTTGTTGCCGTTGCACGACACCAGGGTCATGCCGGCCGTAAGTACAAGTGCCGATGCAAGATACTTGATCGTTTTCATTTCTTATTGACTTTGATTAGTTCCACGTCAAATATAAGGGTGGAGTGGGGCGGGATTGCTCCGGGCACACCCTGGGGGCCGTAGGCCAGGTCGCTGGGGATGAAGAAGGTGTACTTGGCGCCTTCCTTCATGAGCTGCACGCCTTCGGTCCATCCGGGGATGACGCGGTTCAGGGGGAATGTGGCGGGCTCGCCACGGTTGACGCTGCTGTCGAACACCTGGCCGTTCAGAAGCTTGCCGGTGTAGTGCACGGTCACTTCGTCCTCGGCCGTGGGCTGTGCGCCGGTGCCTTCCTTCTCAACCACATACTGCAGGCCGCTGGCCGTGGTCTTCACGTTCTCCTTCTTGCCGTTCTCGGCCAGGAACTGCTCGCCCTCGGCGCGCGCGGCCTTCTCGGCCTTGTCCTGAAGCTCCTGCAGATAGTCGTTGATCAGCTTCTGAGCCTCCTCGACCGGAATAGCAGGCTCCGTGCCGTCGAACGCGTTCATCACTCCATTCCTGAATGTGTCGGCGTCAAGGTTGCTGACGCCCATACCTTTGAGCTGGCGGCCCATTGCCAGGCCCCATGCGTAACTTAATTTGTCCATATTGTCTTTCTATCGTCTGCGGAGGCAAGCCTCCGGAATTGGGTTTATATTATAAGATTAAACAACGCGAAAGCCCGAATTGTTGCGGAAACGGTGTATTCCCGCTTCGGGCGCGGGTCATTTGGTGGCGGTGATGTGGAAGCAGCCTCCCTTGCGCTCGTACTTGACCAGGCATCGTTTGTTGTCGCGCATGTCGAGCAACACTTCGCCCAGCAGGTTCTTCAGGTCCTCGTCGGCGGTGACCTTGGACCGGTCCAGGTTGTGGAACCGCGTGAAACTGATGTCGAACGTGGTGCCGAACTGATGGGTGGACGAGTCCACGGCGTTGCGGTTGACGCGTCGCAGGCGTTTGACAGTGTACGGTGTGCGCAGCAGGCTGGTCACGATCACGCGGTACTTGCCGCCGCCGCGGCGGGCCAGCGAGTCGATGAAGTTCCGGCCGATGTCGCTCAGCACCTTCTCGGCTTCGGGCACCAGATAGGGGAACGAGTGCTTCAGCTCGTCGACCGTGTAATACTGATTGCTCCTCACCTCCACGATGGGCCGGGTGGTGAAGTAAGTCTGCCCCAAGCTGCGTATGGGACGGATGCCGAGGCGTTCGGCGGCGGCGTACTGATACTTGTTGGAGTCGTTGAACACCTCCGTCAGCGATCCGATGTTGCGCACCCGGATGCGGCCGTGGTTTGGCGCGTCCTTGCCGGTCTCGATGGGCGCGGAGACCGCGGGGGCCGCCACCGGTTGCGGGGCTTCCGCCTTGGCGGTGTCGGGCTTCGGCTCCGGTACGGGTTCCGGGTCGGCCTCGGGTATCTGCGCCGGCGCAGGTGACTCTACGTCGTCTATGACCGATTCGCCGTCTATAACTATATAGTTGCCGGGGTCTTCGGCCGTGGCCTTGGCGAAGGGATTGCCTCGCTTGCATCCGAATGCCAGAAGCAGTGCAAGCAGCATGGCGCTGATGGATACCAGCTTTATTCCGTCGTATTTATGTATGTCGTTTGGTTCGTTGCGGTTCATTGTATGCAAAATTAACAAAAAATCCTTAAATTTGCGTTATGAAACAGTTTAAAGGTGCATTAATTGATATGGACGGGGTGCTTTACGACTCCATGCGGGGCCATGCCGCGTCCTGGAAGAAGATGTGCGACGAGATAGGTCTTGACACCGACCGCGACGAATTTTACATGTACGAGGGGATGACGGGCAAGGCCACCATCAACCTGCTGATGAAGCGCGAGCGCGGTCACGAGGTCAGCGACGAGGAGGCATCGCGGCTGTATGCGATAAAGACCGCCAATTTCCGGGCTTTGGGTCCCGCTCCGGTAATGCCCGGCGCCCGGAGGATGATCGCGGCGTTGGGCGCGTTGGGCATGACGCGAGTGCTGGTCACCGGTTCGGGGCAGGCCAGCCTGCTGGACAAACTTGAACATGATTACCCCGGCGTGTTTGTGGACGGGCGACGCGTCACGGCACTGGACGTGAAGCGCGGCAAGCCCAATCCGGAGCCGTATCTGAAGGGGGCGTCGCTCGTTGGCGCCGATCCCGCCGACTGCATGGTGGTGGAGAACGCACCGTTGGGTGTACGGGCCGGCAAAGCGGTCGGATGTTTCGTCTGCGCCGTCATGACCGGCCCCATTCCGCGCGAGGAGTTCGTGAAGGAGGGCGCCGATCTGATTTTCAATTCGATGGAGGAGTTTGCCGATTACCTTGAGAGTATTTTAGAACATAAGCGACAATGAAATGGCGTGAGGAACTTGCGGCCGAGATAGAGCGGCTGCGGCCCGACAGGGTGTTTGTGCTGACCGATTCCAATGTCAGCCCGCTGTTCCGCTGGGACGGCACTGTCATCGTGGTGCCTGCGGGCGAGGATAGCAAGAGCCTTGACACCCTGGCCGGCGTATGGGAGGATCTGAGTTCGTTGGGGGCCACGCGCCGGTCGCTGTTGGTGAACATCGGCGGCGGCGTGGTGTCGGACTTGGGCGGTTTCGCCGCCGCCACGTTCAAGCGCGGCATCCGGTTCGTTAACGTGCCCACCACGCTGTTGGCCATGTCGGACGCCGCCATCGGAGGCAAGACCGGAATAGACTTCGGCGGACTGAAGAACGAGGTGGGAGCGTTCCGTATGCCGGAGCGCGTCATAGTCGATGCCTCGTGGCTCGCTACGCTGCCGCAGGCGCAGATGCGCGAGGGACTTGCCGAGGTGGTAAAGAGCGCGCTGCTCGGCTCGGAGGAGGTGTATGGCGAATTGCTGAATCTGCCGGAAACTCTTACTGCTGACAACGTGGGTCAGGCTGCGGAATGGTCGGCGCGTTTCAAGGAGGGTGTCGTGGCCCGCGATCCGCTCGAGAAGGGATTGCGTAGGATATTGAATTTAGGCCACACGGCCGGCCATGCCTTCGAGTCATTGGCAGCGCGAGTCGGCAAGCCGATAGGACACGGCACGGCCGTGGCGCACGGCCTCCTGATCGCGCTGAGGCTCAGCGAGCGGCTGACGGGTCTTTCTGCCGGCATTGCCAATGAATATGAACGGAAAATCCTGAAGCGCTTCTACCCCGCGTTGCCTGCGGAATGCCATGACGAGGCGGAGCTGATCGGCATTATGGCCCACGACAAAAAAAATCCCGCCGTCGGCGAGATTTCCTTTGTCCTGCTCCGCGCCATCGGCGAGCCCGTTGAGTCTGTGCTCGTAGCCCCGGCACTCATAGACGGAAGTCTCGCTCGGTGATGGCCCCTGTATGGGTAAGATGGTTCATGAAGTGGAGTGAGATTGAGTGTCAGCGAAAGAAATGCAGGAAGATTGATTCGCCATCGGAGTAAGGATATGGCAAAAGGCACACTCCGGCTAATAGTCCTAAGAAGACGATAGTTAGAATCACGTTACCCCAGCGTATGAGCGATGGGGGAATCTCTCCGAGAATTTTGCGTACTTTTTCCGAGCGCAGCTCGATTCTGTCATGAGTTCTATCTGGATCCATCAGTTGCCAAGTTCTAATTGATTTTTGACGAGATTATAATAAACGCCCTCCTTTTTGATCAAAGTGTCGTGATTGCCTGATTCTACTACCTTGCCGCCATTTAGCACTACTATATGATGAGCGTTCCTCACGGTGGAAAGACGATGTGCCACTATAGTCACCGTGCGCCCTTTGTAAAAGGATGCCAGGTTTCCCACAATCATCCTTTCATTCTCGGCATCCAGGGAATTTGTGGCTTCGTCGAGGAAAATAAAATCTGGATTCTTGTAAACGGCGCGGGCTATAAGAATCCGCTGTTTCTGACCTTGACTCAAGCCTATGCCGTCGCGGCCGATAAGTGTATCGTATCGCAACGGAAGACTCATGATATATTCGTGAATATTGGCTATTCGAGCGGCAGCCTCCAGTTTTTCTTTGTCTATGTCGCCGTCGGCAACAGCGATATTACGCGCGATCGACTCCGAAAAAATCACTCCATCCTGCATCACCACTCCGCAATGCCGTCTCCACAATTTCAGGTTGTATTCGCTTATGTCGTGCCCAGAGATCTCTATCAGGCCCGACATTACTGGATAGTACCCGAGCATAAGTTTTATCAAGGTGGTTTTACCGCTCCCTGAAGCTCCCACTATGGCCGTGACTTTCCCTTCTGGAATATCAAAGGAGACGTTGTCGATTGTCTTGTCAGGCGAGTGGGGATTATACTTGAAGTCTACATCCTTTAACCTGATTTGTTTGCCATTTTCGAAATAATGAACTCTGTTGGCGGTGCTTTCCTCGTTTTTGCCTTTATGTATCTCGTTGATGCGCTCAAGAGATATTCTTACATCCTGCATGGAATAGGCAAACTGCATCAACTGGTCGACCGGAGAGTTTAACTGGCCTATGATATATTGCACGGCAAGCATGGCGCCCAGGGTCATTTGTCCGTTGATTACTGCAGTGGCGGCAAGTACGGTGATGACTATGTTCTTGATTTCATTTATGAATATGGAGCCGGCTTCCTGTGTCTGTTGAAGTTTCAGCGATTTCATCCGGATGCAGAACAAGTCGGCCTGGGTGTCTTCCCATTCCCATCTACGCCGCCTCTCACAATCCTGAAGTTTTATTTCCTGCATCGAAGTGACGAACTGGTAGGTCCTGTTCTGATTTATGGCCTGCTGCTCGAACAGCTCATAGTCCAGCACCTTCCTCTTGTTCAGGAACGCACTGATCCAAAGTCCGTAACACACACTGCCTGCAATAAAGACGCCGAAGATCAAGGGATTGTAAACGCATAACACTATGCCGAACACGAGTAGGCTAAGAAAGGTGAATATAACGTTCAGCACCTGGCCGGTCAGGAAGTCCTGCACCCGCGAATGGTCCGCGATTCGCTGCAACAGGTCGCCCATTAGCTTTGTGTCGAAAAACGACATGGGCAGTTTCAGCAATTTGATGAAAAAGTCGCTTACAAGCGAAATGTTGATTCGCATGGAGATGTGCAGCAACAGCCAGCGACGTATAAAATTCGTGGCCGTCTTGCCTGTCACAATCATCAGCTCGCCAAGAAGTACCAGCCATATAAACCCTATATCCTTGTGTGTGATTCCGATATCTACGATAGCCTGGGTCAGAAACGGCATCACGAGCTGGAGTATACATCCCAGCAGAAGCCCCAATGCTATCTGGGTGAAATACTTTCGATATTGTTTCAGATAGCTTGTCAGGAATTTGAGAGATCTGGTTTCCTCCGCATTCTGCTTGTCAGTACAGTAGGCATTGTCATCGGGCTGCAGGCATAAGGCAATACCTTTCTTATCTCCGTCGCTGACGATGCTGGCCCAGTGACTTACGAATTCATCGCGGCGGTACTTGCTCTTTCCCTTCGCGGGGTCGGCTATATAAAAGAATTTGCCGTCGCCTCGGGACTTATACAAGACCACGAAATGTTTCTGATCCCAATGCAGTATCACTGGAAGCGGACATCGGCACAGATCTTGAACATTGGTTTTGATAGCTGTCGGGATGAAGCCTAATTCTTTAGAACCGTCAATCAACCCTTTCAATGAAATGCCTTCATTCGTGGGATGGCAGTATTGCTCAATATACTTGGTGGAATAGACTTTGCCATAATGCTTGCATATCATCGCCAGCGAGGCCACGCCGCACTGCATGGAATCCCTTTGCCTTATTAATTTGAATCCCATTGTCAGTGTTATTTATGTTGACTTTACATTGCGGGATTCCGACTTGCGTCAAACTCATCGTCCCGTTCTATTTTTTTGCCATAGGCGAAGGTGTAGCTCAATGTGAGGGCAATGCCACGGCTCTGATCGCGTGACCAAGAGCTTCCGCTGAAACTATAGTGCGGGCTGTCATAGTCCCTGCGGACATACCCCTGCGAGAACCAGTTGCTGAAACGGAACGATGCCCTGAAATCTCCAATCGAATATGCACAGTCCAGAGAATATGTTTGCGGGGTTCGCGTCTTGAATCCCTGCTGTTCGTTTATTGTGGTACTCGGTGAGGTATAGGAAACCGTTGCAGAAAAGTTTTTGTAGTACCACCCGGCATAAAACCAAGCTTCCACAAACGCTCCTTTCCTATTAATTAATCCGGAATTCCGTTGATAGGTGGCTATAACGGAGCCTCCAAGAGTCAGAGACCTGTTGAAAAGGCGCAATTGGGTGATGACACGTCCTTGGAGACGTCGTTCATGATTGTCGCTGCTGTATGTGCGGACCAGGCCGTCATACCCTTCGCGCACATAATAATCGTACACCGGGAGGTGGTTGCAATCCGTATAGGTCGCCACGGCAGCCAGATATAAATTTTTCATAAAGAAATCGTATTGCAGTTTGCACCATTTATTGTCATTGCTTTTAAGGTTCGGATTTCCTTGTTGCCACAATAGCTCGTCATCACGAGTAATCACATCGGACGTGTTGTTATGTAATTCCGGCGCACTGTACCAAGAGCCGGACAAAGATAGGGCATTGTTCTTGTTCAAGGTATAATTCATGCTGAGATAAATGGACGGACGCCAGTCCCGGATATGTGTGACATGATTTTCCTTCATGTGCTGATATGAAAGACCCGCTCTGACCATGAGCCCGAATCCGGAATTCCATCTCTGGCGATAGCTGAGGAGCAGCTGGTTGGTTGATGTGAGAATATCGTTCTTTCGGTCGACAGATCCGGTGTATGTCGTGCTATAAAGGAAGTTGCGGGAATATATCGTGGCTCCGAGCGAATTGTTGTGGTTGAACTTCTTGGTGTGGGATATAGTAAACTGAGGGTAATAGAAGGAGCTTTTCTCTCCGTTAAGAATCGGGGTTAAGTTTCCGAGTCGATAGTCGCTGTTGGAACGGGAGCCCTGATATCCCATGATCCAGTCCACGCTGAGGCTATTGTCGGCGGGAAGTGAGAAGTAATAGTCTCCGACGGCCCATGCATTTGACTGTTGGGAATTTTCGTTCAGTATCGTTTCCGACTTCGGGAACAATGTGTTCGAGAACTCTGCCGAGGAATGACGGTTGCTATAGGGCATTGCGTTTCGATCGAATGCGGCTGAATGAGTTATGGTCATGCCGTCACGCCGGTATTTGGCCCTGAAACCGGCGTTCTCTGTGTTGGACCGGGCCTTGTATTTGTCGGTTTTCGAAGTCTTTGTAATGGCGTCATAATGCTGTGTGCCATAATTGAAATCCCTGAAAGTAATCTGGTTGTCTTGTTGTCCATGATTTGACCACCGCCCCGCTCCGTTGGCATTGACATCGAATGTCCAGTTCTTTTTATAACTGAATTTCGAATATAGACTTCCGGATGCATAGTCGTTATTTAATAAACCTCCCGATGCAGTAAGTTTGGTATATCCCCCCCATTCATACTTTTGCATAATGAAATTCACCACATGCTCGGCCTGATGGAATCTTGCGTCCGTAGGGTACTCCAGCACTTCCACACGCTTCACGTCCGATGGCCTCATACCGGAGAGATCCTCGGGAGTAGCCTCCATATAGTCAATGTAAATCTTTACTGGCTGTCCCGCTGAAGTCTGGACAGAATTGTTAGGCGTGATTATAAGCTGAGGGATTGCCATGCGTGATAGAAGATCGACGGCATCCATGGCAAACTTCCTCACGTTTTTATCGGGTGTATACGATATTCCGTCTTCGACAATCCTGTAAGCGTCAGCTTCCACTATCACTTCTTTGAGGTCGGTGCCAATGGTGTCGGTAACTTCTTTTTTAGTCGTGTTTTGTGCATAGGCTACTAAAGGATAAATGAATATCAGCGTTAATGTCAGAATTGCGTGTGTCGTTTTCATATAGTTATTTGTTCCTTGAACTTTGATATGGAAGGTATCTCCGCTTTTTTTGTATAATAGATTAAAGAGCGACATCAAAGTATATCTATACAACGCATAGATATACTTTGATGTATGTGTCCTAAGCTTTAGTTGCTTTTAGTGCCTGGAGTTCAGGATTTGCCGCAACTACAGTTTGTCCCGACTCCGCAAAAACTATTGCAATCTACCTTGTCGTTATTGTCCGTATCGTCTTTCTTTCCGGGGTCAATGCATTCGCAATTAGCACCTCCGCAATACTTGTTGTTATCGTTAGGGTCAGCGGTACCGATTCCCTTACCACCGTAGATCACCAGCGACTCCATGTCAGACAGGAGCCCTTCCGTCGGGATTATCCCGGTTGAATCAGTTTTTTTCATACTTCGTAATTTAGTTAGTTAATTTGTCCGTTGCAACTTGGTCTTGCAAAAATCAGAGATATTAATATCCATATCCTTGTCAGGATACTTGTATTTGCATTCTATAGTTCCCTTGTCACGCAACATATCTTCTCTCTTTGAGATACACGGACCCCAGCATATCGGAAGATGTTTGCACTTTGTGCACATTGCCTGACGGTCGTCGAAGATGTGCGGAGTGTAATATTTGGACATATCTTCCATCCATGAAATCGTACCGTCAGTCTGAAGGATACCGGGGCCCTTTTCCGGGGAATGATTATCGCATTTCCCTACATGTCCGTTGGGAAACACACAATCGAAATTATACCAATCCGCATAGCATATACCGGTATTGCCGAGCGTAGTGTACATGCCGGCCTCAATCCCCTTTTGAAAGAGATCGTCTACGTCTTTGCGGTCTATCTCATTCTGATTCTGTTGCCAGACCTTGAAAATGGTGAATGCGATGTTTCTGGTCACTTGGGGATCCAGTTTCTCCTTCAGAGTCTCGAATATTTTATCGGGTTTGAGATTGTCTTGTGTATAATTGAATCTCAGACTGACCGACGTATGACGAGCTATAAGGTTGATGTTGTCCAGAGTGCGGTCGTATGCCGAGTCCTTACCTAACTTTTTTACAGAATTGTGAGTCATTCTGTCTCCGTCTATTGTAATCTGGTAATGGGTTACTCCCAGACTGCGTAATGTCTCGATTCGTTCGACGTTTAACAATGTGCCGTTTGTCGTGATTGATGAAGAAAAGGATTTATCGTGAGATTCCGCATACTCTTTTGCAAAAGCGGTAAGCTCGCATACCTTGTTGTAAGCCATAAGTGGCTCTCCCCCAAACCAAGACAGATGGAACCTCTTAATGGAATTATCCGACAGTTTGCTTACTATCAGATGCTTGATACTATCGACCACATCATTGTTGAGGAAAAGATTGTCGTGTTCCTGTGTACAGTACCAGCAGCGGAGATTGCACTGGTAAGTAGGCAGAATCATCAGGAAATACACATCCTTGTTTCGTAATCTGTCAAACTTCGCCTTTATCCTGTCCATTTCATCGGTGTCATCATCAATAATGAATCCGGAATCCTTCATTCTGGCCACAAAGGATTCCGCCCAATCCTTGTTGTCGTCGGGAAACTCGAGAATCTTCCTGTATGACTCCTCATATTCCGGCGTAACAAGAAAGAAAGCTTCGGTAATGCCATTGAAGAAAATCTTCTTTTCTCCGAAAGGTACAATATAGTTGTATTTGCTCGCTTTCATATTGATAATGATGATCGATTTGAGGTACTACGGTTGAAGGTATATCCAATCCTACAAGGAGACTCCACCGGAATATATATATTCGTAAGTACGCAAGAGCACTACATAATCTCCGGACAGAGTGAACAACATCTGGGCGAAGTCCGCCTCATCGCCAGTAATGGCAACGGTGTTGCTGACGACATCCTTTATCTCAGAGCAGTGTTACGCTTCCTATGAAGAAGATAGTGCCAGTGGAGGTTTCCTCTATAATGAACAGGAATGGACGATCGAGGGTAACTTCCGGTTTCTTCATTGCTCCGTCAGAATCCGGTGACATCAAATCCAGCTCGGCCATGGTCACGGCGGCTCCGGTAGTACCTCCTTCATCGGTCGACACGCGAGCTTCTTGAAGAAGCTGTGCCATAGCCAGGTTCTCGTTTGGGATTATTGCATTGAAGCCCTGGTTCGTCATACATGCCAAGCCTTTTTTTGCAAGCACATCCAGAAGCTGCTGACGGCTGCCGATGTCGAATTTGGGCATTTTTACAATGCATCGTGAGTTTGTTGCTTGTGCTATTCCTTTCATCAATGAGGCATGGGTCATTCGCGACACATATTCGTTTATGTCACCCTCTGGAAGCACGCATATCATGCGGAAATTACCATTGCCATAGGGAATTCCTATAATGGTGGCGTCGGCCGTCTTCCCATATAGGGAATTGTCGAGACTCTGACGCATCATGTCTACGCGTGATTCCGTACCGTCAAGGTTGTGGAATGAAGCTTGGGCGGTTGCGTCTTTGTCGAATCCGGAGGTCCATATACCATAGAAATATGTAGCGTTTATCACGGCCATCTTGCCTGTCAGGTTCTGCTTCAGGAATGAAGTAATCTTTCCATTAGTGTTGGACGCACACCATTCGTTGATTTGATTTTTCGCATCATCGTTGTGAAGATCCGGCAACGTCTTGACCTCTGCGTTATACCACTTGTTGAGGTTGTGGGTAAAATCTTCACGTACATTCATCTCGCCATGAATCCATAATGAATTGGCCACAAGCGCGTAGGCTCGCGAATCGAGGTGTGGCAGATTTTCAATCATAAATGCACTGAAGTCGTTGAGTTGAGCCACTCCGGCCTCACCGTTGGTGAAGCCCATGGTTTCAAGTATCTTGTCGCGCGTAGTGCCGTTGTCGCCGTTTGCGACCATGGCGAGGGTGGTGTAGAGGCTGAATGGTGCGAGCACGGTCGACTGTCCGTCGTTCAATTCCATGGCATCCTTCATCAATGACACGGCGAACTCATTGCCGGCCAGTCGTGCCTGATTCTGGGCGGGGGTAAGCTGCAACATGGTATAAGGCACTGCTTCCGGCACCTCCTCCGTAATGACTTCAGGATCGTTTTGATTTTTGTCACTGCTGCACGAAGCCAGCGACAGTGCGACGGCGGTCGCCGTCCCCAATATGAAATATCGGTTCATCGTTTTCATAATATGTGGCGTTAATGTTGAAGATTGGACATGTATTGAATGTCCTCAAATAGATACTTATCGGTATTGATGTTGTTTTTAAAGATAAAATAACCGTTGTCTTTTCCTCCCCAACCCCAGACGCAATGATAATAGTAAGATGTAATGACTTCGTTATAAACGTTCATATAATCCTCAACATACTTGGCTCCATCAATGATCCATGCATGTCCTCCGGCTTGATCATCATATCCCCATACCATCAATGGCTTCTGTTCTCTCATCTCGTAGTTTACTTGACTGATAGAAAAAGCTTTTAATTGCATGTTCTTGTAGCCGAGATTGGCGAAGGTTCTGTAAAATGTCGAGCTGGATGCGCCAGATCCATTTATTCGATAATTTACATTCATATTCTCATACTGTCCCAGAAAACTGAATAATTTTGCCCATCCATCATGGTTCCGATTTGATTTCATGGCCGTCCAATCAAACGTATATCCTTTATAACTTTGAGGCCATTCATAATAACCCATTAGAGTCCCGGCGGCAAGTGGGGCACATCCTACTGGAGCCTGCTCCCCTGAAATCGTAAAACAATACTTATTAAAAGGATCTCGTTGATGAAATATAGGCATGATGTTTTTTAATTCCTTCCGATCAAAGATGGGATCCAAAATAGGGAATGTCTTGAATGAATTGTCAACATTAAGCAATGTGTCTAAAGTTGGAGGGAATTTAGAGTTCGCTGGTTTGGCATTAAGTCGATTGGCAACGCGTTCAATGGAGCGGATATACAAGGCCAAAGGTTTGTTATGAATGGTGTCGGATAGGTTCATTTGGCCTGCTTCTGAAATGGCGAATACCGCTTCAAGTCGTTTATCCGCAGATAGTAGAGCAAAACCTCCATTATCATAATTAACAATATGGAAGGCAGATTCCGGAGAAGATGAGCGAGTTGACCGGTTGATTGTCTCAACACTTTTCACAGTGCGGAAGGAAGAGCGAGTCTGTCCCAATGTGTTGAAGAGCATGTCGGCAATCTTTAACCCTTCGTCAAGACTGCGATAGTTGGAAGTCTCCGAATTAATGGGTTGAACAGGCTGATCGTCTCGGCTCTGTGTGCAGCTTGCTAATAATAGCATGAATGCTGCAAATGATAATAGTTTCTTAATCATGTTGAAATTTTTTAAGCGTTAATGAATGGGACCTTTTATAGTAGATTCGCTTCAAAAAAGCAAAGATAGTCTATCTGATTTAAAATCCCAAATATTTTAAATAATTATATACAGTTATTTGCAAATAATGTACAATGGAGTTTGTGGATTGGATTTTTATCAAGAGATCCGTCATGCAAACGGGAGACTCTTGATAAAATAGAATCGACTTTTAGATGCAGACTCCACCGTAGTAAACATATTCATCGGTACGGAACTGTATTACGTATTCGCCAGTAAGGGAGAACAGGGTCTGGATGAAGTCTGCCTCATCGCCGGTAACGGCAACCGGATTGTTGTCGGTATCCTTTATCTCATAGCTGATGATTTCGGTGTTGGAACCATCGTCGAACGAGACTCCATCCTCAACGCTTATGGAGCAGAGAATCGGACGCGTGGGCATTCGATGATAGTTCTCTCTACTCTCATTATTTTTTGCTTCAGAATCATCCGATACTTGGAAGGACCTTAGATTCATTTGAATAACCTGCCCGTGGTTCAAAGCAAATGCCATTGAACAAGAGAACAGGATTAAAAGTAGAGTTAAGATTTTTTCATACTTTAAGCTTATTGGTGATTTGTTGTCTGCAAAATTAAACCAACTGTGTGTGTAGTGCAAGAAATTTTGTGCGGAAAATTGAGGGGTTTGTGCGGAAATGAAAATAAATTAGTGCGAAATTAGTGCGAAATTAGTGCGAAATTAATGCGGAAATGAAATTCGTTAGGAAAAATGGCATCCATGAGCTAATTTTGTGGTAATAAATCCCTATATGTAAATACGAAGAATTGGAGATATGAGAACAAAAAATATAGTCGGATTATTGTTAATTATCCTTGTTATTGGATGTGGCAGGACTTCGCCGAATTCAGCACTTGTAAGATTGGAGGGAATGGCAGACGTAAATCCTAAGGAGGCATTAAGTACACTCAATTCTATATCCAAGGATGAATTATCAAACGCTGACAAGGTGTATTATGATTTCCTGTCTGTAAAGCTGCGAGACAAGGCGATTATTCCTCATACATCCGATAGTATTATATTACCCATTATAGATTATTACTCATATCATCAGTCAAAGGATTGTTATGCTGAAGCATTGTATTATGGCGGTCGCGTATATCATGACATAGGTGATTTCCCTTCGGCCATAAAATATTATGGAGAGGCATTGAATTGTATTAGAGAAGATAAGGCGTCATTAAAATTGAAAGGTAATATCACTTCGCAAATGTCGAGTCTTTTGAATTCGATGCGCCTTTTTAATGAGGCTCGCAAGTATATAAATATGGCTATTGATGTTGACAAGGAATTGCAGGATACTGTAAATTTGATATATGATTTTGAGGTATTGGGCTTTAATTTAATAAATGTAAAAAAATATAATGAGGCGGAAAACGCATTCCGGAACTCTTTATTTATAAATAAGCGTGATAAGATCAATGGTATTGTTGATTCTGTGTACATTGCTGCTATTAAAAATTATAAAATGGAATCAGACTCTGCGATTGGTTGGATTAAAGATATTCCATATAGAGTTTTGCACGGAAGTGCTTTTAACAACGATACAAAACAGCTTGTATATTCATACGCGGCTGACATATACAGATGTGCCGGTATGCCGGACTCGGCTTATAAGTATGCTTTGGAATTAGTTAAGATAAAAGATGCACGGAATCTAAAAACAGGTTATGCGATTTTATTATCCGATGAATTAAAGGATTTGG
>ENA-UALF01000099-UALF01000099.1-human-gut-metagenome-genome-assembly--contig:-NODE-99-length-51754-cov-23.630612_pt1 | contig 51754 bp, 47 predicted proteins | sample MGYA00243698_ERZ654464 | MGnify/ENA primary metagenome ERZ654464 (study PRJEB26926, sample SAMN06164595) | human gut metagenome | biome: ENVO:00009003; feature: ENVO:2100002; material: ENVO:00002003...
AGGCTGATGCCTCTGCACGTTGAGTAGCACTCAAAAATTATTTAGGACAATATTGAGATATACTTTAAAATCATGCGGATGCCGTATGATACCGATGGAGTATATGTGAGGCCTATTATTTCCCAAATGATGAAAACGACGAAAACCCACATCGGCCAGGATAATTTCACGCGAGATGAAACTGTTAAGGCACCGACAATGCAGAGAAGTTCCAGAACCCCGAGTCGCAATGACAATACAGGTGCAAGTCCTATGTATGCTGTGGCAAACATCAGGATTATCAAGGCCTCCTTGCCGGAGAGACGCATCGTCGCGCGACTGCCGTATGGCATCCTCCATTCAACCTGCGGAGTGAAGAATAGCTTCAGTTCCCAAACCGTAAGAATTACAAATATTAGAAGAGCAATAAAAGTCATGAGTTGAAAATTTTCAGCCATTGCGGCATGATGTTGTCTGGATAGAAGCGTTTCACTTCTTCCTGTGCCGCTAATCCCATTTCCTGTCGCAATGCTTCGGAATCCATAAGTTTTTTCAATGCCGCACGGAATGTCGCTATATCCTGCTCAGGCACCACGAGCCCTGTCCGTTCGGTGACAATCTCGCATGGTCCGCATGGACAGTCCATGGCCACTGTCGGAAGTCCGCATTCCATCGCTTCGGTTATGACAAGACCGAAGCCGTCACTACGCGACGGGAATGCATAGATGGATGCCTCGACAAGATAATCGCCGATATTTTTTACCGGAGAATGCAATGTGACCTGTTTCTCCATATCATATTTGCGAATTATAGATCTTAGCAGCTGTTCATCCTGTCCTTGCCCGAACAAATCAATATGCCAGTCTCTATAATCTTTGGCCAGCGGCCCGAAAGCTTCCAATAGCTGATCCATCCCTTTTGCCGGAGTCCAACTGCCCACGGAAATAATCCGTTTGTTGGTGCAGGTGGATTTTTTATCGCTCCGGAAGGAGAGTGGATTATGAACATACGTCATATTCTTGGGATTACCCCACAATCCGACATCCTTTTTCGTAAGACCTACGAACACATCATATTTCTTTGCAGTCCGGGCCAACTGCCACTGCATCCATTTCATTTTGAGAATATGCAGATTCCGGAAACGTACCGAATGCAATCCCCGCACAAAGTTTACAAGGAAATTCTTGGTATAATGAAACTCAAGTACTTTCTTGCTCCCGTCGTTTATCTTCCAGAGAGTTTCGGTGGCCATGCCTGCCACGGCTACTGATATATCTGGACGGGTCTTATGGAGGTACGCTTCAAGAGCCTTGGTATACGCCTTTAGGTTTTTATTATTGACAGGCAATTCCACCCGTTCAATTCTTTCGTCAAGACTGAAAAATGGAGGGCGATTGTCACGGATTGTCACTACCGCTACCTGAACGTCAGGTTGCGAGGCGAGCCAGTTAAGCTTGGTTGTCAGTACACGCTCCGTGCCGCCGGATTGCCATAATGTATCTATGAAATACGCTATTTTCATCTTGCTGACAAAGACTTTATGCGCAACTTGGACAGACTGTTCCAAGCATGTTTTTGAATCCATGCGAATAGCATTGCAACCGGGATTAACATTATCAGACCCCAGATAAGTATCAGGATGGACACTCGAGGATAATACAGCAGAACTTGCAATGGCCGAGTCCCGGTAAAGAAAATGCCATGCAGGAACCATAAGTTCATGCTGTAGATACCTAAAAACGATAGAATTGTGGCAATCCGCGTTCCGTTTATTTTCTCAAACATGAGCAAGAGCCCAAAACAGAACAGCATTGCGAACAGGGCGTCTGATATATCAGTCTGACCGATGGTCAGCAATCCAATCTGTCGCAATATGAGAACGAAGACTGCGATAAAAAATCCTTTTATAAAAGCATAATTGCCTGTCATCCTCCTCATGCGGTCAAATATCTTCCATTTTGCTACTAACAGACCAACAATAGAACTAACCAATGTGCCGAATATCACATCGAACGGAACTGCATTAATTTTACTCAGAAATGACATTCCAATTAGTGTCGGCATTAAGGCAAAACACAGTAACAATGCGATATCCCCCCCCCTATTAGGCCTACTGAAAATACTAATTAGCAAGGGAGTCATCACAAGCAGAGATACATAGAACACAACATACCATGCAAAAGCAACGTTGACGTAAGGCTCGTGAGGACCGGTATGAACACCATAAATGTTATGTATGAAATCCCGTCCAGTGGGAATGTTGTCACCTATGAAAATAGCATAGATTAAAAATGCAGCAAGAATGATCCAATAGTTAAGCAGGAACTTTAAAATCCTTTTGCCGATTGATTTGAAACTTGCAAAGCCTTTGCGATTCACCCATATCGCGTAGCCACTTGAAAAGGCGAATATAGCCACACATAGTTTCCCGGCCGATGCGAAAATGCGTTCTAATGATACGCCTCCAATTTTAACAGGCTCGTAAATCCAATTGCCATCCAGGCGATAATCCGCAAATCCAAAGAAATGATGCACCAGCATCATTACGATTGCTACGCCCGCAATCATCTGAGCCTCGGTCTTGCCGTATTTCAATGTGGATTGCATTATAATTTTTTAGGAATAATGCCTTAATTAGATAGAAGAGTAGAACTCGTCAAGATTATCAGCAAGGACTTGCGGATGTAGTTTCTCGTGGATTATTTCTTTCAATCGATTAACCATATTAGCTGTTTCAGCAGTATGACTAAGCGCATAATCAATTTTATTCGCAATCGCATCGATGTTCAGGGGATCAACTAAAAGACCGTTCTCCATATCTGTTACAAATTCGTTGATTGCGCCGATATTTGTGCCGATAAATGGTGTGCCCATGAGAGTGGACTCATAGGGGACCAATCCGAATCCTTCTCCATCTTTTGTCAGAGTCAGCGTTAAGTCTGTGGCCCGATATACATCCTGAATGTTGGAAAGCTGTTTGCCTGGAATTATAACTTTATTCGCAACATACACATCCTTTGCTATTTGCTTATATGTATCAACATCATGTAAGGATCCACCTCCCGCAATTAGAAGTCTTGCCGAAGGATATTTGTCTGCGATTTTTGCAAATGACCTAATAGCATTGTCATGTCCTTTACGCTCAGATAATTGTCCTATAGAAGATAATAATATAATATCCTTATTGAAGCCTAACTTGTTTTTTGCTTCCTCTTTAGTGAGGTCAGACACCATTAAGTCTATGTCTACCGAATCATATAATACCTGGGTTTTGGTAAAAATGCCTTTTTTCTGGAATTGCTGCTGAGAGAATCTTGAAACGCATGCAATTACATCAAATAGTTTCTGAGCGTTCGCTCCAGGTACAAAGCCTTGTTCCTGACTACGGTAATGACCGACAATTTTAGCTTTGGTAAATTTACGTGTTGCCCATACCCACATCATTACATCGCCCCGCATCAGATTCACGTCAAGAATGTCTATTCCGCGCTTTTTGATCAGGCTTGCCAACCTATGCCCTAAAATTGTGCGTTTCAGGAAATCAGTGCCCCTTAAAGGATGCTCCCATCTATCGCTCCCCATCCACCATGACAACGACGGCGCGAGATACACTTGATCGCAATCAAGTCCATTATACCCGTGCTGGTGCTCCATCGGATAGGGAAATACCAGAACCGGTTCATACTTTGACTGGTCAAGATTTGCTATCATGTTAAATAGCATTCTCTCGGCACCGGCATAAATATGGCTGTAATCGAGAAATGCTACTTTTTTCAAATGATGGGACATTTGGATAAATTTAATGGAGAATATGACTCAGAATACGTTTCAGGACAGTTATAGTTTTTATGAGCATCACAGTAGTCAGAGGCATCCATGTAGCAGTAAACGAAATAAGTTTGTCTGACAAACTGAAATCAGATTTTACGATATAACGATAATCGGATTCCTTCAGATACTTGAGTAAGTGTCTGCCATCTGCAATTTTGTAGTTCCTGACATCAAGGATACTGCTGATATAATACTTTTTGCCATCTTTAAGAATCCTGGCAATCTGTTCAATTGGCAGACCGGAATTATTCCATTCATTCGTACAAATAATATTTGCTGTAATCGCGTCTTCAAATGCCCTTATGCTTTTAGCCGATGTAGTCGAGGCTGAATTCTGGAAATATACGTAGAACGGGAAATCGAACGTCGCTATCTTCTCAGCTTTGGTGAAGACTTTGATTTTCCAATCTGTATCCTCGTAATACACCCTTTCGCGAAACGGGATATTGGAAATCAGATTTCTTGCGTATGCTGCCGCCCAAATGCAGGGATGTGGCTGCTTCTCATAGTACTCGCTTGGAGTTTTAATTCTCGAATTTACAATATCGGGATTAATTTGTGGCAAGTTGACATCTGTCGATGGGATGTATGTCGAAGACTCGAATATTTCCGCTTCTGGATATTGATTAATCTGCCTGCCGAATGTATCAAGTACTTTTGTTGAGCGCCAATAATCGTCTGCATCAAGGAATATAATCCAGTCTCCTTTAGCTGCTTTTAAAGCTGTGTTTCTGGCTCCTCCTTGCCGTTTATTTTCTTTATGGTGAATTAGAATTACAGAAGGAGAGGATTTATCCTCATTTGATTTCGCGGCGTATGTACCGATTATATCATTTTGTTTGTCCGGAGAGCAATCATCGACCACGATTATTTCGTAATCATCTTTGGGAAAATCCTGGCATATTACCGAATCCAGGCAATGTGCGATAGTACCGGAAGCATTATATGCCGGAATGATTATAGAAAACCTCATAGTCGACTATCGGGACAATAATTTGCGTAATTTTCTCCTTGTAAGCACGGCACCCTTGATGGAGGCTACGGTAAAATATGGCATATACTTCATAGCGTTGAACAATGTCTTTTCTATGATGGAAAGTGTATAATGCGTGAGATTAAAAAGTTCTGTCCGTCCTGCATAGCGTATGACGGCCGTGCTTTGCGAAATACTGAAGTCTCTTGAAATTTTCAGCCATGATAAGATGTTCGACTTAATACGCCTCATACCGTAATTTCTGACACGTCGGTCACTGTTGGATGCATATATGTCGAGCATTATAGCATTACAATCGACATTAGCATAAAACGATTCAATATTTTTCCCTCTGCAAGTGCTGTTAGGATTATTTACATAGCTGTAAAAAGGGAAGTCAATTGCGATAATTTTTTGTGCTGACAGAACAACTTTTACTCTCCAGTCACCATCTTCAAAGAAAACGTTCTCTCGGAATGGAATTTTATCAATAAAAGATTTCCGGTAAGCACTTCGCACTATATAGCCGGAATAATAATTAGTCAGGAGAAAATCGATTCCTGTTGTATATGTATCTATGTATTTTGAAGATATGTCTAAGTCCCCGTTATAAGAATCTACGTCAGTATGGCTGACAGATTCGATAATATCGACATCAGAATTATCGGCAATTATGGAAGCGAATGTTTTAAGTACATCGGGAGAACACCAATAGTCATCTGCGTCCAGATACAAGATCCAATCTCCTTTGGCCTCTTTTAGCGCTGTATTTCTGGCACCGCCCTGACGTTTATTCTCCTTATGCTTGATGAATTTTATAAATCGGGGGGGGTAATTCACTAAATATGTTTGTATTACGTTATTTTGTTTGTCGGGGGAGCAATCATCGACCACGATTATTTCGTAATCGTTCTTGGGAAAATTCTGACCGATTACGGAATCCAGGCAATATCCAATGGTATTGACTGCGTTATATGCCGGAATTATTATTGAGAACTGCATTATCAGTTTAAGTTACATAGGTAATTGAGATAAGCCTCTTTCATAGACTGGTGCGAAAAGAATTCTAAAGCTCTGCGGTGTGCATTTCGGGATATCGACTTTCGTAAGTCGAAAGATTCAGCCAGCTTTGAGATAGATTCGACGAAATTATCTATGTCGTCCTGTTGTATCAGGTAGCCATAATGCTCGTTTGGAATCAGGTGGTCTGTTATGTCTTGAAGGAGAGTAACGATAGGTACAGCTCCGTTCATCATCGCTTCCGCTATTACAAGACCGAAGGAATCAAGATGAGTGGGATAAAGGAATATGTCAGACTTTGACATATACGCATATACTTCATCGTGAGATATTACACCGGTCATTGATACTATTCCAGTCTTAATTTCACCCTTAAACTGATCGGTGAGCCATTCTTCCAAGACGCCGCCACCAATTATAGTAAAATGAAGATCAATACCTTTATGCAATAGCCTTTTTATTATTTCAGGAAGTATTTTGACACCCTTGTGTTCATAAAGCACCCCTGCATAAATTATTTCCAGTCTTTGATTTTGTTTCTCCTTAAGTTCCGTTTCCTCAACGCCATGTGATATTACCGTAACTCTATCAGCATATTTCTTCGATGTATATTCATTGAAATGGCGAGCTATAGCTCTGGACGGAGCAATCCATCCATCAGTATGACCGGCCGATATGGCTGCCACTCTATAGAAATCATTGTTATCGCAATGGAGAACATGCACTGCCTTTGTGCGTCTGGGAATTAATGGAAGAATAAACTGATATACCGCATTATAATTATTGATTATAATATCTGGTTGCAACATCCAGACCGACTGAAGGGCCTTATAGTATTTCTTGAAAGTCGGATACTTTCCTAAAGAGATTAATTTGATATCTTCAGATATGTCGGCTAATTCCTTTTGTTCATAGGAGACGTTGTCGGAATTGTGCGTGGTAATCACATAAACTTCGTTATCATCGGATAGCTGGCTACACAACGAGAAAACATATCTGCTTAACCCACTCCCCGGAGTCAGAGACGATACGGCTATTAAATACTTCATGCAACAAGTCGATGATGGTTATACGGTCTCGGATTCTTTCGCCACGAAACTTTTTGTAGAGCTGTCGCTTATTCTCCTGGTTTTCCTCCCTACCAGCCATGGAAAATATCGCCTTGAAATATATGCTATAGGAAAGAGTATAGCGAGAGTAGAGATTAGCATAATTCCGGGATTGGTGATATGAAGTCCACGGGCTGTTAAAAACAATATATATTGATGAAACATCAGAAAAACAAGACTCGCTTCACCGATATAGTTTATTAAAGGTACATGATCGAAATATTGGCAAAAATGTAGCAGGACAATTGTTCCGCTTAGAGCTCCAATGAAATATAAGGGACTGCTTTTTATAAATGTCTCATATTCTGAAGAAATGCTGTAAAATATTGATAATACTGCAAATATAATAAAGCATACGGCTGCTAAAACCTTATTGAAAATGATATTATCCCATTTTAATTCACGCCATTTTGCTCCTATCCAGAAATAGATCAAATATTGCATGGCATTGAGAACCTTAATATCGATCCCATCTGATGGGAGATATGTGCCAGCCAGTGCAAGCAAGATTACTATTCCGAATTGAATATAGACGTTATGAATTTTTCGTATGAAATAATATTCAAGGAAAATAATGAACAATGAAAATATAAACCACGAAGGATCATTGTGGATTGATCTATGCGAATAGGAGTAACTGATTGAGGTGTCTTTAAAAAATGCCCAGGCAATTACATATAGAAACACCGGAATCAGGCATACTATATATGGGATGAGAAGCTGTTGTATTTTGTGTTTGGTGAATTTCCCAAAAGATTCTTCCGGTTTAAAAAAATATCCCGAAATGATAAAAAATGCGGGAAGATTAAACATCCACACGAACTCCGGATAAATATGGACTCCGACTCCACCCATGTGGATCATGACAATAAAGATCATCAAGACGCCTTTGGCGAGGTCAAAATATCCTACTCGTTTCTTAGCCGATATATTTGCAGTGGCAGGCTCTGACATAGGAATGATTAAATTATGACAAAAAAAAGTTATAAATATTGAAGTGCTATTGTTATCTGCTAATCCTTTTCATTATGTGCAATGGGAGTGTTGTCGGTTGTCAGTTTATTGTCAGATACTCCAAGTAACAATTTAGAAGTTATAGGCGACAACCGTAGGATATATCCGATACCCATAGATGCATAAATCAAAGGGATGGATAGAATTATAGCACATAGATAACTGATGAATACGCCATCTATTGATTGGAAATAGATGCCCCAGGAGTTAAGATCTTTGGGGATGAAAAAATAATGAATGAAATAAACATCAAGACTTCTTCGCCCGACCAATGTAAAGAAACGTCCGATAGCAGATGTTTTACTTAATTGCGGGTATGAATCAAACAGTTTCCATATTATCAACAGAGCGACTGATACTATACATATATTTGTGATGCCGGCACCATAACGGAGTGAATACGTACCGTATTTGGCAATTGCGATTCGACCAATTGCATAAAATATAACGCCCCCCCCAAGTAACCAATTGCTACATAGAGAGTAAATAATAAATCTTCTGTTGGCGAAAAGAACAGCACCTAAAGCATAGTAGAAATAATAATTATAAAGCGCTGTTGAAAAAAGATTCAATGTTGGCAATGTCGTAGATAACTGTCCGATCCCAAGCCTATATAAGTAATTAACACACCTGATACTAAGTGAATGCAGGTTGAGGTTTTGTTCGATAATCTAAATACTTTAGTAAATTTGGATACTATGATATAGATTATGGTATAACCGAACATGACGAACGTAAACCAATATCCGTATTTAAATGGATCGTAAAGTCCATTGATAAAATTAAGATCGAATACCCATACATATATTGAGAACATCAATATTGCTGGTATTACAAGCCGACTGAACTTATTCCACACTGCTTTAATAAAAGATTCTTTTAATATGTGTGGAGCAAAAAAGCCACTTATCATAAAGAATAGCGGAAGCTGTAAAGTGGCATTGATGTTTAGGAATAGAGCATTATGATAATGAAAACTATATACAAAGAAGTGACCGATAACCACCATTATCATGGCTAAGCCACGCATAGCATCGATGTATTCTATACGGCGTGTCATAATGGGTATATTGGTATATGAAATCTTAACGGCTTATGATTCTTGATGGCTGGGAAACAACGATTGCCCCCTGTGTCAATACATCTTTGACTGCGACGGCTCCTCCTCCAATTACAACATCGTCGGCAAGTATGATATTCCCGACTACTACTGCATGTGATGAAATTTTGCAACGATTGCCAATATGCGGACGACAGGGATCAGGTCCGTAAGAGTTACTTTTCCCGATTGTTACATTTTGCCATATTTCGCAGTCATTTCCCATGCTTTCGACATTAATTACTGTGGAAAAACCATGCCAAATAACCAGCCCTTTCCCAATTTTTTCTGAGTCAACATAAAACTCAAGATTGTTCTGAGGCTTTGCTATGACTGAAAGCCACTTTGCGCCCGTCCGGAAGTAAAACAAAGACCTATATTCCGGCAAAGAATTGACAAGCAAAAGGAAACCGCGCAATCCGCGTTTTGACAAACGGTGAGTTGCTAACCATCGATCTCTTTCATATTCAAGCAATTCGCGATTTTTTGAAAAGTAAAACACCAAAATATGTGGAATCAATCTGATCGACCACAATATGCCTAATATTCTTCCCATAAATGATATTCTTCCCATAAATGTTTAAATGAAAAAGGGTAGTCTATCTACTGCCATGTTTCTTTTTCAAAATCCATCTTGTTAATCTTGGATATTTTTCTGCATTCAATATTATGGCATTGGCTACACGGCTTTTTAAATTGCCGTTATTGGCATAGGCTTTCCGATAATAGTGTAGAAGTAGAGGATGAAGTTTATCATTATTGATTATATTGCACACCAATGTATCCTTGATGCATTTTGCCCTCCTGATCAATAAGTTGTGCGGTATGTCCCCATCAAAAAGATCGTGAAGGGCTTGGATGATAGGAAGCGTAGATTCGGCTGTGGAAGTCCCGTAGTCCTTATTTACGGATGGTGCATAATATATATAATTGGCATTGGAGGTTGAAGAACATTTTTTAGCGTATTTCAAATACTGAAATACGAATGTATCGTCTTCTTTAAAACGCAAATTCTCGTCGAATCTCAGATTGTTGTCTTCAATAATAGACCTTCTGAATAATTTTATGAATGTATATCCCAGTATACACGCCATCATTAGTTCGGACGTCAATTCCTTATTGGAGATTCTCCCATGCGGTTTAATTGTTTGTAAATAAGATGTGCCATCCTGAGATATCGTTTCCATACCCTGAGCTGCGAAATCAATATCATCGGCAATATCCGCAAATGATTTGAGCCAGCCGGGTTTTACCAGATCATCACTATCGCAAAAAGTGATATAATCTCCTTTCGCAATTTTAAGTCCTTCATTTCTGGCAGATGAAACTCCTCCATTGATTTTATGAATAGCGACTATCCGGTTATTATTTTTGGCGAATTGATCACATATTTCGCCTGTAGAATCAGTTGATCCGTCGTCAACAAGAATTAATTCATAATCCTGAAACGTCTGTGACAGAATAGCATCAATGCAACGGTTCAAGGTCTTTTCTGAATTGTAACAAGGTACAATTATCGAAATAAACGGTCGTGTCGTCATGTCATCATTTTTACACTGGAGGACTCAATAACTTATTCGCGACAGCGCGTTATGAATTACTTTCAAGGTGTTTCTTGAAACATAACCAAGTACGGGGCGATTGCAACTACAGATACAAGTGTCTATTATTATTTCTTTGATATTTCGGCTTCGGTTTGATCTTTTCAAAAGGTTTTTATAAACGACGATGTCACGATTCCAGATTCTCCACTTTTTAAGAATGAATGCTATTATATCGTTTTTCAATCCATCTTTTTTATTTGTTACGTATTCTTGGATTTTATCTTTTGCCACTACTTCATCTACTGATTTGATGCTATATTCAATAAACGGGTGTAAGCTGGCGTACATTTGGTATTCGTCGTAATATGGATTACGGCATAGAGAGTACCATGGCTTGTCTGAAGTGCAGAAATGGATAATTTTAGCGTCTGATTTAGCTCTGTCTAATTCCGAATATCTACGATTCTTAAAATGACACAAATGAAGCTGCGTGAGGAGTCTCTCCTGAAGATTGTATTTTAGGTCGAGATATAATACTTTCTTAGACAAAACTACATTTAATGCGTCTTGATCAGGATAGAGACATTTTTCGGGATTGTTTTCAACGAAAGAAATTAGTTTTTTGCAATAATCATTACTGCGCCATTCGTTCAGATTCATCAGTATGACGCCACTGTTAAAATAATCAGTTGTAATATCGAGCCTTTCATAAAACAAAGAGTTATCACATTCCTGATCAACTACAGCACCACACGCATATCCCTTAAGGTCTATTTCAAATAAATCTTTTAATGACGCTCTCACCAAAACATCGCCGTCCACATAAAGAACCTTATCTGTATCCTGTAATAGTTGTGGAAGCAGATATCTAAAGTACATTGTAACCGGATATCTGTCTGCAGTCACCAAATTTTCGACACTGGGGGGGTAATATTATGCACGTCAATTCTTTGACCATAACATCTCGACAAAATATGAAACTTGTCAGCACTCTGATCCGAAATGCCATTGGCCAAGACTGTTACAACACACTCATGTCCTTTGTGATTTTCTAAAATCGAAGTGATTGTAACGAGAGTGGGAATAACAAATTTCTCGTCGGTACAAAGGGCAAAATTCAGTTTCATAGTTAATGAATTGGCTTCTCGTTAATCGCTAACTTGATTAAGTGCTTTTTGAGTTTTTTTATCAGAAGATCCTAGTAATAGTTGAGATGTTACAGACGACAGACGGAGAATATACCCAATGCCTAAACATACATAAAGCAATAGAATAGACAGAAGGATGGCAACCAGATAACTAATAAATACGCCATCTATCGATTGGAAATATACACCCCATGAACTTAAATCTTTTGATTTAGTACATGACGAAATTTAACAACATATTTTTAAATTTTGTCATGTACTAAAGCGTTTGACGCCTAATAGAATCTTTGCGGTGAGAGGTGAAAGCCGAAGGATGCAACCTATGCCGAGAGATGCAAAAATTACGGGAATTGCAAGTGCTACTGCACAAAGATATTCAATGAACGGAGCATCTATTGAATTGAAATATTCTCCCCACGCAGGAATAAATGGAAGAAAAAAATAATGTATGAAATAAACATCAAGAGATCTGCGTCCGATAAAAGTGAGATATCTCCCAGTTTTACCTTGCGTGCTTAGTGATGGGTATTTTTGAAATAACGTCCAAATTATAAGCAGTGGAAATGTTCGAAGTATTAAAACATAAAAGCCTGCGAAACATCCTAACCATCTGACTCCATACAGTGAGACAGTTGCTTGCATAATTATATACAGCAAAATCCCCCCCCCTATACTTACATACATTGGTGAATTTGTGCTACTTAAGGCATTGATTATTTTGCCTCGCTTAGAGAATAAGATGGAACCGAGAACAAAATAGAAATAACCGAAATATTGCGGGGCAGAAACTAAATTTAGCGTTCGGTAAACAAGAGCCCATGATAATGACAAATATGCTATATATGATACAGTGATTCCAATTATAAGATTCACTAAATTAGTCCATGTGGCATTGAGCATTAACTTTCTCCCTAAATAATTGCTGCAGAGATATATTACAATAAATGAGAATAACACAAATGTAAACCAATACCCCTGCTTGTATGGATTGTATATAACCCCCAATAGTGGAGCTTGATGAATCCAAACATTTAATGATAGCATTAGAACAGCGGGTACAATCAATTGCATGAATTTCGCTCGGAGGGTGATTCTGGCACTTTGATGCACCAATTTTGAGGCAAAGAATCCACTCACAAAAAAGAACAATGGTATTTCTATAGCATCGTTAAATATAGTTGCAAAAATATTTTCATGATGTGTTACACATGAAAAATAATGATGTATGACAACCATCACCATTGCCAATCCGCGCATTGCGTCTATGTATTCGATTCTGCTATTCATGTAATAAAACGCTTCGAGTATCGCCTTGACTTCGTCGGGGATCTCAACCCCATGCGAATATTAATTGGGGCAATCGTTGAATCTAATTTTAATTGACTGTTCCCCTATCTTTTTATTTATTTTGATACAAGGAATATCGCACTTATGTATTGCTTTGGGCCAAATAATAGAGTATATTTTAAACAGACCGCTGATTATTCTGATACATAATTTCTTAAATTTAAATGATGTCGGAATTTGTCGGAATATTGCGAATAGTTCGGGGGGAATACTTGAAATATCCCGTACAGCATGGTCTGAAAGGAAAGTTGGCCAAAACTTATCGCCCTCTCGCTTTAATCTTTCATCATTAGAACTTAAACCTGCACCTTCGAAAACTGCAATATCAAAATCTATGTGCTGATATCTTGGACTATCAAATAAGGAAGTTTCCAAAAAGAAAATCCAGTCGCTGATAATCCTGAAATTTTCATTATAAGGCCGATTGACCAGCAATGACCTCCTTATAAAGGTGCTTTGATGGGACAGACCATAATGTAATATCGTTGAAATTGTCAAACATTTAGAACTACCTGTCCTTTGTCGTCCAAATGTTCCATCCCATAATATAAAACCACTTAATATATCGATCTTATCAGTAAGATGGGGCAGAATGACTTCCGTGACATCCGTGGAATTAAGCCAATCTCCAGAATTAAGGAATAATAAGAATTCTCCATGCGCTGCTTTGACTCCTTTATTCATTGCATTATAAATTCCCTTGTCCGCTTCAGAGACCCAATAATCGATATGGTCAGTATATTCGTTAATAACATCGACACTACCATCAGTCGAACCTCCGTCAATTACGATATACTCAAAATCACGCGTTGTCTGCGCAACTACACTTTCTATAGTTTTGCGAAGGCCGTCGCGGTTGTTATAGTTTATCGTAATAATCGATAATTTTTTCTTTTTTTCAGTTCCCTCAAGCTCTTTCGATTCGGAACAATTCGTGGCTGTGGGGGGGGGAAATTGCCTGACACATAATCTGTTAATGCTTTAGGTTTAATTGTTAGATAAGTATTGGTAATGGTTGTGATCATCCAATCCAATAAACCTTTTAGTCTATAAGAGTTGCGAATCAGATTATACTGGTTCCCAATATTATGGTCTATGCCATATAATTCAGATTCAATAGAAGTAAGAGAAATGCTGTCGGTAAACCTTTTGCGCTCTTGTCCTCTGAGTTCAACTTGACAGTCACTTATGCCACCTGCTTCAAAGCAGGCAATTTTGCAATGGAGTTTCTGAAAGCGGACATTATCATATAGGAAGGACTCGAAAAAGAAAATCCAATCAGCTATTATTTTGTAAGACTCATTATAAGGCCTTTTTTTTAACAAACTTGTGCTGATGAAGGTAGCTGGATGTGGCAATGAGGCATGAACGAAATATAAGGAGGACAATCTGTCAGGCGTGGGTGTGAACTGTTCTTCGAAACTGCCATCCGATAAGCAAAATATTTGTTCTCCACTCAGAATGTCGTAATCATGAGTCAGGCATGGCAGAATGGCCTCAACTACAATGTTAGAGTATAGCCAATCTCCAGAATTCAGGAATTGACAAAACTCGCCATGAGCGACTGCCACTCCCTTGTTCATGGCATTATAGATTCCCTTATCCGGCTCGGAAACCCAGTAGTCGATAAAATCGCAATATTCTTTTATTACATCTACACTACCGTCAGTCGAACCGCCGTCGATGATGATGTATTCGAAATCTCGAGTCGTCTGAGCAACGACGCTCTCAATTGTTTTTCGTAGCCCTTCGCAATTGTTGTAATTGATTGTAATAATGGAAAGTTTCATAACTTTATGCCAATTTTTTGAAGAGGAAGACGTCGCAATAAGGCTTTACCTCCCGCGCAAAAACGTGTTATAGAAAATATGTATAGTAGCGAGAAAATTCCTGTAATAATAATACTGTACACAATCCACCACCCAAAAGATGCTCCCGGATTGATTGGCAACCATTCGATAGCTACTTGTGTAACGAGTGTCGCAATTGTGAACGCTATATAATAACGCAAGGTATAAAGCCAGTATGTGGCATAGCTTTCACCGAATCCATCTCTAAATAGATAAAGAGGTTTCCAAAATACAATAATAGGAACAATACTGGCGGTTTTTCCCAGTAATATGCCCGTGATGCCCCAGTAGTAGCCGCAGATTATGGTGACAGTGATGTTTATTATGCACTCAGTCCACGCGGCCCAGATATCTGCATAATGCCCGTATGCGAAATTAAAATTATCAATAGTTCCGCGTGTTATGCTTATAAACAAGTTTATAAGCATAAGCATAAGGACGGTATGGCTAAGAATATACTCTGAGCCAAGCCACAGAGTTATAAAAGGGGTGATAAGGTGATATAGGCTGAAACAAATAAACCCCGCTATAAAATAACGTAAAGCCATGAGTTCCCAAAATACCCCCATCATTTTGGGTTTGTTATTCTCGGCAACAAGGTTGCCGACACTGGCTGTCACACTGTCAAGGGCAGTGTTGAAGAATGCTGTTAATCTGAGTATTATGAGAGTATAGTTTCCATAATAGGCAACCATTTTTAGCGATACGAAAGCAAAAATAAAAAGCTGGTCGCTTTGCTGTAAAATAAAGTCCTTGATTTTATGAACAAAAACCTGTTTTGTGGATTTCAGGATGTTAGGATATCTCTTGCGTTGCCCTTTACCGATCTTAATACTGCATTTCAGCCATGGGTATACTTGATTGATTTTCCAGTTTAGGATAATGCTGTAAAGTATTCCAAACGACAACTCAATTGCAATCCATGCGTAGAAATTGGTATAGTAATACGCAACGCAAAGTTGAATCAGCGTCTTTACTATGTTTGCGGTTTGAAAATACGCGGCAACGACATAGTTTTTCTGGTCAGCCGAAAGGAGTATCTGTCGATAGTTGATGAAGTAACCGATTAGCGACGAGGCGAGGAACGAGTAGAATGCGAAATATATTACTCCGAACGGGAAATCCGAACTTTTGAAAATAAGAGGAATAAATGCGCTTAATATAACGCCGGCCATGAGAACTGCCAATCCGATGTTCCTATAATAATATCCGAACAGCGATATCAGGTCAATTATCTGTTGGCGGTTGCTTTGTTGAATCGGTTTATACAGATTGAACGCTATGGCGGCTCCTACACCTAATTCGGCAAGATTCAAATATCCCAGGATGTTGCCAAGCGTGCCTGTAAGTCCCACAAAGTCAGCACCGAGGCAATCGAGGAAAATCTTGCGAGAAAAAAAACTCAATACCAGCGTCAAAAAATAGAAAATCAAATTGACGCGGGCGTTCAGAATCGTTTTCTTAACTCGGGAATCAGGCATGATTGGATGTGTGCGGCTCGGAGAGCCTTGGCTACTATCTCTGCGCAGCTGGGACAGCTTGCGCTACTACTACTACTACTAATGCTTATGGTGCTGATGCTTGTGGGGATGCTTGTGCTGTTTGCCGGATTCGTCGCTACCGTAGTTGTAGCCGTATCCATAGCCGTAACCATAGCCGTAGCGGTAGCTGTGGCTGTAGCCGTAACGGCCCTGGTCGTTGGGGGTGCCGTTGAGGATGAAGGCCATGTTGCTGTACTTCTTTTCATCATACAGGCGGTCAAGCTCGGGGAGCATGGAGCGTTCGAACAGGCCGGCGCGGATGATGAAGAAGGTGCGGTCCATGTATTTGTCGATGATCTGGGCGTCGGCAACAACCTCAATGGGGGGACAGTCGATTATCACGTAGTCGTATTGCGTCTTGAGCTGACTCACAAGCTCTCCGAACCTGGGCGATTCAAGCAACTCGGTGGGGTTCGGCGGAATTGAGCCGACGGGGAGGATGAAGAGGGTGTTGACTTCGTTGTAGGGCACTATTAGCCTGTCTACGTTTGTCTCCATACCGCTGAGGTAGTCGGCGAGGCCGAGTTCGGGCGAGCCGACATATTGCGACACGGAACCGTGGCGCATATCTCCGTCTATCACCAGCACGCGCTTCTCCTTCAGGGCGATGGCCATGCCGAGGTTGACGGATATGAACGATTTGCCGGAGCCGGGATTGAACGATGTGAAGGCTACGGCGCGTCCGCCCTGGATGGAGTTGCACAGGAACTCGACGTTGGTGCGGAGCACGCGGAAGGATTCGTTGATGATGTTGCGATTGCCGGGTCCGACTACAATCAGCCTGTGGCCGGCGGCGTCGGAGTCCTTCTCTTTCTTGGCGGGACCGTTCTGGGGTATCTCTCCGGCGAAGGGTGCGGTGAGGTGTTCCACGTCCTTGCGTCCGCGGATACGGGTGTTGCTGAGTTCCTTCACGGCGGTGACGCCGAAGGGTATCACGAGGCCGATGACGAAGGCTATCAGCAGTGTCTGGCCGCGGTTGGGGGTGGAGGGGAGTCGGAGGGGCCGGGCTTGTTGACGATGCGGGTGTTATAGGCTGTGAAGGCCTGCGACAGCTCGTTTTCCTCGCGCTTCTGCAGCAGGAAGAGATAGAGGGATTCCTTGACTTTCTGCTGGCGCTCTACGCTGAGAAGGTTCTTGGCCTGCGAGGGATTGGCGGCGAGCTTGGAGACGGCGTTGGCCTGAGTGCCGCGCACGGATGCGAGCTGGGTGTTGAGTGCGGTAATCTCGTTGTCGATGCCGCGTATTATGGCCTGGCGCTGTGCGGCGAGCTGCTGGTCGTATTGCTGAACCAGGGGGTTGGTGTCTGACGATTTGTCGGCCAGGGTGTTGCGCTGCAGCAGCTTGCTGTTGTATTCGCCTATCATGCTCTGGACGTTGCCGCTCTGCAGGCCGGTGTTGGCGGGCAGGAGCTGGCCGTGACCGGCGTCGGCCACGAGGTACGACCGGATGTAGCGGGCCATGGACAGCTGGTTGTTGAGGTCCAGAATCTGGGCCTGAGTCTCCTGATTCTGCGACATATACATGGAGGCTGCGGCGCCGACGTCGGGAATCAGGTTGGCGCTCTTGTAGCTGGATATGTCGGAGTCGACGTTGCCCAGCTCGTTCTGGATGACGCCGAGGCGCTCGTCGATGAAGTTTGAGGTGGAGACGGCTATCTGGTTCTTGTCGTGAATCCAGTTCTCGTTATATACGTCTATGAGTGTATTCAGCAAGTCGTCGGCGCGCTGGGTGGACTCGTCGAATACGGTGAGCTTGATGATGGAGCTGTTGTCGTTGGACATGGCCACCTGCAGACGGGCGTTGTACGAGTCGCGCGCGGCGGAGAGCGGGTATTTCTTTACCTTGAGCTCAACCTCGCTTCCCTTGATGTACAGGGGCGAGGGGGTGACTACAATTGAACCGCCGGGAGTGGCGATGGCGCTGTTGAGGCGTCCGGTGTAGCTCTTGCCGTAGCTGCCGTCGGAGTTGACGAAGTCCTTGACTGTCACCTGGCCGGCGGGGTCTACCTTGAGGGTAAAGCTGAGGGAACTCTCCTCGGGATAGCCGGAGGTTGCGACGCGCACGGGGAGGTCGGTGCCGTAGGCTACCTGGTCGTGGAAGCGTCCATCCTTGAAGTAGTTGATGTCAAGGCCGATGCGGCGCACCACCTCTTCCATCATGTCCTTGGACTTCAGGTTGTAGATTTCGTTCTGGAGGTTGGTGTTGGACTGGAACAGGCCCATGTTGGCGAATTCGTCGGCGCCTACGGAGTTGCCTTTGGATTCGTCCTTGATCAGTATCTCGGCACTGCGGCTGTAGACGTTGGGTGTGCGCAGCAGCCACAGGTAGGCGGCACCGACGCAGATGGCGACGGAGAGTATGATCCAAGGCCAGTGGCGCAGGGTCATAAAGATGATGTCAAGAATGGGTACCGAGCCTGAGGGTGCGGCCTTGGCGCGGCTTGCGCCACGAGTGGCGGTGGATGTTTCGATTATTTCAGCCATAATATATCAATGCACGACACATTATGCACAATGCTCAATGTCAACGCGCAAATTATAAGATTTTTGACAGGAGAACGGGATAAAACAGTATAGTGATTGGCCAGTTACCCGGCGCGGCCGGGGACAGCCTGCGCTGCTAAGCATTGGAGATCGCTTATTTCGTGAGGGAAATTACAAGTGTGCCTATGGTCAGGGCGAACGAGGCGATCGAGAACCAGAAGGCCGGGGTGTAGGGGCTGTTGCCGTTGGGGGTGGTGTTGCGCTTGGCCTTGTCGTTTGGCTCGACGTAGATCACGTCGTTCTGCTGCATGTAATACACGGGCGACTGGGACAGCTGATTCATGTCGGTGAGGTCTACCTTGTAGACGGTCTGCTGGCCGTTGGGTCCTTCGCGCATTACGGTTACGTTCTGACGCATGCCGTCGTCGCCGATGTCGCCGGCCATGGCGATGGCTTCGACGATGGTGAGGTGGTCCTTGTTAAACTCTACGCGGCCGGGGCTATTGACCTCGCCGAGCACTGAGATGCCTGTGTTGGCGAAGTCGACGGTGACGATGGGATCCTTGACGAGTTCGCGGCTCTTGATTTCGGTCTCGATGTATCTGGCGAGCTGTGTGCGGTTCATATCGGCGACGTGGAGTCGGCCCAGTACGGGGAAGTTGATATCGCCGTCAGCGTCGACGGTGTAAAGCGAGGTATTGCCGCTGCCGCCGCCATCGGACGATCCAAGCGAACCTCCGGAACCTCTGGAACCGATACGGTTCTGGGTGGTGACCAGATTGAACATGGAGGAGAGGGCCGGGTCCTGTGTGGAGACTACGATGGAGAGTTTGTCTTCGGGGCGCACCTTGATGTCGTTGCGATTCAGCGGCTGGATAGTCTGGCCGGAAGTGACGTCCTGGAAATATGTTATGTCCTTGGGTGTGGTGCACGATGATACGGCAAACACAAATGCCGAAAATGCAGCAACATAAAAGAAATGTCTGAATTTCATATAATGTATGTGTTTTTTGACAGAGAAAGGTTGAACGGTGGGTTTGCAGTCGTACGGGTCATGGCGCTCCCTAAAGGCAACCCATATCGGATGGATGGATTGAGCAAAGAATAAGGAGGAAGCCAAAAAGCTCCTTAGGATAGCGCTTTAATTACGTCTGGCAAATTATGTGATGTCCGTCCGGCTCCTTATGTTTTCCTATCCAATTGTTGATGGGACACTCACTGGTAGAGTTTGACGCCCAGACTCTTCTCGCGGGCATGGATGCGGCGTGTCAGAAGCATATTGACGGTAATCCAGAGGGCGACGTCTCCTATGAACAGGAGCGTGATGTCCACGTACGGGGACAGGAAGTAGTTGGCGACGATGAGGAGCGCGCTGCTGCCGAGTATCGTCATCATGGCGCGTCGCTGGCGCATGCCGAGGGCCAGCAGCTTGTGATGGATATGCGTCTTGTCGGGCAGGAATGGATTGCGGTTGGCGCGAATGCGGTGAATGTAGACGCGTATGACGTCGAAGCCTGGAATCAGCAGGGGCGCCATGCCGATGACGGCGCTGTTGGCGTGACTGGCCGGCATGCCGATGCGGCAGATACTGATGCACATCACGCTCAGAAAGAGACCGACGGTAAGGGCGCCTGTATCGCCCATGAATATCTTACGGTGCTTCAAGGCGTTGCCGAACACGTTGAAGAAGAAGGGCAACAGTGTGCCCAGCGTGGCGGCGGCCAGGGCCGAGTATGTGTACAGGCCGTTCCTGAGACAGACAATGGCGTAGAACGCGCAGGCCACGCCGCTCAGACCGGAGGCCAGGCCGTCGATGCCGTCTATCAGGTTCACGGCGTTGATGACGAAGACGATGAACAGGGCGGTGACGCCTATCGACACCAGATACGGCATCTCGTGAATGCCGCAGAAACCGTGCAGGTCCTCTATGCGTATTCCGCCGGCTATGATCAGGAACGCGGCCAGAGTCTGCATCACGAACTTGGCGCGGTACCGCACGCCGACAAGGTCGTCGGCCATACCCGTCAGATAGAGAATTATGGCGGCGCAGCCGGTGAAACACAGCGGGACCACACGGCTGTACAGAAGCTCGGTCACGGACTGGTCGCCGTTCATGATGCCCAGTCCGAACAGGAGCAGAAGTGCGAACAGAATGGAGGGGAAAAAGGCGATGCCGCCCAGACGTGGAACCTCGGCCTTATGTATCTTGCGAGGGTCCGGCTCGTCGAAGAGGTTCTTGCGGAAGGCAATCAGCAGAATCTGAGGGATAATGATGCCGGTGAGCAATGTGACGAGAAACAGGACTGCAATGTCGATCAGGAACCAGATAGTCATAAATTTAATTCATAAGTGCCCGGTGCAAATGACGTGGAGAGGCCGGGACGGATTTATAGAGACAGAAGAAGTCGTATGTCAGTGTGGCGACAGCATGGATTTCGGGCCACAATATCAGGGGCAGTCTCCCCCTGGATGTGGTCAGATGAACTGGACGTATTCGGGCGATACCTCGTACTCTACTGCGAGCAGACCGGGCATCTCGATGACAAGTTTCTTCTTGCGTGAGCCGCGTATCGCCAGCAGCTTGCCTTCGTAGCCGTTCATGATGCCGTCGCACACAAGTCGCACCCGTTTGCCGTACGCGAGTTTGGTAAGCTCGTCGGGCGTGTAATATTTAGGGGCGTCGGTGGCGGTGGAGGCGGCGATAAAACGATCCATTTCGCCGGAGCGTACGGCCATGGGCTGGCGATAGGCAGCGCCCTTTACGAACCTGTACTGCAATGTATCCGTTTTATCGATAAGGGGGTCGAGTTCCCGGCGCGTTGCGTGCACGAACAGCAGGTCGTGGATGGCGGGTATCTTACGCCGGGTCTTGCGGCCGTTTACCTGACTGACCACCCATTTCATGGGCGTGAATACCTCGAGTCCGGCCTGTTGCACACGCATATAGCCTGGCTGCTTGGCAATGGGGCGCGTAAGGTCACGTAGCACAAACCATTGCTTTCGGTCAACGGCGTCGGGGGTGGTCATAAGGGGAGAAATGTTGTCGGAAGTTCGATTCAGAGAATAGTTTCTAATCCTGCTTGATTGCGAATTGAATTGATAATCAAGCAGTTGAAGTGTTGGGTAGTGTTGACCTCAATATTTTTAACTAATACCGGATTTATCATATACGCGAGTCGAAAATCGGTATTTCCATCACACTCTTCTCTTTGTAAAGAGATATTAATTCGGGCGCAAAATTACAAAATAATCGTGAAATATGGAAATGAAACGGCAATTTTATGCTGTTTAACATGATTATGAGGTGTTGTGAAGTGTTGTGAGGTGTTGTGAGGTGTTGTGAGGTGTGATAAAGCGTTATATATGCACTATATGGAGGCAGGTTCGGCAAGAGCCGGCATCTGGCATTTTAAATGGCAGGGAATCATCGTCGGAATAGTGTAAAGGGTACATACATGGAGATATGGATGATTTAAAACAATAATACAGACAAAGTTCAGGTGCTCTCTAATCGAAAAGACTCCGGTCCGTCGCCATGCCCGGCCCGGAGATTCTGCGCCACTGCCCAATGCACTTGCCCAATGCGCAATAATGCCTTTTGCCTCTTAAGGCATCAGGATCGAGTTTATGAGCGGCTTGGGAAGTCCACGCCACTATTTGATACACTTTGAAGAATACGCGTTATTTCAGACGGGACGTGATGCGTCGGAGCAGTCTGCGGAGTCGGGCGCGTAACGGACTGACGACGCGGACCTTGGTCGAGCCTGAACATGCGGCAGTCTGCCCTGATATAGCGCAGGCCAGCTGGTAATAAACGCTTCGGCAGAAGTGGTTGGTACAACCCTTCAGATCGTCGGGCCCCGTCAGCAGGTCGGTGATGTTGATGAACGCGACGTTTTCGTGGGCGGCAAATGCAGCCTTCAGCGCGTGGTTCACCTCGCGGTGGCGCGGCGCATGGCGCGCGAATTCGTCCGACGTGGGATTCTCACATTCAATCTCTGAGCCCAGTATCAGGACCAGCCGTGTGCCGGGCGCCAGCACCCGATCGCGGATATACCGCACGTTGTCAATGATTCTGTCAGTCGGCAGAGGGCCGACAAATTCAAAATCGCGGCTGAACCGTTCGAGGTCCTCGCGCTTAAATTTATAGTTGTGGTTTGTGATCTGACCATCGATAATGGAGTCCCACAGAGCTGTGTCGGTGAAATCGTAGTTGCAGCTGCTGAAAGATATCATGCCGCCATTGTGGCGATGGCAGTAGACGCCCTCATGGCAGTCGGGAAGCATGGACAAGAACACTATGTCGTAACCCGGGTCGGCCATGTCGGTGCGGAAAACGGCAGGATCGAGGAATGGCGCGTCGCGCAGCAGGGCGTTCCTGACGTCAGAGGGTAATGTGCGCCCCTGCACTATCATCTGCGTGTGGTTCATGGCTGTGACGGCGACGCCGCGCGCATCGATAAAATTGAATTCGGTGCGTATGTCGCAGTTGCGGTTGCCCGAGAGGTACGGCAGCACGGAATCCATGTCGCACGGCCCCTTGAGCAGAATGCGCAGTTTGCTGTCTGTAGATGCCGATTCGCAGGCTGCCGTTGCCTCCGGCTGCTGGTCGCCGGTATTGATCCAGTGTGCCTTATGGGCTTTTTCGAGTGTGACGGACACGTCGCCGTTGATAACGAGCGATGGGAAACAGAGCTGCTCGTAGATATACTGCTCGATTCCCATGCCCATGGTGCGGCACGAGAACAGGAAATGCAGTAATGAGCAGTCGCGGGTATCGAGGGCGTAGAAACCGACTATGCCGTAATCTCCGTAGATGTCGTGTGCGGATACGACGCCGCACTGATAGACGGGGTCGGCCAGGACCCGGCGTAACTCATCGGCACTGCTACGCAGTTTAGTGAAGTTTAGCTGGTTGGTACGCAGCACCATCTCGGAGATGTGGTCCAGATGGGGCAGGCAGTCATGGTTAACGTCAACCTGGATGCGCGACTGGATCAGGAACTCGTCGGTGGAGTCGAAATGCGTACTGGCCTCCACCTTCTTTTCCAGCTGATGATACTGGCTGAGACGTTTGTGACGGCTGTCGTCCTTGCCGGCTGTAGCGGCCTGGGCGAGAATACCGGCGATGTCCCGGACATCGAGCACGTTGAGGTCGGGGATGTAGAATCGGGCCTCGTTGAGGTTCAACGGATTGTCGTCGATAAAGAGGACATTGACGGGGCGTAGCGACATGTGGTCGATGATATCGGCGATACGCTTGGCCTTGGGACTCCAGTCAATGGAAGGGAACACAAAGTAATCCCAGAGGCCCTCGGTTTCAAGACGAGTTCGGACAGTGTCGAAATCATTCTTGGAGCAGATGGAGTTCATGACGCCGCGATCGACGAGGCGTCGCACGAAGTCGCAATGCTCGGGATTCATGCTGACCGGACCCTCGGAGATAGTGCCGTGCCAGAATGTATCGTCCAGGTCCCAGACTATCAGTTTTATCTTGTTTAAATCCATTGTCGTGTTCTTTGTGCCTACAAAAATAGTGAAATATGCGCAATTTACAAAAGAAAGCAGAGCTGCCTGAGGCACAGTAGAGTCAACTGACTAATTTTGCACCTGCCAGTTGATTCTACATTCAAATTTTATGCTGTTTAACATGGTTTCCGGGCATCTTATTGACTATTGTGGAGGCAGGTTCGGCAAGAGCCGGCATCTGGCATTTTAAATGGCAGGGAATCATCGTCGGAATAGTGTAAAGGGTACATACATGGAGATATGGATGATTTAAAACAATAATACAGACAAAGTTTCGATGCACAGCAATAGCAAAGACTCCGGTCCGTCGCCATGCCCGGCCCGGAGATCCTGCGCCACTGCCCGGTATACGTTGAGCCATAAAAGAAAGGTTCCGGGCGACACTCTCAGACACTACAATAAAAAGGCAGACAAAACGTTATGATGACAGGCGATTTGACTTCGACCACCAAAGCCCGTCGCCCCGTCGGGGGTAACCCTGATGTGGCAGCCGGACTAAACAATTACAGAAGATTAGACTCATGAAAAATTCCACAATCAGTTCGCTCCTTGTACTTGCCGTTATCATCATGGGCTGCAGCATGCACGTCTACAGTCAGGATGCACCGCCCGGATACCGGGTGGCTATGAATTATCACGAAAGCTTCGCCGAAGCGGACGCGTCTTTCTCGGCCACTACGCTTCCTGCCGGCTGGGTGCGCCTTGAGGATAAGGCGGGTAACATATCCTATTCCACCACCCGTGATAACGGAGGACATGCAGGCAAGGCCATAGGACATACCAAAAGTCAGAGCAACGTGCGGTCGGGCTCTAACACAATCGAACTCCATGACTATCTGATCACTCCCCAAGTGAAGGGAACGGTCAGGTTCTGGATAGCCCGTTATTCCATAGGAACATCGCCACAGGTCGAGGTATACCGGATGACGAAAACCGGCACCGGATTCAGCTGCAATCCGGAAACCGACCTGCTTTACTCGGTCAGCGAGAATTCCTGGCCGCAGTACATCAATTCAAATCCTTCGGGCTGGGTGGAACAGACCTTCAATGTCGCCAATTACGAATATTTAGGATTCCGCATCAGCTGTGCCTATATCGACGAATTCGAGGCCGGCTCCGCGATGGTGCCAGGGACGGACGCTCCCGATTCGAAATCAATCGACCCGGCATCACGAAGCAATCAGGATATTCAGGGCAATGGAGTAAATCAGAGCAAATCCAATACCCGGGTCAACCAAAGCAAGCCGGGCAGTCAGAATAATCAGAATAATCAGATTAATCAAAGTAAGCCGATAAATAAGGCAACCCCGAACAGCCCCGGCAAGCAGTCGGCGAGCGCAACAGGTTCGGCCGTAACGCCGTATTTTACCGCAAATACTCGGTTCATGGTTACGGATCCGTCTCCGAACCGGTTCTCGCAGGTGACAGACAGTGTGTTCGCCATCAACACCGGCGGCCGATATGAATTCTGGACAGTCTCTGGACAAAAACTCTATGACGCCAAATGGACGATGCCTAAGGACTATTCATCGTCTAAGCCTCAATTCGACGGAGGCGTCGTGGCCATGCGTATGGCCGAACCTAACGCAGCCGGCAAGAAACCGATCTGCCTGCTCTATCTTGACGGCCGGGTCAAGGAACTGGATCCCGCCTGGAAATATGTGTCGAAATTCGAGGATGGCCTTGCCATGGCTCAGGATGAACGTCGGAATTGGTTTTACATCAATACGGAAGGCGCGAAAATGTACCCGTCACTGACGGTTTACAGTACCGGTGATGATGAAGCCAGACCCTTGCGCGACGGCCTGAGGGCATTTTTCGGCAAGGCAGATGCCCGCGGCGATGTCGCATGGGGTTTTATCAATGACGAAGGCGCGGTCGTGATTCCCCCGAAGTATAAGTCGGTCACTGATTTCTCAGACGGATATGCCTGGGCCGTAAGCGAAAACGCTAAAGATGGAATATATGCCAAGGAACTGATCGATGTCAGGGGCAATGCGGTCTATAAGGCGGCAAAATACACAGCAAAGACACGGGATGTGGTGGATGGCGTCTTTATCGAGGTAGAGCCGCAGAGAGACGTCTACCGGGATGTGTCGGGTAGGGAACTGGCATCCTTTACCGAAGCGACTTCGTTCTACGACGGCTATGCGTTCGTTCAGACAAAACAGATGGGTGGAAATGTCTCTCTTATCAATCACGATTTCCGGATTGTAAGGGAACTGACCAATGATGTCCTGCCTCCGTCACGGCTCAAATCCGTCAGCTTCGAACCGTTCGGACTTTGCACGGTAGGAGGAAGCCATGTGATTACCCCTGCCGGAGATGAAGTCCTGACGGACTACGGAAGCGGGTTTGAGAATACAATCGGTAGATTCGGACAGTTTTCCGAGAGCGGCTATGCCACTGCCGAGGGTTACATCGACTCCCGGCGGTGCTTCTTCTACATAAAGCCGACCGGCGAAATAGCGTGGATGTTTTCAGATAGCCCGGAAGCCGGCGGTCCCTGGAATGGCGGCAAGCCTCCGTTCCCGACTCCTGAACCGATTCCTCCTTTCCCCGGACCTTTCCCGGGGTTAGATCCGAGACAGCCCCCGCGAGGACCCAAGATTGTTGAAACCGTTAAATTTACTGTTAATGCCGTTGCCGATCCTGCGAGAGGGGGTACTGTTTTCCTCAGCCCCCAAAAGGAATTTGAATACGGCGAATCCTCAACCGTTCATGCCACGGCAAACAAGGATTGGGCCGTTGCGTCCATCGAATGTACTCCTGCGTGTGCCAAGGTGGAGAACGGCAAGCCATTCCGCGTGAAGGGCGATATGACCGTCGTAGTGCATTTCCTTAAGAAAGAAGATGAGACTCCGCCCGACCACACCGGATGCTATCTTGGAACCATGATTCCGCCCGAAGGTCATGAGCTGTCAGGCAAAAAGGAATGGGAAATTCCCGTGTATGCCGAAATCGGCGAGAAGGGTACTGTCGACTCGCCTTTCGGCAAGGACAATTACGGCTTCCTGGTGATGATGTTCGACCCCAATACCACGTACACCTCGGCAAAAGGCGACCTGACATGCAATTTCTTCGCCGTTCCGATGAAGATAAGCGGCTTTCAGAAAGACGGCGACGGCAGAAACTGGATGGTGCTGGACGGAGGCTCGGTTACCTCCACGAATATGTCTGTCGGAGCCAATCCGCTTACTCAGATGGTGTTCGGAGCCATGCTTGGCGCCAGCGGCATGTCGACGGTAGCCAGCAATCCCAGGCATTACAGAATCGAGATGCGGGATATTGATTCAGACACGGGAGAGTTTACATTCGGCCCGTTGCAGACCTATTCGCCTAACAGCGGAGGCTGGGTAGCCGGCGGTTCAAAGGAGCTGACCGACAAACGGAAAGGAGCGTTCGCCACGTATTATGACTCAGGATATGATGCCGACATGTTCGACGGTCTGCGAATGAAGGAGTCTACAAAGCGCAACGACGTGCAATGGTATCCGCCGCAAAGCTGGTTTGACAACCAGACTCTTTTTGAAAAGACTGTAAACGCCATGCGTCAAGCCTTCGGCACGGCCAAATCCGATTACGAGCGAATCTTCGGCAAGTAGTAACTTGATTCCGGCAATGAACGTGATTCATTGCCGAAATTAAAGGATAACTATCACCGAAATTAGTGGATAACTATCAAAAGAAAAGCCGGGGTGCTTTGGACACTCCGGCTTTGTGTTTGGTGATCCGCCCGGGAGCAGCGATTTGAAATATGGTCGAATCAAATTCGAATCTAATTTAATATGGAATATGCTGATAATATGCTGTTTTACTGCGAATTTATTTTAATGGATTGCAAATCGCATTTTATTCATTTTTCGTTAGATTTCAATTAGGAGGACAAAAGGAGGACAAAAGGAGGACAAAAAGATGCTTCGGAGGACAAAAAGTATTACCTTTGTATTGTAGCACTTGAACATTTAATATTCTCTCCCATGGCAACAATTCAAAGAAGCCTCTCGACAAAGGTTAACGACAATGACAAGTCTGAAATAATGCTTAGACTTAGCCTATCGAAGAATGACAAAATCCGTATCAAGTCCGGGATTTTTGTCCTTGCATCACGATTCAAGGATGGTACATTTATAAAACCTCGTGCCAATCAGCAGGAGATTGCAGAACACTACGAGATACAGAAGACAGGCTCATATCGCTTGAAAGATATTTAATCGGGTTGAGCGAAACTCACCCAATAAAAGAACTCACCAAAGATTTCATTACTGAACAGATTGACCGATGGCGCAATCCTGAAAAGTATGCAGCCGGGTAAACACATTTACCGGACACCAATAATTTAAAATCAATCCTCGAATAAGCCAGACATTCCACAGGGTACGAGACAAATGCCGCACTGCCGATGCTGTATTCCATACCAAAACTTGCTTACGAGAATTAGTGAAACTGTTAATCGTTACAAGCGAGCTACCTACACTATGTTCTCGTAAAGATGGAGCTGGCTCTCTGCTTTGACATCGCTATATCGTCTAAACTTATACCGCCCATAAAATATAAGAGTAATTTCCACAAAGGACTTTATAAACACCACTGTAAAGAGTTTGACGCTCTTTTTATTTGATGCTAATCATTTTTCAGACTATTCATTTTGAAGTATGGCTCAAATTTTCATTTACCTATTTTTACTATTTGGGATATGAGTACAAAGACTAAAAACAAGAACTAATATGAAGAAACTAATATATCTTTTAAGTCCGGCTATATGGACCGACATCTCCACCGATATGCCTATTCCCGGTCAGAAAGTCGTGATCTACGGCAAGTATCTCACCGATATCACAGCCATCAACCTCGGCGGCGAGATTGACATTGATGTCAGCACAGTCGAGACCAACGAGAATATGGACCAGCTTGTGTTCACGATGCCTGATCGTATTCCCTCGGCCGAATCCAACGGCCTGATTACCGTAGCCACTCTCGGCGGCCGCGAGAACCTGCAGTTCTATGACTACAGCCGCGTCTATGAAGACTTCGACGGCCACGGAACCCAGATGGCCTACGGATGGGGCACCAACCATTTCTGCAGCTATCCCGCCTGGGGATGGACAGCGGTTCCCGAGACCAGTCCTATAAAGAAATCCGCCGGCTACTACGTCTACTTCGAAGGTGTAACCTGCTGGTGGGACCACAACCTCACCATCAACTCTAAGGCAGCGCCTTCAGGCATCAGCGCCTCGACTCCGCTGAGCGACATTGAGCTCCGCTATGAGGTCTACATGCACGAGCAGTTCACCGTTGCGAGCAACATGACTTCGACCATTACCGTATTTGGCAAGGAGAAGGGCGGCATCGCAATCGCTGACCGTGCGAGCGGCGTGCTTATGCCCGGCGAGTGGATGTCGGTAGCCATCCCGATGACTGAAATCGCTCCCGGCATCGCTACTTACGGTGAACTCTGCGCGTCTGACACGGGTGGCGATAACTTCAAGATTTTCCTTGGCTACGACAACACCGGCGACAATGTGATTATCGCCTACGACAACTTCCGTTTCTACGTCAAATAACCTCTGAACAATGAAATATTATCTGAAACCAATAGCCAGGCTTCTGCTTTTCGTAAGCCTGTTGTTCCCCGCAATCGGGGTCACATCCTGCTCCGACGATGATGAGAAATATATGCCCGAGGGTCCTGTTGAGCTTTCGGTGACCTGCGACGGCTCCGAAGTGACCTCCCTTGATTTCGGCACCTACGGCGGCAACGTCCTGTTGACACTTGTGACAAACGCCTGCTGGGATATCACGAAGTCAGCCGACTCCGACTGGCTCACACTATCCAACCGCTCGGGTGATCCCACTGTCAGCGAAGACCCCGATAAGGCTGACGAGCCCCGCTACATCAAACTGACCGCAGGGCCTCTCGGCAAAGGGGAGACCCGCACATGTACCGTCACTTTCAAAGCCGCTGACAAGGTGAAGACCGTGACCGTGACTCAGAAGCAGCCTGCCGCAGCTGATGAGTCGGGGTGGGAGACAGCCATGACCGCAAGCCGCAACATGGGCTCCGGCATCAATCTCTACAACACTCTCGATGCCTGCGGCGACTGGTTTGACTGGGATGACATCGTGGCGGCCGAGACATGTTGGGGACAGCCTCTTGCGACCCAAGGCTGGTTTGATGCCGTCGCAGCCGCCGGTTTCAAAGGCGTGCGTGTGCCTGTGACATGGTATCTCCACATGGATGAGAACTGGACCGTCAAGGAACCGTGGATGAACCGCGTGGAGGAAGTCGTCAACTATGCTCTCAACGCAGGTCTCTACTGCATCCTCAACGTCCACCACGACACCGGCGCCGGTGACCATGCCTGGGTCTGTGCCGACCTTGAGAATGTCGATGCCATTTCCGAGAAATTCGGCAGACTGTGGACTCAGATTGCAAACCGTTTCAATAAGTATGGCGAGAAACTTCTCTTCGAAGGCTACAATGAGATGCTCGACGCGCAGGATTCATGGGGCGAGCCAGTGGCCGGCGGCTATGAGGCTGTCAACATCCTCGCTCAGAAGTTTGTCGACACAGTTCGTGCCACCGGAGGCAACAACCTCCACCGAAACCTCATCATTAACACCTATGGCGGTGGCGGCAGCGAGACCCGTCTTGACAATCTCGTCATTCCCACCGACGGAATCGGCGGTCACCTGCTTGTCGAGGTCCACAACTACACTCCTGCGGGTTTCTCGAACCTCGACGGCTCGCTCGATGACCTTCCCGATGAAAAAATGCCCGCGTGGACAGCTGATTTCGAAGATATGCTCCGCAAAGAGCTCGACCTGCTTGTCGAATTCTCTAATTCCAGAGGAGTTCCCGTCGTAATCGGTGAGTGTGGCGCCTATGACCGTATCCCCGAAGAGGAAAAGGTCAAATATGGTGAGTTTATCACCGGCTATTCAAAAGGCAAGGCGGATATAAACGTATTCTTCTGGGGACAGTTGATTGACCGCACGACTTATCAGCCGCTCTATCCGTTGTTTATCAAGGCCTTTACGGGTGCATCCAAATAAACTTCGACTCAGCTTTTAAGGTAAATAATTGTAGATCTGCGGGGTTTTCGGACATTAATTTCCTGAATGTTCTGAGGATGAGAATCCTTGAAGTTCTGGAGTCAGACCGGAAATCCCGCTTTTTTTATTTATTTTTGCATTAAAACTTTGACGTGTCAATAAAATCACATTTAATCTCAGCGATGACACTGACGGTGCTGTCGGTGTGCTTCCCTCTTTCGGCCTCAGATTTTGTCAGGACTGACAATGGCGTCAAGGCTGAAATAGGAGACATGAAAATGTCAGTCACATTTTATACTCCGGCTACTGTCAGGATTGAAAAACAGTCGGGCGACAGTCGTAAACCTGCCGAAAGCTATTCGGTCATTTCCACGCCGGATAAAGTCAGACTCACATCCGGCGAGTCGTCCGGACGGTTTGTCCTGAAATCCGACCGAATCAGGATAGAGATTGACAAATCGACCGGCCTCGTTTCATTTTACACCGACAAAGGCAGACTTCTGACAGCTGAAAAAGACCCTGCGGAATTCCGCCCCGTCAGTTACAGCGGTCAGCCGACGCTCGCAGTCGAGCAGTCGTTTTCGATTGACAGTGATGAAGCCGTCTACGGCCTCGGCAATCTCGAACACGGCAACCTTTCACAGCGCGGACTGACTCGTGCGCTTTTCCCAAGCAACATAGAGGATGGAATTCCGCTCATGCAGACATCGAAGGGCTACGGCATCTTCTGGGATAATTATTCACCGACGACATTCAGCGATAAGGGTGACAGATTTCTGTTTTTCTCGGAAATCGGTCCTGACATCGATTATTATTTCATGTATGGCGGCGATTCGGACGGTGTAATTGCGTAAATCCGCGCTCTGACCGGCGATGTCCCAATGTTCCCGCTGTGGACCTACGGTTTCTGGCAGTCGCGTGAACGCTATAAAACTCAGAAAGAGACGGTGGGAGTTGTTGAGAAATACCGTGAACTCGGTGTCCCGCTTGACGGTATCATCCAAGACTGGCAATATTGGGGAAACAATTATCTCTGGAACGCCATGGAATTCATGAACCCTGATTTCGACAGACCGCAGAGCATGGTCGATACGATTCACGATATGAATGCCCACATCATCATTTCCATCTGGTCGTCATTCGGTCCGCAGACCAAGCCTTACGCCCGGCTTGCCGAAAAGGATCTGCTGTTTGACATCGCCACATGGCCGCAGTCGGGCATTGCCGACAGATGGCCTCCGCGCATGGACTATCCCTCAGGTGTCAAGGTCTATAACGCTTACTCACCCGAGGCGCGTGACATCTATTGGGATAACCTCAGACGCCTGCACGATTTCGGCATGGACGGATGGTGGATGGACTCTACCGAGCCTGACCACTATGACGACAACTGGGATTTTGCAACCGGCGCAGGTTCGTTCAGATCTGTTAGAGGCGCCTATCCGCTGCTGACAGTGGGTGGAGTCCATGACCATCAGCTTGCGGCTGACAGCTCCAAGCGTGTTTTCATTCTCACCCGTTCAGGCTGGGTCGGTCAGCAACGCTACGGCTGCAACGTCTGGACCGGCGACGTGGCATCGACATGGGATATGCTCCGTAAGCAGATTCCCGCGCAGCTGAATTTTTCCATGACCGGCAATCCTAACGTCAATTCCGACCTCGGCGGATTCTTCTGCAGCAGTTATGCCACTCCCGCTATGAAAGCCTGCGACAACCCTCTCTTCCGTGAACTGACTGTTCGCTGGACACAGATGGGTGTGTTCACTCCGATGATGCGTTCCCACGGTGCCGACTGTCCCCGCGAGATTTACAATTTCGGACAAAAAGGGGAGCCGGTTTTCGATGCTTTAGAGGATGCTATCCGCCTGCGTTATGCTCTTCTTCCTTATGTCTACTCTCTCGCATGGGACGTCAGCTCAAATCGCTCGAGTTTCATGCGCCCGCTCGTGATGGATTTCCCCTCAGATACCGAAGGTCACGACTGCAACTCAGAATACATGTTTGGAAAGTCACTGCTCGTAGCTCCGGTTGTCAACGCTCAATATACTCCCGAGACTGTAGTCAATATCGACGAGAATACCGGATGGGACAAATCGGACGTGAACTCAGACGCCATGACTTCGACTGAGATTGATTTCATGGCCCCGCGCTCGACCATGGTCTATCTACCTGCGGGCACGGACTGGTATGATTTCAATAGCGGTCAGAAATATCAAGGCGGTCAAACCATCGAATATCCTGTCACTATCAAGACCATTCCTGTCTTCGCAAGAGCCGGCAGTATAATACCGATAGGTCCTGATGTTCAGTTTGCCACCGAAAAGCCTTGGGACAGACTCGAACTGAAAGTCTATCCGGGAGCCGATGGCTCTTTCACTCTCTATGAAGACGAGGGTGACGGCTACAATTATAAAAAAGGCGTATATTCGACCATCGACATGACATACAGCCGGAAAAACAACACTGTCACCATCCATAATCGTAAAGGAACTTATCCGGGTATGCTGACCTCAAGAAAATTCCTGATAAAGGACATGTCTACCGGCAAGACCTACGAGACGGCTTACAATGGTAAAAAGACAGTAGTGAAACTAAATTAATCAATCTTACAATATATGAACGCGAGTTCGGGATAAGAAACGCCAAAAAAATTGAATCGGCAGCTTGAAAAAGTTGCCGATTCTTTTGGTAATATCACTGATATTTAGTAACCCGAACTCGCGTTCATACGATGTATTATATTAGCCCCCGATTTGATTATATTCTTCTAACACTTCTTGCACGACCACAGCATTATTGTGTTCTCTGTCGTGTGAGGAATATAGAAGTGTTACGGTTGGCTTTCCTTCTAAAGTCTGCCGTAAAGTGCCAAATGCCGGATTGGTTTTCAGTTCGTCTTTATATTTCTCTACAAATTTCGGCCATAAGTTATCGGGATCTGTGTGGAACCATTCACGCAGTTCGGTCGATGGGGCTATATCTTTATCCCACAAGTCGTAATGGAATGTCTCATGTGAAAGTCCACGCGGCCACAGACGGTCAATGTATACACGGAAACCATCGGTTTTCTCTTCCGGATCGTAAGCTCTTTTGATTTGAATTAACTGTTTCATAATTAACTATTTTAATATTATAACACCTCACCGGAGTGATAGGTTGCAAAAGTGAAGGATAAGATAGACTAAAATCTATTATGATGCGTTATTCGATAGTTCACTCGTTATCTTTATGAATAGAATTGATCGGGAAAAGAAGGTCGTCGGGCAAATGATAGAAATCTTCTGCCGCCAACATCATCAGGCCGGGAATCTTTGCAACGATTGCAAGGATTTATTGGAATATGCCCTCAATAGACTTGAGCACTGTCCTAAAGGTTCATCAAAAACGAGTTGCCGGAAATGCGAAATTCATTGCTATTCACCCGTTCAGAAAAAAAGAATCAGGGAAGTGATGCGTTATGTCGGTCCCAGAATGATCTTTATCCATCCGATCGCGGCCATACGTCATTTGATCTCAGAACTCAAATAAAACAACATATATATGAAACCGATGAGAAAAGCCTCGCGCCAACAGGATGCCGGTTGGGCGCTTGAAGTATTCGACAGAGCTCCTTACGTCACGGTAAGTATGTGTCGGCCTGACGGAACTCCATATGGTCTGCCGCTTTCACTTGTGAGGGCAGATGAGACAACTTTCTATTTTCATTGTGCTGATGAAGGCGAGAAACTTGATTGCCTTAAAAACAATCCCATTGTAAGCCTCTCGGCAGTAAGTAAATGCACACCCGTATTTGAGGAGGATAAACTGAACTATACTGAACACTATCGGTCAGCCGTTGCCCTCGGGAGATGTGAGTGGGTGGAAGATCGTGCCGAAAAGATCGAAGCCCTACGTCTTCTATGCGAAAGATTCCTTCCTAAACACATGAATCACTTTGAAGATGCCATTGCACGCAGCCTTGATCGGACTACTGTAATCAAAATCTTATTGACAGAGTCGCCGGTCGGCAAATGCAAGCAATAATAAATCCTGCCCGGACGGGCAGGATTTTAACGTTCTTTTCCAACTTTGATTTAGTTGTTTATAAGGGCTGCGATATCATTCTCAACCGTTGATATGGTCCCGATTCCGAACTTCTCCTTGAGAACCTTCAGGATGTCGGGAGTGAAGAACGCAGGTAGCGTGGGACCCGTATGAATGTTCTGCACCCCGAGGTATAGGAGTGCCAGCAGCACGATAACGGCTTTCTGCTCATACCATGCGATGTTGAAGACAATCGGCAGGTCGTTGATGCTGTCCACCTTGAATGCATCCTTAAGGGCCAAAGCGATTCTCACGAGTGAATACGAATCGTTGCACTGACCGGCGTCAAGCACACGGGGCACGCCCTCGATGTCACCGAGCGGCAGTTTGTTGTAGCGATACTTCGCACAACCGGCCGTGAGGATCACGCAGTCTTCCGGAAGAGCCTTGGCGAAATCCGTGTAATAGCTTCTTGACGCCATGCGCCCGTCGCATCCCGCCATGACAACGAATTTACGAATTTTTCCACGCTGAATCAGATCCACAATCTTGGGAGCAAGTTCAATCACCTGATGATGAGCGAAGCCTCCGATGATTTCTCCATGTTCAATCTCTGTTGGAGCCGGACAGGACTTTGCCCTCTCAATCACTTCGGAAAAGTCGTGATGGCCTTCGGCATCCGCTTCAATATGCGTTGTGCCGGGCATATTGACCACGCCGAGGGTATAGACGCGGTCCATGTACGTGGTCTTGGGACGAGGCGGCACGATACAGTTTGAAGTAAATACGAAACATCCGTTGAAGGTCTCGAACTCATCAATCTGCTTCCACCATGCATTACCGTAATTGCCGGCGAAGTGGGGATATTTCTTAAAGAACGGGTAATACTGACCCGGCAGCATTTCAGAGTGGGTGTAAACGTCCACTCCGGTTCCGGCTGTCTGTTCAAGGAGTTCCTCAAGGTCATGCAGGTCATGGCCGGAGATAAGGATACCGGGATTCTTCCGCACGCCGATATTCACTTTGGTGATTTCCGGATTGCCGTATGTGCCCGTGTTGGCAGAATCAAGCAATGCCATGGCCTTCACTCCTCCTTCTCCCATGTAAAGCACAGTTTTAAGCAGCTCATCCACAGTAATGTCCTGACGACTTACTTCCTTCAGTGTCTTTTCGATATATGCGTAGACATCGTCATCCTCATATTTGAGGTTGGCAGCATGGCGGGCATAAGCCGCGGCCCCCTTTGCCCCGTATATTGCGAGCTGACGAAGTCCACGCTTGTCAGCGTCCGGCTCGGCGAGCACACCAGTTACAGGCTCAAGTTCCTTATAATACTCAGGCTCGGCTTCGAGGGTGACTTCCGGCGCATCCGGAACCTTTATGCCAAGTTCCTCGCATTGCGCCTTAAGTTCACGTTTCATCTGGAATGCGCGGCGTATGAAGCCGTCAAGCGAGGGATTGTCGAAGTTAGCGTTTGTAATAGTGGTGAAAAGAGCATCCACAACTTGATGGCTTGCATCGCGCCGGGCTACGCCGTGACCTCGAAGAAGGTCATTCAGTATGGCCACACCACGGGTTGCGTAAAGAAGTAAATCCATTCTGCCGGAGGTTTCAGGCAGTTTGCCGCATACACCTCTTAAAGTACAACCTGTACCTTTTGCTGTTTCCTGACACTGATAGCAGAACATTGACGGCTGAGTTTCCATATATATTTGGTTTTAAGTCTTGATTATTATAACTACGGTTTTACCTTTACAAGCATCATCTTGGAATCTGCCTTTGCAAGCACACTGTGAGCAACCTCAGCCCCCACAAGCATGAATTCACCGGCTTTGAGAGTGTGGGGCTTATCGAGCACTGTGAATTCGATCTCACCTTCAAGCACATTCACCATTAGCTCTGCGGGAGCCACATGTGTGTCAAGCTTCTGTCCGGCTTTGAACGCAACGAGCATAACTCCACAGTTTTCGTTACTGAAAATTGGTTTGAAGTGAACCTTGTCACTTCCTGTTTCAATCTGATCGGCGATACAGTGTACCTCTCCGAACTTGTAATCTGTATTCAACATAGTATATCATCATTTTTATAAGTTTCAGTGACAATACGGTCACCGTTATTAAAACAAACTCAAACAGGTCTTTGTTCAGTAAGACATCATCATTCAATCTGTTTATAATCTGAGTGTCTGCGTATTATTCTCCTGTTGCGCATTGTCACGACCAATGCGCCGATGAAGAGGATCAGGAATAAGACGCCTACGGTTATTCCCAGAATCAATGGTATTGTAGGACTCATTGTATTCATGTAGCTGAGTTTTTAAGCTTAAGTGGACGTGCAGTTGCCTGCAGACGTGGAGGTATCCTTCCGTCCATGTATTTCTGCCAGCCTGCGGTAAGGATAATGAGGACAAGGTACACCCATGACGGATTGGAGAGAAACAGGAAACTCAACATTGTGTTGACCGCGATGTTCAGAGCCATCCACTTCCACAGTCCCTCTTTTCTGAAGTCAAGTTCAGACATGGTCGCCACGGCCGCTTCCTTAACCGTCCCGAGATCGCTCTCACACAGGTAGGCGCCGTAAGCCACTAATGTTGAAAACAATAAAGCTTCATCATGGCTGAAAGAATCAGATAGATGGAAGAATGCGGCAAAACTCAATGCCGCAACCCATAATAATGCATGTACTATAGCCATGACATACTTATGGATGAACTTATTCTGGCGAAGTGCCTTTTCTATGTCTTTTTCTAACGTTTCATTCATCAACATATTAACACATACTGTGTCGGTAACGTTCATTCCTAAGGAGTCTACAACATCCTCAATGCTCAAAATAAGGTGAGCGAAACGCAACTATACTGTCTTGTATGTATCTACAGGCGTATAGACTATATCATTCCTGAAAATTGGTTACATTAGATCTTGGAATAAGTTGAAGTGTGCAAGAAATGTCGGAACGGGAGAATCAATGGAATAAGCGGAGTTCACAGTGTGTTCGCTCGTGAAAACCGCAGTATTCTGCCGGGTAGACAAAAAAAGAAAAACGCTGGAAATCAAGTGATTTTCAGCGTTTTGCGGTGGAAGTCCGGACTTCCTTGTGATCCGCCTGGGGCCGTTAAACTCCGACGCTGTATCGTGAGTATCAGCGAGTTATGAGAAGCCATCTATCGTGACTCACGCATATCTCACGCTCATACTTCAATGTTCTTCACCGGATTGCAATTCCGATATTGCAAAGTTAAGAATTTATTTCCAATCCGCCATCGTTCAGCGCGTTAAAAATCCTTTGACTCATTTATCATGGGGTCATGGGTTGCGTTCCTATACACTTATCAACAAATCAGAGCCAATCATCTTTCGACAGGAACTCAAACAGACCTGTGAAATAAATGCCATTGTCATCGGATATAGCTGTGTCTGTTCATATAGTATTCCGAATTTACTGCAAATTTACAGTGTTTTCGGAATACATTCAAATATTTTATTCCATACGACAAAACAACTCCTATGCTTTCAATCTCGAATGTTTCACACTGGCGAAACGCCAAGGAGGTGCAACGGTATGGCTGTTTTGGGGAAAGTGCCGTCAAAAGGTGACGGGCTATGCCTGACACCCATTGACCGCACTTCCAAGGATAGAGCGGTCTGAACACCGGTAGCCTCAATGCCGTGTGAGGTTGCGCCGGAGACGCCGCTGTACCTCGCACGACTTTCATCGGCAACCCGTGTCCTTCACGGCCGCTCATTGTTTCTTATTACATTTTGCCGTTGCGCCTCTGGCGTTGGCAGGGATTTCATTTCAGTATGTCTGTCATTCAGTGTCACCTTTACAGGCGTTGCCCGCTCAACTTTCATGCTGATTATAAGCGGAGTTCAAAGTGTGTTCGCTCGTGGCGATGAACGTGCCGGAACGGGATATTCTTTGCCATTCGTCAGAAAAAATCTCCAGACTTCCCTGCGGTCACCTCGTATTATTTCTGCCAAGTGGCGAACATCCCTCTGCTTCCGTCACGCGGGGAGTTCATCGAGCGAACAAACTTCAAACTGCGATTATAAGTGAGTGTTCAATTTAAATTTAAGAAAGTTTTTTCTTTAGTGAGTGTCATCTTCTTGCTTTAGATTCGAGCACTCACTTACATATTCTGTCTTGAAAAAAGAGGCAACCACATACTATGCCATCGCATATTCTCAAATTCGTTAACGTCATAAAACGTGTGTTCACTTATGGAGGAAAAACGTAACCACATTAGCAAAACTTTATTTTTCCTACTATACTTAAAATTTTTGCCAATCTCAGAGTAGTTTCACCGTTCCTGATTGAAAACTTCTACTTCCTAATTCCATAAGTTGTGCAACCGAAGAAGAATCCTTTGCGGATATCAGCCGGAACACTGTCGTTAGCAGAATATTCACGCCAGAATTCAACGCACTGCTTCAGCTCGATGAATTCATCGACTTTCGGTGTCATGCAACCGGCGGCAACACCGCCAAAATACAGCAGATCGGCCTTGGTCTCATACGGGATGCTGTCGTTGCCTTTGACTGTCTGGGGTAATTCTTTCAGATAACGTGCCAGACGTTTCAAACGCATCTCCTTGACCAAACCGTTTCGAAGCCACACTGGCAGATTACGCAGATAAAGCACCGACTGATCATCGTGGATATAGTGCAAACGGTTGACCACCTCATCGGCCACCCACTGAAGAGCGAATTCGCCTTTTGTCATCTTGAAACAATCAACAGCTGCTTTGAATGCATCTTTGATGAGCGTGCGGTCATCTGTACGGATACCATCACGCAATATTCCTCTTATAAGGCCGTACTCCGGAGCTTTGGCAGATTTAGACTTATTATGGTGAGCCAGCGAAATATTCACAATTGCCTGTGCGAAAGGATACTCTCTGCGCAGCGCATTGAGCGTTCCCAAAAGGTCGGCAGCAAGTCCGGCATCGAGAGTCTTGCCATCAATCGAGGCAAGAAAACTGTTGAGCATAGCCAATGCCGAAAGCCAGAATCGTCGCATACCTCCGAAAAACGATTCGGAATCATCCTTGACGATCTGCTCCCTATTGGCTGCAATGAACTTAAGGGCATGTCGCACCACCGACCCGATTTGTTCGGTGGTGAGGAGAGGATTGCAATTGGTAAGTAGAGTCAGACACTCTTCGAAATCGCTGATCGGCGAGGATGAATGCACTTCAACCGGTTCGATAGCAAGAAACTTTTCATAACCTTCATTAATCGATGCCACCAGCCGTTCGCCCCATGTTTTGGCTGCAATATCACTGACATTTACACCGAGGAAATGAGGCATTCCGGTATTTTTCAACTTATCCCAATACCTGGCTATCAACTGGTCGCACTCGATAAGGTCTGTCTCTGGCAGAAGCAGATAGACCTGCTGTAATCGTTCTGCTGCAGCTCTGTTTTGCTCCATATTATCAGCAACAAGTGCATTGCTGATATTTTCCAAAACCTTATCGCTTCCATCCCATTCAATAATTACCGAACTTGGCAAGATATAGTCCTGATTATGATAGCCCAGCTTGATTGGCAACTCCATTATATGCCAGAACAATTTGCGGCTTTCATCCAGAGGCAGTGCATTGAAAACGGTAGCAATCCACTTGTCCAGTTCATGATATGTCGAGCCATGCAAATCTACCAATCTGCGGGCAAGCAGCATAGCCCTGTCAGCATCAACCATGACACTCAACCGGCAGAGCACTGGCACAATCACATTCAGCGTTCTATAGGACAATTGTCCGGAGGTAAGATGGTCGGTTCTATTCAACGCATCGAACCACACATCGAACAAAGCCTTCACATCATCGACCTCATTGTCCTTCCAAGACATCATCAGCCGGCGCGAGAACGCCATATCCACCGCCGATTCACTGTTTGCCTCGACAAAATATGGAATGGCAGCACGCACACTAATACCCACTAAGAGCGGAGCAGCCTTTTTGACTAAATCTTCGTTGTAAGTGCCGTGAATCTGCCCTATAAGTCGGCCATAATCCTCAGCCATCTGAAAGTAGCGGGCAGCTCCGAGGTATTTCTTTATATAACCCGAGACACCTGATTGCCAATTCCGGCTGGAAGCGCCGATATTGAATCCATGTACCCGGCGGTACCCCCCGCCATTATCCTTGTCCATTTCAGCGCTGGCAAATTTGCAATATCTGATGAAAGATGGAAATTGGCCATTTTTGTCCTCTGACCGTTGGCGTTTGGCTCCCCGGAGACAATCTTCCAGAATATAGAGGGCGCTGGTGTGGAACACTGACGTAGCATTCGACAACAACTTGCGTCTTGCGCTGACGATACTCTGTTCCAGCAGCATTATGGCATTCTTTCCTTGTCCGGTCTCATCAAGCAGACGAGCTTTCCAGATAGTGCCCCGGTAATCATCAGCAGTTACTGTCCAGACATTAAGACATTCGCGACACTTGGCAATGTCATTATGCTGGAGATACCATACTGCCGATTCATAACATAGTTTGCGGTGAGCGGCAAATGCCGATGGCAAACATTTGGAGCGCAACAGCCCCAGCATATCGTGAAATTTCGAGTTGTCGGTCTGCCGATAGATCTGCAGCAGCGACAAAGCCAGCTCCATGACATGCGGGCGTAGCGAATTGTCGACCGTATCCCAAACCGACACCGCCCACTCGAGCGCCTTTATATACCACTCATCCTCGATCCATTTGGGTGTGAAAGAGGTGCTCAGTCGCCAGTCCATTTCATAGAGGAATTCAATCTTTTGTCTATCATCGGTCAGCTCATCGAATTTATGACCATAGAAAGGGAAACGTTCCCAGCAATCATTGAAATCATTGATACGATCGACAGGCAGAATGAGCCAGTTCGGACAAGACTCCCGCACTTGTCTCATCTCGGAGGTCATTTCTACCAGCGAAATATCCTTGAAAGATCTACGATCATCCAGACATCCAGCCCATTGATAGACTGGAGTGTGTATATCTCCTAAATACGACAGGATGAAATCCAATGCTTCAGACACATCACTACTACAAGCCGCAGTAGGAATCAACTGTACGCCCCGTTGACTCATCAGCTCCGCCTCGGCCATGTGAGGCATAGCGCCTACCTGAATCAGATAGACAGGTAGCATTCGGCTACCCATGATATCGCGGAACCAACCCAGCCAACTCAGAAAATTCGGATCATCGCCTGAGAAACCGATCAACACAAACTGAGTCTCAATCAGCGCCTGGCGCACAGTGTTGACAAACTCTGGGAAGCAAGCACCGTATGTGCGGTAATCCTCCTCTGTGATGATAAACGGGCGGTTGTCGGGAAACGAACCATGCACTTTGACGATACGCGGATGCGGTTGATAGATCAGCGAATCCTTTGAAGTGACGATATTATAATGCTTGCACACCTTCACTGAAGCATCCTCGAGCAGCGTATCATAGTTCGTGGTAAATATATCGCGCCAGTTCAGCTTCACCAGCAGTTCATGCAAATAACCCGGAGCAATGGCATCGTTGGGTAGCGAATCCTTGATCAACTCCTCCAAGGCATTCCTGCCTTTGACTGATTCCACCTGCTGGGCCATGCGCAGAGCCGACTTTAGGCGAAGATCCCAATCAGAAGGCTCTCGACCAAAAAGCTCACGATAGAATCCGGCGCATAACTCACCCCAGTCGAGCATGCGTACCCCCTCGTCCATCACGGCATTCTTTGAGAATCCTGCTCCGACCATCACCGACGCCTTCCCTCGGCGGAGAAATTTGCGCACCTGCTCCAGCTTCATCATCACCGATGAATCCAAAGACTCCTGAATTTCCTTATATCTGTTTACGTCCATTCTTCAGTTCCTATTTCTAATTCTCACAAAAGTAATAATTCAATATCAAATAGCAGTTTCAATGTTCTTCACCGAAAAGCAATTCCGACATTACAAATGTTAATAAATCATTCTCAATCCACCATCATTCAGCGCGTTAAAAATTCTCTGGTTCGTCATCTGCCGGATTGGAGGTTGTGACCCTACCAACTGTATCATTGAAAAGGTGTATACCGACCGTTATTCTTCAGATGTTTATTCTCCCTTCCAAGAAAATGGTATTAGGCTATATCAGTTTGATGCAAACAATCGTTGCGTCATCATCTGTCGTATTTTCGGCTTCTATCGGAGTACCTACGTCGTGGTGAAGATAATATCCGTCTGTGGCTATAAATACCTCATCGCCGGAATGTAAAGTTATATCTGAAACAACCGGAGAGCATCGAAATTCTCTGCCATTGATACAACGTGTCAGAAACGAGTGGTTACCTTCAATAGCTAAATGATCTTTCGTAAGCAATTCTGTCCGGCCACCTTGTTTGAGATATACTCTGACATCACCCAGCCATGAATAATAGCAACAATTGCCGACAAATAAGGTCAAGCCAACCGATGCTCCCATCTTGGACTGAAGGAGGAGGCATTCTTTCGCCAACTCATCATTGGCAAAGAGTATCGCACTGACTATTGTTTGTCTCAAAATATGAGAGCAAAGGGTGTGCCTAAAATAGTTTCCTATGCTGTGGGCTACAATTCTTGACGCCTCTGCGCCATTAGATAAACCTCCCATACCATCGCAAACAACAATCAATGTAACATGGGGGGCAATTTCCGAGTGCAGAGCGTAATCCTCATTATTCTTACCGATACCGGCTTTCGAGAATACTTCAACATCAATCATCAGTCAACCGTTTTAAGAACACATTTGAAATTGTTTGCAGAACTTTAAGAACATCAGATGATGTGACAGATCTGTTTGTTTCAAGGATTTGAACAACAAGTCGGCTATCTTCCTCACGCTCTATCTCTTTACGGATAACATCAGCATAGTAAGAAATCTGCTCCAGTGATAATAAGTCGGCAATATCATGTGCCATCCAATAAGCACCTCCGACAATGAGGTCAAATCCGTCAAGCTCATACACTTCCGGATGTATCCCTCGTCCCTCATTGGCGAGATAGTAATTATCCACTATGTACCACATATCTTCGGCATCCTTATTTGTGCCAATACTACGGTCGAGCCAAGCATTGAGCTTTAATAAAAACAGTCCATGCAATGATGCTATTCTTATTTCAAATTCATTATCTATGCTGACTGTAATCGCCTCGCTCAATACTTCGTCAAAACCTTTTACAGACATCGCTATCGTTTCTTCCGGCGGCCAATAGATGTTATCATCGGCTTTCGCCACCGCTCCATAAGGAACTATATCCACTTCATAATCGCCGAAGTAGAATCGTTGAGCTTGATGAGAGGACTTTTCAAAGCCATCGGCTATCAATGCCTGACAGATTTCATTATATTTGTCCCAGCCGGTTACGGCAATGGCAATATCAAGGTCTTTAGTTTTTCTTCTTGCCGATGTATTGGCAAGAACACACAATACTATATCACGGGCAGTTGCACCAATGACAAAGAAATCGCTACCGATTTTTGAGAAAGTACGATCAAGTTGACGCAGCAAATCAATCAGCAGCGGATTGTCTATCGTTTCAGAGGAGATATTTAAGCTCATATTCCTTGATCTTTTGAGCAGCCTCGATGCAACGGCTGTTAGCCGTGTCCATCAAATCCGCGTATGTCAGTAATGCCGGTGTTACATTCGTGGTTTCTTCTCCTGCCCAGAATTTCTCATATATGGTAATTTCCCCGTTTACATCAGGAATTACAGCTCCGGTCTTCATCAAAGTTGCAGCAGGCACATCCGTATATATAGTAAATTCTCCGGGAGTGAGATAACCATCAGTAAGAGCAGCGGCAGGTTCTCCACCCCACATCATACCATCGGGGAGAGTCATAGCCTTCCAGTTCTTGCGTTTTTCCTCATTGCGGAATGCAAATCGGGTCTGCAATAGTTTGGGTTTCAGAGTCAGCCCATAGTTAGTCGCCCAAAACATCAGCAGTCGGTCTGAGTTTGTTAGAAAGCGTTTCTTCCCATCAACACGCGCGAATTGCTGATATACCATCCCGTCAATGATATTCTTGACTGTTCCGATTGAAACCCCTGTAGCGTTCATTATATCCCGATAAGGATGACCAATGTGTTTCTTATCTAGCAACAGGTAGAAGATAACTTTGAGCCCTTTTTCCAGAAATATAGGGTAGGCTTTGGGCATTACATCATCAATTGGTCTTTCTCCCTTGTTGGCAAGCATCAGCACTACATTCCCATTTTTCAGATGATACTGGATATTGAAATTCCCGGCGCAGTCCAATACATTGACATCCGGGAGTTTTGCAAGTTCCAGCATTTTGGGCGTGGCATTGATTGTCACGTAAAGAATCCGGGCATCTTTATCGGCAGGCAGGCATTTGTCCATCATATCTACAAGTGTAAGATTTGGCTTTACGACACACCAAAATCGTTTGCCCATCAAGGTAAGGCAAGGGACATCGCCGTTATAATCTACCGTGGCTTTCTCACGATAAAGATTGCTGTTCAATGCAGCAACGGCTCTATTTAATATTTCCTGATCGTTCATCTCTTGTTCATTTATTTTTTAATATTCAATACTATTGAACATCGCAAAGTTAATGAACAAATCCGAAATAGCCAAATGCTTTGTTCAAAAATATCTAATTGTTCAATTTTATTGAACTGCAATATTATATTGAACTGACACAAGTAATGAAACAGGATTAATACACTTCCTGATTTATGAGTAGCCCATAATATTCACTGGCGAAACGCCAAGGGAGTGCAGCGGCATGGCTGTTTTGGGGAAAGTGCCGTCAAAATGTGATGGGCTATGCCTGACACCCATTGACCGCACCTCCACGGGGGGAGCGCTCTGAACACCGGTAGCCTCAATGCCGTGTGAGGATGCGTCGGAGACGCCGCTGTACCTCGCACGACTTTCATCGGCAACCCGTGTCCTTCACGACCGCTCCATTGTTTCTTATTACATTTTGCCGTTGCGCCTCCGGCGTTGGCAGGGATTTCATTTCAGTATGTCTGTCATTCAGTGTCACCTTTACAGGCGTTGCCCGCTCAACTTTCATGCTGATTATAAGCGGAGTTCAAAGTATGTTCGCTCGTGGCGATGAACGTGCCGGAACGGGATATTCTTTGCTATTCGGTAGAAAAAATCTCCAGACCTCCCGATGGTCAGCTTGTATTTTTTCTGCCGAGTGCCGAACATCCCTCTCCTTCCGTCACGCGGGGAGTTCATCGAGCGAACAAACTTCAAACTGCGATTATACGCATTAAAAAAATATCGCTTTATGACACTGAATGACAGACATATTAAAAATTCGAGCTTCTCTCCTTCACCAGCTCAAACCGCATTAAAAAAGGTTGCAAGGGTGGTTGGAATTATCCTCGCTACAATGGTAGGTCTGATTATGTGGGCGATTGTAAAGCCGATATTCCGAGGTTTGGGTTGGGTAATCTCAATCATAACAGCCTTGATAATCATCTATTGGATTTTAACACTCTAAAATAAAGACTATGGCAACTACTATGAAATCATCAACCTCTGCAATAGAGGTAATGCAGCAGATGTTGCAGGAGCGTTGCATCGCCGAGCCGATGTTCGCTATCAAAATGGCTAATCCCCAAAAGTCAATGGAGGGAGCGGTGAACTATCTCTGCAAACAGATACAAAAGAGCGGATTATGCGTGGTAGATGATACAACCGTGCTAAATCTACTCACTCACTATTTCGATGAAAACGAGATAGAGGAATGTGGCAATGTCAACTGCAACATCGTGGTTGGGAAGCCGGAACTTTCAGATGAGGACAAGGCTCAACTCCGTGAACAGGCAAAGGAGCAGTATCGTGAGGAGCAACTCCGTGAACTCCGCAGACAAAACCAGCCCAAGCCACAAGCAAAGGCTACCCACACTGCACCAAAAGCAGGGGCAGAAATCAATGTTCAACAAGGCAATCTCTTTGGAGAGGACTTCTAAAACCACACGACTATGAAACCCAAGACCAAGAAGCAGAAAGAGATAATGGCATTGAGCGGTCAACTCCGACCGCTCACCACCGCCCAAAAGCAGTGGGCGTTCAACAACATCATAGACCATTACGCCTATCGGCTGAAGAACGGCAAAGCGGTGTGTATGTCGTGCGGACACGAATGGACGACAGACGAGGGTATGACCACCTGCCCCCACTGCGGAAGAACGGTCAAGGTTGAAACCACAAGGCAGAGGGTGTATCAGACCAGAGCCTACTTTAACGTGATAACCACCAAAGGCAACTATCAAGTTGTGAGGATGTTTCTTCTCATCGCCGAGTTCCGCAAGGTAATGGTTGCAAATCCCGCCTATCTTGAAATCGGGCAGTATTGGGTAGATGCAAAGGGAGGAAAGACACTTGTGGGCATCAAGCGCACAATGGGGTATTATATGGATTCCTTCGCCTTTGGCACTCCTTTGGAGGTGAGGACGGAACACGAGGCTTTCCAACGCATATCCGATGAATATGTGTATCCACGCATCAAGACCACGGACACAATCCGCAGAAACGGATTTAACGGAAACGCCCACGACATCAATCCCGTGACCCTATTTCAACAGTTGCTGACCAATCCGAAGGCTGAAACGCTGATGAAGGCAGAAGAGATTGAGTTGCTCCGATACCTTTGCGCCCACCCCTCCGAGGTTGATAAGTATTGGAACACAATAAAAGTCGCACGGAGAGCAGGTTACAAGGTCACTGACGGTAAGATGTGGTTTGACTACATCAAGATGTTGGAGCGCATGGGCAAAGACCTCCGTAATCCCAAGTTGGTAGCACCCCAAGACCTCAAAACCGCCCACGATGAATATGTGGCGAAGATTGAGCGTCAGCGCATCAAGGAACAGAGGGAAGCCGACCGCAAGAGAGCGGAAGCCGATGAAGCCGAGTTTGCCAAACTCAAAGGGAAATATCTCGGACTTGTGATGACAGACGGAGAAATCGTAGTCCATACCCTCAACTCCGTAGCCGAGTATTACGAGGAAGGCTCAAGGCAGCATATCTGCGTAGGCTCATCAAGCTACTATCTCAAAAAGGACTCTCTGGTATTCACCGCCAAGATTGGCAACAAGACAATCGCCACCGTTGAAATCTCGCTGAAAGACTTTTCAATCCTCCAATGCCGAGCCTTTGCCAACGGAGTGTGCAAGTACACCGACCGCATCGCCGAGATAATCAAGTCAAACATCAAACTCATCAGACAACGCAAGAGAGCGAGAGCATAAGTTTAACCCCGACCTCCGGCTGAAAAATGTCGGAGGTCAACAAAACCCACAAGATTATGAAAAACAAAAGACGCTCAAAGACTATGGAGCAACAGGCACGATACTACGAAGTGCCCGATATGGAGATTTATATGTATGAGACCTATCTCAACGGAAATTTCTCCGACCTCAAAAGGCTTTACAAGGAACTCAACCGAGAGAGCCGACACCAATTCCTCGGCTATGTGCTGACAGAGGTACACGATGACGACATCAAAGGAATACTTGAAACAATACTCTAAAATTCAATGAATATGGCAACAAGAATGACCGCCAACGGGGTAAGCACCACCACTACCCCCGGCACCGAGCAATACGAAACTTTCTATTCGGCTCACCGAGGAAAACGCATCAGCCGTGTGATGTACGACTACCGAGATACCGACAACGAGTTATTCTCCTGCGTGGCTCCTACACTCGCAGAGTGCAGAAACAAACGTGACGAATGGCTTTCCAAGAAGAAATAATTAGCCAATAGTCGTAATGAGAGAGCAGTCAGCCCTATGTGATATAGAGTTGACCGCTCTTTTTGTTAAAATTTCGGCCGCCAAAAGGCGGCTAATTATCAATTTTATTTTGATAGAAATTCGTCAAAATAAATAACTTTTGTATTAGTCAGTCCGGCAATTTTAATAAAATTATTTATGTTGTTAATATCTTGCGTTCCATAAAAACTAAATTTCCAGGACGCATCTGTCCCTGTCGCTTCAACTATTCTCAAAAAATAGGGTAGATCAACCATATTTAATGAATGCCCCAATACAATTATTTGCTTAACATCATTCAAACCGTTGAAATAATCACTATTGCGATTTATGATTGCATTAGCATCTTTATACAGTCCATTCATCCAGCCTATGACTTTCGCTCGCGTTGCTTGCTTAAAGTACACATCGCTGTTATCAAATGTAGACTCTTCATTACGAAAATTTGAGTGCCCAACAATATATTCATCTTTACTTTGTCTTAACCCATGAATATGAAATACATTATTTGAAGGGATGTGATATATTGCTTCGAGCGTATCGGTGTAATTAAAAGTCAGATAGTATGCGTCTTTACTTAATGAAAGTATTTTTTCAGCGTTTTTAATCTCAATAGAATCTACCCACTCTCGAAATTCCGACTTGAGGTCCTTCAAAAGAGGTTGAAAAATATTATCAGGGCTATCTGAATATGCTGCTTCAGAACGAGTGGGATGATCCATATCGAACTCCTCCTCTGGATTACAAAAATCAATGATGGAATCTTCATCGTAATGTCCCAGTGCTGTTTCAACATCACTCCAAAAGTCAGTCTGATTACTGAAGAATATATCCATCAAATTTACAAATCGTTGATTATCTCTGCTAATTTCAAACGCACGGAAATTAGCGTATGTTGATTTTATACCATGTGCTACATCAAACCCGTTACCAAGAATATATAATGTAGGTAAAGGATTACAATCCTCAAATGGGATTAGGTATTTCTGCATACTTATCAAAGAGTTGGATAAATTAAAACAGTTTGAACTTTATAATAAGGGAAGTTGTTTCAGCAATTCCATTCCGGGGATGTCCTCATACCGTGAAGCTATCCGTTGCCTCAAATTGAACATACGTCTTTCTGCTGTATCAATAAGTTGATCATATGTAGTTGTATATATGTGACCTCTGTTTTCGCAAACATCAGTTTTTATTGATACATTTTGGTCAATATTGTCTCCAACAACAAATGCAATAATTTCACAATTAGCGCCCAAATTGGATGCAAATAAATCTTGAACGTAGCATTGTGCTTGATATGCTTCTTCCCGTTTTATCTTGAACCCACCTCTTTTCAATTCAATAAGCAAAATTCTTCTCATCTGAACGAGGTTCATATCCGTTATAGAATCCTCAATTCCTGTAATTGAAAGGGATGAATTGGGTAAACAGATTAGATCAGGACGTTTTTTATAATTAGTGGAACTATTTCGTAGGGTACTTTCTCCAAAAATTTTAGTCACAGCTGTTCCCAATTGACGATTGAAAATAAATTCCGATGATTCATATTCTGGACCAAATAGCCACCGAGCCTCAGTAATTAATGGGTGAAGCACATGTAATTCATCAGTTTTTTTATCGCCAGATAATTTTCTGATAGCTTCTAATACAGATAATCTTCTATCGATTTCATTTAAAACAACAGAAGCATCATGTATTGACCATTTTGACAAAATAGAGTTTAATCCTTCAATGTCTTCATCTGATAAAGCAGCAAGCTTTTCTAACAACTCTTTACCACTTTTTGATTTTTCTAAATTAATAATGGCCTGAGCTGCTAAGTTTACCGAATCTTGTCGAGCCGTTGGATTGTTTTGAATAATATCCGATAAGGTTTCATGAAACTCTTGTCTGGCTATTGGATTTAACTTCCTTATAGCAGATTTCACTTCCGGGGGCAAATTGTCAGAGTATGTTTCTAATGTCGCAGATGCAACACCCTTAAAACATTCATCGAGAGCTTTTTCAACTGCGTCATATACCATTTCTATGTCAGGACATTTTCTAAAACCGCTCCAATCTTCCTTAATAAAAGAATCCAATCCATCAGTAATTAAAACTGCCGTATATCTTTTCGCTAAACTTGATCTTCCATCAATAATATTTCTATTTCCTAAATTCCAAGATGGTTCTCCAACTAAACGTCCACCTTGCCAAAATGCAACCCCCTGAAAAACACTCTTTTTTCCAGACTTAGTTGTATCGATGAAATATAATTTGAGTTGAATATTTAATGATTCAACGTTTATCTCTACTGGGCTTTGGCCCCCTGTTAAATCAGACAAACTCAATGTTGCTCCATTTACTGAAATAGTAAATTGAGGATCTAATAAAAAACGAGCAGAAAGAAGCAGGGCACTGAAAAAGTAATCATATTTCAGGTTGCTCTTAAGCGAGACTAAAA
>ENA-UALF01000119-UALF01000119.1-human-gut-metagenome-genome-assembly--contig:-NODE-119-length-48367-cov-24.179666_pt1 | contig 48367 bp, 38 predicted proteins | sample MGYA00243698_ERZ654464 | MGnify/ENA primary metagenome ERZ654464 (study PRJEB26926, sample SAMN06164595) | human gut metagenome | biome: ENVO:00009003; feature: ENVO:2100002; material: ENVO:00002003...
TGATGCCTCTGCACGTTGAGTAGCACTCAAAAATTATTTAGGACAATATTGGGTATTTATATACCATTATATCAATGCGTTGCTAATTACTTTCAAAAAATATAAATAAATCTGAAACTTTTTGCACTCCGGCGTTGTTTTATAGTTAAACATTTAAAACGACAAAGCAATGAAAACCCAATTATCATTCCAAGACAGATTAGTAGGACTCCAGAGCAATCTGCTGAATTTCGCATATCAGCTCACCACTAACCGCCAGCAGGCTGAGGATCTGCTTCAGGATACTACCCTCAAAGCCCTTGACAACCAGGACAAATATGTCGACAACGTCAACTTCAAGGGTTGGATCTTCACCATAATGCGCAACATCTTCATCAACAATTACCGCCAGACCGTTCGCAAGGCTACGGTGATTGATCAGACTGAAGATTTATACCACCTCAACATAAGCCAGGATTCGGGCATCAATACTCCGGAAGGAAGTTATGCAGTGAAGGAAATTTCAGTAGCTCTCAACTCTTTCCCCGACGATTACCGTATCCCGTTCAATATGTACGTGGCCGGATACAAGTATAACGAAATCGCAGCAAAGATGAATCTGCCTCTCGGCACGGTCAAAAGCCGTATCTTCGCAGCACGCAAGAAATTGCGCGAGGAACTGAAAGATTACAGATAACATCCTCCTTCCCCACTCAACCACCTGTAAGTCGAGTTTTAAATGTTTACCATACCTGTCTCCGGACGGGAACCTCTAAAGAGTGTCGCCACGACACTCTTTTGCGGTTTTATGGTTTTTATGTAATTTTGCATATCTGAGGCATCCCGACTTATGGAAGAGTATCTGAAATTCATAATGGATCACGCGCATTCCGACGTGAATGCGTTGCGGCTTCAATATCACGGCAAGTCCATGCCCTTCAGCGTGAACGACGCATGTATGCAGATAGAGATGCGCCGTAAGACGGCCGGCAAGCTGCCTTGGTTCCTGCATCATCCTGGATTCCGCTTCGGCACGGCACAATCAGCCGAACAGGCCTCAAACCAGAATGTCGCCCTGTTCCATGCGTTTCTCATAGGCCATAGTCGGAGCGTGCTTGACATGACAGCCGGACTCGGCATTGATGCCATGACCATAGCCATGCGCGGTAATCGTGTTACTGCCTTTGAACTTGAGACCGAGCGCGTGGAAGCATTGAGACACAACGCCGACATTTTGGGCATCGATGAACTGGCTGTTGTGAAAGGCGATTCGGTCCTGCATCTGCAGCAAAGTGAGGAACATTACGACTGGATATTCGTTGACCCGGCACGTCGCGACAGCGGCAACAACCGCTGCTTCCTTTTGCATGATTCCCTGCCCGATGTCGTGTCGCATCAGGATCTGCTCCTGGCGCACGCCGACAATGTACTGATCAAGGCCTCCCCTCTGCTCGACATTACCCAGACCCTCCGCGATTTCAGCAATGTCCGCTCCATAATCATCCTCTCCTACAAAAATGAAGTGAAGGAAGTGCTGATCCATCTGTCCCCCGGCCCTGCTTCCCTCGTGTCGTCTTCTCCTCTCTCTTTCAGCGCTGAGCCGGAAGGCGAAGTGAAGTTGCCGTCCTCCCCTCTTATCCAGGCCATTGACCTGGCTGACGGCGCCCCGGCTTTCCCGGACGGCGCTCCGGCAGTCCGCTTCCGGTTCATAGCCGGCGGCGCAACCCAGGCGGCGATCAGTTACGCCACCTCTGAAGCCATCGCCCCGGGCATATACTTATACGAGGCCGGCGCCGCAATGCGGAAGCTGCAGTGCGCCTCTCAGATATGCGCCCGATATACCGACATCAAATCGCTGGCCAAGGATTCCGGCCTGTTCGTTTCGGAAACACTTCATGCAGACTTTCCCGGCCGAATTTGTACTGTTAAGGCCATCCTTTCGGCAAAACAACTTAAAGCTCTGAAAGACAATCACTGCCGTGTCGTGTCGTCATGCTGTCCCATGAGCGCCGCCGATCTCCGCAAGAAATTCAGGCTTAAGGAGGGCGAAGACATGACGCTTTATGCCACAACCACCCGCGACGGCTTGCGAATAATGATATTGGCTACCTCCTAAACCTTGCAATACCCCGGCGTGTTGTAGTGTTATTACGATTTTACTATGAACACTCTGTTATTTGGCATACCCCGGGTGGAAACTGAGTTCCGACCTGTCGAATTCGAGGATATCGACGAGATATGCTCATTGTTTTCCAGTTACCCGACTCCCAGCTGTGATTATTCACTGACCGGATTGATGATGTGGCGCGATTACTATGATTATCATATCGCCATTTTGGATGACACGCTGTTCATCCGAGGTCTTGATCCTGTTACCGGCCTGTTGATATATTACATGCCGACCGGGCCGATGGATCCCGATCTCATTATGGATACCGTACGCGACGATGCGGGCCAACGTAACGCCGCCATAGTGGGATACAGTCCTGAATGGCTCGACATTCCGCAATCTGTCGATATTCCGTCCTGCGCCATCCGGATGCCGCAATGGGACGATTATTGCTACGACATACGCCGGTTCACGCACTTCGAGGGGCGGAAGATGGAGAAGAAGCGCAATCACCTCAACTTCTTCCGCAATCATTATCCGGACGCAAAGATAAGTCCCATAACAACTGAAGATTTCCCCGATATATGCATATTCGCCCAGTCGTTCGGCAGGATGCATGACGATTGCACGCAATTCAGTTATGAAAACGCACATTGCATAGACATGCTGCCGGCCTTAGGTCGGAATAACCTGTTCGGAATTACAGTGCGCATAGGAGGAGAACTGATCGGCTTCGCATACGGCGAGGTGATAGGCGATATGTTCTTCGCACATGTCGAGAAGGGCAACATCGAATATCGTGGCATATACCAGATGCTGGCGTCAGCCATGGCGCAGGAAGCAGCGCTGAGGGGCGCGCGGTATGTCAACCGTGAGGACGACGCCGGCGATGAGTCTCTGCGGCGCAGCAAGGAGTCTTACCATCCTGTGATGATGGTCCGCAAGTTCCTTCTTCCCCTGTAATATTACACAAAAGTCTATTTTTATTACAATTTTGGAAAAAAACGCCGACCGGAAGCTGATTGTTTCGTAATTTTTTCTAAATTTGCAACAAATATCCGCAAATATTTGCTGCAATGAGTGACGTACTTGTAATTATACCCACGTATAACGAGATTGAGAATATCTCAAACATCATCGACGCTGTCATGGATAAGCCTGACGGCTTCAACGTGCTGGTGATTGACGACGCGTCGCCCGACGGCACGCAGGATGCCGTGCGCAGCAAGATGCAGCAATATCCCGGCAGGGTGTTCATGGAGACCCGCGAAGGGAAGCTGGGACTCGGCACAGCGTACATCCACGGATTCAAGTGGGCGTTGAAACGCGGCTATGAATACGTCATCGAAATGGATGCCGATTTCTCGCATAATCCCGATGACCTTACCCGGCTGTATCACGAATGCAAGGACCGTGGCGCCGACATGGCTATCGGCTCCCGTTATGTATCGGGAGTAAACGTCGTGAACTGGCCTATGGGACGGGTGCTGATGTCTTATTTCGCCTCGATGTACGTGCGTACCGTAACCCGCATGAAACTGCGCGACGCCACGGCAGGATTCGTCTGCTACCGCCGTACCGTCCTCGAGGCCCTTGACCTTGACAGGATACAGTTCAAGGGTTACGCTTTCCAGATAGAGATGAAATTCCGCGCATACCGCCGCAAGTTCAAGATTGTGGAAGTTCCTATCATCTTTGTGAATCGCCGTCTCGGCACCAGCAAGATGAATTCATCCATCTTCGGTGAGGCTATATTCGGCGTAATCACCTTGCGTCTGAAAGCAATTTTCGGCAAAATCTGACAAGAGTTCATATACTCAAAAGTGAGTAAACAAACAATACTGTCTTGACAAATGTTGAAATTTTGGGTATTTTTGCATGATAAAATGCCCTGAGGCGCTGTATGCGCATTATGGTTGCATAAGAACGCGGTTACAATGGATTCACAGGCAAGGTTACAGGAGGCACCGACGTGCAGGAAAGCGATGAAACTTTCCGATCTTCGTGCGGGCCAGTCAGGAATAATAATCAAGATACTGGGACATGGCGCCTTCCGCAAGCGCGTCATGGAGATGGGTTTTGTCAAGGGCCGCAAGGTCACGATGGTGTTGAACGCACCGCTGCAGGATCCCATCAAGTTTTCACTGATGGACTATGAGGTGTCGTTGCGTAGGGCCGAGGCAAATCTGATTGAGGTGTGCGATGTCGACGAATGGGACAACGTCGACAATACGGAACAGCCTAAAGACAAGCCCGAACATGAAGGCACTGACATCACCTCCACTCCCCGCAAGGACAAGATAATCAACATAGCCCTGATCGGTAACCCCAACTGCGGCAAGACGTCGCTGTTCAATCTTGTAAGCGGCGCCCACGAACATGTTGGCAACTACGCAGGCGTCACGGTCGGTGCCAAGGAAGGCACCATGCGTTACAAGGGATATGTGTTCAATGTGGTTGACCTTCCGGGCACCTATTCGTTGTCGGCATATTCACCCGAGGAATTGTATGTGATGCGCTATCTGCGCGAGGAGACGCCCGATGTCATAGTCAACGTGGTGGTGGCCTCCAACCTGGAGCGTAACATGTATCTCACCACAGAGCTGATAGACATGAACCGCTCGATGGTGATTGACCTGAACATGTACGACGAGCTGAAGCGTTCGGACGCCCGGCTGGACTATGAGGCCCTCGGCAAGATGCTCGGCGTGCCAATCGTGCCTACCATCGCGTCCTCCGGCTGGGGTGTCGAAAAGCTGCTTGACACCGTCATCGACGTCTATGAGATGAAAAATTCCGACGTGCGGCACATTCACGTGCCGCTCGGTCCTTCGATTGAAGCGGCTGTCAAGACCCTTAACCACGATTTCAAGCAGGATCACACAGTCACCGAGCATTTCTCGCCCCGCTTCATAGCCATCAAGTTTCTGGAAGGTGATCCCGAAATTGAAGCCACGCTGAAATCCAACCCCGATTATCCCAAATGGGTCAAGGTGCGCGAACAGCTCAACGACACCCTTCACAAAGATGCAAACGAGGATATAACCGAGGCCGTGTCAGCAGAGAAGTATGGCTTCGTGCAAGGAGCCTTGCAGGAAACACTGGAGGGCAATATGGCACACGAGGAGAAAGCCACCAAGATCATCGACGCGTTCGTCACCAACAGGCTGTTCGGTTTTCCGATCTTCCTGCTGGTCATGTGGCTGATGTTCTGGTGCACGTTCGAGCTGGGCTCATATCCCATGGAATGGATCGAGAGTCTGGTGTCGTGGATATCGGCGCTCGTAGGTAAATACATGCAGGAAGGCCCACTTAAAGATTTGCTGCTCGACGGTGTCATAGGGGGTGTCGGCGGAGTCATAGTGTTCCTGCCCAACATATTGATACTCTATGCCTTCATCTCGTTTATGGAGGATTCGGGATATATGGCGCGGGTTGCGTTCATCATGGACAAGCTGATGCACCGCATGGGATTGCACGGCAAGTCGTTCATACCGTTGGTGATGGGCTTCGGATGCAACGTACCTGCCATCATGTCCACCCGCATCATCGAAAGCAAATCGAGCCGGCTTATCACCATACTCATCAATCCTTTCATGAGCTGTTCGGCCCGTATCCCGATATATGTGCTGCTGGTCGGTGCTTTCTTCCCGCATCACGGGGCATGGGTGTTCTTCGGGCTTTACCTGCTCGGCATTGCGGTGGCTGTAATCACGGCCAAACTATTGCGCAAGTTCTGGTTCAAGGCCGACGAGACTCCGTTCGTAATGGAGCTTCCCCCTTACCGAATGCCTACCGCCAAAGCCACCATGCGCAATATGTGGGCCAAGGCCGAGCAGTATCTGAAGAAGATGGGAGGCCTTATTCTTGTGACGTCCATCATAATCTGGGCGCTCTCCTACTTCCCGCGATATAAGGCTGAGGATGTCCCTGCGGAATTCACAGCACAGGTCAAAACCGAGATGCCGGCGGCTTCGCTTCAATCCATGAATCAGGAGCAGATAGACGCCATCGTACTGAACGAATATCAGCAAAGCCACTCCATTCTGGGTCATGTCGGCAAGTTTATCGAACCGGTGATGCGCCCGATGGACCAGGGTTGGAAATCGTGCGTCTCGCTGTTAGCCGGTATCGCCGCCAAGGAAGTTGTGGTATCCACGCTTGGTGTGCTGTATGTCGGCGATGATGATGCCGAGGCTTTGAGTCAACGGCTCTGCACGCCGTCGCCGATTACCGGTCAGACGCCGTTCACACCTGCTTCGGCATTGGCATTCATGGTGTTCGTACTGCTGTATTTCCCCTGCATTGCCGCCATGAGCGCAATAATCCGAGAATCCGGCAGTTGGAAATACGGTCTGTTCTCATTGGTGTACAATACCGTTCTGGCATGGTGCATGGCATTTTTAGTGTATCGCATAGCTTTGTTATTCTGACATAGGTGGAGTCAGAATATGCGTAACCATGCGTAACCATGCGTAACCATGACGATTCCCCGACATGCGCTGTCAATATTTATTTCGTCATTTACCGATATTTTAGTATCTTTGCAATCTACGACTGAATAAATGATTATTGAAAGATATTATTTGGAAATGAATAATGATATATTGACCATAGGGGGACGCGAGTTCACGTCGCGTCTGTTTGTGGGAACCGGCAAGTTTTCGTCGCCGGACGTTATGCTTGAGGCCGTTAAGGCTTCAGGCTCTCAGATGATTACAGTGGCCATGAAGCGCGTCAACATGATGAACGAGGCCACGGACGAGATGATGACCCATATCAACCGCGAGTACGTTCAGCTGCTGCCCAACACTTCGGGCGTACGCACCGCCGACGAAGCCATACTGGCCGCTCAGATGAGCCGCGAGATATTCCAGACCAACTTCATCAAGCTTGAAATACACCCCGATCCGCGCTATCTGATGCCGGATCCCATCGAGACTCTGAAGGCTACGCGCGAACTGGCCAAGGAGGGATTCGTGGTGCTCCCCTACATTCAGGCCGATCCTGTGCTGTGCAAACTGCTCGAGGAGGCAGGAGCATCTGCCGTGATGCCTCTCGCAGCTCCCATCGGCACCAACAAGGGCCTGGTGACACGCGACCTGCTGGAAATCATCATCGAACAGTCGCAGCTCCCCGTAGTGGTAGATGCCGGACTCGGCGCTCCCTCACACGCTGCCGAAGCCATGGAAATGGGTGCAGATGCCGTGTTGGTGAACACCGCGATTGCCGTTTCCGGAGACCCCGTCATGATGGCTAAGGCATTCGCTGAGGCCGTGCACGCCGGTCGAAAGGCATTTCTGGCAGGCCTCGGTGCTGTATCGTCAAACGCTCAGGCGACAAGCTCATTAACCGCATTCTTCAACGATTAATACCTTATTTCATTCTATGAAAATCGAAAACATCGACGTCTCCTCCTATCCTAAGTCGGAGAAAATATATGTACAGGGATCACGCCCCGACATCCGCGTGGGCATGCGCAAGATCCATCAGTACCCCACAGTAAAGATAGAGAACGGCAAGCGTGTGGAATATCCCAACGAGGATATCACGGTCTACGACACATCGGGTCCCTACACCGATCCGGACATCAAGACCGACATCAACAAGGGTCTGCCACGCGAACGTATTCAGTGGGTGCTCGACCGTAACGACACAGAGGAACTTGATGACATCACCAGCCAGTACGGCCGTATGCGCCGTGACGACAGGAGCCTGGACGCCATACGTTTCCCCGTCAGCCACAAGCCGCGTCGTGCCAAGGAAGGACATCGCGTCACACAGATGCACTATGCCCGCAAAGGCATCATCACTTCCGAAATGGAGTATGTGGCTATCCGCGAGAACCTTGACAACGAGGCCCGTGGCATCAGGAGCTACATCACGCCTGAATTCGTGCGTCAGGAAGTGGCCGCAGGCCGCGCCGTAATCTCCTCCAACATCAACCACCCCGAGGCCGAGCCTATGATAATCGGTCGCAAGTTCAGCTGCAAGCTCAACACAAACATCGGAAATTCGGCCCTTTCGTCCGGCATCGAGGAAGAAGTGGCCAAAGCCGTGTGGAGCTGCTACTGGGGCGGCGACACGCTGATGGATCTCAGCACCGGCGACAACATCCACGAGACGCGCGAATGGATTATCCGCAACTGTCCCGTGCCGATGGGCACCGTGCCTATCTATCAGGCTCTTGAGAAGGTGAATGGCGACGTCAGCAAACTGACATGGGAGATATACCGCGACACCCTCATCGAACAGGCCGAGCAGGGCGTGGACTACTTCACCATCCATGCCGGAGTACTTAAGGAACATGCCGCTCTGGTGGGCGAGCGTCTTACCGGCTGCGTATCCCGAGGCGGTTCCATCATGACCCAGTGGTGCGTGCTGCACAATCAGGAAAGCTTCCTGTACGAGCACTTCGACGAAATCTGCGAGATTCTGAACAAGTACGATGTAGCCGTATCACTCGGCGACGGCATGCGTCCGGGTTCCATACACGACGCCAACGACCGCGCTCAGTTCCTGGAGCTGGATGTGCTCGGCGAGCTTTGTGCCAAGGCTTGGGAACACGATGTTCAGGTGCTGATAGAAGGTCCCGGACACGTGCCCATGCAGAAGATACCCGAGAACATGGACCGCGAGATCAAGTCCTGCCACGAGGCCCCCTTCTACACTCTCGGCCCGCTTACCACCGACATCGCTCCCGCATACGACCATATCACCTCGGCGATTGGCGCCGCCATCATATCGGCACTCGGAACGGCCATGATATGCTATGTGACGCCCAAGGAGCACCTGTCGCTGCCCACGCTGTCTGACGTGCGCGAAGGCGTGGTGACTTACAAGATAGCCGCCCATGCCGCCGACATCGCAAAAGGTTTCCCCGGCGCCACCGTTCGCGACGACGCCCTCTCCAAAGCCCGCTACGACTTCCGCTGGAAGGACCAGTTCAACCTGAGTCTCGACCCGGAGCGTGCCAAGGAATATTACCTGCAGTCGCGCCGTGAGGCTCCCGATGCCAACGACCGTTTCTGCACCATGTGCGGCCCCAACTTCTGCGCTATGCGTATCTCGCAGGACATCGCCGACAAATGCGAACAATAAAAGGATTATAAACAACTGAAAATGTCAGTAACGACAGATAAGGAAATCAATACATTCAAGGCTCCGAGCGACCCGACGCCAGATGCCATTTTCGGTCATGGATTCGCCGATGTGATCGGCAACTATGACTGGGAGGATACGTTCCGTATGGTTCGCGAGGCAACGGACGCCGACGTGCGACGCGTACTGGCCAAGGCCGCGCGTAATGTGAAGCAGCTGACACCGGAGGAATTCGCTGTCCTCATATCCCCGGCCGCCGACGCGCACCTGGAGGAAATGGCACGGTTGAGCCGGCATTTCACCCGTGAGCGTTTCGGCAACGTAGTGTCGCTGTATATCCCTATGTACGTCACCAATGCGTGCACCAACAAGTGCGTGTATTGCGGTTTCAACTTCGACAATAAAATGCCCCGCACCATCCTGACCATGGAGCAGGTGGAGGCCGAATGCAAGGCCATCAAGAAGCTCGGTCCGTTCGAGAACATCCTGATCGTCACCGGCGAATGGCCGTCGAAGTGCGGTGTCGATTATCTGGAGAATGTGCTTCAGGTATGCCGTCCCTATTTCCACAACATGACCATCGAGGTGATGCCGCTTCGTTCGTCGCAATACGAGCGCCTGACACACTCCGGTCTGAACGGCGTGGTCTGCTTTCAGGAGACATACCACAGGGAATCCTACAGGAAGTATCATCCGTGGGGAATGAAAAGCCACTACGAATGGCGTCTGAACGGTTATGACCGCATGGGCGACGCAGGAGTGCACAAGATTGGTCTCGGCGTATTGCTCGGTCTTGAGGACTGGCAGCCCGACGTGGTGATGATGGCGCGGCATCTGCGCTATCTGCAGAAGAAGTACTGGCGTTCGCGCTATTCGGTCAATTTCCCGCGTATGCGCCCGTCGGAGAGCGGCTATCAGCCCAAGAGCATAATCTCCGACCGCGAATTGGTGAAGCTGACCTGCGCGTTCCGCATCTTTGACCATGATGTGGACATCTCATTCTCCACTCGCGAGGCGCCCGAATACCGTAATCATATCTTCCCGTTAGGTGTGACTTCGCTCAGTGCGGGAAGCAAGACGGAACCCGGGGGATATTGCAGCACACCCGAGGCACTGGAGCAGTTCGAGGTGTCGGACGAACGCACCCCTGCCGAGGTAATCGAGGCTATCGCCGCCGGCGGATACCAGCCTGTATGGAAGGACTGGGACTCCGTTTTCGATTGATTCCTGGCAATATTGAACCTATATGGTGCCTCACTTGTTCTCTCAGTGAGGCGCCTTGTTTTATGGGCCTATAATAATATGTTTTTATCGATTAAACTTAAGAGGATATTATGAAATTCAGTCAACCACGTCTACCATACGCGGTAGACGCCCTGCAGCCGTACATATCTCGTAATACGATCGATTATCACTACGGCAAACATGAGAGCAACTATATCAACACTCTCAACTCTCTGATAGAAGGCACGGAATTCGAGAACATGTCTCTTGAAGACATAATCGTGAAGAGCGACGGCAAAATCTTCAACAATGCCTCGCAGGCCTGGAACCACATATTCTATTTCTTCCAGTTCTCGCCCGAAGGCCTTAAAGAACCCACAGGCAGACTTCGCGAGAAGATAGACGCCACCTTCGGATCGTTCGACGAGTTCAAGCGTCAGTTCGAGGAGAAAGGCGCCACCCTGTTCGGTTCCGGATGGGTATGGTTATCTGCCGACAAAAACGGAGACCTTCATATCACTCAGGGACCGAACGCCGGCAACCCCATGACCGAAGGCCTGCGTCCCATCATGACGTTCGACGTCTGGGAGCACGCATATTATCTTGACTATCAGAACCGACGTGCCGATTACCTGAAGCAACTGTGGAACATCGTGGACTGGGACATCGTCTCCATGCGTTATGAATAACGCATTATTGAAAATAAATAATAGGAAATTTGAAGCGCGGATTCACTGAACCCGCGCTTCAAATTTCCTAATTATGTGTGTGTGTATTTACCGGTTCCTAATTTACATAGTACGCTCTCACCTCTCCTACCGGCAGCTTGCCTACCAGGTATAGCGGAATGTGCCGGCTGTCTGTCGAAATCCAGGCGTCGATGTCATCGCTCGACTTCGTGCCGCCGCCTGTAGTGAACTTGAACTTGATATGGAAAGCTTCGCGCGTCTGTTTGTTGCGGAGCTTTATATTTTTACGTCCTTCGCAACGGATAGTCACCGTTTCCGATCTTGAGCCTGAAAAGACAGTGGCTTTATATACATAATGCTTTTCGGTCAACCGGTCATAATCCAGAGTACGAAGATAATAGAATATCGAAAGCATGTCGAACACAGGACCTGTGCCAGTTATCTTATGCCGTTTAACAGTCGTCTTGCCGTTACGGGTCTTATACTTGATGGTTTCGCCCTTGGTGACGCCACGAAACCGGGTATACGATATCTCCGTTCGGTCATGATGATCCTTTTCATGCGTGATCTTGGTATATGACACAGGCGAAAGATCCGCCCTATTGATGGTTCCCAGCAATGTATCCCGGGTCATATATATCTTGTCGGCCCAGGGGCGTGTCTTGCCCGCCAGCATCAGTTCGTAATGCTGCCCGCGCTGACGCAACGACAATGTCGCGTCCCCCGCATCCTTATGTATCAGTCCCCACTTATAACTGATTACATAATGCAGCGTCTCGTTGTGGAAAGTCACAGCCGGACATTGCAGGCTCACTATAACGGATATTATTACAAACAGAATTCTTCTCATCATAATTCCATGTTATTCACATCACATATTAGAATAACAAACAAACTTCAGGTTTAACTCAACCCTCACAGTAACTTATCACTCAGACCTATTACTTAATCATGGTGGTACGGTTCGCCCCGCAATATAGTCATCGCCCTGTACATCTGCTCCACGAAGAACAGACGGATCATCTCGTGATTGAAGGTCATTCTTGACATCGACACCTTGCCGCCCGCTCTGTCATAAACGGCCTGGCTGAATCCGTATGGGCCGCCGATCACAAACACTATGCGCTTGCGGCCTGAAGCCATCTGCTTCTCCATCCACAACGCGAATTCGCGCGAGGTGAATTCCTTGCCGCGCTCATCCAATAATATTACCATGTCCGACGGCTGAAGCCTGGCAAGTATCGCCTCTCCTTCCAGCTCTTTCTGGCGTTGCTCCGCCAATTGTCCCGCTCCCTTGATATCGCGGAGCCATTCCGTGCGGAACGTCATGTAACGTCGCAACCGTCCCTCATACTCCTTGATGCCTTCCTCCACAAACTTTATATTGGTCTTTCCAATCGCAATAAGCACTACTTCCATATAATGAGCATGTTTTGAAATTAAACCTTCTTAAAACGCGCTTAACATAATTTAGCTAAATGCGGCCTAAACCTTTGGCATAATCCGCAGTCTATAATTACGAAACGAAAAAAAATGGGAAATATGAAGAAAACAATGATTGGAATTGCATGTATGCTGGGATTCGGCATCGCAACAGCATACGCACAGACAGCCACTCCTTGTGGCGCACCCGCAAACTGCCAGCGTGAAAACTGCACCCAGGCAAATTGTCAACAGACCAGCTGCCCGCAGGTAAATTGCACTCAGGTTCCCTGCGGCCGTCAGTATTGCGGCCGTCCCGTACAGTGCTACAACTTCAGCTGCTTCAACGGACTGAACCTCACGGACACCCAGAAGCAGCAGCTTCTGGCTCTCTGCAAAAATTATGGCGACAAGCGTCAGGCTCTGCGTCAGGACAACAGGCAGAACAAACAGCGCAACGACTCCCTTAGGAAGGACATGCGCAACAAGGCACAGGACCTGAAGCGTCAGCAGCTCGCCGACATCAAGAAGATCCTGACTCCCGAGCAGTACACCCAGTTCCTGGAGCAGAACTACATCAACAAGGGCACGAAGCACCCCGCACGAGGCAACTTCAAGCACCACAAGTTCCGGAAGAACGGAAAGTTCAACAATGAAGGCAGGAAGATAGCCAATGCCGATAAAAATGCCAAGAAGGCTGACAAGCGCGACCGCCGCTGATCATCCTTATCATACATCAAAAAGGCGATATGCACCGATTCATGTGTGCATATCGCCTTTTTTGTTTCAATATTCATGTGTGCTTGTCGCCTTTTTTGTTTCAGTCTTTTTTGTTTCAGTATGGAGCTTCAGCGAAATCTATCAGTCCAACCGATACACGTTCCCGGCCCCTTCTTCCGTATGGGTGCCCGCCACCTTGCGGTCCAGCTCAGTGAATTCCGCATCGGTACTTTCCTCTACATAGTCGCAATGGTTGCATTTGAAGTAATTGCGATAATGGTCCAGCCGGTAGGTCACCTCATAATCAATAAACTCATACTCGTTGTAATCGCGGGCTTTAGTATGCTCATCTTTCTTTGTAATCTTTTCCGTCTTGTGGCCGTCTCGGTATGTAGTGATAGTTGTCACCTCCGTCCATGCCTTCCATTTATCGGTGCGTGTACCCAGCAACCTATTGAACACTATATCCTTACCTTTCTTGATCTCGTCATATTCAAAGACTCTGTGATCGAAGTCGATAGTATAAAGTCGGTGGCACTTGGGACAACGCAGCTTTGCAGGCCTGCACAACGGACTGGACGCAAGCAGGAAACAATACCAGGTCATGTACCATATCAGTACGCACCAGAACGGGAACATACCCCACGACATCATCATCACGCACCAGATATATGCGCATAAACCTCCCACTGCGGCCATCAGCAGCTTCAGCCACCTGTCAGACAGGAAAGCGAACACCGGCGGAAACTTCACCAGCCAGCCCATCAGCAGTACGGGTAATGCCGGGGTCATGAACATCCACAGGAATACGATTATAAGCCATATAGGTATCAGGCAGAGTACGCCGATACGTTTCCATCCCGACATGGTAGGATCTGTTATCGCATCGTATCGGGATCCGCGTATCACTGTCGATGTCAAAGGCCAGTCGATTATGGTTGACGCCAACGGAACGTGCTTTAGCCATGAAGCAGCACGAGACGTCCATTCGCTGAATGTGACGGAAGATACGATTGAGTCCGCCCCGAACGTAACCGTAGGTCGCTGCATGATTCCTGTAGACGGATCATATACTTTCCACGAATAACTCGCCATAAGGCCCTGCGGCATGGCGCGTACCAGTATCGGAGAGCCTAATGTCTTGTTTACCTCAGCAACGCTCTTACCCCGGGTTTTGGCTTCAAACTTCTTTTGCGAGCATATCCCGGCCACACCGTCGCTGTTGTATGCGTAATCGTCCCAGTTCTTCAGAACAGGCACGAAATCTTTTGTAGAACGGTCATCCTCTTCGCCTGCCTTATTCTTGAATACATATTTTGATGTCGCACCGCTACCGGTTCCGCAGATTGCTACGGTATCGCCCTCGAATTTGCCTTTGGTCACGACCTGACGGATCTGAGGCAACTGAGCGGCACGATCCATCCGCGCTCCCCTTTAGGTGTCTGCACCAGCCATTTCTGGCCGAAGGATGACCGGTCTATGGCCAATATACGCACACTGTCGCCTGCAGGCAACACCTGTTTTATAGTATCTTTGTCGAATCGTTGGGTCATCACGGCCTGCTGTGTCAGTTGAATGCTCGGGCCATCCGTCTTCAGATTGCAGGATGCTGAGTCCAATAATATGCACACCGACGCTACGGCTATTACTATGATCCAGCCAAGGCAGGCACGGGGCGAATTGGAGGTCTCGAAAAAGATGCTTCTGATGCTCATGGTATATAAGTTATTGTGTGCCAAAGTTAATCAAAATGGAGCAAACCACGTGTTACTATTCGTAAATCCCGGTAACAATTCGTAAAAAATGATTCACAAACCGTATGAATCAGCATTACCACAACATATTCGAGCTAATGTTGTTATATATGATAGATGATAATGGATTTCTGTAAGAAGTCAAAGACAGATATTAATATGGAAAAATTTAATGAGATTATCGCATCCGGCAAACCTGTGCTTGTGGATTTCTATGCCACATGGTGCGGTCCCTGCAAGATGATGCATCCCGTGCTTGAGGATGTCGCTAAGAATGTTGGTGACAATGCCCGCGTCATAAAGATAGATATCGACAAGAACGAGGAACTGTCACGAGTATATCAGGTGCGTTCGGTACCGACGCTCATGATATTCAAGAACGGCGAACTGAAATGGCGCACTTCAGGCGTAACTCCCGCCGCGACATTGGAGGAGGAACTGAAAAAGTATTATTGATTGACCTATCGACGCCCGATGCGGCGGCGTCAGGATTTATCGGACATGTCGGAAGGTTCCTTTCCGGCATGTTTCTTTTTACGCCTGTCGCCCTTATACTCCAACGGACGGAACAGGCGCGCAAGACGCGGCACGAACGATATACATACCAGCATGACCATCACCGCCAGGTATATCATCGACCAGTTTATCAAAGTACGCTTGCCGTCATACGACAGCTGGTCCACCTCTGCATTCACGTTATTTCCTGCTTCGCCGGCCGCAAAGTCGTCCTCGTTGATGGAATAAAGACTCGTTTTCCACTTGATGACCCCATCGTTGAGATACACTACTGCCGGGTTGCCGCGGGCCAGTTCCTTTATGGCTGTATCGTCAGCGGTATATATCTCATAACCCGGCATGCTCATATCCTCCCACTCTGATATGTCGCCTGTGTGCGACGCGACGACAGCTACAAAACGGATGCCCTTAGCCGTGGCCCAGTCATGCAGAATATTGATCTTATAGGTGGTGGATGCTGATATCCGGTCCAGAGACGGTATCAGCAGCAGCAACTCCTTCCCTTCGCTATCTATTGCTTCGGATGTGACTTCCTCGTTGCCATCACGGTCCATCACACTGAAATCATGGTCTGTCTCCTTGTTTTTTCTGCCGTCGGGAAATATCTCCTTGCGGCTTACGAAAGTCCAGCCTGAATCATCGGCGGGCACCTCCTCGGCCGTGAAATCCTTTGTGACTCCATCCTTGGTGTACGTGAACAGAAACATCGTGTCGTCGCTTTCTTCATTCTGTTCTACCTCGGCGCCAAGATCGGTTCCGACGGAGAAAGGACGGAAATCGAGCATAGGCTGTATATTATATCCGTACCAGCAGATACAGATCATATACAGCACCGTGGCCACGAAAGCCATCCACTGGAAAGCCGGCGTTATGATGCACGGGACCCGACGGTTGAACTTAATAAGCCATACTATGAGGCTCGCAATCGCGACGTTCTTCCAGAAAGTGGCCCAATTGGATATCACCAGCGCATCGCCGAAGCATCCGCAATCCGCCACGGGATCGGCTATCGCTATCCACAGCGTCAGCGGCAGCATCACGCCCATGAACAGCAACGCCAATATCGGCGCCGACTTTCGATAGCATCCGAATATCAGATATATGCCTATCAGAAACTCAAGCGCGCAGAGACCGAACACTCCGGCCAGTATAAGACTGTCGTACAGGGGTATACCCAAAGCCACAAGATATTCGTCCATCTTGTAGACAGTACCCCAGGGGTCTATTCCCTTTACGAAACCCGAGAATACGAACACGCATCCGGTGACAATCCTGCACAGCCATGTCACCAGCGCGATAAGAGTCTGTTTGCGTGTATTATTTTTTGAGCTTGATGAGGGCGAAGATTGCATAGTTGATTATATCCATATAGTTGGCGTCGATACCCTCGCTGATGATGGTACGGCCGTCATGTCCCTCTATCTCCTTGGTGCGCATCAGTTTCTGCAGGATGATGTCGGTAAAACTGCTGACACGCATGTTGCGCCAGGCCTCGTCGTAATCGTGATTCTTATTCGTCATCAGCGATGTGGCGCGTTCTATTTCCCTGTCATAGAGTTTCAGAGCCTCCTCGGCAGGTATCGGATCGCCGCTGCCGAGTTCCATCTGAATCAGCGCAATGGCGCAATAATTCACAATGCCTATGAACTCCGGGACAATACCTTCGTGTACGGCGGCGTTGCTCTCGCCTTTCTCCTCAAGCGAGCGTATGCGGCGTGCCTTGATATATATCTGGTCGGTCAGGCTCATGGGGCGCATCACACGCCATGAAGTGCCGTAATCCTGAAGTTTCTTACCGAATATATCGCGGCATACGGATATTGCCTCACTAAATTCCTTTGCTGTGTCAGACATAAGGTCAGAATTTTTTGCCGAATACTATGGCGCAGAATGTATTTATCAGAATCTTGACGTCAAACATGAAAGAGCCATGCTCCAGATAGTACAGGTCATACTCCAGACGCTTCAGCATCTTCTCCATCGTATCGGTATAACCGTTATATAAAGTTGCGTACGAAGTTGCTCCCGGACGTATCTGATACAGCAACTCGTACCGGTTGTCATGACGCATTATCTGGTCGATGAAGAATTTTCGCTCGGGTCTGTATCCTATGAAAGCCATGTCACCCTTCAGAATATTATAGAGCTGAGGGATTTCATCGAGATGGTGATTGCGTATGAATCGTCCCACCTTGGTCAGACGCGCGTCTATCTCGCCGTTGGAACAACTGAGCTGAGGACCCAGTGCTTCTGCGTCGACACGCATGGTGCGGAATTTATATATGTAGAATGGCTTGCCGTAACGACCTATACGCTCCTGTTTGAAAATGACCGGACCGCCGTCCTGGATTTTCACGGCCAAAGCGCAAATAGCGCATACCGGAGAGAATGCAATCAAAGCCAAAGCCGACAGTACCATGTCACAACCACGTTTGACGCTACGCGACACCCACGACCTGTGTGCCTTGATGGCCGGTTCTTCCTGTCGCTCCCGGGTTCTCAGTTTCTCCGGCGTGCTGATGACTGTGGCTTGGGGTTGTTTGCTATGTATCAATGTTTTCAACGCTCCTGTATTCATTGGTATGCCGTCTCTCTAACCGTGTTCCTTGTCAGTGGTCATAGTGACGGCTGTATAATTAACGTTTTTTTGTCCGTTATGGTATATCCTGTTACGAGTTAATGCGTGTCATTTCATTCTGAACCAATATCCCAGTGATATGGAGAGAGCCATCGGATTGGACGATTTGAAGTGATCCGTACGTCCAGCCGGCAATACATTGGCTATGCCGAAGTAATACCGGGCCTCAAGGTAGATTGAATGCTTACTCGTTATGCCCAGTTCGCCGCCAAGTCCGCCGGATATGCCGAAATCAACGGTGCCTTTGGTGGGATATCCGTATTGCTGTGAAGTATGTACCGGAAAATCCGGCACTGAACTTACATCCGAGTAATCGAAATTGGACTTCACGGAATCTCCGACTTTGAAGCTTACCGACGGTCCTAAGTTAATGAAGAACTTATGACGGCGGCCGAAGTAGATGTGCGACATGAAAGGAATCTGCACATAATTGATGGTGCGGGAATATGTGAATGGAGCATCATCGAAATTCTCGGCCCATCCCCGCTGCTCGAAGTTTGCCTCGATTATGAATCCGAAGTGTTTCTCCTCAGTGTACCGGAAATTGATGCCGGCATTGGCACCGGGCAGGAATTTCTGACGTATGCTCGGCGAAAACATCACCTGCGACAGATTGACGCCGCCATGCACGCCAAGCGACATCTGTGCCTCATAATGCGTCTGCCCTAATCCCGGCAGTGCCGTCAGCACTGCCATCAGCAGCATCATTACATGCTTCTTCATTTCACCACTGTTTTTTCTATTGAATCGTATGGCGTGAATCTTACCATGAACACCGCGCGGTTCACGATACCGCTCCAGTTGCTGGGACGCTCCAGATCGAACTCACTCTGAACCATTCCGGAAGGATGTCCCATAGCGTTTATGTCGCCTTTGCTTTCGTTAAGTCCCTGGAGAAAATACAGTGCCGTATCGTATCCGATACCTGAATACACAGGGAAGGTATTGGGGACTGCCGCATCAAACAGCTGACGATAATGCAGACTGAACTCTGAATTATTACGGTCGTTCTTGCTCATATAGAAACGGGCAGGGATCTCGACATCGGCATTTTGGAATTTTTCGGCCAGTGCCTCGTCATACACAATCCAGTTCGGACGGCCTATGACTGTCACCTCTGCCTCAGGAGTCTTGGTCTTGGCATCGTTTACGGCATCAAGAAATTCCACCACATCAGCCCTCTTGGTGGGGAAACTGTACAGCAGATACTTCCCCTTTGCGTTGAGAGGCAGCGAACGCAGGTCTTCCACCGAGCGCGAACGTACGCGGGCAGGATCCCAGATACTTTGCAGCGACTCGGCCAACGCATCATTCGGGTCTTTCTCCCCTGTGAATACGAGTGAATATGCGCCATATTTCTGGAATATCCAGTTGGCTATTTCCTCGTTGAAATAGTCAGGCGTGGTGATAAGCTGCACCATATATGGATTGGACTGGAAGTCCACGTTCTTCACGTCCAGGGTGTTGATGACAGGCACCCGGCTGTCGTTGCCATATTTGGCAAGCCATTCCGGGAAGTCGGTCTCGGCAGTGCTCATCACAATTGTAGGATTGAATGCGGCAAGCTCGCCCATTGCACTTTCAGGGTTATTCCCCTCCAGCATCTTCAGTGTTATTTTCGAGCCGTTGTTTTTCTTGTTATCGACGGCCATCAGCACACCGCGCATTATCTCTCGGTCACGGCGAGACATAGGACTGTCGCACACCACTGCAAAGCGTATCTCGTTAGATACCGTGCTGTCGTTGATACCGTTTATATCCTGGTATATTTCCTCGATCTCGCGGGTATCTTCGTCAACTACCTCACGCGACACCTCCTCGCTTTCTATGATAGGAATGCCTATATAGACGTTTTTCTTCAGTTCAACGCCGCTGTTGGCTTCACGAAGCACATCAGCTGAGATTCCATATTTACGCGCTATCGAATTCCAGGTTTCTTCCTTCTTGACTTTATGATCACGGAAGCCTTTCAACACATCCTCACGCACTGTTTCCGTGGTCATCACGATACCGGTGCCTGAAGCAGGTATGCGGATAGTCTCTCCGGCGCGGAAATTACGTTCCGACACTCCGGGATTACTCTTTAACAGGGCCTCGACCGACACATTGTATTTCTTGCCGATTCTATACAGAGTCTCGCCGGCCTGTATTTTGTGATAGATTACATCACTGTTGCCGCCGGTGCCTGCTGTGCCCGGCTTACTGATTACCAGTGTGTCGCCGGCCTTGATATAATCGCCTGCTCCGGGGTTAAGCACTCGGAGTTCCGTCGGAGTCATGCCATACATACGGGCTATTGAACTCAGGGTCTCGCCGCGCTCTATGCGATGAGTCACTCCGCCGTTGCCTGCCGTAGTGACATTACTGCCCGATTCCTTTTTTTGAGCTGCATCCTCTGCATCACATGGATAATACAGCATCGAGCCCTTCTGCAGTGTATTCATGTCACCGGGATTCGACTGCTGAATCAGCGTTTCGTCCCATCCGAACTGGCGGGCAACGCCATACATAGTGTCGCCCTTCTTAACCTGATATTTGTAATAGGGCTTGCCCATCACGGTTACTTTGCTGAGCGTCGACGACATGGCTGTCGCCGTCACCAGCGTCAGTATCGAGATTAATATGGTCAGTTTCTTCATGTTCTGTCAATTAGCGGGAGTGGAGCTGACATTGCGGTTTTTATAACCCACGATGTTGATGTCTCCTCCCTTTTTATATTTTTTTCCATCCGATCCTTTGGCTTCTATCACATAGTAATAAACGCCCGGACTCACGGTCTTTCCTTTATACTTGCCGTCCCAACCCTGGTTCGGATCATTGAAATGATATATCCTGTTGCCGTACCGGTCGAAAATGGTGCACTTGAAATCAAGCAGCGACCTGTAAGCCACCTTCCATACGTCGTTCACGCCGTCGCCATTGGGCGTAAAGGCGTTGGGGATACGCAGTTCGGATGCTCCTATCGAGACGGTATACGAATCTCCGTACACCTCGCACGATCCGTCGGCGTTACTACCTATGTAACGCACGTAATATGTGCCTTCGTCCTCAAACGAATATTCCACTTCGCGTTCGTTCCAGCGGTAATCTATTGTCTGGAATTCCGGATCGGCCGACATCTGCCACTCATCGTGTATCACGGCTTCCGTAACGTATGCCGTGAACACAATTACAGCCGGTGCGGAACCTCCGAGACCTCCATCCGCCGTGCTGCCGTTGACTATATTCGAAGGGTCGCTGTCTTCAGACTCCTCAGGAATGTTGGTCTGTACGGCGGTAGTCTGCGCCGAGATGCCGTTGGGATAAAGTGTTGACGACTCGGCGGTCTGAGCCATTCCCCATTCCTCTAAGAAACGGTCGCCATTAACTGTAACTGTTGTAGAGCAATACAAAGGAGTGGTCAGTGTGACGGGATTGGTCAGGAATTCAAGATTCTTGGTGACATGTTCGGTGACATATTCGGTCGCGGTGTCGTCCCATGTCCAGGTATCATAACTCACCTCAATGTCACGGCTGAGTGTGGCTCGGCGTCCGTCAATGGTGAAATAATGTATGGCCGAGCCATTTCCGTCCACCGCCAGATTGGTGTATATGCAGTCCTGCGTGTCCGCAAGTCCTACGGACGATACCGAAAACCTCTGTATGGCATAATTCACAAGCCATATACAGGTGTTTCGACCGTTTTCAGTAAAGATATATCCCATCTCTCCTTGGGGACGGTCTATGATGGCGGTATTTCCATCCCAACGGAACTGAACCGGCTCCGCGTATCCCCCTCCGAGAGAACTGTATCGGCTCACTGTCAGGTCGCCTGACGCACCTTCAAGTCGCATCTCGGTTAGCTCGGCGGCATCGTATGCCACGTATATATGATCAAGTCCGGTATTTTTCGGAGCCTCGACCTCTATGACCTTGTTGCTGTTGCCCCGGAACTGAACGGTCGCGCCCTCTGCCTGTGACATCGCTGACGCCGACATGCAAAAGACCATGATTATGCCCAATGTCTTGGTATTGATATTCATAGCTCCGAGTCTTAGAGTGTGTTTACTTTTAAATCAGATTAAAATTGAGAGGATTTTTTGAGATGATTTTGAAGCCAAGGAGGGAGCGGTGCGGGCACCGTGACCGACGAGGCTTGGCAAAATCAGCCAAAAAAGACCTCAAGATTAATTTGAAGTTTAAATAATCACTCTGTTCATTAGTTAAAACGGTTTAAAAGTAAACACACGCTTAATTCTATACTATTTAAAACGATGCAGCACGCCTAATAGTGTATCATCAGAACTTGCTTGCACGGTAATATAGTCCCAGTCCTATCAGGAGGTAAACCACGTTGGGAATCTCCATTGCTATGAATGGTGTGGTCATACCCGAAATCGCAAACTGGCTTGTCAGGGATGAGAAAAGTATATAGCTGAAACTCAGGGCAAGTCCCACTCCGATATTGATACCCATACCGCCCTTGACCTTTTTAGCCGACAGCGACAATCCGATAAGGGTAAGTATAAATGCCGCTGCGGTCGACGCATAGCGACGTTCCTTCTCTATCTCAAAACTCTCTATATTGGCAACGCCGCGCTTCTTCTGTTTCTCGATAAACTCCGTAAGCTGAGGCGTAGTGAGTGTCTCCTGGTCGTTGGCCTGAATCAGGAAGTCGCGCGGCTCAACAGGTATCAGCGTATCCTTCTGCGAGCCACGGGTCACCTTTTCGGTCATGCCGTCAAAGTCGCGGATCATGTAGCTGTACAGAGTCCAGTGGTATTGCCGCGTCGTGTCGTATGTGGCACGCTGCGCTGTCATACGCGACACCAATTCCTTGTCGCGGAATTTGTCGAGCGATAAGCGATATGCCGTTTTATTGGCATTCTCATATCTGCCTATGTACATTACTACTCCCGGCTGAGCCATCAGCTGTATGTCAGTGCCCGTCTTTACCTCCTTGTTCTTCACATACTTGTTGTAATAATTGATCTGCCGTATGTTGGTAGGAGGTATCAGATAGTTGCTCAGAACGAAAGTCAATGCGGCGATAACGGCCGCTCCATACATATATGGACGCATCAGCCTGTTGAAGCTGATGCCGCTGGATAGCATCGCGATAATCTCGGAGTGATCCGCCAGCTTGGTGGTGAAGAATATGACGGCAATAAATGTGATAAGCGGAGCCAGCTGCAACGCGAAGTATGGAAGGAACGACATGAAGTAATCGAATATCGTCTCCTTGAGCGGCGCGCGCAGGAAAGCGTCGAGCTTCTCGGTGATGGCGAACATGGCTATCACCGCCAATATCAATATCGTGGCGAAGAAATAGGTTCCTAAAAACTTCTTTAAGATATATACGTCAAGTATCTTAAGGCCAGGGATTCCGCGATAATTTGCGTTAAAATTGCGAGATTTGCCGTCGGTCTTTTTTTCGCGCATACCGCCTTTCCGCAGCTTAATCAGCTTACGGTAACGACGCTTGCGTTTCAGACCTTCGACCCACTTCATAACCGTCTCGTCACGTTAACGACCATCTCCTCTTTCCAGCTCTTGAAGTTGCCGGCCAGGATATGCTTGCGGGCCTCGCGCACCAGCCAGAGGTAGAACGCAAGATTGTGTATCGACGCAATCTGCATTCCCAACAGCTCGTGAGCCGTGAACAGATGCCGCAGATATGCGCGGGAATATTCCTCGTCCACTACTGATGGGCCGCCGGGGTCAAGCGGTCCGAAATCATTCTCCCACTTCTTGTTCTTGAGGTTGATTATGCCGTTGCGAGTGAATATCATACCGTTGCGGCCATTGCGCGTAGGCATCACACAGTCCATCATGTCTACTCCCCGGTCAATGGCCTCAAGTATGTTGGCGGGGGTGCCGACGCCCATCAGATAGCGTGGCTTAGCCTGAGGCAGGATGTCGTTCACCACCTCGATCATGTCGTACATCACCTCGGTGGGCTCACCTACGGCAAGCCCGCCGATAGCATTGCCGTCGGCGCCAAGGTCGGCTATATGTTTGGCGGCGTCCTGACGCAAATCCTTGTATGTACATCCCTGCACTATCGGAAAATATGCTTGGTCGTATCCATACAGTCCTTCGGTTTCCTTGTAACGTTTCCAGCCGCGTTCCAGCCACCGTTGGGTGAGCCGCAACGACTTCTCGGCGTAGTCGCGGTCGGCGTCGCCGGGACAGCATTCGTCCAGCGCCATCATGATGTCGGCGCCTATCACACGCTCGGTATCCACCACATTCTCCGGCGTAAACAGATGCTTGCTGCCGTCTATATGGCTGCGGAACCACACTCCCTCCTCCTTCAGCTTGCGGATGTCGGTTAGGGAAAACACCTGAAAACCTCCCGAGTCGGTCAATATGGGACGGTCCCAGCTGTTGAATTTGTGCAGACCGCCGGCCTGACGAAGTATGTCCAGCCCCGGACGAAGATAAAGGTGGTATGTGTTTCCCAGGATTATCTTGGCGTCGATGTCGTTCTTCAGTTCATGCATGTGAACGCCCTTGACGCTGCCCACGGTGCCTACGGGCATAAAGATAGGTGTCGGCACATCACCATGCGCAGTGGTGATTATGCCGGCACGTGCCGCGCTGTCGGGCGCAACTCCATCGATTCTGAAATCCATGGACCCTTATTTTTTCAACAGATCGTATTTCCTGAACACCTTCTCTATGGCCTCGAGCGAACGTTGCACCTGTTCCTCGGTATGCGTGGCCATCAGGGAATAACGAATCAACGTGTCCTGAGGAGCTACGGCCGGAGTCACTACGGGATTTACGAACACTCCCTCCTTCAGCAGGTCGCTGGTGACCTGGAATGTCTTGTAGTCGTCGCGGATAAACAGCGGAATAATAGGCGTGGATGTATGGCCTATCTCGCATCCCATAGCGCGGAACTGCTCCAGGGCGTAATTAGTGATCTTCCACAGATGCTCCTGACGCTCGGGCTCGGAAATGATGATGTCCAGAGCTGCGTTCACGGCTGCCGTGGAGGCCGGAGTGATGGATGCCGTGAATATATATGAACGCGAATGATGGCGCAGGAAGTTGGTTATGACCTTGTCGGTGGCTATGAATCCGCCCAATGACGCCAGCGACTTGCTGAACGTACCCATAATCAGATCCACGTCGTCTGTCACGCCGAAATGGTTGCAGGTGCCCCGGCCGCCTTCGCCGAACACGCCGAGGCCGTGAGCCTCGTCCACCATCACCGACGCGTTATATTTCTTGGCCAGTCTGACAATCTCGGGAAGATTTGCCACATCGCCTTCCATGGAGAACACTCCGTCAGTCACAATCAGCTTCACCTTATCGGGCTCGCAGCGTTTCAGCTGATTCTCCAGACTCTCCATGTCGTTGTGCTTATACTTCAGGTAATTGGAGAATGACAGTCTGCGACCCTCTATGATCGACGCATGGTCCTGCTCGTCAAGTATGATGTAATCCTCACGGCCTGTCAGTGTAGAAACAACGCCTAAGTTTACACCGAAACCCGTTGAATATATCATGGCATCCTCCTTGCCAACATAGTCGGCCAGACGTGCCTCAAGATCCTTGTGGATGGTCAGTGTTCCGTTCAGAAAAGGAGAGCCGGCCAGACCTGTACCAAACTTCTTGGTTGCTTCTATCGCAGCCTCTATTACTTTGGGATGGTTTGTCAGGCCCATATAGCTGTTCGATCCGAACATCAGCACCTTCATTCCGTTTATCATGACTTCGGTGTCCTGCTCGCTCGAAATGGCCCGGAAATAAGGATATACGCCCGCTGCCTTAGCCTTCTGGGGCGCGTCATATAACGATAACTTCTGCTGTAATGGTTTCATTCTGTTTGAAGTGTCTTTCTAACCGCTGTTGCGTCACCGCTGCGCGTGTTCATATATATTCAGAGTGCAAAGTTAAGAATTTTTAGGCAGATATTCGCTATTTCAGCCGCATTTTGATGCTTTTTTGACTATTTTGCCACTTTTGTCACATTTAGCGGTCCGAATATTAAGAATTCTTTTAATTTGGCATTCAGTCCGTTACGCCAATTTTTAAAATTTTCTGTTAAATTCAATCGTTTTAGCATCTTATTTGTTAATATAGTAGCGAACGGGTAAAGAACCCGGACAAAACGATAGAAAATTAATCAAATAAAATATAGAAATCATGGGAAAGATTATTGGTATAGACTTAGGAACCACGAATTCATGCGTGGCAGTGCTCGAGGGCAAGGATCCTGTTGTCATACCCAACAACGAAGGACGCAACACCACCCCGTCGGTAGTGGCATTTGTCGACGGCGGCGAACGTAAGGTAGGCGACCCCGCAAAGCGTCAGGCCATCACCAATCCTACGCGTACGATATACTCCATCAAACGTTTCATGGGCGAGAAATGCGACCAGGTCACTGACGAGATCAAGCGCGTACCCTACAAGGTAGTGTGCCAGAACGATATGCCTAAGGTCGACATCGACGGCCGCGATTACACTCCGCAGGAGATTTCGGCCATGATTCTTCAGAAGATGAAGAAAACCGCCGAGGACTACCTGGGACAGCCCGTAACCGAGGCTATCATCACGGTGCCCGCCTACTTCGACGACTCACAGCGTCAGGCCACCAAGGATGCCGGCGAGATTGCCGGTCTGAAGGTTAAGCGTATCATCAACGAGCCTACCGCAGCAGCTCTGGCTTACGGTCTGGACAAGGCCACCACAGAACAGAAGATTGCCGTATTCGACCTCGGTGGCGGTACGTTCGATATCTCCATCCTGGAGCTGGGCGACGGCGTATTTGAGGTTAAGTCCACCAACGGTGACACACACCTCGGCGGTGATGACTTCGACCACGTGATCATCGACTGGCTTGCCAACGAGTTCAAGAATGACGAGGGCGTCGACCTCCGTCAGGATCCTATGGCAATGCAGCGTCTGAAAGAGGCTGCCGAGAAAGCCAAGATTGAGCTGTCCAGCTCCACTTCGACCGAGATCAACCTCCCCTACATCACGGCTACGGCTTCCGGCCCGAAGCACCTTGTAAAGACTCTGACACGTGCCAAGTTCGAGCAGCTGGCTTCCAACCTGATTGACGCTGTCGCAGGTCCCTGCATGAAGGCTCTGCAGGATGCAGGCATGACAGCATCTGAAATCGACGAGGTCATTCTGGTGGGTGGTTCCACACGTATCCCCGCTATCCAGGACAAGGTTAAGCAGATATTCGGCAAGGAGCCCAACAAGGGCGTTAATCCCGACGAGGTAGTGGCCATCGGCGCAGCCATCCAGGGCGGTGTGCTGAGCGGCGACGTGAAGGATGTGCTTCTGCTCGACGTCGTGCCTCTGTCAATCGGTATCGAGACTATGGGCGGCGTGATGACCAAGCTGATAGACGCCAACACCACTATCCCGACCCGCAAGAGCGAGGTATTCTCCACAGCGGCCGACAACCAGCCGGAAGTTACCATCCGCGTGCTTCAGGGCGAGCGTCCTATGGCAGCCGACGACAAGCTGTTGGGCGAGTTCAACCTTGGCGGTATCGCACCCGCACCCCGTGGTGTGCCCCAGATCGAGGTTACGTTTGAGGTTGATGCCAACGGTATCCTCAACGTGACGGCCAAGGATAAGGCTACCGGTAAGGAGCAGTCCATCCGCATCGAGGCATCGAGCGGTCTTAGCGACTCCGAGATACAGCGTATGCGCGACGAAGCTAAGGCCAACGAAGCTGCCGACAAGAAGGCCAAGGAGCGTGCCGACAAACTCAACCACGCAGACAGCGTTATTTTCCAGACCGAGAAGCAGCTCGCCGAACTGGGCGACAAGATTCCGGCCGACAAGAAGGCAGCCGTGGAATCCGCACTGCAGCATCTGAAGGATGTTCACAAACAGCAGCTTATAGAGGACATCGACTCCGCTGTCAAGGCCGTGACCGATGCATTCCAGGCAGCAGCCCAGGACATCTACAATGCCCAGAACGCAGCCGGAGCAGGAGCTCAGCCCAACGCAGGCGCACAGCCTAACGCCGGACAGCAGCCCAACAACGGCCCCGAGGACGTGGACTTCGAGGAAGTGAAATAATAAGCTGAATTATAAACTGATATAAATTATGGCGTATGGTCTTTAACAGGGCTGTACGCCATAATTATTTAGAAGTACGTGAGTTTATATAAAGTTGTTCCAACTTTATAATAGAGTATCCCTTTTAATTGATATATTGAAAATAAAAAAGATAGTTACACAAATCTAAAGTTGCATTATAGAATTTGAGAAAAAATATGTAACTTTGCTTAGATTCTATTGTCATTAGCAACAACGCTAATTAGGCTTGGCCGACATTTGCCGCTGAACTATCGCGATTAAAGTTGGCGTAAAAATAAGGAGATATTATAGATTATGTCGGAATCTGAGATGAATAGTTATCGACTCACGTCGATGGAGGAGCCGGGCGACGAGCGCATGGCTCAGATTATGCGAGAGGTTGCCAAGGACGCACGCGAAAGTACCCGCCGGGCAGCAGAGCGTGTGGCCGCCGGGATTGAGGCTGCCTCCCATGAGGCTCGCGCAAGAGTCGAAGAAATCCTCAACAAACTTCGCAATGGCGACAAGTGAACACAAGCCAGTTCTTATTGTGATTTCCGGCCCTAATGGGTCGGGCAAGACGTCCGTGACTTCCAAGATTCTGCATCATGAGTGGCTGGAGGATTCGGAATACATCAATAAATGAGAATTTATCGCGTTGCCTTATAAAAGGCATTCCAATATGATAATTGTTGATATTGAAAAAGTACCGGTCAAGAGAACTGCCCGATTGGTGAAAGTATCGGAGATATTCAGAAGTGTCTTTCTCCCGGTAATGACTTTTCTGTGCGTATTGCCATGTCTCGGAACCACACCGGGCCATGGGCATCTTATCCCTGGAGACCCATCTAATAAATTCATTATCGGCGACAGTATCTGGAAATTCGCAAAGGTTCCCTGGAAATGCGTCTTGATCAATTCTAAAGGCGACACCATCACAAGGTATTATCGTAGGGACGGTGTGGAGAAAGCGCGCTTGGGCAGCTCTCATTATTATTTCGCAGCCATGAATCAGGGCAGCGAAAACCGTGATTATTACGAAACTTACCGCACTTACAAGAGCGGCGAGACCAAACTGGTAAGGAATTGGTATAATTATGGAGCCGATTACGGTAATAGACCGAACAATAAACGATATTTCTACACTCCGCGCTTCAATGATTCCCACGGGAATTGGGTGGCGGTTCGAAATGAGTCGAGCATCGACCCTGTGACATTACGTCGCGTAATGGTTTATTATGACGAGACAGGGTTTTCGGAAAAGGAAGATAAAGATATTGACACCCGAATCAGCGCCCTGGTCTCGGCAGTGAAAGAACAGGAAAATCCGTTCAATCTTAAAAACATAGCCGGTTCGGCGTTTTCTATCGGTGCGAAAGCATTGTATCTGTTAGGTCTGTTCATATTGTTTATGTTGGTGTTCAGGCGCAATGTCTTATACTTATGGATTGACCGACATGCCGGCAAGGTGATAACACCGCGCAACGGCGGCCTGTTCTGCCGCACTCAACTCTGCGGCATCATACCGTCCATTCTGATACTCGGCCCCACAGGACTTTACATTTATAACGGACACACTACGGCTGTGTTGCAGCCTGGACTGCTTACGGATACCCTCTACGGCATTGCAATCGCTTTAGCCTACGCACTGATATATGTTTTGATACGTCGGCGCAAAGTGTTCACACGCACTGCAATATGGGAGCTTATCTATGGAACGTGCTGTTGTATTTGTCTTTGGGCTGCGGTAATACTGGGCATATACGTAGCTGTCATAATGCTTATCGGACTTTTCTTCGCCGGGATGCTGTTCGGCCGGGGTGGCACCCTGCCGAATGATGTTGAAGGCCCGAATTCAGCAGGTGTAATGTCCGGTGACGGCGAATATGCTCATCTCAACAGAATAGGATCCAGCGACTATTTTATGGATCATAACGGCAACATATACGACGGCCGTTCTTCAGGTTCTTTTCACCGTTTGGGAGACGGCAAGTCGTTTTATTGATGATAAGACTTGACCTTCTTTATAAAGTGGACAAAATTCATTAGCTTGTTCATTTTTCCTTTCGAATTTCCGACTATCAATGCGAAGCGAGTGGCGAGCCGTGTGCTTAATGGCGGCCACGATGTGTCGGCCCCGGCTGACCACTGAGGATAATAATCCATTCTGCGGCATCGGGATTGATTTCAGATATCACATACAATTTCAGGCATCGCTCCTTAAGGAATGATGCCTGAAATCAAGTTATTCATTTTTGAAATGTATAACCGGACGATTCAATTTACTTTTCCATGGGAAACCGGGTATTCGAATTGATGTAGGAGCCTACCTTGTCGGTCCAGAACCTTCAACTTCATACTATCCGCATCTGCATTCACCACTACGGCATCCTGATTGGAATTGATCAGCACCGGAAACTGCCTGTCCTTACCATCCGGCTTATGATATGAATAGCAATGCAAGTGGCCGCAAAGCATCAGATCAATCCCGGCGTTGTTCAGAATAGGTTCAAACAGCTGTCTGGCGTGCATCGGACCATGCCAGCCTGCATCTACGGTCGGAACATGTATGACGGCAATTCTGTATGGTGCGGTGCAGAATTCTTCGGATTCAACCGTCTCACGAAGCCAAGCCGCTTCTTCCTTCCGGTAATCGTCAAAGAAGGATGTACCCGAATATTCTATGTCGCTGTCAGGCTTATCCTCACCTCCGTCCAAGACGACAAAATAACATGGCCCATATTTGAACGAATAGTATGGCTTTCCGTTGGAATTCGGGAAATACTTCATATAATCCTTTGAGATCGCCCCGCGTGTCTCATGATTTCCACGCGACACGTACGTGGGAATCTCTTTTGCGAACATATTGACGGATGTGTCAATGAAACTGCTGAACAGTCTGTCCTCGCTATCCATAAAATCTACCATATCGCCGTTGTATAGCACGAAATCGGTCTTATCCTTTTTTACATTGGACAACAGATCGCTCAACACATCATTTTTACCATGTACATCGTTAATCATTACGAATTCCACGTCCTTTTTGTTTTTCTCCACTGTACGGAAACATGGCGGATCCATAGGATATACTTTTGAAGATGCTATGCCTCCAAACGATACATGATATGGCTGCATGTCAGTCACCTCCTCCGAAAATATGCGGTATCGGTACGAGGTGCCGGGCTTCAGGCCAGTCAGCGATACTTTGTGGAACGTTCCGACCACAGCCCTGCCAAGGTCTGTGGAATATAGTCTCGGCCTTTCGGATAAATAGAAGTGCGTTCCGTCGTCCGGCGCGAGTTCCACCCATGCAGTCGCCGGCTTGTCCGTACGCCACAACACATCACAGCCTGTTTCCGTCATATTCTGAATATAGGGTCCGGACACTATTTCTATCGCACCGGCAAAGACAGCTTGGAATGCCAATAATATTAGCGGGACAATCACTCTTATCTTCATGTCGTCTATCCTTATTTTGGCAAATTAAACACCTTTGAGATTTCCTGCATCTGAGCCTGTGACATTCCGTCGGGGATGAAGCCCATGGCGCGGGCATACATATATATGATTGCGCTCTTGGTCAGCGTGTCGACCATATCGAAGGCCTCAATGATGTTGTCGCCTACGGCAAACACGCCGTGCTTCTCCCACATCACCACGTCGTAGTCATCGTCGATGGCGCGGATCGTGGCTTCGGCCAGCTCGTTGGAACTCGGAAGCATGTACGGCACTATTCCAAGTCCACGGGGACAGAAGGCCTTCGTCTCCGGTATCATGCTCCACAGCAGGTTTGTCAGCACGTCCTTCTTCAAGAACTCGGGATTGTGGCTCATTGCCACCAGTTCGATGGGGTGCGTGTGCAGCGAGGCCTTATAGGGTGAGCCCTTGCCGATAAGATAGTTGTGTACAGCTAAGTGCGACGGCAGCTCGGAGGTGGGTTTGACCGGGTCATCGGCCACTATCTCGTAGTGGGCGCAGTCGTCGGTGATGCGTATGATGGAGCCGTTCTCCATAGGTCGGCGTGCAAGATCGCGCATCCGCTTATTAGTCCCTTTGCAATAAAACCAGCACCCATTCAGGTTGGGCAATGTCAGGCCGATGGCAACAGGTTCGCTGATGGCGGGAAGGGCCTTCATCGCGTCGTCAACATGTTCGGTGATGTTGACGGTAATGTTGCCGCCGTTTCGCTCGGCCCATCCCTTCTGCCAGAGATAACCGGCGACCTCGGCCACCTTGTCCACTTCGGCGGCGAACGCCGGGCGGTTTTCAAGTATAGAAGTCATGTTTAATTCAAATTAATTGTGGTAGGAATGATGAAACAATCAGTACGACAAGACCTATGACCAACACTGTCTTGGTTTTTGTCGTGGTGCCCCTCCATTCATTAAGGATTATGCCCCATACGTTAGAGAAGGTAACATTCAGGGACATCAATATGCACCATGAGAATGTGAGAAGCGTCGCCGAGCCGGCAAGGAATCCCTTGCCCAACGCCAGTCCGAAGAACTGGCTGTACCATAGCAGTCCGGCCAAGGCGCAGAACTGGATGTTGTTCACGTATAGCGAGGTCTTGAAGTAGTCGCCGAAGGTTTTGTTCCTATGGTTCTGCCACAGACAGTAGACAGCGTTTGTGAAGAAACCGCCGAGTGTGACGAGTAACGTAGCGGGAAGCGTGCGGTAAATCTCGGGAGTTTCTTCGAAGCAGAGCGAGGAGCCTAAGCCGAGTCCGATGCTGAAGCACGCGCTCATCAGCCCGGCTATCAGTGCTACTGTTATCCCCTTGCCGAAGTTGAATTCTTTTACCGTCTCTCCTGCCGTCTTGGCACGCATGCCTCCGGCAACGCCTATGATGGCGATGCCTGTCAAGGTTACGGCCACGCCTGTCAGTACGGGCATCGTCAGGTCGCCGGGCGTCCCCATGAACAGCGGGGTGAGTATGGTGCCGAGTGCGGCGCATGTGCCTAACGATATGGACTGTCCGAGGGCCACGCCGAGGTAGCGCATGGAGAGGCCGAACGTCAGGCCTCCCACGCCCCACAATACTCCGAACAGTATGGCGAGAAGCGCGTCCTTCGGGTTAGCGCTGTACGCCTCCATCAGCGAGTGGCCCGAGGGTACGGCGAGCAACGCGCCCAACAGCGGAAACACCAGCCATGCGAACACGCCCTGCACCAGCCAGAAGCTCTCCCAGCTCCAGTCCTTCACGCGCTTAATCGGAACATAGCTGCTCGACTGACAGAATGAGCCGACGGCTATGATTAGAAGTCCGAGTATGATTCCCATCAGCGTTTGGATGTAACCCGTTTTTCGTAATCTTCAATGGCCGGAATGAACGTCTCGCCGACGGGGACATTGTTGCGCAGGCAAAACATGTCGTAGACGGCGTTCCAGGGTAGGTTCTTGCATTCCTCAAGCAGTGCAAGGCGCTGGAATTTTTTGTCGGCGAGTTCGTATGCGCGGAGGGTATCGGTCGGTTCGAGCAGTGCGCGGAGCATGCACTTCTGGGCGGCACGGCTGCCTATGACGTATGCGCCGATACGGTTGAGCGTGCCATCGAAGTAATCCAGCCCGTAATGCACGCGGTTCAGCGCACCGGCGCGTACTATCTCGCTGAACAGGTCCATCGTCGGGTCGTCCATGATGGTGACGTGGTCCGAATCCCAACGTATCGGTCGCGAAACGTGAAGCATCAGTTCCGGCACGAACAGGAGCATGGCCGATACCTTGTCGGCGACGCTTTCGGTGGGATGGAAATGGCCGGTGTCGAGGGTTATCATCATATCGCGTTTCGATGCATAGGCTGTGTAGAAGTCGTTGCTGCCGACCGTGTAGCTTTCCAGTCCGATGCCGAACACCTTTGACTCGACGCAGTCCTTCATCCAGTCGTATTTATGTTCGAATATCTGATCGAGCGAGTCCTTCAGCAGCTCGCGGTACATATAGCGGTTGACTGTTATATCCTTGCTGCCGTCGTGCACCCATGTATTCATGATGCAGGGGTTCTTCTGGGCTTCGCCGATGACGTCGGATATTTCACGACAGCGCTTGCTGTGCTCTATCCAGAAGTCGCGGATTCCCTTGTCGGGGTTCGACAGGCTGAGATCGCCGCTCCTGGAGTGCGAGAAGGAGGTGGAGTTGAAGTCGAGCTTGATGTCGTACTCCCGGCTCCACTCTATCCAGCTCAGGAAGTATTCGGGGGTCACTTCGTCGCGGTCCACATGCTTGCCCCGGAAGTCACCGTATATCTCGTGGAGGTTGAGGCGGTGCTTGCCCGGAATCAGCGACATGGCGTAGAGAATGTCGTCACGAAGCTCGTTGATGTTTCTCGCTTTGCCGGGATAGTTGCCGTTGACCTGTATGCCTCCGGTCAGTCCTCCCTCGCGAGGCTCGAAACCGGAGACGTCATCGGCCTGCCAGCAGTGCATGCTCAGATGAAAGTCCTGAATCTGCTCCAGCACCTTGTCCGTGTCCACGCCTATGGCGGCGTAGCGCTCCTTGGCTATCTCGTACGCTTTGCGGATTGTATCTTCTTTCATGATTATTCGGTTTTGGTATTATTTATTTTTAGGGTAATAGGTTATTGTCTCTATATTTCCCGCAATGACCTTGCGCATTTCAGCGAGGTTCTTGATTTCGCCGGCTGCCACGGCCTGTATCATGATATTTCCGAGTGCGGTGGCTTCCGCGGGACCAGCCACTACGGGTATGCCGCAGGCGTCGGCCGTAAGCTGGTTAAGGAAGGCATTGCGCGAGCCGCCGCCTATCACATGCAGGCGTTCTATCGGATATTCCGAAAGGGTGCGGAATATATCGAGGGTCTTTGCATACTTGCGTGCCAGGCTCTCGAAGACGGAGCGAATGTATTCGCCGTGGGTGGCCGGCACTTTTTGATCTGTAGCCCTGCAGTAGCTGTCGATGGCCTCGACCATGTTGTCGGGAGCGGTGAAGGCACGATCATCGGGATCTATAACGCACACGGCCTTGGAGTTTTCCGCCAACTCCACCATCTGCGGGTATGTGTAGGCAAAGCCTTCCGATTTCCATCGCTTCAGGCATTGCTCCACTATCCACATTCCCGTGATGTTCTTCAGTAGCCGGATGGTGCCTTCCACGCCACCTTCGTTAGTTATATTGTAAGTCCGTGTGGTTTCGTTTATTACAGGAGCATCTGTCTCGATACCCATCAGCGACCAGGTGCCGCTGCTAAGATAGGCGAAGTTCGGATCAGCGGCCGGTATCGCGGCCACTGCCGATGCCGTGTCGTGTCCCGCTACTGCCACAACCGGAACTTGCTTCATCCCGGTCTCTGCCGCGATAACCTCTTTCAGAAGTCCGACGATATGCCCGGGTTCGACCATCGGGCCGAACTTATCGGGTTCGATGCCGAGGGCCGTAAGCACCTCCCCATCGAGCTGACGGGTAGCGGCATTGACTATCGAACCGGTAGAGGCTATGGTATATTCAGTGACGATATTCCCGGTGAACATATAGCTCAATGCATCCGGCAAGAACACAAACTTTGCCGCATTCTGATGTGAGAAATCTTTGCGGTGTTCGTTAAGCTGGAATACCGTATTGAAGCCCAGATGCTGTATTCCGGTATGAGCATATAGTTCGTTGGCAGACATTACGTCCTTGAAGAAGCGAGCGTCGGCACCTATAGTCTGAACGTCGCGGTAGGCGTACTGAAGACCGATGAAATTACCGTCAGGTCCGACGCACACGTAGTCCACGCCCCAGGTGTCGATGCCGATGGAAGTCGGGACAACGCCGAGACGCGACACTTCCTTCAGTCCGCGTATCAATTCCTCGTACAGCGAGTAGATATTCCAGTACAAGTGTCCGTCAAGAGGCATCATCCTGTTCGGAAAGCGTGTCAGCTCCTGCATGGTAATGCGCCTGTCGTCGGTCAGTTCGCCGAGGATGGTGCGCCCGCTGGTGGCGCCAAGGTCGAATGCTATGAAAAATTTCGATGTCATGCCTAATTTATATTTTTGCTATATTTCGTCACCCTTCATATCAATATTTGTGATAGGGTTGCGACATGGCATGTATCGGGGCGACAATCCATACGCGATAGCGCCCGTCGCGGCTCCAGTCATTGCCGGCCGATCCGAAATCGCAGAACTTCACCTTGCGACCCGCAGAATTTTCCGAATCTTCCAGGTCCGTACCTAAAATCATAGGGACTTCCGCAGTACACCACGCGAACTCGTTACCTTCTGAGAGGAATTTCATATCTACCTCGCCATTCTCGTTCTCTTTTATTACACCGCATTCATCCACATCGCCGTCATTATATCTGTTGTCGCGCGCAAATACCAGCGGCCCGCGTGTTAAAGCCTGCATTCCGTTAAGACGCTCAATCTTGCCGGCTAAATAGAAATCGGCTGTGATTGCAGTCGTTCCCCTCTCGACAGGAACAGTTACATATCCTTTGACAGTCGACCGGTCAATTACGCATCCGTCAACACTTACGCAGTACTTCCCATCGCACCATTCCGGAATTCTCAACGCCAGCACGACATCGTCCTTTCCTTGTCGGGATATTTCGATTTTGTTATTGCCCGTTTTGGGGAAATCGTTGCTGATCTTAATATTTAATCTGGATTTGCCTACATCCAGCCCGGCTTCAAGAGGCATATATAGATTCACAAACAGCGTGTCCTTACCGGTACGCAGTGCAAAATCCGGAATCATCGCGAATCCGCGTGGCCCGTTTGCATTGCAACAGTTGATAGGAAGGCCGCATTGTTCCTCCCCATGCTGCCTGCGGCCTTCCAACGGACTGTACTTGGAAATCTCCTTTCCGTCGTTGCGAAGTGAAGCCATCAGCGCATTGTACATGGTGCGCTCAAACTCGTCGGCGTACTTCGAATCACCGGTCTGTCGCCACAATCTGTCAAGCAGTTGCATCCAGGTAAATGTGACGCACGTCTCCATAGTATGGTAAGCCGGTATGGTCTGCCGGTCCTTTCCTCCGTACCAGCATTCGAATGCTGCACCTGAACCAGCCACATTAATCTCAGTATCGAGGATGTTTTGCGCCACGGCTTTAGCGGCGGCAAGGAATTTGCCGTCACCTACAGCTTTGCCATACTCTATCAGTCCTACGTAGCAGGACATCATTTCGTAAGCCTTATGACCGTTCTCGTAGCTCCACCATTTGCGCGGAAAATCAAACCGATGGGCCACCGGCACGTTTTCAAGTGCTTTCGTGACAAGACGGGTACTTCCCGGTTTCTCGACAGCGGCCACGATTTCCGTTGCGAAATCGAGATATTTTCGTTTCTTCGTATATTGGTACAAATACATGACCGGTTCAAGAATCGAACAGCTCGGCATACCTCTATATAGCCCTGTCTCAGCTATATTTACATTCCGCGTCTTCAGTTCGTCCATCAATCCATCGATTAGCCTCTCCACGGATTTCAGGGCTTTCTTGTCCCCGGTCAGACTATAATAATCCAACAATGCCAGCGAAGTGTATTTACGTCCCCATATATCCCAGTTCGTAAGACGATCCGCGTCCTTATAGTTTCCGATGTATCCGTCTTCGCGCTGCGTAGACATCAGATCCGAAGCCGCTTCCTTTATTTTATTCAGAAGCTCCTTGTCATCGGTATATCTGTATGACGCTATTGCACCGAGCATCCACTTGCCTATGAACTCTGTCTGCCACCTCGAGCCCTCGGTCAGATGACGGAAAGGCTCTACGAGAAGCGCGGTATTCCGACACTTCACCCTATTCTCGATGCAGGAGTTGATTCTGTCTCCTACATAATCCCCTATCGTGACAGACCTTTCAGCATACGCCGAAACGGCGAGCATAAAGGCTGACATAGCAAAACAAACGGTCTTTTTCATGTATGTAGATGTTCAAATTAGTCCATAACGACAGTATCGCCGCAATCCTTCAGCCTGAACAAGCGTACTCTACTTCAGGGTCAGCTCGGCGGTCTTGTCCTTGCGACGACTTCGCCATATAATATGGCGATTATCCTGACATCCGGACACAATAAAAGAATGACATCGCCCGGCGATATTGGTTGATTATCCCGTATCGCCAGACGATGTCGTCGTTGAAAGCACAACTTCAGGGTATTATTGAAGAAACCTTATTGTGTCTGATGCAGTCTCACTGCGAATCCTCCCGCTCTGGCCATACGCAAAGGCAATTCCGAAGCGGATGTCACCCGGGTGTCGAATATCTCATATCGTTCCGGGTTCGTGAATCCGTCGCTGTCCGGCGCATCACGATATACCGTACATTCATACACCTTGCCTTCCGGAAGGAATCCGAAGTTGAGTCTGTATTCACGGGCATCCTCGTTCGTGACTCCACCCACATACCAGTCGGAGCTATTCCTGTCCTTACGCGCCACTACGATGAAATCACCCGGTTCGGCGTCAAGATAGACACTTCTGCTCCAGTCCACGGGCACATCCTTGATGAACTGAAAGGCGTCCATGTATCGTTCGTAATGCTCCGGCAGGTCACCGGCCATCTGCACCGGAGAGTACATCGTCAGGTACAGCGCCAGCTGGTTCGATATTGTAGCCCGCTTCTTCTTTCCCTGATAACCGGGGGCGAAGGATGTGATGTCCATACGGAATATGCCGGGCGTGAAGTCCATCGGGCCTCCCTTGAGACGTGTGAACGGAAGTATCGTGACATGCCGGGGAGACATCTCGGCATATTCCTGCCCCATCGCGCTTTCATTCGCCATCAGGTTGGGCCACGTGCGACATAGTCCCGTAGGGCGAACGGCCTCATGGGCGTTCACCATAATCCTCCGGTCGGCGGCTTTCTTCACCGCGTTCAGATAATGGTTCACGATATTCTGACTGTAATGATATTCCCCTTTCGGCAGGATGTTGCCGACATATCCGCTTTTCACCGTGTTGTAACCATACTTCCGCATCAGGTCGTAGGCAGCGTCGAGATACCGCTCGTAATTGGCGACAGATCCGGAAGTCTCGTGATGCATCATGAGCCTGATACCTTTCTTATGGGCATAGTCGTTAAGTCCCGCGATGTCGAAATCAGGATATGGCGTCAGGAAGTCGAACACGAAATCCTTCTCCTTCCCGTACCAATCCTCCCATCCCACATTCCATCCTTCCACCAGAAGCTGGTCGAATCCATGACGCGAGGCGAAGTCTATGTATCTTCTCACGTTCCCGTTGTTTGCTCCGTGCTGACCGTGGGGTGTGGCCGACGCATAGTCGAATGTAGCCAGGTCGAAGTCTTTGGCATCGGTATAGCTCCATTTGCTTTTGCCCGTAATCATCTCCCACCACACTCCCATGAATTTCACGGGCTTGATCCAGGAAGTATCCGCTATCTTGCACGGCTCGTTAAGGTTCAGCGTAAGGTTCGAAGCGAGGATGTCGGTAGCTTTGTCGCTGACGGTCACAGTGCGCCAGGGCGTGCGGAACGGAAGTGTCACCTCGGCGGCAGTTCCGTCCGGGCGTGGCGTAAGATGAGCCCGAAACACCTTCGACGGTTTATCTATCCGAAGATGCATAGCCGGAAAATCCACAAGCGCCGCTTCGTGAAGGTTGAGATATATCCCGTTGTCTGCTTTCATCATCAGCGAGGTCTGCACACCGGGGGCGCCAATCTCATCCAACAGGCTTTCCGTGTACTCGAATTCCTGGGAATCGTAGTCTTCGGGAATCCACCATGCCGTGTGATTCCCGGTCATGGCGAATTCCGTCACCTCCTCTTTCAGCACCAACACCGGATCCGGATGTTCCCGAAACACATAGCGGAAGCCCATGCCATCGTCGAACACCCTGAACTCTATGTCCATCCGGGTCTTGTTCTTCGAAAGGGAGACGGTCATTCCATTGTAATTCTCGCGTATGGAGTCGTTTTCTCCCCATACGGGAGTCCAAAGGCTGTCACACCGCTCGCGTGTTATCTTTTTGATGCGAAATCCGTCTGACAGCGAGGTGCCGTCAGACAATTCGAATCCCATGCACGATGGACGGATTATATCCTTGTCACCGTATGATACCGAATAGCAGGGACGTCCTTTCCTGTCCAGACTGAATCCCACCGAAATGCGACCGTCGGGAGACTTTACATTCGTTTTGCCCGCATTCGCCATCGGCATACAACAGAAACACGAGAGCAGGATAATTGTCCTTAGTTTTGACATCATGGTTGTAGTTGTAGAATTAAATTATTTATCGGTTGCAAACGGCAATACGGGCAGATTGTTGGCGCCGTAGAGATTGCCTCCGGGATAGTCCGCCCAATCATAGCGGACTGCGACCGGATCGGCTATCAATGGCGATGAAATACGAATGGTCCTGTCGTCGATCATTCGGGCGCCGGCCGATGCCCATTTTCCTTTCCTGTCACCTATTATGAAACCGGTAGCCACTCCACCCACAGCCTTGACCGGACCGCTGAAGGTCAATGTAATGCTCTTTCCGTCATTGACTACGGACGTGCATGCAGGAGCCTCGCATATCTGTTTCATGCCATATACCCTGTCCAATGCAATGATTGCAAGCCTTCGTGCCACCTCAGCCTTGTTCACCGGATGGATGTCTACGGGATTGCCTATATCAACGGCGGTCGCCATAGCCGTATTCGGCAGTTCAAGGGCTTTCGACTGAGCATGTCTCAGGAGAGCCCATTTTGAATCCGGCTGAACCGCGACCGGTTGAAGGAATCCGGCAAGCTGCACGAAATAAAACGGCATATCTGGATCATCAAACGCCTTTCGCCAGCCTTGTATCATGTTCTTGAAACATACCTCGTATTGAGCGTCGCGTCCTACGTTCTGACAGCCTTGGTACCATATGACTCCGGCTAAAGGCAATGTGGTCAACGGATTGATCATGGCGTTGTACAACACCATCGGATGATTGTTCGACTCAGGCCACACATACGACATTCCCGTTTTCGAAAAATCGGACAGTACCGAATAATTCCATTCTCCGTCAAGAGTATATCTCTTACCGTCAACAACAGCATAAGAAGACCGCCAGATACCGCCTCCACCGCCATTGTCCACCACTTCCACCGTAATGACATTTTCTCCGGCCTTCACCAGACTGCCGTCCACCTTATATTCCCGCGCAAGGTCATGTATATGGCAACTTCCTACGGGAATTCCGTTGAAATACGTCCTGTCCATATCGTCTACGGCTCCCAGACAAAGCAAAAGGTCTTTCCCTGCCGCGTCCTGAGGCAGATCGAGCTCAAACTGCATCGCCACGATCCCGTCGAATCCGGGCAACGCATTGTCTTCCCACAAAGAAGGCACAGGCATCTTTCCCCATGTCTTTCCGGTCTGCATCCTTGACTTGTCGAACGGATAAGCCGGCCTTTTGCCACCCGTGGCTTCATAAGTCCGCCTTACCTCCGTCTCCGACAGCGCGGCCTCCCGGTCCTTGCCTCCCGACAGCTCATAATAATATTCAAATCCGGGCACACCCTTAAGGGCCTCGCGGGGAGTCCACGCCTCGACGGTCGTGCCGCCCCACGTGGCGTCGATCACGCCCACCGGCACTTCGAGGGAATCCTGAAGCATTCTGCCGTACAGATAACCGATTGCGGAAAATGATTCGGCCGCCGGCGAAGACTCCACCCATCCATATTCCACACTTGCGTCATCCAGAGGCGTTAGCGATGTCGTGTTCTTTATCTGAAGCAGTCTTAAAGCCGGACGCCCCATGTCGGCCACAACCCTGTCTGCATCCGCCACGCGGGCCCAGTCGCCGCGTACGGGAAACTCCATGTTCGACTGTCCCGAGCAGAGCCATACTTCGCCTATGAGTATGTTCTGCAATACCTTTTCGCCATGACCGTCGTCCAGAACGATGGTGTATGGTCCTCCGCTGTCCGGAGTGGGAAGTTTCAGCGTGAATTTCCCGTTTCCGTCAGTCCCGGCGGAAACCGGGCCGCTCAGCCAGTCAGCCTTCAGGACAACCCTCGACCCGGGTGCGGCGGTGCCGGGAATCGTCACCACGGAATTGCGCTGCAGCACCATGTTGTCGGTATATATACGCGGCAGCACTATGGAGGCTTCGGATGTCCTATAACCTGACACACCGCCCAGCTGAGCGGTGTGTTCAAGTTTATTTGCATGGGTCTGTGCGCTCAGACATACGTTTAACGCACATAACCCGATTATCGTCAGTAATCTCATTCCGGATTATTTTATCATGACCTTCGAGACCTTTCCTCCTTTGCGCACCAGATACAATCCGCCGGCGGGATCATATACGCGCACTCCCTGCAGGTTATAATATTCAACCGGAGCATTCACGTCGGTTACAATATCTACGACGCCTGTCGAACCGGTCGGCGTGACATTCAGCGTCCAGTCATTGAGATTGAACTTCAGGGTATAGGTTCCTGCCTTCTCCACGATCCAGGCTTTGGTGTGGTCCGATGAAGATTCGCATGCATTATTCTCCAGGCCCGCTTCAGGGATATTAACTATCGCCGTTACACTGCCGATCGGGGCTTCAAGAGTCGTAGCCTCTGTCGGGACGATAAAATCCGCCATCCAATTTCCCTTCTCGCGCATAGCCTGGAAAATCCAACCTGCCTGAAATTCGCCGGTGTATACAAATACGTTGTCTCCCTCTGACTCACAAGGCGTCGGAGTATCTATACTCCATCCGCACACATCACCAATCAGATATAATGTCTTGGGCTGTTCACTTTCTCCGACATAAGTCGCGGAGATTGTCATTGCATCGATGTTGACGGTTATCGTATACACGCCTGCATCCTTTACCAGCCATTTGTAGTCCGGCTCAGTGGCGAGCACCATTTTATCGCTTGCCACGCCGGTTTTCGAGATCTCGCAGTTTTCCGTCTCCGGATGGTAAGCGGGTTTGCCACTCCAGTAATCATCTCTTTCGGGATAAATCTTGAAATCGAATGCTTTCAGAGCGCCTGTATAGGAGTATACACCGGTCTCGCCCTCTACAGGCTGCATTACTGTCACGTCGTTCCAGGACCATCCACCCTGGGTTGCCCCTCCTATCATATACAGTTCTGCGGGGTTCTCAGCCATAGCAATGGAGCTTCCTGCAACGGCCATGATGATTGATAAGATAATTTTTCTCATATCTATATGTATTTATTTGGTGAGTTTTACTATTTTACATCCATGAGGAGCAAGTGTGGCCGACAATGATTTCGCCACTCCCTCATCCGCATGCTTCCACAAGTCACGGACTTTCCATTCGCCGTCGATGCCGAGTGTCTTAAAATCCACGCTGACCGACATGGCGTTGTCATCGCGGTTGAACAGGCCTATCACATAGTTGCCGTCCGACAACTGTCCGTACCAAATCTGGCTTTCCTTGCTGTTGAGTTCGTCGCTCAACGGTTTGCCTACAAAGCCGTCGGTATTCAGGGCCAGCATTTCAGTATTGGTATAGAATCGGGTGTTGTCTCCGATGGTATTGTACTGGTCGGCTATTGTGACCGGTCCGCCGGCCATAAGCTGCAGCGACACCACCGATTCCTTCTCCGCATCGGTGTTGAAAGTGTTGAGACGGATGAAGTCGCCGTCCAGCAATACCTTGCCACGCCCTGAGATATGGGACCAATACACGAATCCGTCAAACATATTCATACAGTTCGGCCATGTGGTCCACGATTTTCCTCTCTCGCAATCGGAATAGTGCCACCAGCCCCCGTTGCCGGTATCCTGCACGATACGCACCATGTTGCCGCACAGTTTCTCGATTTCGGCGTCATAATACAGATGAGGCATCACAAGCGATATGAATATCCCGTATTTCTTCGCATTCTCCGCTATGTACGACAATGCGCGAACATACGACTCACGCCCGTAGCCACGGCCTATCGGCCCCATGTTCCTGTCCTTTCCGTCCTCGTACCATGACAGGAAATCGACACGGATATATTCGATTCCCATTTCAGCGTAATGCTTGAAGAATCCGTCTATGTATTCCTTTGCGCCGGGATAGCTGGCCACTACCCATTGGAATCCCCACATATCCTCCGTACCGGGATTCAGCACCTCGCTCTTATGGTCCCAGAGCAGGTCGCCCACGGTATATTCGGTATCAGGCACCTTGGTGTCCCATGGAGCGTGCACCCACAAGGGATTGTCATAGATACCTACCTTCAGGCCCTTCTTCTTACACATCTCCACAAGTTCCTTTATGGACATCGAACCGTAATGCGTCATATACGGCGATCCGTCCTTACAGTTCTGCGATATGAAGCCGTCGGTGCATACCATGTCGTAACCGTAAGGCTTCAGGTCGCGGGCCAGCCAGTCAGTGATCTGCTCCCATTGAGCGGCGGTAATGTCCATGTCCTCGTTTTTCACGCCACTCTGCGACTGGGTGTGGCAGTATTCATAGACACTCCAGTACAGCGGAGCCTTGAAGTTGTGTATCTCCTCGATGGGAGGCAGGTCCGGCAACTCAAACTTCTGAGGACGCCGCATCTCTATGTTCTCGACGCACCCTGTCAATGCCACGGCGGCGAGCGTGGATGCAAGTAGGCTCATAATTTTTAATTTTATTTTCATTTTAACTTGTTTTCTGTTTTGATTTTCAAAGGTTGTTTAGAGAAGGTATTCAAGAGGGTGTATCAAATGAAGGTCCTGACACACCCTCTTGAGTATCATTCGCCGAGATATTCGGCGCTTATGGTCCAGTTCTCGAGGTCGAATGTCAGACGGTAATTGCCCGGGTCTTCCACCTGCCACATGTTGGTATGGTCAACGAGATAATCGAACTCGTCGCTTTCCACACCAGTCTTGCTTATCTTGCAGCCATTTGCCACAGGCAGAATGAACGGAACGTTCCAGTCTCCGGCCATCGCCGTGGCCTGAAGGGCACCCTGGAAGAGTTTTCCCTCATATACGAAGACATGTTCGGATTTCATCACAAGCGGCGTCGGAGCACCGATGTCCCAGCTGTTGGGAGTGGCGTCACCCAGGATATAAAGCGTTGACGTTTCAATGGGTCTCTTTCCGGGGTCTCCCAGATATTCCGCCGAGATTGTCATCTTCTTGGTGTTGATGTCTATCTTGTAGTTGCCGGCAGTTACCACATTCCACTGGTCGTCCGGCTCGGATGTCAATACGACATCGGTCGCGGTTATGCCGTTTTCAGAAATCTGGCAATCAGGCGACGAAGGCCGGTAGAACGGCGCGCCGAAGTCCTTGACCGTCGTGGCCTTGAACGTTCCCTTGGAAAGATATCCGGTCCATGTATATTCTCCGTCGATTCCATCTACCGGAGTCAGCTCCGTGGCATTGTCGAGACTCCAGCCTCCGGCCGTGGCGGATCCCACGATATAAAGCTTCTCCGGAGCGTATGCTCCCAGATATTCCGCAGAGATGGTCCAGTGCTCAAGGTCGAAGGTCAGACGGTAACGTCCTGCATCCTCTACCTGCCACATGTTGTTGTGGTTGATGGAATAATTGAACGTTTCCTTGTCTTTCCCCGATTTGCCGATCTTGCTGTCGGCTTCAATCGGAAGTATGAAAGCCGGAGCCCAGTCGCCGGGTGTAAGCAATGCCTGCAGCGCACCCTCGTTCAGTCCGCCCTCATACACGAATATGAAGTCCGAGATCCTTTCGCAGGGCGTAGGCGTGTCTATGTTCCACCATGAAGGTGTCGCGTCTCCGATGAGATACAGGTTTTCAGTCTCGATAGGCGTAATCTCGGGTCCGTCGGGTTCACGCAGATACTCTGTGCTCATGGTGCGGTGACGCATGTCGAACTCAAGTCTATACACACCGGCCTCTACTATGTTCCATTTGTCGTCCGGGTCCCCGGCGGTCATCTTGAACGGAGCGTCGATAATCGGTTCCTTGCCTATTTCCGTTCCTCCCGTCAGAGGACGGATGAAAGGGTCGTTCCAGCTGCCGGTAGTGATGCAGAGTTTCATTTCTCCGACATTCATGTTGCCCTCCCACGTAAACACAAGAGGGTCCTCGTCCGATGCAACAAGGGGTGTCGGGGAATTTATGTCCCAGCCCTTGGGTGTGGCATCCCCGACCATATAAAGTACCGAGGTCTTTATAGGAAGGTCTTCTTCTATTATCACAAGGTCTTTCGCCCCCTCGCAGCCCCCGAGCGTCAGGAGCAGGAGGAAGGACAGTAAACTGAATATATTCTTTAACTTCATAAGTCTTTATCGATTAATTAGTGAGAAGTTGTTTCAGGCAGGTCTCCCGTCATGCCGGGAGACCTGCCCGGCGCGACTATCTGCCGTATCCCGGATTCTGCTCCAGCAGGGAGTTGGAGTTGAGAATGGAGCGGACTATGGGGAAGATGGCCGTATGGCTGTCGGCATCCGGAGTCTTGTCCCACCAGCGTCCGGTATTGAATTTACCGAAGCGCACCAGGTCTATCCGTCGGCGGCTTTCGGCAAAGAATTCCCGGCCCCATTCGGCCAGCATCTCGTTCTCGTCGAATTTCGCCTTTCCTTCGGGAGCATACAGCACGTTATCGAGGTTCTCGGCCGGATAATTACGCCGTCTTACCGTATTCAGCAGCCGCGCTGCTCCTGTCTTGTCGCCTGCACGCATCTTGCATTCGGCCAGCGAATAGATGATTTCGGGGAGACGGATCTCCGTATAATCGCTCTCCACCTGATTCGGATCGCCATCAGCCAACAAAGGATACTTCACGAAATGCCAGCCGGAATTATGGTCGCCGTTACGCAACGTACTGGTCTTGTCGCCCGGCCATTTGTCGGGATCAAGTCCCTGGAACTTGCCGACGGCATCGCGGATATACAGGTCGTAGGGAAGCTCGGGAGCACGCAGACGCGTTATGTTGCCTGAGTTGTCCTTATATTCAAGATATCCGAAGAGGAACAAGCCCTCGCGGCGGCTGTTGCCGGTATTGGTATAGAACTTCATACGCTCGTCGCCCGGATATTTCCTGAAATTCTGTATGGGCATTCCGAGTTCGTAATCATACAGATTGCCGTCAAGGTCATAGCTTGGCGAGGCGGCATACTTGCAGTTATGATGGATGCCGGACTTGTTGTCGTCCAGAAACCACGCCGCATTGGCGGGAACCGTCCAGCCATAGGTGTTGTAATCGTAATGCCAGTGCGAATATCCTTTCGCTCCCGGGAAGCCGAAGATCACTTCGTCGCAATTGTCGTTGTCATAATCGAATGCGGCATCCCAACGGTCGGCCAAAGCATAGTCGCCATACTTGTTGTCAAGGATATCCTGGGCTACCTTGGCGCAATCCTCATATCGGGGCTGTCCCGTATATACTTCGGCATTCAGATACAGACGCACCAGCAGAGACGCGGCCGCGGCCTGTGTCCATTGTCCCTGAATCTGGGCGTTGGTGCCCAGACCGTTTTTCTTTATAAGCAGTCCGAGATTGTCCTTAAGCTCACTCTCTATGAACTTGAATACATCTTCGGGAGCCGCCTGGGGATTATTGGGCCGGTCACTGAAGGTCGTGACCAGCGGCACATTGCGGAACTCGTCAAGCAGCCTTATGTAGAACCACGCACGGAGTATGCGGCATTGTGCCGTCAGATTGTGGAACTCTGCCTCGCTGAAACCGAATTGCTCGGGAGTGAACCGGCTTAAATCCTCTATTACAAGATTACACTGCATGACTCCCTGGAAGCAGCCGTTCCATTCATCCCTGGCCTCGACGAAATCGTCTACGGTCCATGTATGATAATGCAGGCGTTCCCAGCATCCTCCGTCATAAAACCAGCCGTCGCGGGTGGGCGTGATGAGCTGGTCCGCGGGAAGCTCGTTCAGTATATGACGGTTGCATATACTCCAGTATGCGTGTTCGAAGGGTCGGAACACAGCCCGGACCACATCCATCTTGGTATTATAATAATTTTCCGAACCCACCTGGTCGTATAGAGTCTCGTCGAGGTTGGTGCAACCTCCCAGGACCAGCACTGACGCAGTGGCTATCGCTATATGTTTCAGAAATTTCATGTCTTAGTTGTTTTTGCTGTTAGAAATCAACCTGAAGGCCCACGATGAACTGACGCGTCGAGGGGTAATAACTCCGGTCGCCCTGCGCTCCGGGCTGCAGACCGTTGACCTGATAGGTGGATGGATCGACTCCGGTGAATTTTGTGAGCGTGAACAATATTGTCCTAAACGTTTTGGGCAAAAATAAAAATAGGAAGTAGTTACTAAGG